>LADL02002990.1_pt1 | contig 74078 bp, 65 predicted proteins | sample 619721 | NCBI WGS metagenome assembly LADL02 (sample SAMN03397408, study PRJNA257561) | rock porewater metagenome | biome: terrestrial; feature: Opalinus Clay rock; material: porewater; isolation source: Opalinus Clay rock porewater BRC-3 borehole | place: Switzerland: Mt Terri URL, St-Ursanne ...
GCAAGGGCCCAGGGGGTGATGACCCCCGCCAGCACCAGGAGAGCCACTACCGCGAAACTGCCGAAAACTAGCCCTGCATAGAGATGACCCCCGACAACAGGCCCAACAGCTGCGGCCAGCGTTGTGATGCCAGCGGCGCTATCTTGCTGGCTGTCGCGAAGGTCGTTGCTGTGAAGGATGGCCGCCACAAGGCACCCCACGGGCACCGATATCAACAGGGCCTTGCCTGTTATGAAGCCGGCCTGGACGAAGTAGGTGCCGGAAACCATCAGCGGCCCCATCAGCAGGAACACCATTGGCACGCCCAGCCCCCTGTACTTGTAGGAGACAGGTTCAGCCGTATAAAAGTAACCGGTGACAAGGCCCACCAGGCCCAGGGCCATCATGGGCCATCCCCTGTGATATACGAGGTAAGCCCCAACAGCGGCAGCAGAAGCCAATAGCGCCAGGGCCCCTCGGTACGCTTCACCGACAGTAAGACGCCCCTCCACAATAACCCGGCTGGGGCGAGGCGTGTCCAGGGTATCTACCCCCCTCTTGAAGTCGTAGACCTCGTTGATGATATTCGTGGCCACCTGCAGGAGTACTGCCGCCACAAGGCTAGCCGCAAGCAGGTCCCACTGAAAGAAGCCGTCACCCCAGGCCATGACGGTACCCAGGAGCACGGGTATGGCCGTTGCTGTCAGCGCGAAGGGACGCGATATCTCAACCCATTCCCTGATTTTACCCATAGCCAGTTATGCTCCCCCAATCAGTAGTCCGGTCACGAAATCATTGCTTGTTACCTGCATTAGCCGTCATCGCCCCTACTTAACAGGTATCTAATTTCGAGTTCTACCTTCCTAATCCCTTTGGGCCTCTCCGTTGACATCCTGGTGAGTGAATGCTAAAATCTCCCTTAAGAAGAAAAGACCAGCTACCGAGGGAGTGCTGAGATTGGTCAAAAGAGATTGGCCCTTGCCCAACGGCGACGGTAACCGCGTTGCCATTCAACAGTGTCGCACCTACCACCCGCAGACAGTCTATGAATCCATCCAATCCACCGTGAAGGCCCTGGGGGGACTCTCCACTTTCATCTCCCCCGGCCAACGGGTCTTCATCAAACCCAACCTGTTGATGGGGAAGCACCCGGAGGAGGCCGTAACAACACATCCCTCAGTGGTGGCTGCCGTAGCGCGCCTGGTGAATGAAATCGGCGCCCACCCAGTTATCGGCGACAGCCCCGGTGGTCCCTTTAACCCCACCCTCCTAAAGTCACTGTATCGAAAGACGGGAATGATGGACGCGGCACGGGAAACAGGCGCGGAACTAAACTATGACACAAGTGAGGTTGAGGTAGACAACCCCTCAGGCAAGATCCTCAAGTCCTTCACCGTCTGCCAAGCAATGGTCAAGGCCGATGCAATAATCGCTCTGCCCAAACTGAAGACTCACGGGATGATGACCTACACCGGTGCTGTTAAACTGATGTTCGGTGCTGTTCCGGGTATGAAGAAAATCGAGTACCACTACCGTCTGCCTGATGTGGCCTCCTTTGCCGAGGCCCTTATTGACATCATTCTCTGGGCCAGACCAGCCCTGCAAATAATGGATGGGGTCGTCGGAATGGAGGGCGCCGGTCCCTCTGGTGGTACACCCCGCGAAGTCGGCATCATCGCTGCCAGTGCCAATCCCTTTAGCCTTGATGCCGTCTGTTGCCATCTAGCGGGCATCCCCCTTCAGAGGGTGCCCACTGTGGCGGAGGCCATTGATCGCGGCCTGCCCGGTGCCAGCCTCCAGCAGGTTAAATTGGGCCAGCCCGTAGACAGGTTTATTCTGGGCAGACCCTTTGAGCTGCCGCCGTCAGCTGCTGGAGTTGATTTCTCCAGCCACCTGCCGGGCTTCCTTGGGGCCTGGCTGAAGAAAGCCCTTCGTCCCAGGCCGGAATTTGTGTCCAAGACCTGCAGTGGCTGCTCACATTGTGTTGAGCACTGTCCCCCGAAGGCCCTAACGATAGCAAGGGGCCAGGCGCCAACGGTTGATCTTGATACATGTATTCGCTGCTTCTGCTGCCAGGAACTATGCCCCCAACAGGCCGTTATGATCAGGCGTTCGCCCCTTGCCCGTCTTATCTTTGTCACAGGCTCAAGCCGCCCAAACCACTCCAGTCATTCCTGATCCCGTAGGCCAGCGCCGGCCAGGGCGGTCAGGAACAGCTGGCTACATATGCTCAAACCTGGCATTATATTGACTGGCTACCTGCAAGGCGGGACTTTCACCAGCCTTTACGCGGCTTTCCCCCTTTTACAACTCCCCTCTCCGCAACAATAGGGAGGATTCCATCGAATATTCACGAAATGTTGTCTGAATTGACTGGACCGCAATCCCAAGCGGTCAGGGGGAAAGACACTTCTAAGGAGGGTGTAGATTTTGAAGAGAGTTTTAGCACTTACACTGGTTTTGGTTCTGGCCATTGCCGTGTCCGGGTGCGGGCAACCAGCCGCCGACACCGGCGACACAGGTGACGCTGAAAAGATCAGGGTTGGCCTTGTCTATGATGTGGGCGGTCGCGGTGACATGTCCTTCAATGACATGGCTTACGCCGGCCTGGAGCAGGCTAGTAAGGAGTTCGACATCGCCATCACCGATGTTGAGCCAACGGGTGGTGGAGAAGACCGCGAAGAGCAGCTCCGCCTCCTGGCTGAGCAGGGCTACGACCTCATTTTCGGCGTCGGGTTCATGTTTGCTGAGCCCCTTGGCAGAGTTGCCGCGAACTTCCCTGAGATCAAGTTCGGGCTAATTGATGGTTTCATTGGTGACCTCACCGAGGAGTCAAACGTTGTCTGCCTGCTCTTCAACGAGCATGAGGGCTCCTTCCTCGTGGGCGCCGCTGCTGGCCTCATGACTGAGACCGATGTTGTAGGCTTTGTCGGCGGTATGGAGATTGACCTCATCAAGAAATTCGAAGCTGGTTTCATCGCTGGAGCCAAGTACGTAAACCCCGATGTTGAGGTTCTCTCAAACTACATCGGTACTGATAGTAACGCCTTCAAGAACCCGACTGTTGGTCGCGAGTTGACCCTCCAGCAGATCCAGAATGGCGCTGACATTGTCTACCACGCCTCCGGCGCATCCGGTACCGGAGTCATCAGTGCCGCTGCCGAGCAGGGCAAACTGGCCATCGGCGTTGATGCCGACCAATCTCTGACAATGCCAGATCATGCAGCAAACATCCTGACCAGTATGATGAAGCGCGTCGACGTTGCCGTCTATGATACCATTAAAGCCTTTGTAGATGGCGAGTATGCTGGTGGGTATGGCAGCTTTGGCGCCGCTAACGACGGGGTTGGATATGCAGTTAACGAGCATAACGAAGACATGATCGCACCTGTAGTTGATCAGCTAGAGGAACTGAAAGCCAAGATCGTCGCCGGTGAGATTGTGGTGCCTGACACCATGGATGCCCTGGAGACCTTCCTATCAGGTCTGGGCCAATAGTAAGCCCTTGATGGTGGGGGCAGTTAACCAACTGCCCCCATTTCTGTTTTTTTGCAAAGCTTTCATGATATAGATCCCGTACGAGAGAGGAGCGGCTTGATGGTGACCAGCTCCAATATACTGCTGGAGTTAAAGGGAATAACCAAGCGCTTTCCCGGGGTTGTGGCCAATGATATGGTCACCTTCAATGTCAGGGAAGGCGAGGTCCATGCCCTGGTTGGAGAGAACGGCGCTGGAAAGAGCACCCTGATGAAGATCCTCGCTGGCTTATACCAGCCGGATCAGGGCGAGATCCTGTTCAATGGCACAATAACCAGGATCTCGAACCCCAGGGCCGCCGTCGACCTGAGGATCGGCATGGTCCATCAGCACTTCATGCTGATTGACAGTTTTAGTGTTACGGAAAACGTTATCCTCGGCTATGAGGATACCTCCAGCCGGGGGTTACTTAACCGCGGCAGGGCAGAGGCCAAAGTCAAAGAGATCTGCAAGCGCTACGGCTTCAATCTTGACCCACCAAAGCCAGTGGGCGAGCTATCCGTTGGGCAACAGCAGAGGGTCGAGATTCTCAAGGTTCTCTACCGGGGTGCTGACCTCCTAATCCTGGATGAGCCAACGGCTGTCCTGGTTCCGCAGGAAGTGGATGATCTCTTTGAAAACCTGCGCCAGTTAAAGGCCCAGGGCAAGACCATAATCTTTATAAACCACAAACTTGACGAGGTGCTGTCCATTGCGGACCGGATCACCGTTCTTCGCAGGGGGAAGACCATCGGCACCGTGGATGCCTCCAACACCAGCAAGCCAGATCTGGCCCAGATGATGGTGGGCCGACCCGTTCTCTTCGACCTTCCAAGAGAGGAGCCTACCCCGCTTGAGCCCTTGGTATCTACTAGAAACCTTGTGGCTCAAGGCACTGATGGACGCGTAGCCGTGGATGGAGTCGACTTGGAGGTCAGGGGCGGAGAGATCTACGGAGTGGCCGGTGTTGAGGGCAACGGACAGACGGAACTGCTTGAGGCGATAGTCGGACTGATACCCGCCAAATCTGGCTCAATTCACGTCGGCAACCTCGATGTGACGGCTTGCAGTCAACGGCTCCTTGGTAGTACTGTCGCCTTTATACCTGAAGACAGGCACAGGCGGGGCCTGGTTCTGCCTATGACGCTGTGGGAGAATGCCCTCCTTGGTAGCCACCGTGACCCAGCCCTTGTCACTCTCGGCCTCATTGACAACGCCGTTGCCCGCCAGAAGGCGGAGGCCATTGTAGACCGGTTCGACGTTCGAACCAGCTCAGTATCAACGCCGGTTCATGCCCTGTCTGGAGGCAACCAGCAGAAAGTCATTATTGGGCGGGAGTTTGATAAGGCACCAGATGTGATTGTTGCAGCCCAGCCCACCAGGGGCCTCGATGTGGGAGCAGCAGAGTTTGTGCGAGAACAGCTCCTGGCCGCCCGGCAGCAGGGCAAGGCCATCCTCCTGGTCTCCGCAGACCTTGAGGAGATCCTGTCCCTCAGCGACAGGATCGGTGTGATGTACGAGGGAAGGATTGTCAAGGAATTTGACGGTGCCGATGTAACCCCAGAGGAATTGGGCCTCTACATGACGGGATCTGGTACAAGGGATCTGTCACGCGAAGGAGGTGCAACAGTTGAAGCTTCCTAAGAAGTACCAGACAACCCTGCTGATGCTCCTGACGCCGATTGCAGCTGTCCTCTTTGCCAGCCTGCTGGGCTCAGTGGTCATCCTCCTCATCGGCGGAAATCCCCTTGAGGTATACAGCATTCTCTTCAGCTTCAGCCTTGGTCGCGCCGACAGTGTTGCCGCCGTCTTCTTCAAGGCGACCCCCCTGATATTCGCTGGCCTGGCTGTCGCCATCAGCTTCCGGGTAGGATTGTTCAACATCGGAACTGAAGGGCAGTACCTGATCGGCACCCTTGCAGCGGCCTGGGCAGGCTTTGCTTTTAAGGGGCTGCCCGCCTTCATTCACCTGCCGCTGGTCGTCGTTTTCGGTATGGTCGGAGGCATGCTTTGGGCCATTCCCCCCATCTACCTGAAGCTAAAGCGGGGCGTCCATGAGGTCATCAGCACCATCATGCTGAACTACATTGCCCTATCCCTCATCCATTTCCTTATTGTCAATGTTTTCCTTGATAAGAATCAGGGGCCTAATCCGATAATGAGGATGCCTGGGATAGAGCCGTCCGCCTATGTTCCAACCCTCCACGGCCTGCTGGCCCTGTTTGGGTTGGAGATACCCCACTACGTGTACCTGAACTGGTTCTTGCCGGTTGGCCTGTTGGTTGCCTTTATTATCTACATTATAATCTGGCGGACACCCTTCGGCTACGAGGTCAGGGCGGTCTCCAGTAGCCCTGATGCCGCTGCAACTGCCCGGGTTAACGTTAATGCCACCTACTTTAAGGCATTCCTGTTGAGCGGCGCCATCGGCGGACTGATAGGGCTCAGCCATCTCTTGAGCTACTCAGGTTATATGGACCTTGACTTCCCGAAGGGATACGGCTTCAGCGGGATTGCCATTGCCCTCATGGGACGTAACCACCCTGCTGGTGTTGTTGTCTCGGCCCTGCTCTTTGGGTTCTTAAGTAGAGGCGCCCAGGGAGTACAGGCCTTTGCCGGTGTCCCGAAAGAGGTAATCAGCATCCTTGAGGCCATTATGATCCTCAGCATTGTAGTTGCCTACGAACTCCTTACTCGCTACTTGAAGACACAGAGAAAGAAGGAGGCCAGTAGCCTATGATAGCGGAAATGCTGGCATCAGCACTGAGAATGAGCATACCGATCCTCCTGGCAGGCCTGGGGGCCCTCTACTCGGAACGAAGCGGTGTAATCAACATTGGCCTTGAGGGCATCATGATCATGGGAACCTTCGCTGGAGCTACCGGCGCCTACTACTACGGCCCCATGGTTGGCCTTGTCGCCGGTATCCTGGCGGGCATGCTCTTCGCTCTAATCCATGCTGTGGCCTCAATCACCTTTAAGGTTGACCAGATCGTCAGCGGTGTCGCCATCAACATGCTGGCCATTGGCCTGGCTCGCTTTCTCTGCATTCAGACCTTTGGGATGGCTACAACCTCGCCCTACGTACCAAAGTTTTCGTCCTGGACGATCCCACTGCTGGACAGGATCCCAGCCATTAAACCCTTGGTCAGCGGGATCTCACCAGTCCTTGCCGTTGGCCTACTGCTGGTGCCGGTGACGGTTTTCGTCCTGAACCGCACAGTCTTTGGCCTGCGCCTGCGCAGCGTCGGTGAGAACCCCCTGGCCGCGGACACCCTTGGCATCAATGTTACGGCAATGAAATACACCGGGGTACTGATTAGTGGCGCTTTGGGCGGTATGGCTGGAGTCTACCTGGCAATGGAACACACCGGATTCTACATTGAGGGAATGACCCAGGGCCGCGGCTTCATCGCTCTGGCTGCGATGATATTTGGGAACTGGACGCCGCAGGGAACCCTGATCGCGGCAACCCTCTTCGGCTTTGCTGAATCCCTCAGCTTCAGGGCTGGCGAGCTCAACATCCCTTACCAGTTCATCAAGATGATACCCTATGTGCTGACCCTGGTGGTTCTAACCGGGGTCGTACGAAAGTCCAGTCCCCCGGCCTCGGTTGGTATTCCTTACGAGAGAGGCGAGGAGTGACGACTTCACGCCTGCGTAACCTTTTGGCGTAACCTTATCAGTAGACAGTGAACAGGCCAGGGGCTACAAGAGCCCATGGCCTGTTTCTCTTTTTATGGTTCCCTCTGTCTCTGAGATGACGATGTCAACAAACTCCTCTATGGACTTGACCCTTGGGCAAATGCTAGAATCTCGGTTGTAGGGCCGGTCAATGAGATACGCCCTGTTTGTTCCGGCTTTTATAATACCGTCCAGGTAAACGGGGGAGTCCTCAAGGACATAGTCAATGCCCAGGGCCCGACAGAGGGTCCCTTTGTCCCGCTTCACAATAACACTGAAACCAGGGCCTATATGCCGCCTGACCCAGTTCTGACACTGGTGTACCACTGACCTACCCTGAACGCGAAAACGAGCCGTTATCATGTAGACATCGAACTGACTGGACTCCGTAAGCTGCCGGAGCATGACCGCCTCCCTGGGGGTAATAAGAGGCTTCTGCCCCTCGTAGAAGTTGGGGGTTGCCTTGATGTCGGCGTAGATCTCATCTAGCATCTCCGCCGTGATCCCAATCCCTGCCTCCTCAAATCCCCAGGTCGTTACCTCATCGGGTATGGCAATCCCGAACATCCGGTTGGCTCGAGAGAGAACCTCACTGGTAAAATCGGCAACAACTCCGTCCATGTCCAGCATAATGCGAGTAGTCTTCCTATCTTCTCTCAATCCGTCGCCACCTCTCGTTTCGTCTATTGGCTACTGATGACAACTCATCCAGAGCTGTTGGGCCGGGTTAGTGGCGGTCAAGGGTCTGAATGTCGAACCAGAACCCCGTTTTCCTGATGTAGTCTACCTCAGCCTGGACCATAAGGTAGTGGGCATCCTCCATCTCAGCCAGGCGCTCAAAGAGCCGGGCAACGTCAGGATCATCGGCCCGGTCCGCCTGCTGCCGATAGTAGGCGGCAGCCTCCTTCTCATGATCCATGGCAACCTCCAGGGCGGAGAGCTGGTGAACAGCCTTTATCCCGCTATTCTTAAAGGCACCATCCAACTTCGGGATCAGCCTCTCAATATCAGACTGCTCAATCCGCAAGGGAACGAAGCCTCCCCCCTCGGCCGCAGCCTGCAGCTGTTCCTCCAGGATCTCCATGTGCTCATGCTCATCCAGAGCCAAGGTTATAAGCATGTTCTTTCCGCCAACAGACTCAGTTTTCCTGGCAATCTCCAAGTACCTCTTCATGCTCTCTTTCTCAGCAGCGATGGCCTTTTGGAGTATATCTGTCTTTGACACTAGACACCACTCCCCTTCTAGTTCTCTCCCCTCCACTATACTGTGCTTCTACAACAACAGGGCCTATAATACCTGCCAGATTGAACCCTTCCAGTAATTAGTTGACTTTCCCGTAAGACAGTGATATGATGCAACTGACTGCGATAGGAAAGGCAGTTAAAAGCTAAGGAATATCTAGGAGGAATGTTTCAAGATGCAAGGTCGAGTTAAGTGGTTCAACGCTGAAAAGGGCTACGGGTTTATCGAGCGTGAGGATGGCGAAGGTGACGTTTTCGTACACTTTTCAGCAATCCAAGCCGAGGGGTTCAAAGATCTGGCCGAGGGCGAACTGGTAGAGTTTGACATCGTCCCTGGTGACAAGGGTCCTCAGGCTAGCAACGTTGTCAAGGTTGGTATGTAGTTTATCTGACATAACCAGTGAGAACCCGGGAACCCGCTCAGCCCAGCTGAGCGGGTTTTTCTTTGGTGTCGCGAGGCCAGAGCCGTCCTGCGCCAGGTTGAGCAGGCAGAAAAAACACCCCTGAAGTCGTTTGGGGTGGGCTTGACCAGGGGTGTTGTAGAAACTGCTACCGGGCTATCTGTTTATTGCATTCTAGAGCCTTCGCACCTATTCTGTGCTATTCTGCAAGACTCAGCATTATCCTTCCTGTTTCTCCAAAAAACTTCCTTCGGCCCACGTGAAGGGGGGATTAGCCCTGGGCAGTGCCTGAACAGCGCCTGGGCAGAGCCCTCAACCCCTGCTACGCCTGATGTCTTCCATCCACCTGAAGACGGCGGGCCAGGCATCATAATCGCCGTGGCCGGCTCCCTGAATCTCCTTGTAGGTTACATTTGACCCCGCCTTCACCAGCCGTTTGACAAAGCTGCGAGTCGGCTCAACAGGAGTGGCCCGGTCATTGTCACCATGAACAACATATACCGGTAGACCCCTAACCCGGTCAAGGTATCGAGCGGGATCATCGTTACCGGGTGAGGATGCTACCGCTACCTCCTGTCCCGCCAGGTCCTGGCCTTCCTCCAGAGATAGGGGATTAACCGGTAAGCCGGATAGGACCACCAGGCCCGCAAAGCGGCGCGGGTCCTCCAGGCCCAAACGCCAGACCCCGAACCCACCCATAGAGAAACCACCAAGAAAGACCTGGGCAGCGTCAACATTGAGCGTCCTGGCAGCGGCATCTACTGCCTCAAGGACGTCCCTTCCGCAGTCACCAAGGTACCACCCGCTTAAATCCCTTCCCTTTGGAGCGCAGAGGAGCCAACCGTACTCCTCCAGCTGTTGGACGAGTCTGGGGTTCTGGGCTATCTTGACCTCATCCACCCCGCTACCGTGCAGCATGACCAGCATGGGTCTTGGTCTCGCGTCCTTGTAGTAATCGGTGGGAAGGTGAACGGAGAAGGGCTGGGTCGACCCGTCAATTGTGGAACGAAAGGCCCTTCTCTGATAGCCTATTACCCCCTTGAGGGGATCCCTCCGCTCCTCCATTCGCTCAACCATGTCAAGCAACTCGGTGAATAGCTCCCTCAGAGCCCACGGATCATCACCAGGCCCCAGACTCCGGCGGATGCTCTCAATCCAATCGAACCTTGCAGACACTGTGGGCAACGACTGAGAGATGGTATGGGGCGCGCGACGAGCGGCTTTCCGGTAGCGATCCCTCAGTTCCTTCAGATCATCGGAACGGAGCTTATAGAAGGCAAACCCCTCTTTATGAACTGCCTTCCCCTCAACGCTGATCTCAAGGGTAAAATCATACCGCCCACCAGGCTGGGTCCGCGAACGCCAGAACTGCGGCACAACGTTCATCCCCTTGGAGAGATGGGGGGCGGCCACGGAACGAGATAGGCCACTACTTGTGGGCAGCGCAACGGTGGCTCCCCTGGATTTCATCATCCCCTCAGGATGGATGCGGTAACCCTCAGACTCCCGCCTGGCAGTAAGGATACAGTCAGCCACAACAGGTTGAGGACTCCAGTAGCCAATATCCACAATCGCATCATCGTGGTCATCGCCATGGGTCTGGCGCAGCCTACAGCGGACAACAGGCTCCTGCAGTTCCTCGATTTTAAGGTCGAAGGGGCAGACCCGCCTGGTCGGGCATGACTCAGAGTCAAAGTCCTGGTCCCTCACCATCTGGTAAAACGCCCGGCCCTGCTCTCTTCGGCTTATGTAGGTTACATTGAGGCCCATGGTACCATCAATGAAGCCGTGGAGGGGCTTGACACTATTCCAATCAATTGTCAAGTCATAAATGGCCCCACCGTCATCAGTAGGGGCAATCGCGAGATCCATGCCCTCAGGGCCGGTATCCAGAAGCCACTTCCCGTCTCTATTCACCACAACAACCTCAGGGCATCCCTTGACCAGGGAACAGCCGATGGTGGTGTAGCGTCCTGTTCTGCCGTTAACGGCATCGGGCGAGATCGTCAACTGGAACCCATCACCATAACGCCAACTGCGATTACCATCGCTGCCCCAGGGGGCTGTTACCTCGCCCCGGAAGTAGAAGTGGTCAGCATCAAAAGCAGCCCAGCAGGTAACCTCCTGGTCAGGGTGGCCATGGACGGCGACAGACGGGTCACCCTCATCGGTCCCAACCACCGGTGCTAGCTTCCAGGAAGCAGCCCCAATCCAGTGGTCTTCCCTATCTCGGTAGTGGATGGTTGAGGTTTCTGCCATGGCTTTCTCCTCCTTGCCCAGGGTATTTGGACATGACAAGCCTTAAGGGTAGAGCAGTTGCTGGTATCGGTGGTATATTTCGACAATGTCCCTGATAAACCTGCCTATCGCCTATTAGTCAGCCCTTTGCCACTTCATCAGCGGCCCTGGACAGACCCTGGATCTGTATGATGGCTGCTGGGACCTGGCTAAGGTCATCCACAACAAAGAGGTTCTGATGTTCTGGGTCAAACTCCACCGTGTCATAGGCCCAGGTACTAGCCCCCTCAAGCCAGACGGCATACCAGCCGGCGGCCAGCGCGGGCAGGATATCGCTCTTGGGCGAGTTGCCCACCATCACATGGGCAACCCCTGGGTTGGTAGAGTGGATGCGACTGTATACCGCCAGATCCTTGCTGCTAACTATCTCGACCGCGGTAAACCGGCTTAGTAACCCTGTTAGATAGAGCTTGGATGACTGAACAACCCGATCACCAAGAGTGATAACGTTGACTTCATGGTCTCTTGAGACCTCTTCCAGAACACTGCGGGCCGCAGGATGTAGCCCCGGGACCTCGTCAAAAACCGAGTCTGCAATCCTGTAGGCCGTCATTGCATGGTCCGCTGTAAAAGGAACTCCGCTGCTGCGACAGATCTCCTCGCTGGTAGCAACCATTGCCGCCCCAAAACAGGTTCTGTGAAACCCCTTAACTCGAGTCTCCTGGAGATCCCTTTCCTTGACCATGTGAAGCACCTCATCGTATGGTGCTTCACAGATACTGCCAACCCAGCGGGCAAACCTCTCGTAGGCTCGGTCGTAGATCACGTTGGTGAACCACAGGGTATCATCTGCATCAAAGTATATAATCAGCTTCATCACCTCTGCAGAGAGAGATTTGACTTAGATACGGGCGATACCTGCTGCTTGAACCAAGAGTGAACCCTGTCCATATCCTCTGTAACCTCTAACCCGGCAGGAAGCGCCTTCACTACCTGGTCCCTGACAGGGGCCTGCCAGGGGCTGCGCGTATCAAGCACAGCGATGGCTCCCCAATCATCCTGTGTCCTGATGAGTCGGCCAAAGCCTTGCCTCAGGCGAATTACCATTTCGGGGATATCCACTCCAAGCCTCGGGTCTTGTCCAGCCTCCCGCAGGTCGCGACGGCGCGCATCAATCAGCGGATCATTGTGGGGAAAGGGCAGGCTGTAGATAATGAGCATCCGGAGGGCCTGCCCAGGCACGTCTATGCCCTCCCAGAGGGTAGAGCCGATCAATATGCCTGAACCGCTCCGCGAAAACCTGTCTGTGAGCCATCGCCTCTCCCCCTCCCCCTCTACCAGCACTTCATAGGGCAGCTTCCCCGACCCACTGCGGGCTCTTAGGTACCCGCTCAGATAGGCCACATCACCGGGAGTGGCCGCCAATACAAGGGCTCCGGCTCTGGAGGCCTCAAGCAGCCCCTCTACCCTTTCCGCCTTTTCCTCTGGGCTCGCCGATGCCTTCCGAGGTATGTAGGCGATTACCTTCTTCTCAATATCAAAGGGTACCCCTACCCGGGAGGTGATGGCACCCTCAAACCCTGTCAGACGCTTGAGCTCCCTGAAGGAGCCGTCAGCCGTCAGCGTTGCCGATGTGAATATCATTGGCACCTTTCGAGACGCCAGTTCCCTGTGCAGGACGTCGCGGAAGCCCCTCTTTACCACGTGAAGACTCTCGTCTCGCGGCTCCCACCAGTACACATAATCTTGCCCCCGCCCGTCAAGTAACGCCTCAAGGCCAACGCCGAAGTCATCGAAACGCTGCTGATAGCTGGCGAGATCCTCACCAAAGGCGGTACCCTCGTTCATGCTCTCGTCAATCACCATCTCATCCTGCAATTGATCCAGGACGCCAGCGAGAGACCTGCCCGACTCCAGCAGCGCGGCAGTCCGGGTTATGTTCAGCCTGTCACCGAATTCATCCGGGACAATGGAGTCAGACGCAGCCCGGAAGAAGGCCTGCGCCTGCTGGCGTACCAACTCCGCCAGGGCCAGGGTCAGGACCCTTACGTCATCACGACCCTCTATCCCTGCCAGCATGGCAGTGACATCCCCCTCCTTCAACTGGGTACCGAGGGTTCTGGCAACAGGCAGTTCAAGCATGTGACCCTCATCAAAGACTATCGCTGAGTAGTCAGGTAGATAGGGCATCTCCCTTCCAGCCTTCATCTCCCGGTTGGTCCAGAGGTCCCGGAAGAACAGCTCGTGGCTACAGACCACGAGGTCTCTAGCGCTGTGATACCGGGTGCGGGCCTCACCGAGACAGCAGTAACCACGGCGGGGACACCTTTCGCACCGCAGCGTTTCATCCCAGGCTACCAGCGCCCAGAGCTCATCATCGACATCTGGAACCTCTGCCCGGTCGCCAACCCGGGTCTCAGCGGCCCAGCGCAGTAGCTTGGACTTTCCTCGCCGCCTCCCAACTCGGAACTGCAGGGAGTCCGCCTTGCGCGAACACAGGTGTTGGCTGGGGTCCTTGGCGGTCTTGGCCTCAATGTTCAGGTCGAGAAGACGGGAAAGGGTGGCAATGTCGCCAGTACTGCCTGTCAACTGCTCCTGGAGGGCCGTTGAGGCGCAGGCTATGACAACAGGCTTGCCGCGCAGCCTTGCGTAGCATACACTGGCCAGGATATAGGCGAAGGATTTACCTGTACCCGAGCCTGCCTCAGCATAGGCGACCCCTCTCTTGCAGAGGGCATGGGCCATGTGGTAGGCGGTAAAGATCTGCTCCTCACGGATCTCAAAGCCATGGTGAGGCAGCTGGTCATAGAGGACATCACTAACCCATCCATAGAGTTTCTTCTCAAAGTCCTGCTCTGTCCGGTACCTGAATGGCAGGTCAAGCCACCTGAGCATACTCACAATCGCATCCCTCCTGGGGAGTGGTAGAGGATTTTGCTCCCAAACCTTGACGGGCCGTCCAGAGGATGATATACTATTATAGGTAGAAAAATCTGGAGGCGCTGGAAGCATACAGCATCTCTTCATTCTACCTCATTTGTGTTTAGATTGCAAGCTGACAGATACCAGAAAGGGACGGCATTCGCCGTCCCTTCTCAATTGCGCTGCTGATTAAAAATAGAGTTAGCGACCCAGCGACAGGCTAGACGCTACTCCTCAAGGGCGTAGGCAACAATCAACCTGCTGGTGGCCTCCAAGGAGTCAACGTGGGTACGCTCGTGGGCATGCGAAGCGTCAACACCCGGGCCGATGAGGCCTGTGCGTATGTCCGCGCCCGCCCTCACAGCAGCGGAGGCGTCAGACCCATAATAGGGGTAGATATCCAACTGGTATGGGATGTCGTTCTTGTTGCAGAGGTCGACCAGGCGCCTTCTAATCTCCAGGGTATACGGGCCTGAAGAATCCTTGGCACAGATTGAGACGGTGAACTCATCAGAGGCCTGTCCCTTGCCAATGGCCCCCATGTCAACGGCAATAAACTCACAGGTGTCATTGGGAATTCCCGCCGCTGCCCCATGACCGATCTCCTCGAAGTTGCTTATGAAGAAGTGCACCGGACGGGGCGGCTCCTGCCCGCTGTCAACTATGGCCCTGGTTGCTGCCAGGATTGCCGCCACCCCTGCCTTATCATCCAGGTGCCGCGACTTGATGAACCCTGATTCTGTAACAACAGTGCGGGGGTCAAAGGCAATGAAATCTCCGACCTCGATGCCCAGTTCCCGGGTTTCATCGGCGTCAGACACCTTCTCGTCGAGGCGTATCTCCATGTTCTCCGGTTTCCGCTCCAGTTTGCCCGCTTCTCCACCGTGAACATGGGTGGAGGCCTTAGTTGTCAGAACGGTCCCTGAGACGCGGTTCCCTGAAGCAGTCTGAACCCAGCACCGCTCCCCCTCAACGGAGTGCATCATGAAGCCACCGATAGGGGTTAGGGCTAAGCGGCCGCTTGACTTGACCTCCTTAACCATGGCCCCGAGAGTGTCAACGTGGCCAGAGAAGCATACAGCGCCACTCTCGGAGGCGGCGCCCCCCAACGAAGCAATGAGGGCGCCCTTGTTGGTCCGCCTGGTCTGCAGTCCAAGGCCCTTAAACTCTGCTTCACACAGAGCAACGGCCTCTTCGGTAGCCCCAGTAACACTAGGGACTTGGCACAACCGGACAAGTAGATCCACAAGATAGTCCATGTTAATCTCATACATCGACCTTCCTCCTCTTCACCATAGCTACCCCACCGCTCCAGTCAGTGCTGGCCTTGGCGCCAGGGCGTCAACCGCCGTAATGCCTGAAGAAACTTCCACAATAGCGAGCCCCTAACCTGCCTAGACTAAGAGAAGAGAGGAATCAACCGCCACTCCGTCGAACGAGTTTCGTAACACCTTGCCCTGACACATCTAACCAGGATTGAGAGACCATAATTGAGGAGGTTTTTACCATGCGCTGGTTGGGACACGCCTGCTTCTACCTGGACCTGCCTGGCGGTATAACCGTAGTTACAGACCCCTTTGTCGAGGATGTGCCCTATCCCAAGATTGACATCTCGGCTGACCTGGTTACTGCCAGCCACGAGCACTCCGACCACAACGCTGTTGACCTGGTGAAGGGCAGTCCCCAGGTACTCAGGGGCCTTGTGGGTGACGGCAAGGATTGGAACAACATTAACGAGCAGCTAGGGGCCATCTCCGTCAGAACGGTGAGATCCTACCATGATGATACTGAGGGCTCTGAGCGCGGGAAGAATGCCATCTTCATCTTTGAGACCCCGGAGTTGTCCATTGGTCACCTGGGCGACCTTGGTCACGGCCTTGACGATAAGGCCCTTGATGACATCGGTTATGTAGATGTACTCCTGGTGCCGGTTGGGGGCCATTACACCATCGGGCCCGAGACCGCCTGGGAGGTCATCGATGACCTTGAGCCCGCCATCGTTGTCCCAATGCACTTCAAAACAGAGGCAATCGTCCAGTGGCCAATAGCAACGGTTGATGGCTTCCTGGAGCAGGCTGGAAACCTGAAGGTCCGGAGGGTGGAGCAACCCGGCATCAGCCTCGTTGATGCGGAGATTCCAAACACCCCCGAAGTATGGGTTTTTGCCCCGCCGAAGTAGCTGATTAGGGATGCAGGAATTCCTCGAACCAGGCCACCATATTCCTGGCCATGCTACCGGTGACTACGTGCCCGACACCGGGCTCTACAATCAGGCGCAGACGCTGGGGTTTCGGCGCATAGATGGGTTCCAGGCACTGGTGTAGTTTCTGCGAACCGGCAGGGGGTACGATATTGTCATCGCCTCCATTCTGAATCAACAGGGCCCTATCAAAGAAGCGCTGGTAGTGGCTGAGGGGATCACAGGCCTCCATCTCAGCCAACACCTCTGACTCTGGCTTTGGCAGTGCTGCGATGGGAGCCGTATCTGTGAGCCAATCAGGGTTGCCGATCAACGGCGCTGCGGCCCTGACCCTATCATCAAAGACAGCCGCCATGAAGGCGGTGTGCCCACCCATGGAGATGCCGGCTACGCCCAGGCGCGCACAGTCTATCTCCAGGGCCTGGTTGCTGTCGCCACCAATGCCTGGAAGCCGGGCGAGGCCGCCCCCCTCTACCAGGTCAATAATGCTTGACAATTCGGAAACCCCGGTTCTCACCACCCTGAACATGCTTGCAGCGAAGGACTCTGGAGTGAACAGGTCTCGGAAATCTGGTGCTCGCCGTTGGCCATGATAGAGCATGTCGGGGGCTACTGCAACGAAGCCTGCCCTTCCCAGCCATCTAATGTACTGCTCCACCTCTTCTTTGCAGCTGTTCCAGCCGTGAAAGAAGACTACCAGCCCTCGTCGTGCATTTGTGCCCGAAACGCCACCAGGAATCGCCAGTAGGGCGGGGATTACCCCTGCTGGGCCTTGAAGACTGATCTGATGCAGTGTTTCCAGCCGCTTCGCCGCCATAACCGACAGTGCCTCCCCTTATTGAGACTGATCATCAACGGTAATCAGGACCGTGTCGATGCTCTTATCGTCAATATCGTAGACCTCATACCGGACCTGGTCAACGGTTATGACATCGCCCTTACTGGGAACTCGCCCCAGGTGGTTGTTGATGAACCCGCTGATGGTTTCGTAAGCCACCGTTGTGCTCAGTTTCAGCCCCAAGCGAAGATTGACCTCCTCCAGGTCCATGCGTCCGTCAACAAGGTAGGTACCATCCCCTCGCTTGTCAAAGACGGGCTCATTGACATCAAAGGGTCCTCTGATCTCCCCTACTATCTCTTCTACCAGGTCTTCTATTGTGACAAGCCCGGCCACACCGCCGTATTCATCAACGAGAATAGCCATATGGGTGTGCAACTTACGCATCTCGGCCAGGAGGTCAGGGGTTTCCTTGGTGTCGGGAAAGAAAAAAGCCTTGCGGAGAATAGCGTCGACCCTCTCTTCTCCATCTTTGTCCAACAGGTGCTTGAGGAGATCGCGCATGGCGACCATCCCGACAATATTGTCCACGCTGTTGTCAACCACCGGTAGCCAGGAAAAACCGAACCTCGCTGCAGTGGAAGCGGCCTCCCGGATTGTTGTCTGCTTTGTGACGAACCTCATCTCCGTCCTGGGGACCATGATCTCCCGGGCCAGGTGGTCGCCAAAGTCCAGAACCCTGCGAATCATATCCTTCTCGGTGTCAGGCAGCACCGCCTGATCCCTGACAATGCGGCGCATCTCATCCTCTGTAAGCTTGTTGGACCGGCGCTCTGTACCCACGCCCACAAGGTCCAGGATCTTATTTGTTGATAGGGTCAGGAGCCAGTTGACCGGCCGTAGCACTACAGCCAGAGCCACCGCCGGCCTGGCTAATGCGTAGGCAATAGCATAGGGCCGCTGTAATCCCAGACGCTTGGGTACAAGCTCCCCAAAGACCAGGGTTAAAAAGGTTATGGCAAGGGTGACGACAACAATACTCAAGCCCTGGGCCAAGGCAGCTGAAACTGGAAGAAGCCCATTAATGAGGGCGGCCAGGGGTACGGCAAGGGTAGCTGCCCCGGTGGCGCTGGCCAGAAACCCGGAAGCGGTTATCGCTATCTGAATGGTGCCCAGGAACTCACTGGAGTTCTCACGAAAGCCGTACACTATCCCGGCGACCCGGTCACCCTCCTCAACCCGGGTTAGGAGCCTGGCCTCATTGAGGGTCAGGACCGCAATCTCCATGCTGGCGAAAATACCGTTAAGAACAACAAGGCCCAATATCGTAAGGATCTCGTTGGTAAACTGACCAAGACCGTTCATGTAACCCTCCTTGAGCATCACATAGCTCATACTTCTCTTGACCACACCTTACTTTATCCCATATTTTTGGGGCTTAGCTACTAGCCGTGTTAGGCAGGGCGTGATCGTTACTCACAACTCAGCTGAAAGCACTCCTTAATCCTACTGGAGACCTCAGGCCAATCGTCACAGGGCACACCGCCACCCTGGGCCTGCTCGCCACTGCCTCCGCCCCGTGAGCCCCAGGGCTCCAGGGCCCTTTTGAGGAGCTGGCCAGCTGAAAGCTGCGGGCGCGCCCCTTCGCCAACTGATACGATCACTCTAAGTTCAGTATCAGACTCTCCCCTGCCGTTGACTGGCGCCGCCAAAAAGAGGACACGATCTTCCGCCTTTAGCAGGTTGGCAAGGGTTATTAACTCGTCGGCTGGAAGGTCCTCAACCAGCGTTACGATGAGTTCCACCTGGTTCCCCCTGTTGCCTTTGGTATCGACGGGCCAGGCGCGGACGGCTCTTCTGGCAAGCTCCCGCGCCCTGGCGACTGCCAGCGCCCTCTCAAGCCCTCTAACCCTCTTGTAGAGGGCCTTGTTGTCGGCCACAGTCTTGGCGGTCATGATGGGCAACTCAGCCACGCCAGCGCTTAACTGCTGGCGTAGAACCGCCAGCACTGTTTCCTTGGCTTGCCAATCGTTCAAAGCCCGCCCTCCAGCCAGAAAATGCACCCGGGTCTCTGGACCACGTTTCTCAGTTCCCAGGACCTTGATGATCCCGACCTGACCAGTACTTGTCAGGTGCGTACCAGAGCAGGCATTTAGATCGAAGTCCCCAATCTCAATGAGGCGCCATTCACCCTCAACACCTGGGCGCCTGCGCAACGGTAAGCCGTCGGCACCAGCGGGGGATGACACAACCTTCACACCGATGGGTAGGTCTTGCCAGACAATCCCGTTAGCCAGGCCCTCCGCCTTCTGAAGAATGTCGGTGGCCACAGTACCGCTGTTAACGTCAATTGTCACGTCACTGGCTCCCAGGTGAAAAGAGACCGTCTCCAGGCCCCCGACCTCAACCAGTGACCGGGAGAGAATGTGCTGTGCTGTATGCTGCTGCATGTGGTCAAAGCGCCGCCCCCAGTCCAACTCGACCAGGACCTGCTCACCTACCTCCATACTGCTGCCGTCGTCAGGCAGAAGGTGAACAATTGACTGGCCTCTGTTGCCATTTTGACTGCTGCCTTCCTTGCTACTTTTATCGCACCTGGTAAGTACCGCCACGACCCTCCGGTCATTAATCTGCCCAAGGTCACAGGGCTGCCCCCCGCCGCCAGGATAGAGAATCGTCTCATCTAGGACCACAGCTAGACAGGGCCCATGCTGGTCACTACTGCTTGCCCATGTATCGACAACCCTGGCCTGAACATCGCGCAGGTAGGGAATTATATAGTATAGCTCTGCGGTTCTTTCACCATAGTTGTTCATCTCATCACTCCCATGGGCAAGCTGTGCCTCAGTCCAACGCCGCCCCAGGCGCGGCCGGGTCCCTCAAGATAACAATATTGGCTCACTGAAGACAAGTCAAGGTTAAGAGGTGACTCACTGAGGGATTAACAGGGATGACCAGTAACACGATGATGTTATTAGACCTGTGGGGCTATCTTTGGATATACTAGATGTATATTAAGCTACGTCATATGGGCTGAGCCACATCTCTTGCCTGGAAAGCCCCTGGAATATAGTGAGGTGAGCTGTTTGGAAACCCAGTATGCACAGGTCCCCGAAGACAAAAGAGACAGGATCCTTGAGGCAACCATCAGCGAGTTTGCCAACAAGGGGTTTGACGGGGCCTCCACCAACAGCATCACAAGGGAAGCTGGCATTTCCAAGGGACTACTCTTCCACTACTTCGGCAATAAGAAGAACCTCTACCTGAACACGGTGGACTACTGCGTGAACTACTTCATGGAGTACATGATGGATCATACAGGGGAGTACAACCCCGACATCCTGGACAGAGCCCTGGAGTGGACAATCCTCAAGCTCCGGATGTTTACTCAGCATCCCTTAATGTACAAGCTGGTCTTCAGCGCCTTTCTGGATGTGCCCAAGGGCCTTGAGGAGGATATCCAGCAGCGCTATCTGGACATCTTCAATCAGGGCATGGGTATGCTGACCCAGGACATTGATACCGCCAGGTTTCGCGCCGACATTGACCAGACGAAAGCCATTGAGGTGCTGATGGTGGCACTGGAGGGCTTGGGCGAAAGATACCAGGAACTCCTTAAGCACGAAGATGACAGGGGCCTGGGCAAGCTGGACGCGATTATTGAAGACTTCAGAGAATATGTAGATATCTTGAGGTACGGCCTGTACAGACAGCCTGATGACGTCACCTAGCAGGAAAGAGGCCAGCTTCCTTGGGAAGCTGGCCCATGAGGAGGTAGTTAGGTTAGTCAGTCTGGGCTAAGGCCCCTGCAGGTGCGTCAGCCCACGTCAGACCCCCACTATCTTAACATTGTACTCCCGTAACCAGAAGTCCATCTGGATGAGATAGGCGAAGAGCTGAGGACCGGTCATCAACTGCCCGAACCAGGGCGCATTGTAGGGATCGTCATTAAGCCCGATCATCTTCCGGATTTCATCGGCATTGATCAGACTCAGCAGGGGCGATGACGAATCGTTCAGAATGCCCAGGAGTCGCTGGCTCACGGCGGCCAGGTAGTTGGGGTTATGAGTCTTGGGATAGGGACTCTTGCGCCGTTGGAGCACACCTTCAGGGAGTAGGCCGGTGAGGGCCCTTCGGAGGATCCCCTTCTCCATATTCCCGGCAGTCTTCAGCTCCCAGGGGATATTCCAGACATATTCAACAAGGTGATGGTCACAGAAGGGAACCCGCACCTCCAACCCCCAGGCCATGCTCATGCGGTCCTTGCGGTCCAACAGGGTTTGCATGAACCACTGCATTGTCAGGTACCCTATCTCCCTCCGTCTTGCCTCAACCGGACCATCCTCCGGGGACTGTGGGACCTCTGCCAGGGTTTCATCATATCGGGCTGCCACATACTCGTCGAGATCCAGCTTGCCAAGGAGATCAGGGGCTATCCAGCTCTTCCGCTGCTCAAGGGACCGGGACCAGGGAAATGTGTCGGCGTTGATCAACTCATCCCTGTGAAACCAGGGATAACCGCCGAAGATCTCGTCAGCGCACTCCCCGGAGACCGCCACTGTCGCCCCTTTTTTCACCTCTTGACAGAAAAGGTAGAGTGAGGAATCGACGTCTGCCATTCCAGGCAGGTCGCGGGCCCTTACTGCCGCCTCGAGGGCACCAACCAGTTGGGGGGTATCCACCTCTATCCAGTGATGGGTAGTACCGAGGTGTTCGGAGACCCTCCTGGCCCAAGGGGTATCGGCGTTTGGCTGAAAGTCGTTGGCCTGAAAGTGCCTGTCGTTGTCCTTGTAGTCAATGGAGTAGGTGTGCAAAGGCCCTTCGTGCCCGTGCTCCCGGAATCCCTTCACCGCAAAGGCCGTGATGGCGCTGGAGTCAAGCCCCCCTGATAGAAAGGTGCACACAGGCACATCCGATACCAGTTGGCGATGGGCTGCATCCTCCAGCAGAAAGCGTACCCGACGGGCAGTCTCCTCAACATCCTCTCCATCCTCGGGAGGGCGGCTCTGCATCATCCAGTACTTATGGCGTCTGATCCCCTGTCTGTCATAGAGAAGCCACTCCGCCGGCTTCACTTCCTGAATACCCCGGTAGACTCCAACCCCCGGCGTCCGAGCGGGGCCAAGGCCAAAGATCTCGGCAAGCCCGCTTGCATCGACCTCCGCCGGGACAGCGGGGTGAACGAGAAGCGCCTTCAACTCAGAACCAAAGATGAAGGAACTCCCCCTCTCTGTAAAGAACAGGGGCTTGACCCCCAGGCGATCCCGGGCCAGAAACAGAGATTGTTCCGTGTCATTCCACACCCCAAAGGCATAGATGCCGTTTAACCGCTGGACACACTCCACACCCCACTCAATATAGGATACCAGGAGCACCTCCGTGTCGGAACGGGTCCGGAACCGGTAACCCCTCCCCTCAAGCTCGCTTCTGAGCTCGGGCGTATTGTAGAGCTCTCCGTTATAGACCAGGACATAGGTCTGTCCCCGCTCTTCCCTTGTCATCGGCTGTTTTCCGCCTTCGGGATCGATAACAACCAGGCGCCGGTGAACAAGGCCGGCCTCAGGGCGAACCCACATGCCCTCCTCGTCTGGACCCCGGGCCGCCAGCCTCTGGCTCATGGCCTCAAGGGTGACCCTATCCTGCCTGATGTCGGTTCCCCAATCAATCCACCCAGCTAATCCACACATGGCTTTCTCCTCCCACTGGCAGCAGTCCTCGCAATAGTAGTTCGACTCTGAAAGGTTTCGCCAACCTAAACATAGCCGCTCGCTTCATTATAGTTAAACCATAGCTGTCCTGTGCCAGGTCGAGCAGGATATTCGCCGATTTCTGTCAGGTATCCTGACACTATTTACTAACAATCCGCCCGGACGGACTTCCGCCGGCAAAGAGTGTCTGTCCCGAAGGGCCGCAATGTCAGAAAACCTCACACGATCGTGCACGGTCACAGCGCTGGCGCATATGCTTGGAGTAGATGACAATCGCAGGACTAGGTGAAATCCAGAATTCCTATTGGAGGAAGTGATACCATGGCACTTACAAACAGCGATGTGCGTCAGCTTGTCAAGGACTTGGATGTGAAGTTTGTGCGGCTCCAGTTCACTGACATCCTGGGCGTTGGCAAGAATGTTGCCATCCCCATCGAGCAGTTGGATGATGCCCTGGCTGGAGATATCATGTTTGATGGTTCGTCTATCGAGGGGTTTGTCCGCATAGAGGAATCCGACATGCTCCTAAAACCAGACCCCAACACCTTCGCCATCTATCCCTGGCGGCCAAAGCAGGGCTCAACGGCGCGTCTTATTTGCGACATTCACAATCCAGACGGAACACCCTTTACAGGCTGCCCACGGCTGACCCTAAAGCGCGCCCTGGCCAAGGCAGAGCAGATGGGCTTTACCTTCAATGTCGGGCCAGAGCCGGAGTTCTACCTCTTTGAGCGAGATAGCAAAGGAAAGGCCACCGTTGACACCAATGACCAAGCCGGCTACTTTGACCTCTCCCCCGTGGACCTGGGTGAGCACGCGCGACGGGACATTGTCATGGCCCTGCAGGAAATGGGGTTTGAGATTGAGGCGTCGCATCACGAGGTCGGGCCGGGCCAACACGAGATTGATTTTAAGTACGCTAACGCCCTGACCACCGCTGACCGGATCGCCACCTTCCGCCTTGTTGTACGTACAGTTGCCATGCACCTGGGGCTGCATGCCACCTTCATGCCAAAGCCCATCGCCGGCATCGCGGGGTCCGGCATGCACCTGCACCAGTCCCTGTTTAGCGAAGGCCAGAATGCCTTCTATGACCCCAAGACCGAAAACCAGTTAAGCAAGACCGCCCTTCATTACATTGGCGGCCTGATGAAGCATGCTGCCCCTCTGACCGCCATCACCAACCCGCTTGTAAACTCATACAAGCGGCTGGTGCCGGGCTTTGAGGCCCCTGTATACATCGCCTGGTCGGAGAGGAATAGGAGTCCCCTGATACGGATCCCTGCCCGGCGCGGTGAAGGCACCAGGGTTGAGCTACGCAACCCTGACCCCAGTTGCAATCCCTACCTGGCCCTGGCGGTTACGCTTGTTGCTGGCCTGGACGGTATTGAGAATGGAATCCAGCCCCCTGCAGCGGTTAACGCCAATATCTACAGGATGTCAAAAGAGGACCGGCTCAACCAAGGGATTGAAAACCTCCCTGAGAACCTGCGGCAGGCCCTTGATGCCCTGAAGGGCAGCGGGCTGATACAGAAAGCCCTAGGTGAGCACATCTTTACCCATTTCCTCAGAGCCAAAGAGATTGAGTGGGATCTGTACCGGAAGCAGGTCCATGCCTGGGAGCTTGAGCAGTACCTGAAGGTCTTCTAGGCCTGGAGGAAACCCACGTCCATTAAGGGAAACTATTGAGGAGCCCAGCCGATGCTGGGATGCTGCGACTGGGAATCGACCTTATTGACCGCTACACGAGCATCACTGACGAGGAAGTTGAGGCTCTTCAGCGGCGAGCCCAACTGCTGGAGCCCATCTTCTCCACCAGCGCTGATGACCACTGACACAGAAGGAGAACAGTCCATGCTACACGAGTACACCAGTAAGGATGAAGAGCAGGTGGTTGAGATGATTATTCAGTTCTACAACCACCTGGCCGACAGCGCGCAGGTAAAGCGTTGGATAGACCAGAAGACGGCGCTGAAGACCCTGTCAGACTGGCTCGACGATGGTCTCGTGTACACCTATACGGAGTCCGCTAACGTATTGGCCCTGGCGCGACTGCGTGAAGACCACGGCACCTTCTGGGTCGAGGACCTTGTAGTCCGAGAAGACCGTCGGGGTAAGGGCATCGGCTCCAAGGTGCTCGGCTATATTGAGAAGATGGTACAGGAGCAGGGAGCCAAGGCGCTGTTCCTGGACATTGTCCCAAGCAACCTGCCGTCACTGGACTTCTACCTGAAGAACGGCTACAAGTACCTGAACACAATTGAGCTTCGCAAGAACTTCTATGACACTCCTCCAAAGGCCAAGGTCGACTTTCTGGGCCGCAGCCTGGAGGTACACAGTTGGCCAAAGGCCCGACCCCTCCCCACAACTCCTGACGACGATGAGGACTGTTAGTAAAAAAGAATCGGTAACGGGACGTGTTCAGACAGGCCCTTCGCCTGAGTTCGCCTGAGGTTGTATGCTCTTCCCAATATCGGGAAGACTACTCATGGGCTGGTAACCTAGGCGTTACTAGAAACCCAGAACAATAATCCAAGCGAGGGGGTTTTTGATGTGAACATTGGGGATAGAATTGCTCTTGCCCTGGTGGTAATTGGGGCCCTTAACTGGGGATTAATTGGCCTGTTCGGCTTCGACCTGGTTGCCGCAGTCTTTGGCCAGGCATCGGCACTAACTAGACTGACCTATTCCTTAGTTGGGTTGGCTGGCCTCTGGAGCCTCTCCTTCTTCTTCCGCAACGCCATCACAACCGAGGGCCGCTCCTAGGAAAGCCCAGAGCGCACTAATAATACTCTAATGGCTCGAAATGGGTGAAGAGAAATGACCCCGCCTGAATCAGGCGGGGTCATTTTCATAATTAAACCCTCTTTCACCTTACCTCAGATGGTCATCGCCAGTATCATGATCGTCTCTGGTGGCGGCGATCTGATCAAGGGCCTCAATCAGTGAGGGCCGCTTCTGCAGGTCCGTATCAATTGATACGTTAAAGTCAAACTGTTTCCGCTTGGATGCCGTTGGCCTGGAAGCCCGGCGGGCCTCCTCCAAGAGGCCCTGGATGCGACCGTCAATGGGCAACCCCATTCCGCTCACAATTGAGTAGATCAGAACGTTCTTCTCCCCCGGCTGAGGGTCAATATATGGAGCGAGGGACATGTACTCCGGTGACTCGGTCATCGCAAGTATCTCATCGCTAATCTTATCCAGGAGCTCTATGTCTGCTACTTGATCCGCATAGTTTTCACGGGCAATCATGCTAACACCTACGGCCTCGGCCTCTGAGAAGTCAAATCCGTTGGCAAGGAGGCCCTGCTCCCAACTGTCCCGCAGCGGAACCATGATGTCTTGCTCAGTTAACCGCTCCCGCTCGGGCACAACAGCCCGGGCAAAGGTCAGGCAGCCCGGTTGCAGCAGCGCATTGCGCAGCTCGGCTGCATCGAAGTGCCCGCTCCTGTGGGGGATGAAACTGGTGGTGAGCATGTTTATCTCGTGCAGGGTGCTGGCAATGTGAGAATTGGAATCAGCATACCAATCAATGGCCGGCGGAACCAGACCCTGGCGCCTTCTGCCCAGGTAATTTGTGTAGAGCTTCTCATTATCAATGATAATGACTGAATTAGTAGCGTCCATCACCTTGTTAAACTGGTCAAGGGTCACGGCGGCATTGCGTTTCTCAATGTTCCCTTCCTTGCGGTGAGGAAGGGTCAGAATAACACCAAAGTCCTTGTCCAACTCCTCTGCCACCGCCCGCAGGGCGCTGATGATGGCGCCATTACCAGTACCGCCCCCGAGACCAGCAATACAGTATACGATTTCGGCATCGTGGAAAATGCGTCTGAGCTGAGGCATTAGTTCCTTACGGTTGGCCTCAAAGGCCCTGCGCCCCACCTCAATGTCGCGTCCCGCCCCCTGCTCAAAGCCGGCAAGGGGGAATCTGTAGAGCTTGGGGATAGACCGTAGGGACATCAGGTCCTGGGTGTTGGTGTTAATCGCAACCGCCGCGTATGGTGTGTAGGTTCGCCCCTGCTCGTCTACCATCGAAAGTGACGCAAAGGCATCAGCAATGCGGCTGCCACCCATACCAAGTCCGATGAAGCCCATTTGCACGCTGACGTGGCCGCCAGGTCGCATTGCAAAAGACATATCTTCAGCTCCTCTCTCTCATGATGACGCTGTCAAACCCGTTGATATGCTGCGTTCTGACTGTTCGTCTTTATCAATAACTCGATATATCTTAAGATTTGGATGGTCTGATAACTCAAACTGGTATTGACTGGATTCAGAAAGGTTGGCGCCCTCTTCATCCGTCAGCGCCCTCAGACAGGGATGATAAAGGCTCCCTCGCTGAACATCGGCAACAACAGCTGTTACTCCGTTAGTAAGCTCAATGACGGTGCCCACGGGGTACGGGGCAAGGTTCTCAAGGAACTGACTGACGAGGGCCCCCGGGAAGAATCGCTCCGCTGAGCCGTTGATCATTGCCAACGCCCTGTGAGGTGGGAAGGCCTCGCGGTACACGCGGTCCGATACCAGGGCATCGTAGACATCAGCGATCCCAACGAGTTGCGAGAACTGGTGGATCTCGTCGCCTTTGAGCCCCAGTGGGTAACCGGATCCATCCCAGCGTTCGTGGTGCTGGTAGGCAACAATGGTAGAAAGGGGGCTCAGGTCCGTCTGGCGACTGAGGAACCTGTAACCATCCTCAGAGTGGTTCTTGACAACATCAGACTCCTCATCCGTCAGTTTCCCGGGCTTGCGCATTACCGCGGGGGGAACAAGGAGCTTACCCACGTCATGCAACAGGGCGCCTATGCCCAATAGCCGGATCTTCTCGGCGTTAATGTTCATGTGGCAGGCGGCAAGAACGCTGATAATACAGACATTGACAGAGTGATCAAAGGTATAATCATCCATTGAGCCAATATCAGTGAGATTAACCACAACACTCCTGTGGGACAGGGCTTCCTCAACAATGTCCGCAACACGCTGGGCAATGTGATCAGAGGCAACGATCAGTGCCCGCCTGCTTCTGGACTGGGCAGCCTCCCTGAACTCAGCCAGGGCCTCCCTGACGCGCATACGAGTGCGATCGCTGACGACCTCTTCCGGCTCAAGGTCTGGAAAGCGCTGGTCACGAATGAACACACTCATGACCTTGCGGTCTAGCAGGCTTTCTATAAAGACCGGCTTAATCACCGTATCCTTACGCAGGAGAACCCTTCCGCTGGGGGAGAATATGGTCTTGGCGATGACCATACCCTCTCTAAGGTTAACCGTCAATATGCGTCTCAACTCTGTAAGCCCCCCCGAGACTCGTTTCACCGTAAAACCCCTGTGGTGAAACCCCTGTAGTGCTAACTGTCTTACATACTGAAAGTTTGCTGTTATCTTTTTCCCTCTTTCCCCCCCGGTTTCCTTCATCAATCTGGCATAACTTGACTCCAGTCGCCACAACCTGGCATGGAAACAGCCGTGACAAGAGCCACGGCCTCCATATCAGGGACTATTTTAAGCGCCCAGACTCAGGAGAATAGACGAGGTAACCGACAGTGAGGCAAAGAGGCCCGCCGTTGCCAGGAGCGAGAATACCAAGAAATCAATGAGGAACTTGGGGAAGCGGTCCCAGAGGAACTTGGCTTTGGTAGGGGGGCTGGAGACCTGCTAACCCACAGCGGTCCAGGCCTGGCCGTTGTCAACCAGGAACTCGGCAAGGGAACGAGGGGGCCTGCCAAGTAGCTCTTCTACTGTTGTCGTGGTTCCATCAGCATTGCCCAGTCTGACATTGGTGTAGAGGAGAACCATTATCAGGGCCCGCCCCAGGGACTCTCCCTGCCGGAGCTTGGTGAGAAAGAACCATAGAGCTCCAGGACGGACATAGCTGATGTCCTTGTCCAGCTGATCCCTGAAGATGGCGGTAACTTGATAATAATCCAGGGCTTCACTGCCGGTTAGCTCATAAGCCTTATTCTCGTGTCCCGGCTCGGTCAGCGATAGCGCGGAAACATCTCCGATATCACGCACATCGATGAAATTCGTCCTGCCCTTGCCCGCTGGCACGAAGATCTCATTCCTGTCCCTGATCTCCTCCCTATGGACTGTGGAGAGATTCTGCATGAAGAAGCTCGGGCGTAAGAAGGTGTAGGCAATGCCAGATTCCTCGACATACCTCTCAATCTTATAGTGGGGGATAAAGGACATTCGTTCGACGCCCTGAACCGAGAGATATACAATATGGGTTACACATGCCTCCTTGGCAACATCAACCACTGCTAAAACCGCCTTGTGGTCAAAGCCTGGTGGGAGAATTAGGAACATTCTGTCTACTCCTTGGAGGCTAGCCCTTGCGGTAGCAGGCCTGCTAAAATCAAGAAGACGGTACTCAAGCTCCTCAAGATCACCATGTTCCTGTCGGCTCTTGTCGACATCTCTGACTCCAGCGATGATCCGGTAATCTGCTGACTTCCTCTGTAGCAGGGCTCTTAGTACCTCTCTCCCTACAGTTCCTGTAGCACCTGAAACTAGAATAGTCTGCAACACTGCGCCTCCCTTTTGTGTGGGTCTTAGTCTGGTTTAGGTTCAAGGGCTCTTTGGAATAGCTCCACCAACTCCGAAACAAGTTTCTCTCGCTTCACGTGAGAATCCCCTGGGCCCAGGGAGCTTAAAGACAGGACGTATTGAAGGAGAACACTGTAGAATATCTCTGCCAGCACAGCGAAATCCCCTTCCACTATCCGGCCTTCACGGTGCGACTCGAGGAGATACTCGGCGATGAAGGCCTTAAACCGTGCTGGAATTTGCCGTACAACCCGTGTCAGCTCTGGACTTGTTGGCGCCTCAATCATGCCCAGGCGGATCAGGTCAGCCCGTGTAAGAGCAATGCTCAAAATGGCATCAGCCAAGGTTGCAAGGTCCTGGCTTAGGTGGCCGCTCAATCTTGCCTCAAGCTCCTTTCCCAAGATTGCCACCGGTGACCCTTCTTTAATGCCAGTCTCAAAGAGATTCTCCTTAGTGCCAAAGTGCCTGAAGATCGTGACTTCAGTAACCCCTGCCTTACTGGCTATCTCACGAGTGGTTGTTGCCACGTAGCCCTTCTTGCCGAAAAGATCCATGGCCGCATCGACAATGCGTCTACGGGTCTCTGCCTTAGACAACATATCCCTCCATTCTCTGGTAGAAGAAAGTGGTCTACTACGGGGCTCATTGGTCTATGTTAGTACGTAATAACATGCTAACATAACCGCTGGTTTTTGTCCACCTTCTAGCACCAAGCCTGGCTCAGGTTCATAGATATAGACATAGAGAGACAATCAACACAACGGCGGCATGAGCATAGGGAGGAGTCGCTCTTGTTCAGCCTTAGTCTGGCTGAGATCTGTACCATGTCTGGCGGCAGTCTTGTTCTGGATGACCCCGAGAGAGTTGTCACTGGGGTCTGCCAGCCCCCTCACCCACCGGCTGATAGTGACCTTTGTCTAGTCCTGGGCCGGGTCAGCAACGGTCCCAAACTCCTTAGAAGGCTGCTTCGGAATCCGCCAGCGGCGGTGATGCTACCAGCGAACCGTTTTCTACCAATTCCGCCCCTGGAGCGGGCGGGAGTGGCTGTTGTTTCTGTCCACAGGCCCCTTGAGGCCTATGAGCAGATTGTGGCTGCCTACCGACGCGCTTTCCAGATCCCCACTGTTCAAGTTGTGGGCAGCAAGGGCAAGACCAGTACCAAAGAGATGACAAAGGCCATTCTAAGCACGAAACTGAAGGTTCTCGCAACCCATATGACGATGAATGCCCCCTCCGCCGTGGCGAGAACTCTCCTGAACCTGGATCCATCGCACCAGGCCACCGTAATAGAGGCCGGAATGAAATCCAGGGGGGTCATCGACCGCTCCTCCAGGATGATACAGCCCACCATTGGGGTCATTACCAGCCTGACCAGGTCCCATTATATAAGGCTGGGGTCAATGGAGAACATCGCTAGAGCAAAGGCGGAGATTATCCCCCATATCCCCGCTGAAGGCATCCTGCTGGTCAACGGTGATGATCACTACTGCAGGCAGCTGCCTGTTGAGGAATGCAAGGGAAGGGTCCTGTTCTTCGGGCTGACTCCAGACTCCGACATATGGGCCTCAGACCTTCAGATTCGTGACCTGAATTCATCCTTTACCTTTCACTGGGGGGATAGGGCCATCCCCTGCGGGCTAAAGACCTTTGCCTCTTTCCATATTCGCAACGCCCTGGCCGCTATCGCCATTGGCCTGGAGCTCGGAATTGAGCCCGAAACAGTGTCACGGGCCATTACTGACTACGAGCCTGTGGCCAGACGGCTGAATGTCTACCGTCGCGATGACGACGTGATACTCATCCGGGATACCTACAATGCAGACCCAGATTCAGTTAAGATGCTCCTCAGAGAGATACCTGCCTTCGCTAAAGACAGACAGGTAATCCTGGTGATCGGCAGCTGTGTGGAGAAAGATGAGAAAGCCCGGGTCTATGCCGAACCTGCTCACTACGAGATCGGCGAGACAGCGGGGGCCCTGGACCTGTACAGACTGATAACCGTTGGGAAGTGGACCCAACCCTGCCAGGCTGGGGCCATTGCCGCGGGCATGAACCCTGATCGCACCCACCACTTTGACAGGGCCGAAGATGCGCAAGAGACTCTATCTCGCCTCACCAAACCAGGTGTCATGGTGATCTTTGAGGGGCGCAAATACGCTAACCTGGATGCCCTTGTCAAGAATATGAAGTGATCCTCTCATATCTAGCCTTTTCTATAGCCTTTTTCTGCTCATGAGTCTTCTGAATCCAGCCCGAGGTACCAGGCAAGGGCCCGTCTCTCAAGCGCCTCGACAAAAGCGTCTTTGCTGTCAACATACCGGTCCCAATCAGAGGGGTAATCCTGGGCTAAGCTCTCCTTCAGGGCCCCGTAAGCGCTGGCCTCATCGGGGCGAGCGCGAAGGTAGTCACCGACGGCAAGGTGCCGCACGATGTCACGATAGTTGTCATACTGGAAGGCGTGAACATGGTGGGTACGCCCACCGGTGTCGTTGGTTCGCCTGAAGTATCGCCTTCCGACAATCCCATACTCACCCAGGGCCTCGTAGCCAAGTTCGAACATCTCCTCATCGTGACAGTCAACCGCGGCGATGTCTCGCACCACCGGCATCATATCAATAATGGGTTTGGCCTGAAGGCCCGGAACCGCAGTACTTCCTATATGGTATATGGACAGGAGATTCGACCCCAAGGCCCCCTTGATCCGGTCTGCTTCTACAGCAAACTGGGTCGCCCACTGGGGATCATGGGGAACAACCACAACCTTTCTCATTCCCTGCATTCACCTCCCCATCTCGTCAAAACAGAGATACCTGCTTGACCTGGACATTGTCCCGCGCACCATCGATTATTCCTTGCATTCTGTACTCAATGCCCCTCTCACGGCAGGCGGAGTCAAACACCTTTCTCAATCTCCTGTGGTAAGGTGAAAGGCACTTATAGCTGCTCCCATAGGTATCCTGGTACTTCTCCTTCAGGCCTGGATAGAGCCGCTGAAGCGCGTCATAGAAGTACTCTCTCTGGCCCAGGCGCAGGGTGACCCCAAACCAAGGGAATACGAACCGCGCCCCACTTGCAGCAGCCTTGTCCACCAGGCGGCGAACGTTGTCTTCACTATCAGTAACAAAGGGAAGTATCGGTGTCATTACGACGCCGGCGTAGAGCCCATTCTCTGTGAGTTCTGAAATGGCGGCAAACCTTTGGGAGGATACGGGCGCGGCAGGCTCTAGTTCCCGAGATAGGCTGTCTTCAGCTGCAGTAATGGTAATGCCGACGGAGACCGGTGAATGCAGCCTGATCCTGGTTAGTAGATCAATGTCTCTGGCCACAAGACTGCCCTTTGTGGTTATGTTAACACCAAACCCGTAGGAGTCAATGAGTCTCAGTGCGCCTCGCGTTAACTCGTACTTCCCCTCAAAAGGGTTGTAGGGGTCGCTCATGGAACCAGTGCCAACGACTCCGGCCTTTCTCTTGCTTCGCAGTTCTCGCTTAATGATGTTGAGGGCGTCCCTCTTGGCTGCAATCTTATCGAAGTCCTCAATCTGATAGCAACTGCTGCGGGAATCGCAATAGATGCAGCCGTGGACACAGCCGCGGTAGAGGTTCATGTTATACTTAGCGCCAAACCATTTCTGGGAACCGGTGTGGGTGATTATTGTCCTGGCAGCTATGTACTTCACGACTCATTCGCCCCCGAGATAACTCTGGCAGGTACTCCTCCAACCCGTGGGATGCTCCAGCGCGCGCATAACCCGCTCCGCACAGGTGTCCAGGCTTTCATGAGACGTGTTAACCTCGACATCGTATACTTCACCCTGTCTATGAACATAAGCGAGCTGCGCATTGCCCTGGCCCACCTGCCTATCGCCCCGGGTTTCTTCCCTCCTTCTTATCTCCTCAACTGGACAATGAACCCCAACAAACACTACAGGATGGGCTCCTAGAGTCTTAATGGCATCCTCGGTGGTAAACTCGTCATGGAGAATCTGGTCAACAATCAGGTTGACCCCTTTGTCAGAGAACATCGCCACTATGCGATGGAAGAAGTACTCTGTCTCCACTGGTATTAATCGCCCTGCCTCTCGATCCTCCATCGTATCAATGACCTTATCAAAGTCATCAATACTAAGATGGAAGAAGCCAGGGAGCCTCCTTTCCAGCTCCTTAGCCAGCGTTGACTTGCCGGAACTGGAGACCCCATTCAGCATGATTATCTTGCCCTTCTGCATGTATAGACCTCCATGGGTAATGAGCACTTAACCATATCCGCTGCCACATGTCCGCCGCCATTAGGTTCTGCGTAACAGGCGGCATCTCCTTGCTCGTTGGCCCGCCACCCAAGATTCCATGTTAGAGGGACTACCCACTTCCAATGCCCATGTCGGCTGCACGCGGGAACTGGCTAATCTCAGCTCCTAGCCCAACCACGAATCTTGTCGACAGCCAGGCCTGCCCCTCTTTTCTCTCCCCACAAGGCATGTACATATGTAGATATCTAAATGCGCTTGTATACATCCGTTAGCTGGGGTTTTGCACCGCTATCCTAATTGTGCTGGGGTTTAATCCATATCAATGGATTTAGATATGTTTATATCTACATGGGTTTTATAGACAAAAAGATGCCCTGCCCTTGCAGTTGACAGACATCGGCTGGATTCGACAGGTCAGTGGATAGCAGGGAAGCGTTGCAGCAGAAGAGCAGGCAAGGCCTGACGATATACCCCAGGCTGACTTGGTCTCAATGTCACGCCACAGCTGTTAGGCACGCCGGGTCAACACAGCACAAGGTCCCGTGGCACACTTGCCACAGACATCACATAGTGGCAAGTCGGAGAAAGCCTCGTTGACCTCCATAACCTGCTGGTAGCAGCGCCCTTTGTTCAGACCTTCCCTTGTCAGCGCACCAGCGGGGCAGTTCCTGACGCAGTATAGACAGCTGCGGCCTAGGCGGTTGCGGCAAAGCTCTTCACTGACAGGGTCATCTGCAGGGATTTCGGCGTTTATGACCATGCTTCCGAAACGCCCAGCACATCCAGCCCTGGTGATAAGCATTTGATTAACCCCGAAGGTACCCAGGCCCGCCACATAAGCGACGCTCTTGTGAGACCAGGCAGCAGTCAAGGTCTCTCTGCTGAAGTTATGAGTGGCTGGCTCGAAAGCGGTCTTGACCCCCGCCTCAGCCAATTCCTTTCCAAGTTGACTGCAAATTGTGCTGATCAATTGGTTGGTCTCTATGTAGGCCAGAGCCCATTCCCTTGCAACCTGTGAGCCTGTCCGGTTTGCATTAACAACGCCAGGCCCAAAGGGAAGGAAGAAAGCCACCACTGTCCTGGCGTCGGACAGTAACTCCTTAGGGTGCAGGTGCGCGACCCCGGTAATGTGACCATCACTCATCTCCTGAAAAAGGGGGCTATATGCAGACGCAAACCCCACTAATGGTTTGCGGTAAGCGGTGACCGTTTCAGCACCATCCACCAGTTCTCTAATTCGCGTCTCAATCAGGCGGTCGAGTTCCACGATCTCTTCACACTCCCATTCCCGTCATGGGCAGTCTTTCTACCAGCGCATCAATAAGTCCTGCTACCAGCCTCTGCCGGCCTCGCAGCCCCAGGGAAGGTCCGCTACTGGTCTCGCGATATCGACCCTACCAACTCATTGGGGGCCAAGGAGCCAGACTGGAGAACCATGTGGATTGGCGGGAGGTCAGGCGCGGATTAATCAACTCGAGGCAAACACCCCCTTGTGGCGGTACGCGGAGACTGATAGTATCACCCTATATCTGCGAACCTGTATACTGATATGGAACAGTAACGAGGATTATCAAACTAATGGTAATGGGCAGGAAGGGATGATTTCGCTTGCTCACAGAGCTTAACAAGGCCCAATTCAAAGTGGCCCAACCGTTGTTTACGCGGCTTGCCTATAATCTAGCCATCGCCGCGGTCTTAGAGGGGACCAGCCCAGGACGAGTCTGGGCTGATGATGCAGTAACGCCCCAATCAGCCTTTATCTACACGGTAGAGGGGTGTGCCCTGGGGGGTAGGCCCGATAACGACAAGTTCAACCAGGCCTTAGCGATACTGATCCGCGATGACCTCTTCGGCAAGGGAACTCTGCGTCAGGACGAAACAGAGATTGACATCCGCATTTCTGCAGAGTGGAAGGATGGACTTGATGACATTGCGGTGGCGCTGGGAAGGCCATCGATACCTGCCCCCCGGCACCACTATGTGTGCCGCAGACTTAAGCTGACGGACTGGCAGAACCGCCTCCCTGATGGGTTCTCAGTTCGCCGCATTGATGAAGACTTGCTCCGCGGGATCGAGATAGAGGTCCCAGCCCATGTCCGGGGCTGGTGTAAAACCAACTGGGGGTCACTAGAAAACTACCTCAAGCTCGGTTTTGGTCTCTGCACCATAGATAAGAGGGAGAAAAAGGTCGTGTCATGGAGCGTTGCCGACTGCATCAGCGGCGACAGGTGTGAGATCGGCATCCACACCCTGCCTGAATACCGCCGCCGCGGTTTTGCGTCAGCAACCGCCGCCGCTGCTGTAGACCACGCCCTGGCAAGGGGCTTTAACCAGGTTGGTTGGCACTGCGACGAAAGCAACCTCGGGTCGATTGGGGTGGCAGAGGGTGTCGGTTTCGTCAAAGAACTTGACTACTCAGGGAATCTTCACATCTCTGATGAGGGCATCCACTATGTCAGCTACGCCTACCATCTCTACCTGAATAGTCAGTTCCATGCCTGCATTGAATATCTTGAGCGAGCCTTGGGCCTGAGAGATGACTACAAGTTCTTCACCTATCATTTAGCTGCCAGGGCCTATGCCGCCTGCAGCGATACAGATGCCGCAATGAGGAACCTGAGCCGTGCCGCTGATCTGGGAGAAACCCGGTGGGAACTTACCAAGGACTGTCAACATCTAGCCGCCCTCCATGACCACCCGCACTGGAACGAGGTTCTGGAGCGGATAACAAGGAATGCTATCCCAAGTGTAGACCCGGCCTGAATTGTAGACCTGGCCTGAGTTGTGACTTGGCCTGAATTGTAGACTTGGCCTGATTAGTGATAGAATACCTAGTTAGAGGTGTCATTGCCAAGTGACTACACTGGGATTTGCATTCGGAATCAACGCGCTGCGCGTGGCCATCATTGACGGCTATCTCGACGAACCATCCTGCCTGGGTGTTCCACCCTACATTTCGCCGCACATTCGCTATACATACGGCGCCCTGGTTAAGGCTGGGGTACCTGATGACAACATCACCTACCACCTCATTGACCAACTGCGCGCGGACTGGCAAGAACACCTTGCCCGGCTTGAGGACCGCGATCTTGTGATCATCATCGCCGGCACAACTGTACCAGGCCGATACCTTCGGGGGCGACCCGTTTCACCCCGAGAGATATCCAAGATAGGGGCTGGCCTCGGGCATCCCACGGTCTTTCTCGGGGGCCCAATCGTGCAGACCCTTGACCCCAAAGTGGCCGCGCGTTGGGGCCTGCAGCCAGGCCAGGGAGCCCTTGACGCCTTTACCGGTGAGATTGCCGCCCTCACCATCTACGGCGCCTTGACAGGCAACAATCTGGATACCAACCCCGAAAAGGAGCGCCTGGCAGCCCTAATCAGGGACTGGGCTGTAGCAGGAGCCCGGGTCACAGAGAAACACCCCTACTTTCCCCACATAGTATGCGAGCTTGAGACCTTCAGGGGTTGCCCTCGGCCAGTCAACTGCGCCTTCTGCAGTGAGCGACTGAAACGGCTCACTTACTGCCGGCTTCCAGAGGATGTTGTGCGGGAGGTAGACGCCCTCTATCGCCTAGGTAACCGCTACTTTCGGCTGGGCTGTCAGACAGACCTCTTCGCCTACGGTGGGACCTATGTTAACGGCGACCTGCAGCCGAACCAGGCCTACCTGAAGGATCTCTATGAAGGCATTCACCAGGTGGCACCGGGCCTGCGTGTCCTGCACATGGATAACGCCAATCCCGCGGTAATAGCGAACAACCCGGAGGCAGCAACGGAGATTATAGAGATCATTGCCCGCCACAATACCGCGGGGGATGTGGCTGCCTTTGGTCTGGAGTCGGCGGATCCCGCTGTCCTGACAGCTAACAACATTAACACAGACCCAGATCAGGTTCTCACAGCAATCAGGATAATGAACACGGTAGGAGGGTTCCGCGTTGATGGCATTCCTAAACTGCTGCCGGGTCTGAACTTTCTCCACGGTCTCAAGGGGGAGGGCCCTGACACGATGGCGATGAATGTCGATCTCCTGAAAAGGATCCTTGACGATGGCCTGATGCTACGACGGATCAATATCCGGCAGGTTCAGGAAGTGGATAATTACAGAGGGCAACCAATTAATGAGCGCAGCTTTAAAGAATACAAAGACCAGGTGAACCAGGATGTCAACCTGCCCATGCTAAAACGGGTGTTTCCCACCGGCACAATCCTCCGTGGAGTTCAAATGGAGAAGATTGAAGGGAATCTCACCTTTGGACGCCAATTGGGAAGCTATCCTATCCTGGTTGGTGTCCCTGGCAAACACAAGTTGGGCCAGTTCATGGACCTTCGCATCCTGGACCACGGCTATCGGTCGCTAACAGGCCTCCCCTTTCCCTTCAATATCAACGGAGCCTCACTGACTGAGCTGCAGGCCCTCCCAGGTATCGGGAAGAAACGAGCGATGCGGATCTTTCTGGCCAAGCCCATTACAGGCCTCAGGCATCTGAGCGAGGTTCTCAACAACGAGGTCAATGCTGATGATCTTGCCCACTGGGTAAGTTTCAGCCAATCCCATTAGGAAAAACTCCCCCCAAAAACCACAGTTTGACATCATTCGTCAGTACCCCTGTTGTATGCTGTAGATGATTTTTGCTGGATACGCACTAATTAACTCATAATTCGCTCTTTCACGGAGGTGCGTCCTTTGGCCCAAGTACTGATTGTTGAAGACGAACCAAACATTGCCATGGTCCTGCAGGAGCTCCTTGTACTGGAGGGTCACGAGGTGTCTCTGGCCCTTGACGGTCAGGAGGGCATGAGAAAACTAAGACAGGGTCCTGATCCCGACATTGTCCTTGTTGACCTGCTGATGCCTGGCCTGACGGGAAGATCAATAATCGAGGCCATGAGGGGTAATCCCAGATGGCAGCGGATACCCGCGGTGATCATTACGGGGTCCATTCCAAGAACAGACGCCTTCCCCTCAAAGGGTAGCTATCAAGCCCTGATTCGCAAGCCCTTTGACCTGACAGAGGTAGTGGAAACCGTAGAACAGCTTCTGCGCAGGCCCCGTGTAGTTGTGTCGGCCTGAGACCTATAGGTCCAGGTTTGGAGAACGAATGATCTCTAGTTCACGAGTGGCTCGCCGACCGTAGTCGTCCCCGGTGCCGTTGAACCAGCGGAGTTCCTCAAGGGCTCGGAACACGCGGCAGAGACCCACCAGTCGCCGATAGTCGGCATCTGCTACCCACTGACCCACCCGCCGGACCGTTTCCTCATGGTACAAACTCACCAGGTCGGCTTCATCAGGAACCGGCTTACCCATCCTCCGCGATACATCAATAAGGGCTATGACATCAGTGAGGCCAATGCCCGCAGCAGCGCTCCCCCAGTCTGTGATGGCAATCCCGCCACCCTGTCGCAGAAAGACATTGCCATAGTGAAAGTCCCCGTGGGTCAAGGTTCGGGGCTGCGCCGCCAGGAACTCGATACTGTCGACGTAGTCACTGAGGGCTGACCCAGCGGTATTCAAGTCCTCCTCGGTGATACCGGTGTAGACCCCCCTGGAGATCTGTCGCCTACAGCCCGCAATCGCCTCCTCTGCCCTCTGCTTGAAGAGCCCCTCGCCAAAGACAGGCACATCAAAGGCCTGCAGGGCTTTGTCCTGGCACCAATATCGCCCGTGTATGTCCGCCAATTGCGCCACGGCCGTCCGGTAGTTCTCTTGAGTTGCGTCCTCTGCCAAAATCTGCCCCTCAACAAACTCCATCAACATCACCACATCAGAGCCGCGATTGACGACAGCGAGTAGACACGGGACAGGGGGGGAGTGCTGGCCACCTGTTAAGGCGGAGCCGATGGCCTTGTGTACCCGGGGTTCGGGATCCTGGGGCTTGACGTGTTTTAGAATGATGCTAAACTGCCCTGAGTCCCTGGAGGCGATTACCTTCTCAACCCGGGATTCAGACCAATGGCGTATTACCTCCCTGCGCAGGATGGTGACTTCTGTTGCCAGGGCATCCTCTAGCATAGACCTGATGCTAACCTTGTCGACTGCCGTAAAATGATGATTCATGGGTAACCACCTTCCAGTGGCAGGTATTATTCCTTGCCCGACAGAGAACTCTAGGTAATGCGCAGATACCAAGAGCAATGCGCTGGGTATCAGACTAAAAACATGCCAAGCCATCTAAGTGAGGTGAAAACATGGTAGTGCAGGGTGTAGCAGGAATCGTGGTCTTCACCGCGGCATCAGCGCTAATGGTAGCCGTTGTGCCGAGAGACCGCGCCCAGAGGTTCCTGGGTGTGGGCCTCGTAGGTGGCCTGGGTGTTGCCGTGGCACTGGTGTTTCTCATGGAATCCGTATTTGGTTTCTGGGACTTCCGCGGCGCCGACATCAGGATCCTGGGAGTACCAGCCTTCCTGACGCTGGCTTGGATACCCATCGTCATCACCTACTCCCACTGGCTCACAGAGAGCCGCAGCACGGTGGCGGCTGCTGCATCACTCCTGGCTTTCCCGCTGGCGGCAGTAGCGACCCACCTGGCCCTCCTCAGACTGGATCTGCTGGCCTACAACAGCTGGACCCTTGTAATGACCTTTACCATTTCGCTAGGGATCCACCTGGCCATCGGCGCCTATCTTCATGCAACAGGACAACTGCCCAATCTCCGTGGTATAACGTAACAACACTACTTTATTGGGCCCGCTAGGGGTTACTCATCGGAACTCACAGAAGAACTGCTACCTCTGGAACTGACAGAGGAACTGCCACGTCGATGCCGGAGTTGCCGGTAGACAATCCAGAGGACCGCCGCTACAACTGTCAACCATAGCAACAGAGGTATGGCCGCGAAGATAAGAACGACTGCATCTGCTGTCAGCTCAATCATATGATTGGCTGACCGCACAAAGGCTGCCACGCCCCGCTGCCAGAGCCCTGCCAGGCCCGTGGCGGTAATCGTGGGGCTTGCCAACTTGGTCTCGCTCAGATTCAGGATAATGGTCGAGTAGGCAACCTGATCCTTCAGGTAACGAAGGCGCCCCTGGCGGGAGTCAATCTCCTGCCGGACCCGTGTCAACTCCCTCTCAACCTGCATTATCTCCTCAACGGTCTCTGCCCGCTCAATCAACTGACGGAGCCTTGCCTCCTGGGCCTCGAGGTTAGTAATGCGGGCCGTCAGATCGATATACTCCTCGGTAACATCATTGGTCCAGCTGTGCTCGCGGGTTACAATCCCCAGTTCTTGAAAAAGGCCCTTGGCCTCCTCAAAGCCTTCGGCCGGCAGCCGAAGACGCAGGTGAGCTGACTGCCTGCTCTCACCGTGACTAGAGCGGGTAGACTCACTCATATAGCCACCCAGGCTTGCCAACTGTGTTTCCACTGAAGCCAGCGCTGTGTCAAGGTCCTTAACTTCTATGTTCAGTTCAGCGTTATGGATGACCTGCCGCTGGACGACCTCACTGGCATGGGCCACTGATGATAATGTAACTGACTCCATCTTTCCCTGGCCCTCGTCACTAGCGACAGACTTAGTGTAATCGCTATCCCTGGTGGAGGCATAGAATGCGCCGGTGTCACCGGGGGCCCCTCCGTCGGCCTGTTCCATCTCCTGAGTTTTAGGAGCCCCGCAGGCTGTGGCGACGGCAATAACCAGGACCAGACATCCCAACCACAGTGCCCTGTTCCCTAACAATCGACTGAACTTCACCCTCAATCCCTCCCATAAAGAGTGATCCACTAAAAAGCGGTCTACACCTCTCCAACCCTGAGACATTTGCCTCTTACTAGCTATAGACGCCTTGTCTTGGATAAAGTTCCCTGCCAGGCCTCAGGCACCTGCTGCTGGCCCAAGTGAAATGCACAGGAGGCAGGGGCGGTACTGGGGACAGAATTGCCCCCTGCTAATGCCTAACCTACCGCGTCCTGCCTCCTGAGACTCACGGGCCGATGGGACCCTAAGACCGTTTCGTGACGCCGTCGGACCGGATCTCACCTGAATTCTGATCAACAAAGGTTTTACAGCTGGTGTCCATACAGTCGTTCACCGGTGTCGGCCCCATAGTACTGGCCTGCGGCGCGTCGACGGAATCAGGTTGCTGGGCCGAGAACTGGTCAGAAGCAACAAGAATCTTGTTTGCTTTACAGTGATTGCCCTGGGACCAGTAGTGGCAGTTGTCCACTGTACAGTAGATCTCCTGATTTGGCATATTCTCACCTCCTGGTGGATAGGTTTCCACACCGTCGGGGAGATATAACCACCGGGCGAAAAAGGGTCTCCTACCTGACCACCAGATTGAGGATCTTTCCTGGCACGTACACCACCTTGACCAGTTCTTTGCCATCTATATGCCGGGCCACATTCTCGTCAGCGCCAGCCTTCGCTCGGGCTGTATCCTCTGACGCATCGACGGCAATGGCAACTGTGCCGCGAACCTTCCCGTTGACCTGCACTGCCATCTCAACAGTGTCATCCACAAGCATGTCCTCATCCCAACTGACCCATTCCTGCCTGTGCAGCATTCCCTTAAAGCCGGCCCGCTGCCACAGCTCCTCAGTTATGTGCGGGGCCACAGGGTTCAGCAGGATGAGGAAGGCGCGAAACTCCCCTTTCGTCACCCTCTGGCGGGCGTAAAACTCATTTACCAGCGACATCAGGGCAGCCACGGCGGTATTAAACTTCATGTTCTCGTAGTCCTCGCTTACTTTCTTAATGGTCCTGTGGATAAGCTTTGCAAGCCCCGGAGAATAGCCAGGGCCTCTCCCCACCTTCTTGCCATCGCCATTGCCATCGTCCTTGCCATCGTCTTTGCCTTGGCCCTTGACAATCATGCCCTGAAGACCCCAAACCCTCTTCAGGAAGCGATAACATCCCCTGACCCCCTGGGTTGACCAGGGAATATCCTGGTCAAAGGCGCCGATGAACATCTCATAAACCCGGAAGGTGTCGGCTCCGTACTGGGCCACGACATCGTCGGGATTGACCACGTTCCCCCGGGACTTGGACATCTTCTCATTGTTCTCCCCCAGGATCATGCCGTGGGAGGTACGTTTGGCGTAGGGCTCCTTGGTGGGAACGACGCCAATGTCGTAGAGGAACCGGTGCCAGAAACGAGAGTAGAGTAGGTGTAGTACGGTATGCTCCATCCCTCCGTTATACCAGTCTACCGGCAGCCAGTAGGCGAGCTTCCCGGGGTCCGCCAACCGCTCCCTGTTGCCGGGATCGGTGTAGCGCAGAAAGTACCAGGAGGAGCCAGCCCAGTTCGGCATTGTATCTGTTTCGCGTTGGGCAGAACCGCCACAAGTGGGGCAGGTGGTCTCTACCCAGTCCCTCATCTTGGCCAGGGGCGACTCTCCCGTCTCAGTGGGCTCATAGGACTCAACCTCTGGCAGGGCCACGGGAAGATCCTCTTCAGGCACGGGAACCCAGCCGCACTCTGCGCAGTGAACCAGGGGGATTGGCTCACCCCAGTAGCGCTGCCGTGAGAAGACCCAGTCGCGGAGTTTATAGTTGACCTTGCGGCGGCCGTGCCCTTCCCTCTCAAGCCAGTGTATCATGGTTCCAACTGCCTTGGGCGCCGGCAGTCCGTTGAGGAAGCCAGAGTTTACGACGGTTCCCGTCTCTGTATCGGTGTAGGCCTCCTCGTCAACGTTGCCGCCGGCGATGACCTCTACGATGGGCAGGTCGAAGCCTTTGGCAAACTTCCAGTCGCGGGTGTCGTGGCCCGGCACCGCCATGATGGCGCCGGTTCCATAGGAGATCATGACGTAGTCGGAAACCCAAATGGGGATCTCCTCCCCGGTGGCAGGATTGAGGGCCGTTAGCCCCTGCACCTCTGCCCCGGTCTTCTCCCTGGTCAGGTCGGTGCGCTCAATCTCTGACTTGAGGGCGGCCTGGTCCCGGTATGCCCTGATTTCGTCCCAGTTCTCAATCCTGGCACTGTAGTCGTCAAGTAGCTGATGCTCCGGGGCCAAAACCATGTAGGTGGCACCAAAGGTGGTGTCGGGGCGGGTTGTGAATACCCGCAGGCTCTCACCGGTTCCCACTACAGGAAAGTCAATCTCCGCTCCCTCCGAACGGCCAATCCAGTTTCGCTGCAGCACCTTGACCTTCTCTATGAAGTCTACTTCCTCCAGGCCATCCAGGAGCTTCTGAGCATATTCAGTGATGCGAAGCATCCACTGGGCCTTGACCCTCTTCACCACGTTACCCCCGCAGCGCTCGCAGGCGCCATCAACAACCTCCTCGTTGGCAAGGCCAATGTTGCAGTCGGTGCACCAGTTAATGGGGATCTCTGCCTTGTAGGCCAGGCCCTTCTCGTAGAGTTTCTGGAAGATCCACTGGGTCCACCGGTAGTAATCGGGGTCTGTTGTGTTTACCTCTCGCGACCAGTCAAAGGAGAACCCGAGCATCTTTAACTGCCGCGTGAAGTTGGCGATGTTCTCCCTGGTGACGATGGCAGGATGGATCTTGTGCTGGATGGCGTAATTCTCCGTCGGCAGGCCAAAGGCGTCCCAACCCATGGGGAACAGGACGTTGTAGCCCTGAAGGCGCCGCTTGCGGGCCACAATGTCCAGGGCGGTGTTGCTCCTGGGATGACCCACATGAAGGCCGCTCCCTGAAGGGTAGGGAAACTCGATGAGGGCATAGTATTTGGGCTTCGTAGAGTCATCCTCCGCCTCAAAGACTCTCCTCTCTTCCCAAACCTGCTGCCACTTCTGTTCTATCTGGGTAAATTCGTAGTTACTAGCCATGTCATGACCCCCTCCAACAGACACCTCTGAATGTCACTCCTATCAGTCACCGCTTCCCTCGGCCCACGGTTCGGGAAAGATCCGTGCTCGTGAAAATAAAGACCCTCCATGCTCGCGAAAAGAAAGACCTTCCATCTCTAGAGACGGAAGGTCCTATCCGCGGTACCACTCTAATTGACAACCCTTCTCCGGGCGTCCTCTCTGCGGCTGTAACGGTGCCACCGGCCTGGGCTACTGTCGCCGCAACTCCTGGCGGCAGGTTCACTACGGCTGCTCCCGGGCGAGTTCAGTAAGGCCTACCTGCCGCCTTTCACCAGCCGGCGGTCTCTCTGAAGATGGGCTCTCACCTATTACTCCCGTTCAAGGCATGTCAGCGTCTTTTAGCTCTTACGCTCTTTCTCCACATTTTGCTCATTATATTCCAAACTAAACCGGTGCGTCAACCTGTGGCAGGCTCTATCATCTCCTCGATGAAGAACCCATGCACGCGGGTGTCATCTGTAAGCTCTGGATGAAAGGAAGCTGCCAGCAGGTTTCCCTGCCTGAGCATTACGGGCTGACTATCCACACTGGCCAACACATCCACGCCCTCTCCCACCTGGGTAACCAGGGGTGCCCTGATAAAGATGGCTGGAATTGGCCTATCAGGATCTGCCACTTTCTCAATGGTGATCTCTGTCTCGAAGCTGTCCACCTGGCGGCCATAGGCGTTGCGGCGCACGGTGATATCCATCAGGCCCAAGTGCGACTGGTCGCTCCCCTCGATCTCCCTGGCCAGAAGGATCATCCCTGTGCAGGTACCAAAGATGGGAAATCCACTCCGGCCCCGCTCTTGTAGGAGATCCATAAGCCCATAGAGCCGCAGCAGCTTTGCAACGGTAGTGCTTTCACCACCGGGTATGATGAGACCACTAACGGAATTCAGTTGCTCAGCGGTTCTCACCTCGACGGCGGTAGCGCCGCATCGCTTTAAGGAGTCCAGGTGTTCCCTGACGCTGCCCTGCAAAGCCAGTACTCCAACCTGCATCCTGCTCCCTCCCATCTCCACGAGGACCTACACATATCTGCCCCATCGCTCCGCAGCTCTGGACTAAACGCCTCGGTTCTGCATTCGCTGATCATCGTTGAGTTCGCTGATATCAATGCCAGACATGGCTTCGCCTAGATTTTCGGAGACCTTGGCCAGCAACACGGGGTCATTGAAGTGGGTGGTTGCCTCAACAATTGCCCTGGCCCGCCTCTCGGGATCAGCGGCCTTAAAGATCCCAGAGCCTACGAAGATTCCGTCGCACCCCAGCTGCATCATGAGGGCGGCGTCTGCCGGTGTGGCTATCCCCCCGGCGGCAAAGTTCACCACCGGAAGGCCGCCCTGGCGACGGACCTCCTTTAACAACTCATATGGCGCGCCGATACTCTTGGCCTCGCTCATCAATTCCTCATCAGGGAGGCCAAGGACCCGGCGGATACCATCGTTCATGAGGCGCATATGGCGAACAGCCTCAACCACATTGCCGGTACCTGGTTCACCCTTGGTGCGGATCATGGCCGCGCCTTCGCCGATGCGGCGCAGCGCCTCACCCAGGTTTCGGGCCCCACAGACGAAGGGAACGCTGAACCTGTCCTTCTGAATGTGGAAGCTGTCGTCAACAGGTGTAAGGACCTCGCTCTCGTCAATGTAGTCAACGCCAAGGGACTCCAGGATCTGCGCCTCAACAAAATGGCCGATGCGCACCTTGGCCATGACCGGAATGGTAACTGCAGACATGATCTCCTTGACCTTGGCCGGATCTACCATCCGGGCCACGCCGCCGGCGGCCCTGATGTCGGCGGGGACGCGCTCAAGGGACATGACCGCTACAGCCCCTGCCTCCTCGGCTATTCTTGCCTGTTCGGGTGTTGTGACGTCCATGATCACTCCACCCTTAAGCATCTGCGCCAGTCCCGCCTTCAGTCGCCAGGTGCCCTGTTCCTTGTTGACCTGTTCCTTGTTGACCTGTTCCTTGTTGACCTGTTCCTTGTTGACCTGTTCCTTGTTGGCCTGTTCCTTGTTGACCTGTTCCTGTTCCTGTGTAGTGTCTTTACGCATTGTCATCTCTCCCCCTTAGGTAGTGGAAAAAATTAGACCGCCCCGGGGCTGGGGCGGTATTGGGGGCGGACGAACCGAGAAGAGCCTGCACGGCACCTAGTTCACCGTGAGACTATTCCCTACGCCGTCTTCACCCGTTCGGACTGTACCGTCGGTTCCGGATTCTAACCGGATCAACTGCCGAGGCTGTCGGACTTGTCCTGTCATAAGCAGGCTTCACCACCGGTCGGGAATTGGGCCTCTAGCTGGCCCTCACCCTGCCCCGAAGACGATAACTATGGAGTTGTCTTACTCCCTACCTACCAGTATACCACCATCTCCCGGGAAGTCCACCTCTAAAGGTTGGTTCAGTATTGCCCGGAAACTAATAGCAACATATCATGTTTATGGAAGGCCAAAATACACGTGTTAATCCAAGGTTACCGCCGACGATATTAAATAGGCCACGGTATCATCCTCGCTGGATGAGGCCATGAATCCTGTGAATACCCGCCTCGCGAGCGGCCCTGATGGCCTGGCGGAATTCGTTGCGGGTCAGGGGGCGGTCCAGGGGTGGGTACTCCCCAGCCCTGTAGGCTGGGTAATACTGCGCCATGAGGTTGACATAGGTGTCCTTTGACACTTCCTCGGCCAGGAACTCCATGGCCTCTCTGGTACCGGCCAGTTCCCCCGGGAGGACCAGGTGGCGCACAAGGAGGCCCCTGGTGGCAATCCCGTCCTCATCCAGTGTGAGGTCGCCCACCTGACGGTGCATCTCCTTGATGGCAGCCCGGTTAATGGCCGGATACTCAGGAACCCGCGACAGGCGGCGCCCCGTCTCCTCCTCCTGGTATTTCATATCGGGCATGTAGATGTCCACAATCCCGTCAAGGACCCGCAGGGTGTTAACGGCGTCGTAGCCCCCGGTGTTGTAGACAAGAGGAAGGGTCAAGCCGTCTTCGATTGCCCTGGCAAGGGACGCCAGGACCTGGGGAACTACATGGGTTGGGCTGACAAGGTTGATGTTGTGGCAACCCTGGCCCTGCAGGTCCAACATAATCCCGGCCAACTCATCACTCTCTACAAGCTCTCCCGCCTCTGCTCGGCTGGTGTCGTAATTCTGGCAGAAGACACACTGAAGATTGCATCCGCTAAAGAAAATCGTTCCCGAACCGCGTCGTCCCCTAATTGGCTTCTCTTCACCGTGGTGAGGTCCATAGCTGTCAACCCGGGCCTTATCACCTGTAAGGCAAGGACCCTGGTCGCCCCAACAGCGGTGAGCGCCGCAGGCCCGCGGACAGAGTGAGCACTCTTCTAACAGGGCCTCAGCCTTGTCAACCCGTTGTTGAAGTTCATCTCTGCTCAGCTCAAGGTAGGAACCGCCCATTACTACACCCCCGGTCTCTGCTGCTGCTGCTGCTGCTGCTGCTGCTGCTGCTGCTGCTGCTGCTGCTGCTGCTGCTGCTGCTGCTATTGTACCACCGAATGCCTGAGGGCAGTCTACATGGGGGTAGGGCTAGCCTTCCCCGTTGGCTCTGAACCCTTCGCCAAGTACCTCCCTGGCATCGCTGATTATAATGAAGGCGCGAGGGTCCACCTCACTGACAATCCGCTTCAGACGGGTGATCTCACTTCGGTTCACAACCGTCATGATCACCTGGCGCTCAGTACCAGTGTAGGCTCCTTTTCCAGCCCACAGTGTTGCGCCCCGGCCCAGCTTGATGGTGATGGCATTGGCGACCTCGTCGGGGCAATCAGATATGATCATAAAGCTCTTGGCATACCCGAAACCCTCTTGAACGATGTCAATAAGCCAAGCCCCCACAAAGATAGCTATCAAGGAGTACATCGCAATCTCCGCGGAACCAAAAGCCGCCCAGACAGCGAGGACAACAAGGCCGTCGAGAGCGAAGAGAATCTGACCGACATTAATCCCTATGTAACTGCGGAGGATCGCTGCGGCGAAGTCAGTGCCGCCGGTGGTACTACCTGACCTGAAGACAAGCCCCAGCCCGAGGCCCATCAGTACGCCGCCGAAGAGGCCGCTGAGTATAAGATCCTGGGTTGGCACGGTCACAAAGGGAGCCAGAAGATCAATAGACAGCGACAATACAACTGTGCCGTAGAGTGACCTCATGCCAAACCCCCACCCCAAACGGTACACGCCCCAAACAAAGAGAGGTAGGTTCAACACCAGCATCGTCAGGCCCACCGGCAAGTCGAACAGGTGGAAGGCAATGGTGGCAATGCCCCCTACCCCCCCGCCAGCAATCCTGTTGGGAACCAGGAATAGATCAAATGCCAGGGCTGTAAGGAATAACCCGATGTTAAGCATTATAAAACGAAGGAACCTGCGCGCATATTTATGGATCATCTCAGACCTCCCACCTGACACCACTCGTTTCCCGGCAATCCATTATCACTCAATCTGCTGCTCTGGTCAATACCACTCTACGCCGCCCTGGAACTATCCTATTTGATCTGTCTGCCCCCCTGGCTGACACCTGGTCCCCGACAGGAATGGCCTGGCTTGGTCAAGAAGTACTGCTGCAGGAGGTGACTTCCGTGACAGCAGCGTCCTGGTCCGAATTTGAGCAGTATATTCTGCAGATTATGGAAGATGAACACATCGTCGGCGCGTCGGTGGCGGTCCTGCAGGGAGACAGCATAATTTACCAACAGGGGTTCGGGGTCCGCCACCTTGAGACAGGCGCCCCGGTAACCCCCGAGACAATCTTCGGGATTGCCTCAGTCAGCAAGTCTTTTACAGCTCTCGTCATAGCCCAATTGGCGGATGAAGGAAAACTGTCTGTGGACGACCCTGTGGTGAAGCACCTGCCTGATTTCAGGCTCAAGGGTGTCGCCGACATGGAGGCCATACGCATCAGCCACCTGCTATCTCACACAACAGGCCTTCCCCCGATGAAACGACAGGAGGATCTGGCGTTCTTTATCGATCACATTGACTGCCTATCCTCTGTTGACTGCGAGATGCTGGGGGCACCAGGGGAATACTTCAGCTACTGCAATGATACATTTCTCCTCTTGGGGGCTATCATTGAGGGTGTCACTGGCCGACTCTACCGCCGGGTCATGACAGAGAGAATCCTTGAGGCCCTGGCTATGCACCGCTCAACCTACAGCCTGGAAGAAGTAGAGAAGTTCCCCAACGCAACAACCCCCTATATCTATGATAGGGATGAAGGAGTCCACAAGGAGGCGTCGTGGCCAGGCCTGGGAACTTACGAGGTCGGGGGCGGGGTCAGGTCTAATGTAGTGGATCTGATGAAATACGGCCAACTATATGTCAACAGAGGATCATTTCGGGGCAGCCAACTGGTAAGTCTGAAGGGGCTTCACCGCATGATGCAACCCGTCCACAGGGTAGACCGCAACAGCCATTACGGTTTCGCTCTCCGGACAACCCCTGACTACCACGGTGTTACCCTGGTGGAACACGGGGGCGGTCAGCCAGGGGTTTCCTCCAACTTCGGGTTCATACCTGAAAGGCAGATAGCTGTCGCCGTCCTTGCTAACGTGTCAGGGGTACCGGCGGGAGATATCTGGCTGGCAGCAGCCAACACCGCCCTGGGGGTACCCCTCCTGGAGAAGCGCAGCATTGAGCCGGAATTCGACCTTGACCCTGAGCAGCTTCTAAGATTTGTGGGCACCTATGAATCCCTTGAGGGGGGTAAGTGCCGGGTCTTTGCCGATACCTCCAATGGCAGCGTTAAGGTTGAGGTCCAGGACCAGGTGTTCCCCGTCAGGGCTAGCGACCAGCGGTCTCTAGTCCTTGTGGGAAAGCCAACCCGCAATGTCATCCGGTTCTACTTCAAGGATGGGGACGAGAAACCATGGGCCGCCTTCTATGGTTCAAGGATGCTCACCAGGGTGGACTAGAATTGCAAGGCAATAAAAGAGACTGCCGCCAGGCTCTACTGCCTGGGGCAGTCTTTGAGTCTTAATTTCACGCCCGTTGATTAGCGGATCTAACCCTACCGTTGATGTCTACACTCGATAGTGAAGTTATCCTCTGTCAACCACCAGTAGAGGCGCTGTTACTGTTAGCATCGTCATCATCGTCCGGTGGATGGGGCCCATCAGCCAGTTGAACGTGGGTTGGGTTGCTGACGCCGTCATCATGGGTGTAGATGGTCTCGATGCTGACCGTCACTGAAGCCAGTAACAGCATCCCACAGATTGCAACTATCCACAGTTTCCTAAGCATCGCTATCCCCCCTCTGAGTCATCTCATCAAATAGACGACACGTCCTCCGGAAGATCTCCAATGCCTCCCCTTCTCTGCCAAGCCCCATCGCCAGTTCACCCCGGGCCGTCAGCAGCCGTCCCCTGTGAGCGGTGTAATCGTCACCAAGCTCAGAGATTGCCTTCTTGAGATGGCTGTCGGCCTTTTCTCTACTGCCCTTTATCAGTTCAATCCTGTAGGCAAGCTCATAAGCAAGGGATCTCTCTCTTGGATTCGTGACCTTCTTAAGCAGGTCTTGAGCAAGCTGGTTTGTGGTATCCGCCCTGTCAATCTCTCCGTCCTCCAGGTACATGCAAGTAAGCTCGTTGTAACTAAAGACAGCCTCTGCCGGGATCCCACTGTATTTCTTTAGGTGAATACTCTTGTTAAAGAGCTCGCGGGCCTTCTTCCGGTCTCCCCGGGAGCGCAGGGCCATCGCTCTATTGTGGATTACAAGGGCAACCATATCCTGCCGGTCCTGGGCCCGGTATAGGGTCTCTGCCTGAACCAGATAGTCGAGGGCCTCATCAATCTCGCCTAGATTGAGATAGCAGGTGCCAAGGCCCATTAATGAGGCTGCCTGGGTATTCAAGTCCTGATGCCCGCGGCCAAGGGTCAGGGCCTCACCATAGTGCTGAATTGCATGGGTCTCCAGGTTGAGAATGAGCTCAACATTAGCCAGGTTCCTCAAGACCTTCTTCTCAAGGTACTCGTCTCTAACTTTCTCCAACTTGAATGCGGAAAGCGCTTCACTATAGTGCCGAAAGGCCAGCGTCAACTGGCTGGTCTTACGCGCGCAAAGGCCAAGACGAAACAGGGTCTGAACCAGAAGGTCTGTATTTGAGAAGATCTCTACGTCTTCGAGGGAGCGAGTGTAGAACTCATAGGCGGCAGGGTAGTCACCCGTGGCTTCATAGGTCCGCCCCTTCCAGTGGTTTCGAAGGGCCTGCGGGATTGCCACCGGTAACCTACTGTCAAGGACCTCGAGGGCCTCCTCGACGTGATCTTCACTGGCCATGATTACCGCAAGGTCACAGAGCTGCTGGGGAGATGGGGCTGAGGCCATGTAGGAGTCAACGAATTCGCTAATAGAAACCCCCAGGCCGTCTGCGATGATTGCCAGGGCTTGAGGGCTTGGGACAGTATGGCCGTTCTCGATCCGGGAGAAATAGTGGCGAGTAAAGGCGCCACCTACCACCTCAGATTGAGTAAGCCCCCTGAAGGCCCTCAATTTCTTAATCTTTTCTGCAAGAGCACTAGCCTGTGCCATCTCTGATCCTCACACTCTCTCGCACAACAACTGGACACTTAATACTATTTCTGTAAACTTTTCTAGGTTCCTGCTTGTGCTCACTAAATTATTACTTAAAAAGGCATATTTCTTTGCCGCGCCTGGCTCCTAGTGTATAGCCCTTGCCAACCTCATAGCGGCCTTGTCCTATATTGTAGTATTTCTTCTTCCCAGAATGCAACTGGGCCTTCACTACCGCAATGGAGGCTTCAATGCTCGACTCCTGGAGGGGGACTGGATAGGAAGGGGCTGAGCAGATGATATGCCAGCGCAGAGGTGAGGTTGACCACCCTTCATACTAGCGTGCTCTGCGCCGTCTTCAGTCTGACTTCGCCCCGCCCATTTCAGTGGTGGCATCGGTAACCCTGATTGTCTCGTCTTCAGGCGGGATGATCCGGGCATAAAGGCGGGAGGCTTCATAAAGATCCGGCGAAAGGATAGTCAGCCCTCGGCTTCCCATCTGTCGCCATCTGCGAGCAAATAGCTCCCTTGGGTAGGTCTCCTGGCGTCCACTCCAGGGGTCGTTTGCAATCACACTATCCTCTGTAACCCCCACCACCAGCATGCTGTGTTCTCCGGCAATCCAGTTAACCCTGTTTCCGGAAGGGTCCTGCCAGACCGCCATGACATTGGGAGGCAGAAGACCAATGGTGGTCCAGACCATGACTGGGTGCCCATGCTTCACATAAGACAACACCGTATCAAAACTCTCACCGGTCAGGTTAAGGGTTCGACCCGGAAATAGGGCCCTTGCTACCATCAGGACTGGCCGCTCATAGACTCCATAGCCCGTTGTTTCCCTGGGATCACCCACAAAAGCCACCTCAGGGTTAGGACCTACGAAACTGCCATTGGGCATGAAGAAAGGCAGAGTGCTGGTAGGGATCAAATCGGCAACAGCCGTCTTACTGAGGTTGATTCCAGCCCAGTTTAGCAACATGGCGAGGGTCGTAGCCTCGCAGCCGGTGGGCAGTTCCGGTCGTTGAGCGATTACCGGAACAACAAGAGACGAGGTCTGCCTCTCCACTAGACGCCTTAAAACGGGCACCATACTAGCCCTGGCGACATCGAGGGAACCAATCATGCTGGACTGGGGTGTTGACTGCAGGCCAGGAGCATATGAATCTGTAGAGAACTGTGAGAGTATCTTTACTAAATCGTGAGATGTCGGTGGCGGCTGTTGCCTGCGGCCGGGAACGGCCGCGACTGGACCTGGAAAGGCGCCAAGGACGATTGCAAGGATTAGGATGGCAAAGGATAATCTTGCTATCAGGGATAGTTCCGTCCTCACTGCAGTTCTCCACTCCTTGGGGGAGTAATGTCCCGGGTTTCGCATCCCACCGCTACCAGAAAATCAAACCCAACGGGTCTGGGCAATGCCCTCTATCTGTTTATCGACAAACAGACCCCATTCCTTAAGGGGGAATGAAAGACAACAGGGCCGTCGTATCCGGCCCTGTTGTTTCGTCCACACACATCACGAAGGGTTCAGATCAGAACCCTCCTGTTTTCGCAGTCAGGCTTGCATGGCTGGGCCCTGCACTTCCTGCATTTCTCTAGAGACTCCAGGGCCGCCATAATCCTGCCCTTAGTGGCGTTAAGCGCGCCTATGTTCTCCTCTACCTTCTCAAGCTGCGTCTCAAGGAGCTTGGCGCTGAGACCCAACCGCCTCTCCCTATCTACGCCTTCGGCTTGATCTCCGGTCACAGGTTTTAGCAGTTCCTTTATGGTCTCCAGTGGAAACTCGAGATCCCTGAACCGCTTAATATACATCAGGCGAGCGAGGTCACCCCGGGTGTAGAGCCGGAACCCACCAGGGGTAGTCCCCGACGGCGTTAGCAGGCCCAACTCCTCATAGTACCTGAGGGTTCGAACGGTAACCCCGGCCGACTTCGCTATTTCACCAATCTTAAGCAGACCGTTACTGTTGTCATCCGCCACAGCCATCACCTTACCCCTTGACATTCTGTGATCTGTTCTTTTTCAAGTATAGCATAAGTATTTAGAATTGACACTTACGGAAGAGTTGAGTACAATCAACATTAGAGCAAGATATGGATCAGCAGGTTTGGTGATACCACTGAAAGAAACCCGTATTGGAGACCACAATGTCTGGAGGCAGTGACCAACATGTCAGATAAATTCCAATCCTTTGTCGACAGCTTTCCGTGGGTCCGAAACTCTTCAGTCCCATGGAGGCCCTTTACCACCCTCGCCGAAGCCACTGTGGCGCTGGTAAGCACTGGTGGTGTCTACATTGAGGGTGACGCGCCCTTCGCCATTCGCGACAGCTCCGATGTGGACGAATCTTTCCGCCAGATCCCCCTGGGCACGCCCTCCGCCAATCTACGCCTCGCCCATGAACACTACAACAAGGCCTATGCGAAAAAAGACATGAATGTCGTCTTTCCCCTTGAGCGCCTTGAGGAGTTGGCTGATGAAGGTATCATCGCCGCGCCTGCCCGGACTCACTTCAGCATCTCAGGATACATACCTAAGCCCGATGGGCTCTATGAAACTGGCCGGGAGATTGCCAAGAACCTGAAGGAACAGGGCGTGGACGCCGTGCTTCTGACTCCCGTCTGACCAATCTGCCAGCAGTCTGGAGGACTGCTCGCAAGGGAGATTGAAGCTGTTGGTATCGCAACAGTAACCCTGACCCTAATCCGCCAGGTGGCTGAGATTGTCATGCCGCCTCGAACCGTCTTTGTTCAGTTTCCTTTTGGAAGCCCTGTTGGCGAACCGGGTAACATCGAACAGCAGCAAGCCGTGGTTACAGATGCTCTGAAGTTCCTGGCAACCGCTGAGGAGCCCGGAGCCATCCTTGACCTGCCCTACAAGTGGAGGGCCTGAAACCGACCTGGGGGAGGATATTTAACTATGTTGGAGAGGATCACTGAAGCAACCATTAGTTCGACCCTGAGCCAGAAGACAGCCGACCTTCTGCAGGAGCCAGACTTCCTCTGGCTAACCAAGGGACCCAAATACAGGGTTGATAGTGATGGTAACCCTGTGCTGAAGGTGGCAGCCGTGGAGGTACCGCTTGATACCGACATCTGGCGGGGACTGCGAAACCCCGCCATGGTTGGGCGCTATCCCATGGGGCTCCCTGAAATCTGGGAGTACTACTCACGGATCACGGCATCAAACGTTGATGAGACGGGCCGAGGGACAATCTTTTCTACCGCCAAAGACTTTGACTGTGCCCAGGACAAATTCCAGCGAGCAGTACTGATCTCAGTCATGCTGCCCCTGGCTGAAGAACCATTTCATGATTTTGTCACCCTGATGGAGACAGACGGCAGGGGCTCTATCGACTTCTACAATCAATGGTGGAGCCAGATGAACAAGCTCCTGGATAGGGCTGTTGGCAAACTGGGTCTCTCCCTCCGGGGCAATAGCAGGGCCGCCGTGATGTTGACCGATAAGGCCCTGGGCGCAATCACCGAAAAGGTAGTGCCCGCAACCCGCCGCGGCAAGGAACACGGGCCCTGTAAGGGAGGCAACTTCCCCCATAAGAGCCTTGCGGCCCTCACCGGCCTAGGCCAGTTCGGTGTCAACCGGCTGGTAATCCGTGATGAAGAGATCTCCGGCAAGGTAGAGCGGTTCATGGGCCCGATCCGGTCCGCCGTGGTCTTTGAGGAAACTCCCGCCAATGGAGACCTGAAGAAGATGGGCAGCGACTGGCTGGCCCTGGCCCACAGGGTTAATGACTTCAGAACCGTTGACGGAACAACCGAGAAACTCAGATTCTGCAGCTATACAGGTGACCCTGACAGCGATGACCTCTGCCGCGAGTGTGTAATAGCCTGTCCCTCCGGGGCTCTGGCCAACTCCACGCCGATGCCATCGGGCCAGTATTCAGAGAGGCTGGCGGCCATGGGCCACCGCATCAGCGACGGTTTCATGCAGTTTGACTATAATCGCTGTATCGAAGAGAGGACACGGCTGACGGAGCTCTACGATGAGTGGGGCTGCTCTCGCTGTTTTGCGGCCTGCATGGTTAAGGGGAAACGCCGCGCCGACGCTGTCGACAGATTTCATTCTGCACGGTAGGATGGGTTTAAGTAAGGAAGCGCTTGACGCAGCGACGGGCCAGCCAAAACCGCTATAGCCAAGAGGCCCGCCACCCAAGCAGCTAAGAAAAGGGATCCTCGGGGGTCGTTGGCTAGCGCTTCCCGAAGGACGGTGCCATCGGCGTCCCTCAAGGCGGGGACCCCCATGACCTTTGCCAGGGTGGGCGCGACATCAATAATCATTGCCCCCTGCAGGCTGTAGCCCTGCTTAAAACCTGGGCCAGCCATGATCAGTGGTACCTCCCGGTTAGTAGGTATCAGCCAGTCATCGTGCCGCCTACCCGTCATGCCGTGGTCCGCGGTAATGACGACTGCGGTCGAACCAAGGCTTCCAGCTTCATCGAGAGCCTTGAGGAGCCGTTCAATCTCTTCCAGGGCCACAGCGATAGCCTCCCGGTACTCCTGGCTATCGCTGCCGTATTTGTGCCCCATGAAGTCGCTCATGGGGAGCAGCAGGAAGGCCAAGTCCGGCCGGGATCCCTGCATCTCGGCGATAAGTAAACCCATTGGCTGGGACTGCCCTTCCGGCATCCCTTCAAGGCGGTAGTCCTTCTGGTTGTGGATAATCGCTGCCCCAACCTCGAGCCCCTCGAGACGCCCACCCTTGGCGTCAATGAAGACACTGGTCTTTCCAAGCCGGTCAAGAACCTGAAACAGGGTGTCAACGGTGACTCCGTCCGGAGGGAGCGCGTAGTTAAAGGTGGCCGGCTCTGAGCCGCTAAAGAGTGAGGCATGAGCAACAGGGGTAATAGAGGGGTTAACGGTGTCAACAGAGTAGCCCTTTACGCCCTTCTCAACCAGGTTGCCCAGGAGCGGACCCGCCTTCTCGTCAAAGGCCTGCCAGAAAACGTCGGGTCTAGCGCCGTCGATGGTTATGACAATGACCTGATCAGGGCCGATGTCCAAGCTGAAGGCACCAAGGGCCGACCCAATGCAGGCCAGCGCCAGCACTAGGATAAACGCCTTCCTGAAGTAGCTGTTCATCGTTCTTCCCTCTCCCATAAGATGCCTCGCCCTGTTGCGAAGAAGGCCTCGGTCTCCTCTTCCTCCCGTCTCCTCAGTTCACTACTGGATCTTCATTTCCCTCTATAATCCAACCACAATCCGACTGCGCTTCAGACCTTGACTTCCTTCCAGTGGCCTTGCTTGAACCTCCACATGACATACGCCGCTTGAATGACCCAACCGATACAGATGGCCCAGAAGACTCCAACAGCCCCCATTGCGGTATAGCGAGAGAGAACAAAGCCCAGGGGTATTTGAACCAGCCAGAACCCGCCTATCGTTGTCAGCATCGGCGTGCGAGTCTCACCAGCGCCGCGCAACGCTCCCCCCAGGGTGAGGGTGGTGGCGATGAAGATAGAGGCCACGCCCATGGCCCTCATGTACCAGGCCCCATAAGACACAACCCCAGCGTCAGAGGTGAAGAACCCCACCACAGCAGGGGCAAAGAGGAGGATTACAACCCCAACTGCCCCCAGGAAGGCGACGGCAAAGCGCGCTGAATTCCATCCGCCCCTGGCCGCCTCTTCTGGATATCCCGCCCCCAGATTCTGACCAACCATGGCAGTGGCTGCCAACCCCAGGCTGCTGCCAACCATGTGGAAGATGGGCTCAAGCTGAATCCCGATGGTATACCCGGAAAGGGCAACGGTACCATCGGCCGAGGTGCTGACAAGGGTCAGTAGGGTCAACACCGCCGATGTTCGGGCGATCCCTTCAATACTTGAAGGGATGGAGATCCGTACAACCCGCCTCATGATGGACCAGCGCGGACGCCACCAGGGCCACTCCAACCTCGGGAGCCTGACCCGGCTATACCGGAACCAGATCAGGGCCATCAGGACCCCAAATAGGAGGGCGCGGGAGATGAGCATGGCATAGGCCACACCCAATAGCCCCATCTCTGGAAAGACTGATACCCCTACGACCAGGACATAGGTGAGGACGGCCTGGATAATGTTAACCATCCACTGCAGGTACATGGCGGTGCGGGTCTCCCCCGCCGCCCGCAGCGTGCTTGTGGAGAGGAACCAGGCGACCATAAACACCATGCAGAACATATATACCCTGAGGAAAGCGGTGCCAGAGGCGACAACGTCAGCATCGCCTCCAACCCAGGAAAGCAGCCTGGGGGCCAGCACCGCGCCGACGACAGCAGTAACCATGGCGAGGGTGAGGGCAAGGTACAGGGCCTGAATGACAACCTGCCCCGCCCTTCGATACTGACGAGCGCCCACAAAGCGGGCCACCAGGGCCATCAACCCAGAACACAGGGCCCAGTAGGCTGAGCCGGCCCACATCACAATCGTCCGCCCCAGGCCGTAGGCGGCAATCTCAACTGCCCCCAGGTGACCAACTTGTTTGAGGATGAACCAACCGATGATCGTCTGAAACAGGCTCCCAACCAGGTTTGGCCAGGCAAGGCCAACGGCTGCCCCAATATCCGCCGCCAGGGGCTGGTTCAGCCGGCTTCCCTTGCCCCCGCTGCCATCTGTTTCTGGTGTGGCCTTCATTGCTACCGCTCCTAATGCAACTGTGGATAATCCTATAGTCATCCTTGTGCTTCTGTGTTCCTGGGCCTTCAGATGGGCCTGCTGGACTGGAAAAGCAACCAGGGCTACCTAAAGCCTCTGAATGCTGCTGTACTCCTCCACATCAACACTACCAAGGCCTGCCTCCAGGTACCTGCAAAGTCCCACCCAGAGATTAAGTCTCTCGGGGTCATTGGGAGCCAGTCGCAGAAAATCACGCAGCAAATCAGCGTACTCCGGGTCCACCGCCCCCACCTCATCTGCGCCGTACTTTCCGTAGACCGGCATGCTCTCCCTGATCCCGCAGAGAACCCGGGTCATCTGGGCCAGACTGACACTTGTGAGATAAGCGAAGTTGTCAAGGGCGCCAACCCTGAACAGATCCTCACCATCGCGCCTGATGGTCTCCAGCCAGAAGGCAAGGTCGCGCTTGCTGTCGTCACTAAGGGGAGAAGGCGACTCCGTTGCCTTCTCCTGAGCAGTGGCGATGATTCGGGCCATCCTACCATCGGGGTCCCAAAGGGCCTTGCCGCGAGAATACAGCCGCACCGAGACTGGGTCTGTCCTCATCCGGTCGTAGTACTTCCATTCGGGTGACAGGAAGTACTCGAACTCAATGCCTTCAAAGCGTTCCCGGCCCCGCATGGCCTCGTATTCCCGTGGCCAGACGAAGAAGATGTCGATGTCGGAGTTGGGGCCCATTCTGCCTGTAACATAAGAGCCGGCAACCATGACTGCTGAGACCTCGTGTTTATCCCGCATACGCCTTATATAATTGGAAACTATCTGCTCCAAGAGACATCCCTCCCACCTCCCATCTTACCCCCATATGAGGACAGGGGCAACCGCGGACTCATCCCTCAGAGCCTGACTGCCCAGCTCTTGCCGACTTTTCCTTGCCTTTCTGCTGCCGATGCAAGAGGAATCTCGAGGCCGAAAAGATAAGAGTCACTTAAGAAAGGAGTCCTGATCCCTGTGAATATCTCAAAACCAGAACCACTACCCCCCAGAGTTGACGCCCTATTTGCCCAGTGGGCCAAGCCTGATTCCCCTGGCGCCGCAGTGGCCGTCGTCAAAGGCGGAGAAATAGCCTACAAGGGCGGCTATGGTATGGCTAACCTGGAATACGGTATACCGATTGAGCCCGCAACAGTATTTCACGTGGCATCAATCTCAAAACAATTTACCGCCTTTTGTGTCGCGTTGCTGGCTCACGAAGGCCGTATCTCCCTCGACGATGACATTCGCCAATACCTTCCCGAAGTGCCCTACTTCGGCCCCACCATCACAATAAGGCATCTCATCCATCACACAAGCGGCCTCCGGGACCAGTGGGAGCTGCTAATCCTGGGCGGGTGGCGCATGGACGATGTCATCACCCGTGACCAGATCATGAAGATGGTGCGGCGGCAGTCAGAGCTCAACTTCGAGCCCGGCGCGGAGCATCTATACTGCAACACAGGCTACACCCTCCTGGCAGAGGTAGTTGAAGTAGTTTCAGGCCAGTCCTTCCCGGGTTTTGCGCAGGAGAGAATCTTTAAACCCCTGGCCATGAACAACACCCATTTTCACCACGACCATGAGATGATCGTCAAGAACCGAGCCTACTCCTACGGCCCAGACAAGGGAGTACTCAAGAAAAAGGTCTTGAGCTACTCCACAGTGGGAGCCTCTAGCCTTTTCACAACCGTTGAGGACCTATCACGATGGGTTGCCAACTTTGATAGCAAGAGGGTTGGTGGCCCTGAGGTGCTAGCCCTGATGGGCCAGGGGTTCACCCTGACGGACGGCACCGTGCTGGACTACACCTTCGGATTAAAGGCTGGCCAGTACCGGGGACTTGAGACCATATCCCACAGCGGCGCTGACGCCGGGTTCCGCAGTCACCTGGTAATGTTCCCAGAGGAAGACCTGGCGGTGATTGTCCTCAGTAACCTGAGCACCTGTAAGCCTGCCGCCCTTGCCATCAGTGTCGCCGACCTCTATCTGGCAGACAGCCCTGGCCTCGCCGACAGCGATCAGGCCCCCGCTTCGCCAGTAGCAGGGGATGACCCTGAGCCGCCGCTGCGGGCTGGAGACATACTTGGAACCTACCTGCTCATGGACATGATTGGCGTCACCATCGCCAAGAACAGTGAAGATGAAATAGTGATGAAGGCGCCGCTGATTGGCCAACGTCAGCTTACAGCACCCAGGGACGGGAGCTACCGGATATCAGGCCTGGACCAGGAGTTAATCTTGCACCACAATGAAGAAGGCAAGGTCACTGTCTCCCTCAGCCTCAATGGGTACGAGGTCCAGGGCGAGAAGGTAGAGACATGTCAAGTCTCCCCGGAGACCCTGGCAGCCCTTGAAGGCGACTACTATAGCCCCGAGCTTGACACAACCTATCGCCTGAGACGACGGGATGGTCAGATTGTTGTCGAGCACAGGAAGATACCAGACATCCCCCTGATACCCATTGCTGATGACGATTTCGCCACCAGTGACTTCACCCTGGGCCGATTCAGGTTTGAGTGGGAGGAAGATGGAGGGGTAACCGGCTTCCGGCTCACCCGGGGGCGCGTCCGTAACCTGCGCTTCTACCGGGTAAAGACTGGGCCTGCTTCAGAATAGACTGGGTAAGGGGGACACGAGCATGGCTGCGGCCACGGCCCGAAGACAACTTAATCCTCTATACAGGTCTTTGCTGTGGGCATTGACGCTAGCACTGGTGGTATCAACGATGCCGGCCCTGTCTGGCTGCGCCTACCACCGTGACGACCGCTGGCTCGCGGATATCGAGTCCCTGCAGCGAAAGTTACCGCGCTACCACCCTAACCTGTTTCACAATATCAGCCAGGACGATTTTCACCAGGCCCTGGAGGATCTGAAAAGCGAAGTCCCCGAACTCTCCGATGGTGAGATCACCGTCCGGCTCATCCAGACGGTGGCCGCCATCGGTGACGCCCACACCTCAATCCCCATCCCTCGTGACCTCATCGCGGAGGATATGGTCTTTCCCGTCAAAGTCGACTGGTTCAGTGACAACCTCCATGTCATCGGCGCCGACAGCCGGTATCGGGCGGCTCTGGGCGGGCGAGTCATGGCCATCAACTCAGTGCCTCTAGAGGATTTCGTGGCCCAGGTCAATACCCTCATCCCCCACGAGAATGACAACTGGCTCAAGGCAAGGAATCCGGCGCTCCTGACGGGGGCCAACATCCTGCAGTACCTGGGGCTTGTGGATGGAGACCAAATTACAATGACCATTGAGTTCAGAGACGGCGGGATTGAAAATCTCTCCTTTCCCATCACCAATAAGCGGGACCTGGACTGGATTGAGGCCCGTGAGTGGTCTGACCGGCCCTTATACCAGAGAAACCGCTTTGCCTTCTGGAGTGAGTACCTTCCCGATGAAAAGACCCTCTATTTCCAGTACAACCGCTGTAATGACGGCACAACCCTCCCCGGCTATATCTCAAGCGCCCCCAATTTCGCTGACTTTGAGAAGGATCTGATCGCCTCGCTTGAAGAACATGATGTCGACAAGCTCGTAGTTGACCTTCGCAACAACACCGGTGGGTACCCGCACCTGGCCAGCAATCTTCTAAAGAGGCTAGCCCGGATGCCGCTGTTCAATCAAAGGGGCAAGCTCTTTGTGATAGTGGGGCGGGAGACCTTCTCCGCCGGGGTGTGGCACGCCCTGGATCTTAAGGGGAGCACTTCCGCCCTCTTTTATGGTGAGCCTACAGGAGGTAAACCCAACTTCTACGCCGACATCGAGAGCTTCCACCTGCCTTACTCAGGGCTAGGGGTCACCTACTCGCGGCGATACTTCCACCTTACCAATAGGTTCGGCCTGGAAGAACTGGATGACGCAACGGCCTTTATTCCAGACTACATTATCACACCAAGCTTTGGTGACTATGCCAGCGGGTCTGACCCAGTCCTTGAAGCGATCTTCCACTATCAAGAAGGCCCCTGACATTCTCCTGACACTGTAGCCCTGCCATCATCCCCGCCATCTCCTACCTCGAGGTTCTCTCAAAAAAATAGGGTCGGTAGACTGCAGGATAACCCCGGAAGATGGAGAACAAATGATGGTCGTGGTCGAAGGCGCCGCCTCACGACACCGGCAATGTACGACACTAGCAGCATACGATGCTGGCAATAACGGCGGCGACATGCCGACCTGAGGCGAAGAACCTGGGAGGAGCTACTTTGGACAGGCTGTTGGAGAAGGTAACGGCTTTTATCACGCGCCAGAATGAGGAGATCACAGAGCTACTGGTGTTAAAGCATCCCAGCGCCGGGCTCCAGATCCCCGGGGGAACCGTGGAGCCCGGTGAGGAACCCCTGGCAGCAGCCCTGCGCGAGGCCCAAGAGGAGACAGGACTGAAGGACTTCGCATCTTACCGGCAAATCGGACTCCAAGAGGAGAAGCTTCCCGATGCAACCCTGGCGGTCGTAGAGGCAACAGAGGTATACTCCCGGCCCAAGGGCTCAAGTTTCAACTGGGCTCATTTCAGGCGCGGGATCCACGTGGTCAAGAGCGGCCTCTCTGAGCAGAGCTTCACCCAGGTCAGCTACATTGAGCACGATCAGTTCGAGAACCCTAATTACATCACCTACCAGATTACCGGTTGGGTACCTGACCGGTGTCTGGCGGGAAAGACCAGACGCCACTTCTACCACCTGGTTGCCTCCACCAGTCCCGGTGGCACCTGGCGCCAGTTCAGCGATAACAATGAATTCGAGCTACTGTGGGCACCAATCTCAGATCTACCTCGCATCGTTCACCCGCAGGACAAGTGGCTAGAATACGTTACGGGTTCTCTGGGCTATGACTTTACACCGCCGGTAGGGTCAAGAGGTGATGAGGGTGAGTGGTAATAACAGGCAGAATGACAGGCTTAACAGGACGAAGGGTGGTCCACAGTTAGAGGTCTATTCAGAGGTTGGCAGTGACGGAGGCTGCCTGCTGTTTACCTTCCAGCCCCCAGGCCTGTTGGCGTGGGGAGGCACTGTCGACAACGCCCTGAAGAGGGCGCCCCAGGAGGCCTTCAAGCTGAGGGAGTCGCTGGCTAACTGGGGACTCCTGCACTTGCTTGAGGGGACATGGGACCCAGCCCTGGAGCCAGAGGTTATCGTGGTCGAGACCTATAATCGCCGGGGCATGGTGGCCAATGGTAACACTACAGCCACCTTTGAGCCGGACCTTGAGCCACTGGAACCTGGGGAGCTTAACAACTTCATTGCCCTAATGCGCCGCAGTCGAGAGACACTCCTCAATCTTCGCTCCCTGATACCACCGGAGGCATATAGTTACAGGTCCCTTCCCCACCGAAAGACCATCGACGAACAACTGAGGCACATAGCCAGCGCCGAGCGGTGGTACCTAAGTCGCCTGTGGTCTGACCTTCCCCGGTTGCCGCGGTCAGATGATGCCTGGCACAAGCTGGAGCTAAACCGGGATCTGGCCTATGAAGTATTGGGGAACATGACACCACAGGAACTGGAAATGACAGAGAAGGTCAACGGAGAGACCTGGACACCGCGGAAGGTTGTTCGCCGCTTCCTCTACCATGAACGGTTCCACCTGGACACTGTAGCGCGCGACCTGAGGCAATTCCAGACTGGTCTAGTCCTGTCAGAATAACCACATTTTACGCCCTGTTTGTCCCACTATGACGATGTCTGTCGGAGTGTTGCGACTGTTTGTTGATGTTTTGTCCTAAATATTGTCGTCGCTTCCCTTTATTTACTTGCCTTCTTGTCCCATTTCTCTTAGTATTATGAATACCACCAGCTATTCTACATTACATTGCACTATTACCCTACTAGCCTGCGCTCCCAACTACCCAGCAGCGAACCAACCAAGCTTTCTCACCGAAGTAACTCACACAGCAATCAACCTGGTGGTCCAATACTTCGCTAAGCTATGGATGCAAGAAAGGAGTGGTTTTTTAGTGAAAGGCCTACGTAGATCGCTATTCCTGGTACTGGTGCTGCTACTGGCCATTAGCCTCGTGCCAGCGTGCACAGGCCAGCAGGCAGACGATGGTTCCTCCCAGGGGCCAGAGCAGGAAGATCCGGTAACCTTCGTATTCGGGCGTGGCGCAGACGCGGACCGCCTTGACCCTGCTCGGACCACTAATGGTGAATCGGTCAAGGTAATAACCAACGTCTTTAACGGCCTGGTAAAGTTCAAGCCAGGTTCAACCGAGGTAGAGGCAGACCTGGCCACAGATTGGGCAGTCTCTGATGACGGCCTCGAGTACACCTTCACCCTGAGAGAAGATGTCAAGTTCCACGATGGAACCCCCTTCAATGCCGATGCTGTAATGTTTACCTTTGAGCGTCAGATGGACGATACCCACCCCTTCCACTTCGATGACATGGCCTATGCCGGCTTCACCCTGGAACCCGTCAAGGAGATCGTCAAAACCGGTGATTTCGAGGTCAAGTTCGTTCTCCACAACGAGTATGCACCATTCCTCCGGAACCTTGCCATGTTCTCCAACTACATCGTCTGTCCCAGCGCCGTTGAGGAGCTTGGGGCCGACTACGCCAACGAGCCTGTGGGCACCGGGCCCTTTACCTTCGAGGAGTGGGTAAGGGATAACTCCATTACCCTCAAGGCCAATGCCGACTACTTCGGTGGTAAGCCCGCCATTGACACCCTGGTGTTCCGGGTAATCCCCGAGAACGCCTCTCGCCTGGCGGAGTTGGAGTCTGGAACAATTCATCTGATGGACGGCCTCAGTCCCAACGATATCGGCCGGGTCGAGGGCAATGCCCAGCTGAACCTGATCAGTATGCCTGGGCTGAACATCAACTACATGGCCTTCCCCACCGACAAGGAACCCTTCAATGATGTCCGGGTTCGCCAGGCCATCAGCCACGCCATCAACAAGGCAGAGATTGTTGAGTTCCTCTTCAAGGGAGCCGGCGTTGTGGCAGAGGGTCCGATTCCAAAGACCATGATGGACTATGATGTTGAAGGCTTCGATTACAACCTGGACAAGGCCAAGGCGCTTCTGGCTGAGGCGGGGTATCCTGATGGCTTCACAACCACCATCTGGTGCTACCCGAACCCGCGGGCCTACAACCCCATCGGCGCCCAGCTAGCTGAAGCCGTTGCCGGTAACCTGGCGGAGATCGGCATCACCGCCGACATCCAGACCATGGAGTGGACATCCTACCTGGCCCAGAGCAAGAGCCCAGAGTACTTCGACGGGCCCTTCTTCCTCGGCTGGATGGGTGACAACGGCGATGTTGACAACTTCCTCTATGTGCTCCTGAGCACTGACAACATCCCCAGTGGTAACCGCTCCCGGTACTCCAATACTGAAGTGGACGAGCTCCTTCTGGAGGCCCAGCAGACCACCGACAACGCCCAGCGGGAAGCCCTCTACCGAGAGGCAATCGAGCTCATCGTAGCCGACGCCCCCTGGGTCTTTGTCAGCCATACCAACGATATGGTAGCCATGTCGAAGAAGGTCAACGGCTTTGTTCAGAGCCCATTGACCCTGTTCTTCTTCGAGAATGTCACACTAGGAGACTAACTATTGATTTGACGGTAGGTGGGGAGGGGCAACCCTCCCCTCTACTCTCAATCCGTCTGGAGGGGACTACCGGATGCAGACCTATATGCTGAAGCGGCTCTTTCTGCTACTCCCTGTCCTGCTGGGAATTTCCCTTGTAGTGTTCTTTGTAATCCACCTGATCCCGGGCGACCCCGTCACCGTCATGCTCGGGGAAAAGGCATCTCCCGAGGTCGCGGAGAAATGGCGAGAGGAACTTGGGCTTAATGACCCCCTTTACGTCCAGTACTCCAAATTTCTGGGCCGGGCGGTCCAGGGGGACCTGGGCAAATCAATCAGAAACGGTGAGATGGTCTCCAAACTCCTCGTTCAAAGACTACCCGCCACCCTTGAGCTCACTTTTATATCAATGCTGATTGCCGTGACCATCGGGGTGTTCCTGGGGGTTGTGGCTGCCGTGCGCCAGTACTCTATCTGGGACAACTTCAGCATGGTTCTGGCCATTGCCGGAGTGTCAATGCCCGTCTTCTGGCTGGGCCTGATGCTGATTATTGTGTTTACAATCAACCTGGGCTGGCTGCCGGCTACCGGCCGGCTCACAGTAGGGCTGGACATATCCCGGATATCCGGGCTTCACCTGGTGGACAGCCTCCTGACCATGAACTTCAAGGGGTTCCACGATGCCCTCAGGCACCTCATCATGCCGGCCATCGCCCTCAGCGCCGTGCAGTTGGCGATTATCGCCCGGTTGACCCGGTCCAGCATGCTTGAGGTCATCCGTATGGACTACATCAGGACCGCGCGCGCCAAGGGCCTGTCGGAACGAGTTGTCATTTACAAGCACGCCATCCGCAACGCCCTCATCCCTGTGATAACCATCATCGGGTTAACCCTGGGAAGATTGCTGGGAGGGGCGGTACTTACTGAGACTGTCTTTGCCTGGCCGGGGATTGGCAAGATGGCGGTTGATGCCATCTATGCCCGTGACTTCCCCCTGGTACAGGGGATAGTGCTGATTGTAGCTACAGGCTTTGTCATTGTCAACCTCCTGGTTGACTACTGCTACGCCATGATTGACCCCAGGATCCGCTATGACTAGACCCCATAACATTACTGAAAAGAGGTGTGGCTTGTGACCAGCCTTCAAGAAGCAAGAGACCCCAACACAGGTGGCCTACTGCAGCGGCGACAGTGGCTAGCCCATGTCTTTGTGCTGCTGGCCGACTTCTGGCGTCGACTTCGCAAGAACAAGGCGGCGCTGGCAGGGCTGATAATTATAGGGGCGCTGATCCTCACGGCCCTTTTCGCTCCCTATCTGACCCCATACAACCCCACAAAGAACTCATTGCCAGACCAGCTCCAGGGTCCCAGCGCCAGTCACCCTCTGGGCACCGACAACATGGGCCGCGATATCCTGGCGAGACTGATCTACGGTTCGCGCATTACTATCCAGGTGGGGGTTATCTCCGTCAGCATTGGCCTAGCCATCGGCATCGTTTTGGGCGCTGTCGCCGGCTATTTGGGGGGAAGGGTTGATGAAGTCATAATGCGCAGCATGGACGTGATGCTGGCCTTTCCCAGCATCCTCCTGGCCATCGCCATTGTCTCGATCCTTGGGCCCGGAATCCAGAACGCCATGGTTGCCATCGGCATTGTTGCTGTCCCTACCTACGCCCGGCTTGTAAGGGGTTCAGTATTGGCTGTTCGAGAGAATGAGTTTGTCGAGGCGGCGCGGGCCCTGGGCAACACCCAGTTTGCCGTTGTCTTCAGGCACGTCCTGCCAAACGTAATGGCCCCCATCATTGTCCAGTCAACCCTGGGGATTGGCAACGCCATCCTTGAGGCCGCTGCCCTGGGCTTTCTTGGCCTTGGCGCCCAGCGCCCCTTTCCTGAATGGGGCCTGATGCTGGCCGATGGAAGGGAATTTATCTTCGCGGCGCCCCATCTCTGCACCTTCCCGGGACTGGCGATTATGGTGACAGTGCTGGGCTTCAACCTGCTTGGCGATGGGCTGCGGGATGCTCTTGATCCGAAACTAAGGGGCTTTCGCTAGGCCTGGTTCTGATAACCCTTGTGGCGTTGGCCACAGCCAGGAGGGCTACCCCAACATCGGCAAAGACGGCCTCCCACATTGTTGCCAGGCCTCCAGCGCCGAGGAAGATGAAGAAACCCTTAATGCCAAGGGCCAGGGCGATGTTCTGGATAATGATGCTCTTGGTGAACCGGGCAGTCTTGATAGCATCGATCAATTTTGATGGCTGGTCCTCCATGATCACCACATCAGCGGCCTCGATGGCTGCATCGGAACCCAGGGCGCCCATAGCAACGCCGATATCAGCCCGGGAAAGAACAGGGGCGTCATTGATCCCGTCACCGATGAAGGCCAGTTTACCGCGGAGGCCATGGCCCAACTCGGCGGTAAGCCTCTCAACCTCGGCGACCTTGTCTTCCGGCAATAACTGAGCCCGGTACTCATCGACACCAACCTGGGCTGCCACGGGTCCGGCAACCCGCTCCACATCGCCTGTGAGCATGACAACCTTGTTCACGCCAACGCCCTTCAGTCCTGCAGCCAACCGCAGGCTCTCGGGCTTCAGCTCATCGGCGATGAGGAGGTGCCCCAGGTACTGGCCGCCCCTGGCAATGTGGACAATGGTCTTGCCGGGAGCCTTTGTCTCAGTGAAGACGACACCAGCTTCACTCAAAAGGCGCTCATTGCCCACCAGCACTTCGTCACCGCCGATGGTTGTCCTGACACCGGCGCCGGCGATCTCTTCATAGGCGCTAATCTCCGGGCCAGAAAGACCCGTGTCACCATACTCTCTCGCCGCCTGTCGGATGGACCTGGCAATGGGATGGCTGGAGTGAGCCTCGGCCTGGGCTGCGATGGCCACCAGCTCCCTGGCACTGCCCCCTCCCAGGGCAACAGCGTCCACAACCTCAAAGGTTCCCCTGGTGAGGGTACCTGTCTTATCCAGGACAACCGTCTTCACACTGGTCAGGGCCTCCAGGAAATTGGCGCCCTTAACCAGAATGCCCTGCCGCGATGCCCCGCCAAGGCCGCCAAAGTAGCCCAGGGGAATGGATACAACCAGGGCGCAGGGGCAGGAAATAACCAGCAGGATCAGGGCCCGGTACAGCCACTCGCTGAACTGGGCCCCAGGGATGACCAGGGGCGGAACTGTTGCCAGGGCCACCGCCAGGAAGACAACGATAGGCGTGTAGTAGCGGGAAAAGGTGGTGATGAGCTTCTCAGTGGCAGCCTTCCGGCTCCCCGCGTTCTCTACCAGGTCAAGGATTTTGGAAACAGAGCTCTCTTCAAAGGGACGGGTGACACGGACTGTGAGAAGCCCGGAGGTGTTAATGGATCCGGCGTAGACCTCATCACCCACCTGGGCCGAGCGGGGCACGGATTCCCCCGTCAAGGCCGACGTGTCCAGCAGGGAGGAACCACTGAGGACCTCACCATCCAGTGGCACCCTCTCGCCTGGGGCTACGATTATTTCGCTGCCAACCTGTACCTCATGAGGATCAACCCGAATCACCTTGCCGTCAACCCTGATGCTGGCGTAATCAGGCCTGATATCAAGAAGGGCCGAGATCGACCGGCGCGACCTGTTTACCGCCAGGTCTTGAAAGTACTCACCAACATTGTAAAACAGCATTACACCAACGGCCTCAGGCAGCTCGCCGATGGCTATGGCGCCGAAGGTAGCTATTGTCATCAAAAAGTTTTCGTCAAAGAGGTTGCCTCGGGCAATATTCCTGAAAGCACTCCAGATCACGCGCCAGCCCACCCACAGGTAGGGAACAGCAAACACGGCCCAGCGGGCGCTTCCGTGAACGGTATCTGCCAGCTGTCTCTCAAAGACCATGCCAACGATAAGCAGCAAAAAGGATAGCCCGATGGCGGCCAGCTTGGAGAAGGAGTGATCAGGCGAGATGGCGGCCCTCTCAGGGCTGCCACTCCTAACTAGGGTCACACCATCCTCAATCCTGTCAATTATCTCCTGAGCTCTATCGCTGGTGGCTGAGGGGAGCCTGATAGAGCGGGTGGCGAAATTGAGACTGACAGCAGGCAGCTTCAGCTCAGCGCGAATAGTCCTTTCAATCTTGGCGGCGCAAGAGGCGCAGTTCAGCCCGTCCAGCTCATACTTCACCCAGTTACCACCGCTGGCACCGGAATGATGATCTGTCTTTCCAACCGACTCCCTAAGGGCCATGAATCTTCCCCCCTGAACTCTGTCTGTCAATGCCTGGTTCCGTTTGTGTATCGATGCTTAGTCCGACTGGTGGTCAAGGTGCTCCTTGGCCTGGCTGATCAGGTTCAGGACATGGCCATCATCTAATGAGTAGAGAACAAACTTACCGTCGCGCCTTGACTTGACCAGGTGGTTGTCCCTGAGAATCTTCAGGTGGTGGGATATGGCTGGTGTCGTCACGCCGAGGATCTCAGCAAGGTCGCAACCGCAAAGCTCCCGTTTGGCAAGGAGATAGACAATTTTCGACCGGGTCTCGTCGGCCAGCACCCTGAATAGCTGATGGACGCTGCCGAAGGTTCTAATGGCCTTTTTGAGGGCCTTGATGGCTCCGGGACAGGTAGGACACTGCTCATCACAGAGCTCAGCCTCCAGCCGTGAATCCCTTTCCTTGCAGCGCAGGGACATAATGCTCCACCTCAAACTAATGCCTGTGTTGTAGCATCGATTAAATCGTCGCTTAATTGTATTCTATGGTAGGCGGTGGCGACCTGTCAACCGAGGTTGACACCCTTATTCGTGGAAAGCCAATCGGAGAACCCTTCTACTGACTGAACACCATGATGGATTACTGAGTTGTAGATATCCATGCTAAAGAACTGGCGCCGGTAGAGGGGATGGTGACAGAAGCGCTCTTTGATGGCGAGGACAACGGCCTTCCTGCCCTGTTGATGGATGCGGTTCTTCAACTGCCTACTCTCTTCCTTGAACCTCTCAATTAGCTCCTCTCCCAAACCCCAGAGGTCAATCTTCCATTCCTGGCCAAAGACGTTGGCATATAGACCAGAGTAGAGCCCCGGCGGTTTTCCCTCACGGCCAGACGCGATCTCGTTCCGGTAGTTAATCCGGTGAGGCTTTAGGAGATGCGCCAACTCAAAGGTCAGTTGGAAAAACCTATTCTCTTCGATGAGATCGATGTAGATATCAAGGTCCCGCCAGGTCATCAGATCCAGGTAGTAGCTGCCGCTGACAAAGGGTTCACCGTAGCCCTTAAGGAGTTCTTCTAAGCCAAGCTCCGTCAAAATCCTGTGTGCCTCCTGCCTGATACTGGTCATTTCAGTAACCTCCCCCGACGCCCAAAGACTAGATTTCAAAGTGTTTGAACCATGGGTAATAGGACCTACCGGTATCCTCAAAACCAACCTTTGAGTAGAACTCATTGTTGGAGTCCATGAAGGACCTGGTGACTCCGTGCTGCGCCATCAGCTGAAACCCTTCCATCAGCAATGCCCTGGCGAGACCCATTCCCTGGTACTCAACGCGGCTCCCTACAGGTTCAAAGTTGGCGTAACGGTTCTCCTCGTCAACCCAGATTGTGCAGAAGGAAGCGCAGTCTCCATTGGGGGCCTCAATGTACAGGTCAAGCTCGGGGCGGTAGTCTGGCGCCTTCTCCATCTCTCGGTATACCCAGGCCGGGGGCCAATCAGAGGGGGCGTAGTGGGCGCCAAATGATATGCCCTTTGCCTTCCGCCTCTCCTCCAGGTTGTCCTTCTCGGCCACGGTTCTGATGACAAAGCCCTCGGGAAGGACAGGGGTCTCTTCCTCCCCCGTTATCTTGTACTCCCGGTGTACCCCGCGCCGGTTGATCCTGGTGTATCCCTTGGCCTGGGCTACCTGCTCAAGGGCTGTCCCTTCATAGACATAGAGCTTTACATAGCCAACGCCATCCACCCTGTCAGCCAGATGCTCCTCGGCATGGTCGACCATCTCCCCATACAGGTGGGTGTAGTCCGGGTGAACCTGGCAGAAGGCCTCTCCCGCCTCCTCGTTGGCTGAGTTGAAGACCCCCACGATCTCACCAACGGAGTTCTCCCAGACCCAGATGGTCTTCTCCCAGGCAGCAACCTCGTCCCGGAAGGGCTTGTGAGTCAGGGTTGGAACGCTAAAGTAAGACATGTTGTAGAAGGTGTGCACGGGAACCGCGAAATAGCGGCAGAAGTTCCACCTATCAAGGAGCCAGTTGGTGGGGCCCCCGTAGAGGGCAAAGGTGGCGATGAGAAATTGGCGTATCCTCAAGTAGTCCTGGCCGGCGTTGTATTCTCTCCTGGTCGTCTCTATCATGGTTGATTCTCTCACGGTAATACCCCCAATAGCCGCAGTGTCTGTCCCTGGCCCTGTAGCTATGTTACCGCTAGCTGGCCGGTCCATACCATAGCGTACCAGACCCGTTGAGCTGAGGAAAGAGAGATTATCATTCTAACTAAGCAAGAAAAGGGCGCGACAAAATGTCGCGCCCACCAACTCCAGTAGATTCTTCTCCTCTGTAGCCCTTGTGGAAAAATCACTGCAGAACTAACTTCTAAGGGACAACTACTGAGAAAATTTCGTTCCCGTCCTGGTCAAGCCCCTTCAGAGTCTCGATCTTGCCCTCAAATTCCATCCCGTCGGACTGCTGCATTGTTAGGCGCGCATGCCTTGCCACCAGCATGAATTTGCCATCATAGACGTTCACAATATAGTCCGGTGCCTGGTTTGTCATGAATTTGACCTGGACCACTTCAGGATTGTGAACGAAGCCACAGACAACAGAGCACCTAGTACCGTTAATGTTCCTTGCGTCAGCAACAACAACTTCGATGTTATCGTTGGGCCATAGCGCAATCTGAGGGCGCATTGAGTTGAGCAAGTCCTGGGGTATAGAGGAACGGTCAGCCCACAACAGCGGATCTCCTAGCGGCCAGGACGCCAGATCATCTAGCCGATGCTGCCAGGTCACAATGTGGATTCTTCTTGCTGTTCCAAAGGAGCGCCAGACTATCCATGCCTCATCTCCATCAGTAGCGAGATGGCCAACGTATTCAATATCATCATCTATGCCATAGGTCTCGAGAGTCCACCAGTTCCTTATTTCAGCTCGTTTTAACGCAGCCAGGTCTGCTTCGCTCAATTCTGCTGGAGGAATATCAACGACTACGGGCTCAATACTGCAGCCAACGGTTGCGACGACAACCATTGCCAAGAATAGCGTCATGCTCAAAAACCTTCTCACATCTTGAGCCTCCTTTGGCACCATCTATTTCCATTTTAAAGTAGTGTCGTTACATAATCAAGAATATCTATCAGAATTACTCAAAGAACTATAGATTTTACTACACCAGAAGGAGATGCATCCCTTGAAATGACTAGGACAGAAATTCTAGATTTGGGAGGATAATGGTATCCGTTACACAAGTAGGGCAATTCAGACATTATGATATGAGGAGTGATTGGTAAATGAGGAGAGTATTGGTGGTAGTACTGTTAGTGGCTGCAATGCTGATTGCAACATCGATTGGTGCCGGGGCTTCATGCGGAAATTGTTCGATGTACAACGGTAGTTCTTCTAGCTACATTACCCCGACGAATTCGCCGAACTGGAAGGTTGAGTTTGATGCGACAACTAGAGTCGTTACATTAGACGACGCCGATGAGCTGTGGGTACGGGTGACGGGCTACCGGGATGGTAGTATCTACTTGGGATCGGCCGAACGATGGAACCCAAACGGGGGATTCGTTCTTACATTCTCTGGCTATGCCTTCGCAGTGGATCAATGGGTCGGAGAATATGAGGCCTTCGGCTGGCACAAAGGAACCATGGATGTGTGCGGTTATTGTGGAGAATACGACATCGCCCGAACTGAAACTTCATACAAAAAGAAGAGCATCACCTCCGGGTACTATGACGGTGGCATCTGTGCTGCAACCCTTAATGGAGGTGTCGATTCTGGCAATAGTGTCAGTTCCTATGAAGACGCCATGTCAGAAGCGAGGCAAGTCTTCGGGATTAGCTCATCCAAATGGACGAACGCCAATCCATATGAACTACGAAGGAGCCTTGGCGACACCCAAAACATTCGGGCATGGGCCGATGCCTACTTTGAGGTTTTTGAC
>LADL02003112.1_pt1 | contig 73601 bp, 66 predicted proteins | sample 619721 | NCBI WGS metagenome assembly LADL02 (sample SAMN03397408, study PRJNA257561) | rock porewater metagenome | biome: terrestrial; feature: Opalinus Clay rock; material: porewater; isolation source: Opalinus Clay rock porewater BRC-3 borehole | place: Switzerland: Mt Terri URL, St-Ursanne ...
TTAGGGGAGGGGAATTGGTTTTGAAGAAGGTTGTGCTCGCCTATTCCGGGGGGCTTGATACGTCGGTTGCCATCAAGTGGTTGCAGGAGAAGTATGGTTACAGCGTGATCGCGCTGGCTGTTGATGTAGGTGAAGGCAAGGACCTGGAGTTTACCAGGGAGAAGGCGCTGCAGATTGGCGCCAAGAAAAGCTATGTGCTGGACGCCCGCCAGGAGTATCTGCAGGACTACGCCTTCAAGGCCCTCAAGGCCAACGCCCTCTACGAGGGCAAGTACCCGCTGGCCTCGGCCCTCTCCCGTCCCCTCATATCAAAGCTCCTGGTAGACATCGCTCGCAGGGAAGGGGCGGAGGCGGTGGCCCACGGCTGCACCGGCAAGGGCAACGACCAGGTCCGGTTTGACGTCTCCGTTGGGGCCCTGGCCCCGGACCTGAAGATCATCGCCCCGGTGCGGGAGTGGCCCATGTCGCGCGAAGATGAGATTGACTACGCCCTGGAGAGGGGTATCCCCATCCCCGTAGGGAAGGCCAACCCCTTCAGTATCGACGAGAACCTCTGGGGCCGCAGCATCGAGTGCGGAGTCCTGGAGGACCCCTGGGCTGAGCCCCCTGAGGAGGCCTATGAGTGGACCGCCCCCGTCGAGGAAGCCCCGGCGGAGCCCGAGTACCTGGAGCTGACCTTCGAAGGCGGGGTCCCCACGGGCATAGGCGACGTGAGTTGTGACCCAGTAGAGCTGGTGTCATATCTCAACAAGGTTGGAGGAAAGCACGGTGTCGGGCGGTTAGACCATGTGGAAAACCGCCTGGTTGGCATCAAGTCCCGGGAGATATACGAGGCCCCGGCTGCAAGCATCCTGATTTCGGCCCACAAGGAACTGGAGGACCTGACCCTTGCCAGGGAGGTAGCCCACTTTCTACCGGTGATCAGTCAGAAGTACGCGGAACTAACCTACTACGGGCTCTGGTTCTCACCCCTCAGGGAAGCCCTGGATGCCTTCCTGGAGACCACCCAGCGGGCGGTCTCGGGAAGGGTCCGGGTCAAGCTTCACAAGGGGTCCTGCAGTGTTGTGGGCCGGAAATCTCCTCACTCGCTGTATGATTATGCACTTGCCACCTACGATCAGGACGATACCTACAACCACGCAGCGGCCGAGGGTTTCATCGAGCTCTGGGGCCTCCCCACCCGGGTCTACGCTTCGGCCCATAAAGGGCCCGCGGCCCTGAAGGCCAAGAGGAATCTGGGGTAACCTAAGTGTCAATTGTGATAACAACCGACAGGAGTCACTGATAATGACATTTCAGGGGTGAGACCACTTTGAAACTCTGGGGAGGACGATTCACAGCCAAGGCCGATGCCAAGGCCGAGGGCTTTACAAGCTCAATCTCTTTTGACCGCCGCCTCTACCGGCAGGACATCGCCGGGAGCATCGCCCATGCCAGGATGCTGGCGAAGCAGGGCATCATCGGCGAGGATGAGGGCCGGCAGATTGTCGACGGCCTTGAGATCATAGCACGTGAAATAGAGGCGGGGCGGTTCCCCTTCAGGCAGGAACACGAGGATATCCACATGAACATTGAGGCCCGGCTGGCGGAGCTCGTCGGCCCGGTGGCGGGGAAGCTCCACACCGCCCGGAGCCGCAATGACCAGGTCGCCCTGGACATGCATATGTTCATGCGGGAGGAGATCGCCGAGATCCAGGGTCTGCTTCTGAACCTGATGGAGGTGCTCCTGGCCCGGGCGGAGGAGCACAGGGAGACGGTGTTCCCCGGCTACACTCACCTGCAGCGGGCCCAGCCGGTGCTCTTTTCCCACCACCTTATGGCCTACTTCTTCATGTTCCGCCGCGACCACCAGCGCTTCGATGACTGCGCCCGGCGGGCCGATGTGATGCCCCTGGGGGCGGCTGCGCTGGCGGGTACTCCCCATCCCATCGACCGGCAGCTTGTCGCCGACCAGCTGGGCTTTAGCCAGATCTACGAGAACAGCATGGACGCCGTCAGCGACCGCGACTACCTCCTGGAGTTCCTGGCGGCGGCGTCGATTACAATGATGCACCTGAGCCGCCTGGCAGAGGAGCTGATCCTCTGGTCCTCCCAGGAGTTCAGCCTGATTGAGATGGATGACGCCTTCTCTACGGGTTCAAGCATCATGCCCCAGAAGAAGAACCCTGACGTGGCCGAGATCCTCCGGGGCAAGACCGGCCGGGTCTACGGGAGCCTCTTCGGCCTCCTCACCGTCATGAAGGGCCTCCCCCTGGCCTATCACTCCGACATGCAGGAAGACAAGGAAGGTACCTTTGATGCCATCGACACCCTCAAGGCCTGCCTCGCGGTGACGGCGGGGATGCTGGCTTCCCTGAAGGTGAAGGAGGAGGAGATTAGCCACTCCTTCCGGTCTGACTTTTCAGTGGCCACCGATGTCGCCGATTACCTGGTCGGAAAGGGCGTGCCCTTCCGGCAGGCCCACGAGGCCGTGGGCAGGCTTGTCCTCTACTGCGTCCAGGAAGCGAAGGGCCTCGCTGACCTCACCACCGCAGAGTTCCAGTCCGCCAACAGCGCCTTCGCTGACGACGTCCACCAGATCCTCACCCCCGAGGCATCGGTGCGGGCAAGGAAGACCCCTGGGGGAACGGCCCCCACTGCGGTGGCAGAGCAGATTGCCCAGGGCGCTCGATTCCTGGAGGGAGCACGCGGTGCAGAGACCTAGTTCCGGGGCAGTAGAGAATGAGGTCTCCCTGACCCTCAGGCATGGGACTGCTGCAGGACGATTTCCCCGGTGCCACCGTGAAGCTCTACTTCGTCGCCGGACTTTAGCAGCGATACATCCTCGCCCACTCCGTATATCGCCGGTATGCCGAGCTCGCGCGCGATGATCCCCATGTGGCTGGCAGGGGTGCCCATCTTCACAATCAGTCCCGCCACGCGGCCGAGGATAGTCGTTAAGTCTCCTTCGTGGCCGTGCTCAAGTACGAGGATGATGTCGTCGTCAGGGGCATGTCTGGGGAACCCCACGTGGATGCATCCCCGCACGTCCTTCCGCGTCCCGCTTTCTCCTTTGATGACAAGCACTGGCTCGCGCTCGTTATCACCGGCGTCTTGGCCCTCGTCATCGCCGGCACCCTGGCCGTCGGCTGTACTGGACTTCCCGCCCCCAATCCGGTCGGGTGGCAACACCTCCCGCCACCGCTGATGCTCCTCCCGTCGCTTAGCAATTTGGTCATGCAGCGGCGATCCATCGGTGAGGGCTGCCTTGACTTCGTCCAGGTACAAGAACCGGATGTCGTCGGGTATGTCGATTTGACCGCCTTCGACCAAAGCGTCGGCGGCCTTAGTGAGGGCATCGCAGATGTATACGTACTTCCTGGAGCAGATGTAGAAGGCATGGTTATCCCCCGCCAGAAATGCCTTTTCCCCCGCCTTCAGGGCCATCTCTAGAGCGGTTCGGTCCTCATCGGTGGTGCAGTTTTCAAATCCCTTAGCCCGAAGGCGTGCCGCGTTGTCTGCCATCTGCCTGAGATTGGTTCGGTAGTCATCGAGGGACACCTGCAGGTATCGCCTAACCCGGTTGACACATTCCACCGGCGGGACCGTTCCCGGCCGCGGCAGGAAGCCATCTTCCAAACCACCGCCCAGGCCACCGCCAAATAGCCAGCCGTACTCTTCGCTATACGCCTCCATCAACTGGCGAAGACGCCGGGCCCCATCGCCCTGCATTCTGTCGAGCCTGCCCACGATGATGCCGTCGTGCTGAAACCGGCTGAATAGTTCAGACAGCTCAGGGTCGGCCTGTACCAACTCGACCATTTCGCAGAGCTTTTCGCGCTCGACCGTCATCAGCGACTTCGAGTACACCATGTCAACGAGGTCCTGGGCGCCGATGGAGTCGTAGAAACGCTCTACCCGCTTACGGAAGAAATGTCCCATGTACCACTCAGCGGAAGTGGCTCGCCAGTGCAGTCTGGAAGAGCGCTTCATGTAGAACTCGGCTTCGCTCAGGTAGGCAGACAGGTCCGAGCCGGACAACGGGCCATCGGCGTCGATGTACCGAGCGTGTATGGTATCGATTAGCTGGGAGAGCTCTGGCTTGATATGCTTGTCAAACTCGTCCTCACCCCGGTCCCACTGCGCGTTGATACGCTTGAGGAAGGCGTCGATTCGCCCCTTGGCATCCGGCACTTCACGGTTTCTTTGGAAGATGTACCCGTTCTTAGCTATCATCTCGACGGCGTCCCAATGCATGCCGTAACTATAAGCGCATTCCCCCGCCTGGTTCTCGGCTTCGACTACGAGTTCGGCGATGAGGGGCGGGAGACAGACATCGCTCTTCAGCTCCCAAGGCTTTCCGGGGGCCGCTTGGCTTTCATCATCCCAATCGGCTGGCTTCGCTGGCTCCCGGAAACCAGTGACTGGTCGCGACTGCAGTATGTACAGGTGGCCCTGGGCGATGGTCCACTCTATGTCCTGATAATAGCCGGTAAGCTCCTCGATACGAGCGGCGTGGCGGAGCAAGGTCGCAAGCTGGTCGGGGCTGAGGGTGTCGGCGTCACCATGCACCTCCTGAAGGGCGCCGCTGGCCTTGTCGCAGGTGTACGTCGTCGCCGGCGCGGAGCCATTGGTCAGCCCGCTGCAGGGCCCACGCACCGCGCTGATCACGGCGAGGGCCGGGTTCATCTGCCGCGCATCGGCGGTGAACATCACCCCGGACACCTCTCCGGCGATGTATCGCTGGATTACCACCCCTGCCGCGAGCTCGTCGTCGGTGATGGTCCCGGCGGCGTGCCGGTTAAGCACGGCGTCGGAGAACAGGGAACAGTAGCATTGGCGCACGGCATCGCACACTTCATCCGGGGTGACAAGCCCTGGAAACGATGCGAAGGCTCCCGCCATGCTCCCGTGTCGGCGGTCCTCGCACAGGGCCGAGGTGCGGACCACCACAGAGCCCCCGGGAAACCGGCGCTGAAGCTCCTCGACGCACTGCCGGACGGCATTGGACAACTCGGGCTGGAGCGAGTAGCCACCGATGAGGTCGCGGATCTCCTCCGAATAGGCGGCGAAGTCTCGGGGGTCGTATGGGAAGTGATTGGCGCGCAGGAAGGTTTTGAAGCTGGACGCTGGCAACGCAAATCCAGCAGGAACGTTGAGCCCTCTCTGCGATAACTCCCCCAGCATGGCGGCCTTGCTGCCGTACGCGTCGGTGTCACGTCGGTCAATCTCACTGAGTCTCTTGTGTGGCAAAGTACCCATCAGCTCATTCCTTTCTGACGGGCCAGTTTCCCGTCCTGCCCGTGGATTGCATTCATAATTTTGCCCACCAATAGCACTCTGCCCGAGTGTACCACACATACGTTCGCACTAGCAACGCTCATGGTGAAAACACATTCGCCCTCGGGCAAAACCGTGGCGGAGCAGCTCGTCTGCCCTGCAAAGAACTCCGCTTCGAACACCTGGCGTTACTTGGGGGTGTTCTTCACTGAACGTTTCCTCAGGAGAACCAGGGCGGCAGCAACAACTGCTAACGCTAGAAAGGAACCGATCAATATCAGTGTCATGGTACCATCTCCAATGGCCCTCGTTGACGAGGCCGGCACTAGTTGGTTGTTGTCGCCCAGGACCAGCACCTGCGGCGCAAGGTTGTCCGTGGCAACAGCCTCAATAGCCTCCCTTGATGCAGGAGTCTTTAGAATCCAGTCGTTGGGGTCAACGGTTACCTCGGTCACCTTGAAGGCGGTATTGAACCGTAACCAGTTACAGCCAGCTTCTAACGGTAGCTGTCGAGTGACACTCTCCGACTGACCCGTCAGTAGCACCTCAATCCTGGGAGGGGTAACGGATCCAATAGAGCACAGCTTCAGGTCGGTAAGATAGTCCCCAGTCCCATCCTGGGCCGGTTCACTGGATACCTCTGTCACAGCAAACTGGGCCGTGCCGGTCCTCGTTAGCCAAGCCTCGATGTACTGAGAGAGGTCGAGATCGGCCTGGTGGGCAATGATTGACTTAAGGTTGTCAAGGGAGAGGGTCTGCCCCCTGTTCTCGTCGGTAAAATCCCTCAGGTCTTTCAGGAGACTCGAGAGAGCCTCGTCACCCAGAAGGAACCTGAGCTCGTGCCAGAACCAGGTGGCTTTGTTATAACGAATAGCGCGGACCTGCTGAGATTGGGTTTGTCCATCGGCCTCTGCCAGGGCAAGCTCAGTCTCGCTGGTTGCTACAGAAAGGTAGTAATCCTTCTTCTCATTGAGGTGGTCAAGAGCCTCTTCCACCCCCAGATGCTCCTCCATGATCATCACTACCAGGTACTCGGTGAGGGATTCGAAGGCATATGGCCATGACTCCACTTCCCCCAGCAGCCTCCAGGTGTGGGCAAACTCGTGGTAGGGCAGGTGGGGGAGAGAGATCATCGGGGCCATCTCTGGCGTCAGCTGGGTTGTAAAGGACACCACGCCGTGGAGAGCCCCGCCGCCGTGGTACTTGGGTAGCTCAACAACGATCATCTCTGTTCCGCCATTGGGTCCGACAAGGGGGGTAAGGGTAGAAAACACGTCCTGCGCCCAGCCCTCAATATCGTTGGCGGAGTCAGGCCCAAAAGCATAAATGTCAAGGGCGACGCCTGCTATGGTCCTCTCCAGACGATGATATGGACCGGCCCACGACCAAAAGTAGGCCGGACGGGGTGATGGAACCAGGGACCACCCCGAGGGGAGCTCCCAGTCGGAACTCACCTCATACTCGGGGAAATAGCCAGTGTTCTGACCAAACCGAAAGACCCAGTCTAGTTCGTAGATGCCCTCGGGGGTGATACCAGCAAAGGTACGCCGCTTGGGGTACCCGTCCCGGGTTGTCAGATATCCCTCAATCGCCACAGTCACGACATCTCCTTGGGTGGCTGGCTGCTCAAGCTCGACCTGCCAGGCGGGATGGCCATCCACTTCCATATCAGTAACGGTTGCTGTTGGTGTTATCGTCTCAAGAGTAAAGCTGGTGTGGGCCGGGAGCCAGAGGGGTGGAGGTATAACCACCAGTCCCGTGGCGTTGGTCTCTGTGGCGGTACCCGTAAAGGTTGCCTTGATGTCGACTCGCCACTCATCTGGTATTGCTACCAACTGATAGTCTCCCGCTTCGACGGTGAACTGGTGTCTGGGCCCTTTGGTGGGAGCAGCATGGCCTTTAGCTGGGGCAACCAGTGTTAGAAGCATCGCCAGTGCCAGGGCGGCGGCGAAAACTGTCGGTAAGGGCACGGCTGAACCACATGGTCTCCGCAATCTCATAGTTCCAGAGCCTCCTTCTGGTAAGCTATATCCGGTACGTCGGGGTTTTGGGGTGTCTCAACAATAGCAGAGCCAAACTGACAACGGGTTGTCAGTTTGGCTCTCTCATTAAATAGAAGGCGGCTACTACTGCTTGAGCTCTCGGCTTGCTGCTAGCATCAGGTGCTTATGGAGGTTGGGGATACTCAGGGCGCAGAGGCAACCAAGGAGCAGTAGTAGGAATGACATCACTAGCACAACAACATCCTGGTCCTTAATGGAGCCTAGTAACAGTTTTCCAACCAGTAGACCGGCGGCGGAGGCAATGCCAATGATACTAGCCCCAGTCCTGCCCCTATCACGGTTCTGGTTCAGCCTCAATGAGATCCTGTAGAGGACGACGCCCAAGGCAAGAGAAGCACCGTAGAGAGTCGTTGTAATAGTCCAGAAGGCAGCCACCCTGGCTTGAGGGTTAAGGGTCCAGAAACGGAATGATGCCAGGACCAGCAGGATGGACATCAGCAGGGAGCAGACACCAAGAAACAATACATAGAAACGCTGGTATTTCTCGGGCCAGAGGAAGTGGACGCCTGCCCAAGCACCCAGGATAGCCGTTGAAGACAGGGCAAGGAGTTGCAGTGGTAGACTGGGATTCCCAATAAGGCCTGTAGGTAAGCCAACAACGGCCGCGAAGACCAACCAGGCGCCGGCGTTGCTCCGGATCAGCCTCGGGTGGGTGAGGTCGGACTGTTCGATAGACGGCCTCGCTTGGTTCAAATCGCCAACCCTCCGTCTCGGAGTGCCCTAAGCTCCTCCTCTATATCGTCACTGGAGCTGCCTGCGGGAGTCTCCAGATCTAAGCCGTTCCCTGAAAGGCTGCCTTAATCCTGCTGTAGTCCCGATAACTGAAGGGACAGACCTTGATGCAGATTGAGCAGCCGTGGTTCCGGGCGAAGTAGGGGAAGCACTTGTCATTCTCAATGCAGCTTACCAGGCCTCCCCCATGGACAACAGGCTCCTCCAGGATGGCGTCGACGGGACACCGATCAAGGCAGATCTGACACTTGGTACAGAAGTTGGCCACCCATTCATGGGGATTGTTGCCGCTGGGGGGCAGGTTTTCGACACTGGTAAAGACGGCGGCAAGCCGGTGCCTCGGGCCAAATTCGGGGGCTATCAGCAGGCCGTTGGCTCCCAACCAGCCCAGGCCAGCCAGGCCTGCCAGGGCTGGATACAGCGCCAGTCCCCCCAGGGGATGCCCAGCATGGGCCGAGTAGCCCTGCTCTCTTAGATACTCCGCCAGCCTGTTGGCGGCTTTGCCCAGCTGGTCGTAGGTCTCGTGCACCATCAGACCCGTGTCGGGGCTGGGGGCCTTGTCCATCCTCTCCCTATCCATCTCCATGGTGAGGACAATGGCGTTGTCGTGGAGGATGGCCTTGTCCCTGAATACCCACTGTCTTGGGACCTTAGTGTAGCCAATGCCTCCAACGCCGAGGGAGCGGGCGTAGGTCACCAGCTCAGGAAAGAAGTCATCAGGGGCTGTGGTCTCGGGGTCCGAGGGGTTTTCGCTAAGGGACACCAGCGAACGCTTGATGTTCCTCATACTGGACAGCAGTCTTGGGAGGGCTCTGGGGAAGCCAGGCAGGGCCATGTTCCCGTTACTGAGCTTCATCGCTTCCAAGACAATCTCGAAGCGCTCTGGTGACTGCTCCACGGCGGTTACTGCCCCTTCAAGGTCTGAAACCAAGCCCTCAAGCTTGTGGATATACTTCATGCGTGCTGCCGCGAAGGTCCTGAGAAACCAGCCCTTAAGCCCGTTCATAATGCCCATCCGGCCTCGCCTCCCTAGAGGACTCGCCTGCAGTCACCGCCCGGCGCCTGCGGCTCGCTCTTTCTTCGGTATGCCAATCTAGGGTTCGATATTATTGGTCGAGACACCTGCTTATCTGGTGCCTGGGGCCAAACTGACAGCCCCGTTGTCAGTTTGGCTTTGCTAAGGTATCTAGTGAATCCCACCTCATTGACAGATCTCTTTCCACGAAACCGGCCACAGAGTGCATCGAGTGCGGTCAGTGCGAGGATGTCTGCCCCCCAGGGCCTATAGATTACAGGGTATCTCACGGACCTTCACGAATACTTTGTCAGGTGGGAGAAAGAGAAGAGCTTGACGCCGGGACTCCCTCAAGTACCCCACTCATAACCTCAAGACCTACCACAGCTGTGATGATTATATTGTCAGGACGATCCTGAGCCTGGGCGCTGACGCCGAGGTTGTTAGCCCTGACGAGGTCAGACAGAAGTGCGCCCAGGAGCTAGGAGGACAGCGTCGTAGTATCTATAGTCAAAGGTTCCATTGCATAGGATGCTGTTGGAGGCCCTGGCGATGGTCCCTAACTATCGGGGGTGAGGCTTAATGCTGGACTACCTGATGAGCGACGAGCAGAGGCGACTTCAGACAGAAGTCAGGGCCTTTGTCAAGGGTGTTGACAGGCAGTTAATCCTGGACATGGACGCCGAACGCGTGGTCTATCCCGGCCAGTACATGCGGGACCTGGCCGCCAGTAACCTGCTGGGACTGCGTTTTTCAGAGGAACACGGCGGTCGCGGCCTGGGCTGGAGCGAGGAAGTGGTGGCCCTGGAGGAGGTCGGCTACCTGGGCACATCTCTGGCCTGCCTCTACTCACTGCCCAGTATTGTGGGCGAGGCCATCCATCGCTTTGGCACCCCTGAGCAGCAGGAAAGGTATCTGAGACCGACCCTGGCGGCAGAGAAGTTCACCGCCGAAGCCCTCACTGAGCCCCGGGGAGGGTCTGACTTCTTCGGGGTCACCACCGCCGCCAAGGCGGTGGCGGGCGGCTATCTCCTCAACGGTCAGAAGCGCTTCATTGTCGGCGCCGAGGGCGCCGACTACTTCCTGGTCTACGCCCGAACCGGGGATGGGCCCCGTGACATCAGCGCCTTCCTGGTGGACCGCGGCCCTGGCGTCGAGGTTGAACGGGTCTACGGCCTGATGGGCACCCGGGGCGGTGGCGCGGGCAGGCTCCGTTTCAGAGACGCCTTTGTGCCCAGACACAATCTGGTTGGCGAAGAGAACGGGGGCGGGGCTATCTTCTACCAGATGATGATCCCCGAGCGCCTGACCAGCGCCGCGGGGGCCCTGGGCATGGGCCAGGCCGCCCTGGATGTGGCTGCCCGGTACAGTACAAAGCGCAAGGCCTTCGGTCAGCCGATTAAGAGCTTTCAGGCTGTCAGTTTCAAGATAGCCGACAGCATCACCAAGCTTGATGCCGCCCGGGCCCTCATCTACGCCACCGCAAGGTGTATTGACGGGGGCTACCCCCCAGCCCTGCAGCGCCGCACCGTCTCCCAGGCCAAGAAGTTCGCAACGGAAGTGGCTTGGGAGGTGGTGAACCACGCCATGCAGGTTATGGGCGGTATCGGGTACACCGACATCTACCCAGTTGAGCGCCTGCTCCGGGATATCAGGCTAATTATGATCTGGACAGGAACCAACGAGATCATGGACCTTATCATCCAGCACGAGTACTACAAGGAGATTGTCGCCGAAGACAGCCATGGCCAGAGGCGCGTGGTAGAGCAGGATGCGCCAGAGGCCAACGCCGCCGGGGAGAAGATTTATGAGTAACCTGTGAGCTCTGGCCAGTTCTCAAACAATTCATCAGGAGAGGAGAATGAAGCGTGAATGGACTTCCGTCAGTGGGAGAGAAGGCTACTTTTTCTAAGACCATTACCGAGACTGATGTTGTTCTGTACGCGGGGTTGATAGGGGACTTCAACTCCCTGCACGTCAACAAGCAGGCCGCCTCCGAGAGTCTTTTTGGAAGGCGGGTGGCCCACGGAATGTTGACAGCCGGCTTGATCTCAACGGTGATTGGCACCAGGCTACCGGGGGAGGGCTCCATCTACATGGGACAGGAGCTGCGCTTTCTCAAACCTGTGTTCCTGGGCGACACCATTACGGCCGCAGCCGAAGTAGTTGAGGTCATGGAGGACAAGCGTCGTGTGCGTCTACATACCTGGTGTATCAATGACCGGGGGGAGACAGTGGTCGACGGTGAGGCGCTGGTAATGGTCACAGCCTAGCGGGGCCTGTCTCCACAGAGCCTATATACAATGAATGCATTCGTGGGCGCCAGCTGATCTATTGGCGCCCCTTTTGTCCTCAGGAAGACGTCCGCCCCATGACCAATCACCCATGCGACCCCCACCTCCGGAAAAAAAGAAGAGGAAATGTTTAAACAATTCTCAATACCAGCAGGAAAAGTCTAAATTGCGTAGAATATCTAACCTGACTCAGGTCTCAGGTATTGAAGGGCTAAGGGGGATAGACGATGGGTGATGAAGTTGTTGGCATTGTATCGTGGGGGACCTATTTTCCCCAGCAGTATCTATCAAAAGGGGATCTATCCCGGTTCACCGGGATCGACGAAGAGATCTTCAGTGAGAAGTTCGGCCTCCAGGGTAAATACCGGGCGGCTGCCGAGGAGCACGTATCTGACATGGCCGTTGCCGCCTGCAGGGACGCCATGGGCGACGTGATTGATCCGGCGGAAATAGACATTGTGATCTACTTTGGCAGTGAGTATAAAGACTATCATGTCTGGTCTGTGGCCGCCGACATCCAGCACAGGTTGGGCATAAGCGACGGCTACGCCCTGGAGCTCATGTCTCTGTGCGCCACAGGTGTTCTTGCCTTTAATACCGCGCGCGCGCTGTTGTTGGCCGATGACGAACTGGAGACCGCCCTTGTCGTGGCCGCTACCAAGGAGGAGAACCTGATTGACTACTCCGACATGTCGACCAGGTTCATGTTCAACTTTGGGGATGGGGCAGCAGCAGCGGTGCTTCGAAAAGGGCACAACCACAATGTCATCCTGGGTTCAGCCGCCATCACAGACGGCCAGTTTAGCAGGGACGTGCTGGTTCCCGCTGGTGGTTCGGTATTGAGGCCAAGACCGGGCCTTGAAGTGCCACCATCCGACTTCATGCTGCGGGTGCCAGACATAGAGTCAATGAAGGACCGCCTCACCCCCGTCACCCTGAACAATTTTGCCAAGGTTATAAAGCGGGCCTTAACCAGGAGCGGCTTAACAGTGGCTGACATTGACTTCTTCGGGGCTACCCACATGAAGAGGTCTTTTTATCAAGAGATTTTACAGGCAATTAACCTCGATTGGGACCAAACCTACTACTTGGAACGATATGGACATGTGCAGGCCGCTGATCAGATCATCATCTTGAGCGAGGCAAGCAGGACTGGGCTTCTCAAGGATGGTGACATCGTGGTACTGGCAGGGGCTGGCACAGGCTACACCTGGAGCGCCGGTGTTCTTCATTGGGGACTGTACCCAGGGGCTGCGGCTACAGGGGAGGGGGATGACAGATGAGCGACCTGTCCACCCTGGCCCAGGCCCTGGCCAACGGGGTTTTGCGGTCGGGACTCTACGGCCTGACCTCCGTTGGTCTGGCCCTATCCGTCGGAGTCATCGGGATTGTCAACTTCGCTCACGGAGAGTTTCTCATGTTCGGGGCCTATCTGGGCGCGTTTCTCTTCCTCACTTGGCGGTTGGACCCGCTGCTCTCCTTTCCGCTGGCCGCTGCTGCCCTTTTTGCCCTGGGGGTTCTCCTATACCGTTTCTCCATTAAGAGGGTGTTGCGGTCGGCGGAGATCAACCAGATGCTGTTTACCTTTGCCCTTTCGGTGATCTTTCAGAATGTAGCCCTTATTCTCTGGTCCGGCGACCCAATCGCCATTAACGTGCCCTACAGGTCTGTATCCCTGCACCTGGGCATAATTAACCTGGGACTGGCCCGCTTGGTTGGCTTTCTGCTGGCCGCTTTCCTTATTCTACTGCTGTATCTTATGCTCTCGCGTACCGCTGTGGGACGGGCCATGCGCGCCGTAAGTCAAAACCGGATGGCCGCCGGCCTGGTCGGGATTGAAGTGGAAACAGTGTATGCCAGCACCTTCGGTCTCTCCGCCGCCCTGGCGGGGGTGGCCGGGGTAACCCTGGGTATGGTTCTTTATGCCGAACCCACAATCGGGATGCACTTCACCCTCAAGGCCTTCTGCATTGTGGTACTGGCAGGTTTGGGCAATATCAACGGCGTCCTCTGGGGCAGTCTACTCCTGGGAGTGACAGAGTCCCTGGTGGGCACCTACATCCCCAACGGAACAGGCTGGGCCGAAAGTGTATTCTTTATTCTCATTCTCGCGGTTCTTCTCGCCCGACCCAGGCAGGTGATGGAGTCATGACGGGCTCCAGGTTGATCCTCTTTGTGTTGGTGCTGGGAGGCGGGTGCCTCGTACCATGGCTATCAGGACCCTATTACACCCATCTGGCAATCATGACCCTAATGGCAGCCGCCCTGGCCCTCAGCTGGGATGTCCTGGCCAGAACCGGCCAGTTGTCCCTGGCGCATTCGGGCTTTTACGGGCTAGGCGCCTATGTTACCGCCATCCTGATAACCCGCCTCTCAGTCCACCCCCTGATGGCATTGGTGGGGGCTGCCGTTGTTGCCGCGGCGGTGGCGTCCCTTCTGGGGCTGGCAACCCTTCGGATCCACGGTATCTACTTTGCTATCGCCACTTTCTCCTTCAGTGAAGTCCTGCGGGTGTTGGCGTTACAGCTCTCAGGGGTCACTGGTGGGGCGGTGGGGGTAACCGTACCCAGTTTCTTCAGTCGCGACCGGGTTGACGCCTACTTCGCGATACTGGCCGTTGTGCTGCTAGCGTTGGGCCTGTCCTACTATGTCAACCGGTCGCCCCTGAGGTTCTCTTTTGCCGCCATCAGGTCTAAACCGGAGGTAGCCAGCGCCCTGGGGGTTGATGTAACCAGGACTAAGGTGCTGGCGTTTGCCGTTACTGCTATCTTCCCAGCCCTGGTGGGGGGCTTCTACCTGCTGTATGTGACCTACATCATTCCCTATGAGGCCTTTAGCCTGAACATATCCGTGGCCGCGCTGGTGATGCCCGTCTTCGGCGGGCTCTACACCAGTCTCGGGCCGTTGATCGGGGCAGTGGCGCTCAAGATCGTCGAGGAGTACCTCAGGGTCACCATTGTCTACGGCTACACCATCATCTACGGGATTATTCTTGCCCTTGTTATCCTGCTGTTCCCTTCGGGCCTGGTGGGCCTTGTCAGGGGTTTGGAGAGGCGTTTCTCTGAGAGGAGGGGAGCCGGTGCTTCTAGAAGTCAGCGGACTCTATAAGAGATTCGGCGGTCTGCGCGCAGTCAACCGGGTGTCTTTTCACGTAGAGCAGTCAGAGACTGTAGGCATCATTGGGCCTAACGGCGCTGGCAAAACCACAACCTTCAATCTGATATCCGGTCTATTGCGGCCGGATGCCGGCAGGACCTATTTCGCCGGTACCGATATTACGGGGTGGGCCCCTCACAGACGGGCCAGGTCGGGCATTGCCCGCACCTTTCAGATCGTGCAGCCCTTTGAGACCCTGAGTGTGTTGGAGAACGTGATGGTCAGCGGGCTCTTTGCCAGCCGCGGAGGGCGAGCCGTCACGGAAATCCGTCAACACGCCACTGAGCTCTGTGACCTTGTGGGCCTGCACGAGAAGGGGGAACTATCACCCGGGGATCTGACGGTTGTCGGGTTAAAGCGGTTGGAACTGGCCCGGGCTCTGGCCTCCGCTCCCCGGCTTCTGATGCTTGACGAGTTTATGGAGGGACTTACACCGGCTGAGGCCGAGGAAGCCATTGCCCTCATACAGCGGCTCAAGGAGGACCTGGGCCTGACGGTGCTGCTCATCGATCACGTAATGCACACCGTCGGCAAGCTTTGCGACCGGGTGGTTGTGATGCATCACGGCGAGATCTTGACGCAAGGGTCCTACCGGCAGGTGGTAGAGCATCCAGACGTGATTGAGGCCTATCTTGGTCGAAGGGGTGACACCCATGCAGGAGCTTAGAGTAGACGGCGTTTCCGCCTCATACCGCGGGGTCAGGGTCCTGTGGGAGGTCTCCCTGGAGGTGAGGGCGCGGGAGTTAGTGGCCCTGGTTGGGGCTAATGCTGCCGGCAAGAGCACTCTACTAAAGGTAATCAGCGGGCTCAAGCTGCCAGACGAAGGCTCTGTTCTGTGGGACGGAGAGGATCTGGTAGGGGCCTCCCCCGCCAGGGTGGCCCGGGCCGGGGTAATCCAGATTCCCCAGGGGCGGCAGTTATTTCCCCGCATGACGGTGAGAGAGAACCTGGAAGCTGGCGCCAGCTATCTGCGGAGGGCTCGCAACCATGCGGAAGAGACCTTGGCCCAGGTAGTGGACCTCTTTCCCGCCCTTAGGAGCAGGATGCAGCAGATGGCTGGCACGCTCAGCGGGGGCGAACAGCAGATGGTAGCGGTGGGGCGGGCTCTCATGTCCCGGCCCAGCCTGCTGCTGGTGGACGAGCCCTCCCTGGGGCTGGCGCCAAAGCTGGTAGACGATTTGTTCGATGCCATTGTTGCCATTAACAAGGAAGGGGTCGGGGTCCTTTTGGTTGAGCAGAATGTGCGGCTCAGTCTCGATGTTGCGGAGCGCGCTTACGTTATGGAACAGGGACGCATTGTGACAGACGGGCCCAGCCACCGCCTTCTTCAGGATGGCGAAGTCAGGCGAGCTTATTTTGGCATGTGAGGGGGAGGATATACCGTGGATTGGGATTGGACGCTGGACTTCATTGAGAGGCAGGCGGGGCGCAGGCCCCAGGCGACAGCGATTACCGACACCACGTCGGGCAGGGCCTACTCCTACGGGGAGCTTGCCCAGCGGGGGAGGGTCGCGGCCAGCCTGCTTGCAGACGACCTTGGCCTGGCGAAGGGCGACCGGGTGGCGGTGCTGTCCCGTAACAGGGTTGAGTACTTTGACCTGTTCTTCTCCACCCCCAAGACAGGGGTGGTGCTGGTGCCTTTGAACACCAGGTTGACCCCTGTAGAGCTGGCCTACCAGGTCAAACTCACCGGTGCCTGCGTGCTTGTCTACGAGAATGAGCTGCAAGACCTGGCTGCAGGTCTCATGGACCAGATTAGTTTCGATAGAACCGTAAGCCTGGGGGCTGGGGGAGAATATGAAGGTTTGATGCGGGATGGCTTGGCCTGGGAGGAGGGGGAGAACCCCTCGCCAGCAGAGGGCTGGACAGAGGACCGGGCTGAGCGCTGGCAGACGGGTACTGCTGATCTGAGCCTCGATGACCCGTGCCTGATCCTGTTTACGGGAGGTACCACCGGACCGCCAAAGGGCGCTGTGATCTCTCATCGCGCCATCCTGTTTAACATGATTAGCGAGGTCGTCAGCTGGGAACTGACTTCTGACTGGGTGGCTCCTAACCTCTTACCCCTCTTTCATACGGGAGGGTGGAACCTAGTGACCCTGCCCCTGCTGTACGCGGGGGGACGGGTCCTTATCAGCAGGGGGTTTGATCCAGAGGAAACCCTTCGCCTGGTAGAAGAAGAGAAGTGCGACCTGTTGTTTGCTGCCGCCACTATGTTCCAGATGATGATTGACAGCCCTTCATTTGCCGGGGCAGACCTCAGCTCGCTGCGATTTGCCATGTCGGGCGCCGCCCCCTGTCCCAAGAGCGTCATGGAGGCCTTTTGGGCGAAGGGAGTCAAGTTTTGCCAGGGCTACGGTTGCACTGAAGGTGGGCCAAACAACCTCTTTGTGCCTTGGCAGGACCTGAGCCTGGAGGAGCTTGAGGGCAAATGGGCATCGGTTGGGGTGCCCTTCCTGTACTGTAACGCCCGGATAGTGGATCCGTCGGGCAGGGAAGTGCCGCCAGGAGAGTTGGGGGAACTCATTCTTGCAGGACCTGAGATATTCTCAGGCTACCACGACAACCCCGAGGAAACCGCCAACACACTGAGAGATGGCTGGGTCTGGACAGGGGATATCGCCAGACAGGACCCAGAGGGGTATGTTTACATCGTGGACCGCAGAAAGGACATGTTTATCAGTGGCGGAGAGAATGTCTACCCGTCTGAGGTGGAGGCTCTAATCAATCAGCACCCCAAGGTTGTAGAGTGCGCTGTGATCGGGGTGCCTGATGACAAATGGGGGGAGGTGGGAAAGGCCTTTGTTGTCAGTGAGGAAGCGCTGACGGTTGAGGATCTCTCAGGCTTCTTGCAGGACGGGTTGGCCAAGTACAAGATACCCAAGCACATAGAGTTTGTCGATGCCTTGCTAAAGAGTGGAGTGGGAAAGATCCTGAAGAAGGAACTGCGCAGGCAGAAATAAGGGGGGCTATAAAAATGGCGAAACGGTTACTTGTCTTAACCCTGGTGGTGATGGTGTCGCTGGCTAGCGGCTGTAGCGGAGAGCCAGCAACGGAACAAACGACGGGCGAGCCAATCAAGTTGGGGGTCTTTGTGCCCTTGAGCGGCCCAGCGGCGGCAACTGGACAGGAGATGAGAAACGCCTACCTGTTGGCAGAGACTGAGATCAACGCGTCTGGTGGAGTTCTCGGCAGGCCAATTGAGTTGGTGATTGAGGACTCAAAAGACCCAGCGGCAGCCGTGGCCAGCATGGAACGCCTGGTCACAAAGGACGGGATTGAAATACTGCTGGGGGGCGTATCGAGCACAGTGGCCTACGCCCTGGCGGAACCAACCAAGAAGTACGAGCCCTTGATGGCCTGGACCGGGGCGGCATCGTCCCTGGTTGAGCAGGCTTTCGGGGATGTTGACTGGTTCTTCCACTACCATCCCTGGGAGTATCACAATGTCCAGGCCCTGGTGGATTTCCTTACCCATGCCGGCGCCACTAAGGTGGCCATAGCCTATGAGGACGGTCTGTTCGGAACAAGCAACATCAAGATTGCCGAGGAGATGTTCCCCGAGGCAGGACTTGAGCTGCTCCTGGCTGAACCCTTTAAGTCGGGGACAGGGGATTTCGCTCCCCTGTTGACCAGGATCGAGAACGCGGACCCCGATGCCTTTGTCTGGATTGGGTATCCCGGTGACGCGATTCCCATCACAACCCAGGCCAAGGAGCTTGACTTCAATCCCGACACCATCCTGGCCTATGTACCTGGGTGGCCCGAGGGCTGGGCCGAGCTTGATGTCAGCGAATACGTTACCGCGATTGTGCTGTCGACTCCCGACGTGCCCAATGAGGCCGCCCAGGGGTTTGTAGCGGCCTACAAGGCTGAGTATGGTTCAGCTCCGTTAAGCTACTGGGGCCCGCTAGCCTATACCAGCCTGGTCACGGTGGCCGACGCCATTGAGAAGGCCGGTACCACGGAAAAGGCTGCCGTCATCGAGGCCCTTGCTGAGACGGAGTACGATTCTCCGCTGGGATCAACGCTGACCTTTACTCCGAGCCGGATTGCCAAACACCAGGGGTTTAAGAACCTGGTTACAGTTCAGTGGCGCAGCAGCAAGATGGAGGTAGTCTACCCCACTGAGCTGGCCACCAAGGAACTGGTCTACCCCGCTCCATCCTGGGGAGACCGGTAAATCAGAGGTACTGTCAGAGGTACAGTCACAGGTACAGTCACAGGTACGGACTGGATAGCGGTGGTCAGGAACTGAAAGAGGTGCAGTTGATGGACGCGAGACCCGGCGTAAATCTACCGAAGACCAAACGCGGTGAGGCGACGTTTGACAAGATCCTGGAGGCCGCCGAAGAGGTATTCGGCGAGAAGGGATACCATGAGGCTTCAGTGACTGCCATCACCGAACGGGCGGGAATTGGGAACGGGACATTCTACCTTTACTTCAAGACGAAGAAGGACGTCTTCCAGCAGTTGATCGAGCATCTGCACTACAATATCAAGCAGAGACTGAGCAGACTTGCGTCGGGTCTGCAGGACCGCGCTGAGGTTGAAGCCGTTGGCCTGCGCGCCTTTCACGAATACATCGTTGAACACAAGGACCTGTACAAGTTAATCCGAGAGGCCGAGGCCGTGGATGAAGACCTGTTCAAGTGGTATTACCAGGAGTTCGCCAAGTCATATACCAAGCAGCTGCAGGCCGCCATGGATGGCGGCAAGCTCAGGCCCATGAATCCCGAGGCCCTGGCCTACTGCCTGATCGGTATCAATGTCTTTACCGGGATGCGGTGGTCAGTCTGGGAGGGGCGCGAGGCTCCGGAAGAGATGCTTGACACTATCGTGGATTTCATACTCTACGGCCTAAAGGGAGGTGGGCAGAATGAAGGTACTGGGGATAGCAGGGAGTAACCGCAGCAATGGAAACACCGCCTTTTATGTGCGGCATGCTCTCGAACGCCTGGAAGCAGAGGGGTTCGAGACAGAATACATCTCGCTGGCGAAGAAGGACATCAACCCCTGCCTCGGCTGTTATAGTTGTGTCGAAGCTAAGACATGCACCCAGAAAGGCGACGATTTTCACGCCATCTTCGATAAGATGGTGGCCGCGGAAGGCCTGATTGTTGCCTCGCCTGTCTACTACAGTTCCGTTGTGCCCCAGTTGATGGCGCTGTTAGACAGGGCTGGTTTCTGCCGGCGCTGGGATGGCGAATTCTTCTCCGGCAAGGTTGGAGGGCCGATTACCGTTGCCCGCAGGGCGGGTCATAACATGGCCTTCGCCCAGCTGCTGCTGTGGTACTTCATTAACGACATCATTGTCCCCGGGTCGTCCTACTGGAATGTGGGGCTGGCAGGTTCCGGGGGAGGCATAGACGCATCTGAAGACGAGGAAGGGATCAAGACAATTGATCACTTCTGTGACAACATGGCCCGGGTGATGAGGGCGCTCAATAAGTAGCAGGCCCTGGTCCTTAGCGAAGCCCAGGTTATCTACCTGTTATAACGAAAGTATTGTGTTTGCCTTGAAGACGGGCTTCCTCACTCAAGCGAGTGGGAAGCCCTCCTCGGCTTGATCGTACTTTTGCAGGCACTCGTAGTACATTCGCTTATCCTCGTCATAGACAATGAGGGGCGGTGGTAGGTGATTTCCTCGTTCTCTATGTTCCCGGAGTAAAACGCAAACAAGATGCGGAAGCTGTCAAAATACTTGTCCAAATCCCCGGTGGCTTTAATCTCGTATGATTCCACAGTTTGCGCGGGAAGAACAGAGGAATGGAGACAGAATCTCTTCGTCGCTCTGTTTGCAGTATATGGGGCGCAGTGCTACTCAGCAATTGATCGGCCTTTCAATGCCCGGCTGACGCTACACGCAGGAAATAGCAGGAAAGAATCGGAGCGCTCTCGAATCGAATCCCAAGCTGACCTGGAAGACTATGGAGGGTGGAGCCCTGTAACCGGCTAACGGATGCAGGTAAGAGGAGGCAGTGAACTGCGATGATTGACGTCAAGCACTATAACGTTAAGGTTGCAGTGGAGCCCGTAAGGCGGCAGCTAAGCGTTGAAGGCGAGATTCTTCTCGAATTACATAGTGAGATAGGGGAATTCGCCTTTTCTCTGTACGATGGGTTCTCAATTGACAGTGTTAGTCTCGATGGTTGTAGGGTTGCCGCAAAACCCCAAGACAGGTCCCATTTTGAAGGCAAGGGTGGCCGTACGAGGGCGTGGGTCCTCAGTCAGAAGCTGCAGCCTGGGCCTCACCGACTGACCTTAGCCTACTCAGGCAGCTTGGGCCGCCTGGGAACAGTGACGGACACCTGCCACGTCGACCTGGTTGAGCTGAGCGACTACTCCGGATGGATACCGTCTTTCAACGGCAGCAGCCCCTTTACCTTTGAGCTTGAGGTTCAGGTGCCCCGGGCGGCGCATGAGGCCTTTAGCGACCCAGTGACCGTTGTATCCGGCCGCCTGACGGAGCAGGAGATCACAGAAGACATGATCGTCACCACGTGGGAGTCGGTGATTGCAGACAGGGAGACTGCTTTGCTTATCTCCCCCTGGTTTCGGGCTACAGACCTAACCCTTGCGGGCAGGGACTTCGGATGCGTATACAGCTGTCTGCTAAGCCAGGCAGAAACAACTGATCTCAAGGGCCGCCTCCAAGGTATTTACCGGTTCATGAGTGAGCACTTTGGGGCTCCAGGTATAGATGCCCCGGTTCACATCGTTCTCAGCCCTCGATTTGGATGGGGGTTTGTGAGAGGGAACCTGCTGGTGTGTAGTGAGTTGGTTTACCTCACGGCCCTCAGGGGAGGGGGGCACCCCCTTGTAGATCCCTTTGGTGATATCGTTCATGAGTTCATCCACTTCTGGTGGGGCAAGACGGTTTTTGAGGCGGAGACAGCTCCTGATGGCTGGGTGACTGAAGCTGTAACCCAGTATCTGTCGGCAATTGCGTTGCGACAGTTCTCACCCAATGGGCAGGAGTTTGTCAATCTTATCTACGATTATTGGGCCCAGCAGGTGCGGTCAGTCAAGGATCCGACCCCAATCGTCAGAACACCGGCAGCATCTCCCGACATGTACGCCCTCTGGTATTCCAAGGGAGTATGGGTCCTGAAGATGCTGACAGGCAGAATTGGCGAAGACAGGGTCATGGAGATCCTCCGCAGGGCGTACCAGGCCAGCGTTGGACGGGAGGTAACGACAGAAGACATCAAGATGGCAGCGGCAGAAGTGGCAGGTGGGCTAGATCAGTTCTGGTACCAGTGGCTGGAAAGGGAAGATCTGCCAGAACTGGCTGTTAGGTGGGGCCCTGCCCCCGACAAGCGGCGACGGCCAACTATCGAGAATGGCGGCCCACAGGACACAGTTGAGGTGGAGGTAGAGTTCAAGGGCGAACCCTTCGAGCTGGAGATCCCCCTCACTATTATCTGTAACGAGGGAGAAGTAACAAGGATTGTCAAGACCAATGGCAGGCTACAGGCACAAAGCTTCGAGGTGCCAGTACCGGGCGAGGTGTTGGAGTTAAAGGTCGACACTTCAGAGGTCTTGGCAGGTGAGGTTGCCGCTACCCTAGAAATGAAGGGGTAGTCCGGCAGTCTTGTTCCCTCCACAGGTGAAGAACCTACCACTGGTGACAGGATTTGATAGATTCTTTGCAGAACCCTCCTAATAGACTGAATTCAATTGGTGTTGCTGTATACAGCTCACACCCCAAAAGGTTGATATCGAGGGGAATCAGAAAATGGGTCTGCACTGTACTGTGGAATATAGGATTGGCCACCCACCAGTCTGTGGCGAAGGGCGACGGGCGCCTGACGAAGATGAGTTCAAGCGCTATCTAGACAGCAGAATCCTGGCCAAGTTTAAGAGGTCTTCAGCAAATGCCTTATTAGGTGAAATGCTGGATGGCCTAGGCCAGCTGGGCTTTAAGGCTGATACTCTTAAGTCTCAATTTGAGCAACTGCGAAAGCCGGCCGGATGGGAGATTGGAGAGTGGATAGCTGAAGCATTGTTGGCGGATCATGAAGGCTGCCACTTCCCGTGGCCGATGGCCTGGGACAAGCGGACAGCAGATGCCAGCTTGCCAGGGGCAGACTTGGTGGGCTATCAGAGGGTCAATCAAGAAGTGCGGTTTCTGTTTGGGCAGGTCAAGACCTCAGGTGAAAGACGCCATCCACCCAGTGTAGTCTATAGACGCGAGAAAGGGCTTACGGCCCAGCTAAAGGCTCTAGCTGTGGACGGTGACTTATTGACGCTGATCAAATGGCTGTGCATTCGCAGCAAGGCAGCGGAGCTGGAGGGTATGTTTCTCGAGTCTTTTAAGGCCTTCCTTGACGGAAATGTAGGGATCTGTGGAGTTCTCGTTCGAGACACTGAGCCTGAGGCTAAAGATATCCGGAGAATGTGTGATGATCTTAGAAACATGGAGAATCTGGCCTATGAGACTTCGTGTTTTGCCTATTATCTCCCAATGGAGATCATACACTTGCCAGCCATGCTGACGCAGGAGGCCTCGTGATGTCTAGTTCTCTCGCCGATATTCTCAAGAGCAATCTGAGTGAAGAGTCGGTGGCGGATGCGCTTGAACTCGCCCAGCGACTGCTGGTTCAGTCGGTGTTTGGATCACTCGACAGACAGAGTGAGATTTGTCCTGGTCCCACAGATAGTGACCACACCCGGATTACAAGACTGCTGGACGTTTTAGAGTTAGCGGCTCTGGACGGGATCCTGGAACCTGGAGAAGGTTCACCGGGTGACCTGAGTGCCACTACAGAGATGTGTTCCAGGTGTTTTACTCTGATGCGAGCTCTCCCAATGCCCGACAAGGACTTGCCGTTATACAAGCACCTACTTAGGCTCACCTGTTTTGCGGTGCTCGGTGACCGGACTGCAGATATTCGACGTTGGTTGAGGGAGAATCCTTGGGATGACAACCTCATTGGCAATCACCCCGAAGGAAGCTGGGACCGAGTGGTGTTTCTTAATGTCGCCAGTGCATTTCTTGGAGCAGTCCGGAAGCAGGGCTTCTCAGATCTTGAGAGAGTGGCAAGAAGCATTCAGCGATTGAGAGAGCTGCAGGGTGAATTCGAGGGCTCCTATTTACAGGATCATAGCGATCACCCCCAAGCAGCGGCCCTTGAATTGGTTTCACTCTATCATCTTGCTAAAGCTGTAGAAGACCTTGGCACCTATTTTGGCCAGGGTGATCCCGGTCCTCAGGAGATACTGGGGATTCTGCAGTTCCATTTTGACCGCGCTTTGGAGGCAGCCGCCGGCGCTCGCTTGCCTGAGTGGGAGGTCCTGCTGCATTGGCTTTACCATGCCTCTGTAGTTCTAGCACGGGACGCCATCTGGTGGCAGTTGCGCTCTTATAACTCTCTCATGTCGAAGTTTAAGAAGGTTCTGAGGGATGCCCACATCTTTGAGCTTCTGCCACCTCAACGCGAAGCTGTTCAAGACGTAATGAACATCTCAAATCGGTCAGTAGTGATTGAGATGCCTACCAGCTCTGGGAAGACTCTCTTAGCCCAGTTTCGGATTCTCCAGGCCAAGAATAGCTTCCCTGAATCCTGGGTTGCCTATCTGGTGCCCACGCGAGCCTTAGTTAATCAGATTTCCGTTAAATTACGACGGAATCTATCACCGCTGGGCTTACGTGTTGAGACAGGTTCTGCAGCACTGGATGTCAATGTTTTTGAGGAGAATCTACTCGGCCAACATGAAGAGTTTGATGTCCTGGTAACTACCCCAGAGAAACTTGACCTTCTCATTCGCAAGGGGACCATCAACTCGGATATAAAGCCCCTTAGCCTGGTGGTTCTTGACGAAGCCCACAATCTATCGGATAGTGAGGGATCCAGAGGGCTGCGATTTGAACTGCTACTATCGACCCTGAACAGAACATACCCAGATGTTCAGTTCCTTTTGTTGAGTCCTTTTATTCCCAATGCTTCGGAGTTGGCCGCCTGGCTGGATTCTGATAGATACGCAGCGGTCAGACCGAAACTGGCGGCCAACTGGCTCCCCAATGACCGTATGGTGGCTATTGGTAAGGTGTGCGGTAGAGCTAGAGATTGGCACGTTTCTTTAGAGCCCATTCATACCAGCAGTCCGACAATCTACTTCGACGAGGAAATCGTCCTGAGACAAAGTGAGCTTCCTGTGGATGAGCCGGCGTCAAGTGTCTATGGGTCCAAATCGGCCATCAGTGCTTCAATCGCAAAGCTTATATCAGGCCGTGGTACTACGGTTGTGATAGCTTACTCTCCGCCGAACGCTTGGGACATTGCGCGAACACTCGGCCGGAACATGCCTGTAAAGAACAGCCATGCGGATGAAGTTAACTTGGTGATACGGTTCTTAGCGGATGAATTCGGTGATGAGTTCGAGCTGATAGAGTTGCTGAAGAGGGGTATAGGGGTTCACCATGGAGGCCTGTCTCCAGAAGCTCGCTATCTGCTTGAGTGGTTGACCGAGGAAGGCCACCTTGATGTCCTTGTGGCCACATCTACACTGGCACAAGGTGTCAATTTCCCAATCACCTCATTGATTTTCGCCGATCACCAAAAGTACGTGCCTTTCAAGGGTCGCGTTGACCTGGGCCCTGATGAGTTCTGGAATATAGCAGGTAGAGCGGGTAGGCTGTTCCAAGATACTTTGGGGTTGGTTGTTTTCCCAGTGCGGAGACCTCCCGATAAGTATAAGGATGAACTAACGGTAGTCAGATTTGTGAACCGCAATGTTAAGAGCATTGTTTCTTCACTAGAATCCATGATAGAAGAAGTCCTTCAAAAAGGATGGGAGCTGAACCTTAGCCGATTGGTCCGAAATGATCGCCGGTGGTCAAGCCTGGTTCAGTACCTGAGTCACGCTTATCGACAGATAGAGGATCATGACAGATTTCTTGCTGAGACTGAAACCGTTCTCCGCGGGACCCTCGGCTACCAACAGCTTGTTCAGACGAAACCAATGTTAGGGCGTGCTCTGCTTGCGGCCGCAAGAGAATACGCTAACCGACTGCGGAGTTATGGGAAGAGTACTCTGATGCTGGTCGACACTACTGGGTTTTCTCCTGAGACAATCAGGGATTTGCTTATTGACAAAAGAGATATTGCATTGTCCCCAGAGAGCTGGAGGGCCAGTAGCCTGTTCGGGCAGAGCAATAATCTTGAGGTGTTATTGGGTAGGGCACTAAGTATACATGAAGTTGATCTCTCAAGCCCTAAGGGCAAGGCGGAACGCTTCCTGTCTAATATGATTCGTGATTGGGTAAAGGGGGAGCCCTTCATCGGATGGCCCGCAAACACTTCCTCGAGGCAGAGGATGATACAACAGCATTGACGGACTGTACGAAGTTTCTATTTCAGAAGTTGGTGCATGGAGCGACCTGGAGTCTTGGCGCCTTCCAGAGTCTGAGTGATATTCCCTGGGATGACTTGCCAAGCGAGCAACGAGAGGAACTTCAAACCGTGCCTGCTATGGTTTATTACGGGGTTGATTCCGTCGAAGGCGTATTGATGCGTAGCCTGCATGTGCCACGCTCGATAGCAAAAGCGGCAGGAAGTAGATTTCTTAAAGACGCATCGCCCGACAAGTCAAGGAGTACGGCGACAGCTAGGGACTGGTTGCTGAATCTTCGTGCAACCGATTGGGAGGATCTTCGTCGGGCTGGAATGAGAACAAGTGGAGAGGATCTCCAGACTATTTGGCGCGTGTTAAATGGTTTTGACAGTGGTAGGAGCTAACAACATATAAGACCATGAAGGGCGGGACTAGTGGGCCTGGTAGTTACCAACGAAGACAGATCTCTCCTGGAAGCGTTGAGCGAGCACGTCCCAGCCAAGGGAACGTGGCCCCGCCGCATCAGCATTGTCGTGTCCTTTACCCGGGAGTCCGGGGTCTATGCCATCAGCGATCTGCTGAAGCAGGCGGCGGACAACGGCTGCCGCATTCGCCTCCTGACAAGCAAATATCTGGGCATAACAGAGCCCTCAGCCCTCTATCTCCTGAAGCGCCTTCTGGGTGACAGCCTTGATCTGCGGCTCTACAAGCATGAGAACCGCTCCTTTCATCCCAAGGCCTATATCTTCGAGTACCCCGACGGGAATGATGACGTCGTCTTTGTGGGCTCCTCCAACCTGACTCACGGGGGCCTGGTCACCGGTGTCGAGTGGAATTACGCCGTGGCCAGGGTGTCAAACCCCGCCGACGTCGAGGCCTTTAAGAAGAGCTTCAACACCCTGTGGCGAAAGCACTCTGAGCTTGCCACCGACACCAGACTCCGCGAGTACGCCCGCGCCTGGAGGCGTCCCAAGATCATCGACCTTGACGCCTATACCGACGCCAGGGGGGTCCCCCGTCCCCGCCATGCCCAGAACGAGGCCCTCTACGAGCTCACCCAGACCCGCGAAGAGGGCTTCGACAAGGCCCTGGTGGTGGCAGCCACCGGTGTCGGCAAGACCTACCTTGCTGCCTTCGACTCGGTGGGGTTCCGCCGCGTTCTCTTTGTGGCCCACCGGGAAGAGATCATCAGGCAAGCCATGCGTAGCTTCACGAATGTCCGTCCCCAGGACACCTTGGGGCTGTTCTGCGGCGAGGACAAGGACGGCGACGCCAATCTGGTCTTCGCCACGATCCAGACCCTTGGCCAGGAGCGCTACCTCACACCCGACTTCTTCGCCCCTGACCACTTCGACTGCATCATCGTCGACGAGTTCCACCACGCGGCAGCCAAGAGCTACCGCAAGCTTCTGGATTACTTCCGGCCCAAGTTCCTTCTGGGCCTCACCGCTACCCCGGACCGGATGGACAACCGGGATATATACGCCCTTTGCGACTACAACGTTGCCTACGAAATCTCCCTGGCCGCCGCCATTACCCGCGGCTTGCTGGTGCCCTTCCGCTACTACGGCATCTATGATGACTCCGTCGACTATGACGACATTGACTTTGCCGGTGGCCGCTATGACCTGGAGCAGCTGGAAGGGGCCCTGTCCAGAACGGGCCGGGCCGACCTGGTCCTGGAGCACTACCGCCGCTACTACAGGCGGCGCACCCTCGCCTTCTGCGCCAGCATCAAGCATGCGGAATACATGGCCGAGTACTTCACCAATCAGGGCGTCAAGGCGGTGTCTGTTACCAGCGGGTCCGGGTCTGGCTGCCCTTGCGCCATGGACAGGGGAGAGGCCATCAGCAGGCTTGAGGCAGGGGAGATTGAGGTTGTCTTCAGCGTCGACGTCTTTAATGAGGGTGTCGACATTCCATCGATTGAGATGGTTCTGTTCCTGCGACCGACCGAGTCTTACACCGTCTTCCTGCAACAGCTTGGCCGCGGCCTCAGGCACCATCCAGGCAAGGAACACCTGACGGTGCTGGACTTCATCGGCAACTACCGCCGGGCCGACTACAAGCCCTACTTCCTCAGCGGCCAGGTCGGCTATGAGCAGTCGCCGGCGGAACAGCCGACCCCCAAGGAAGGCGACTACCCCGAGGGCTGCCTGGTCAACTTCGACTTCCGGCTGATCAAGCTCTTTGAGACCCAGCGCCGGACGGCCCCTATCAAGCTGCAGCTACTGGGCGACTACCGGGAGGTCCAGAACAAGCTCCAGCACAGGCCCACCCGGATGGATATCTACCAGCAGGCCGACTTCCCCCTTCGACTCTACTTGAGTAAGTACGGGGGGTGGCTCAGGTTTTTGGAGGTGGCGGGCGATCTGGACGAGGAGGAGCGGGGCTGGCTCGATACCCTTGCCGAGGAGTTCCTCCGGGAGATGGAGAAGACCAGTATGACCAAGTCCTATAAAATCCCGGTGCTGCGGGCCCTGGTCAACCAGGCCGAGCAGCAGGGCCTTTTTGAGGTAGGCCTGGAGGTAATCGGTGAGGAGTTTGAGGTGTACTACAGGGATCACCAGGTTCACCTGCAGGATTTTAGCAACAAGCGCCACCGGGGTTGGGAGAAGTGGGATACCAGCAAGTATACTCAGCTGGCCAGGGAGAACCCGGTGAACTTCCTGTCCCGCAGCAGCTACTTCTCCTACGATGACGAGGAGCAGCTCTTCTCAGTCACCAGGGAGGTCTGGCCCTATATCAGCCAGCGCTTCCTGGAGCACTGCCGGGACATCCTGAGGTTCCGGGAGACCGACTATTTCCGGCGCCGGTTTGATTAGCGATTTAGTGAGTGTGGTCTCCATAGCGACATTTGGACGGAGGTGCCTATGGAACCGTGTGTATTCTGTAATGTTCCAGACGAAGACATCATAGCCGAGAACGACCTGGCCTTTGCCATCTTTGACCGTTTCCCCGTCAACGAGGGGCACGTCCTGGTCATCCCCAAGCGGCATGTTGCCACCTACTTTGATGCCAGTACCGACGAACTGGCAGCCTGTCATCGGTTAATCCTGGAGGTCAAGCCCCTGCTGGAGGAGCGTTTCGGGGCTACAGGCCTTAACCTGGGGGTCAACGTAGGTGTCGATGCCGGCCAGACCATAATGCATCTCCACATTCACGTCATCCCCAGGTACACGGGAGACGTGGAGAACCCCCGGGGCGGGGTGCGAAACCTGAAGCCCAATCTGGTGGAGTACTAGTCGCGCATTGAGGGATGTGACACTGCCATGAGTAAGAGGAAACAGGATGCAGAGCAAGAGGTCATCTACTACGACAAGCTGGTCCGCGACAAGATCCCCGAGATCATCGAGGCTTCCGGAAAGAAGTGCGTTATTGAGATAGCCGACGATGAGACCTATGAGCAGAAGCTTGAGGAGAAGCTCCAGGAAGAGCTTGATGAGTATCTGGAGACGAAGGACATTGTGGAGTTGGCGGATTTGGTGGAGGTAGTGAGGGCGCTGGTTGAGGCCAGGGGGATGACTTGGGAGGACCTAGAGGCACTCCAGGAGCGCAAGCGAGAGGAGCGGGGTGGGTTTTCGCAGCAGGTGATACTCACGGAGGTCATATCTTGAAATGGAGAAGAGCGTAATACAGTATGAGTTTCTTTCCGCTGCAGTCCTGTTCTACAACGGCATGGACTGTTTTAGGTTCCTTGATCCACGAAGTAGCCCTTTCGTCTCCGGATACTTGGTTCGTAGTTTCTTGGAATCGGCTGGTTCTAATACGTTAAGCATGAACTCAAGAGGGATATCGAGTACGTCCAGAATTTCTGCTTCAAGCAAGACGCGGGCGAGGGACTTACATCTGACGCGAAAACTTCTTGCCACCTTGGTGCCGTCTTCGTCATCGATTATTAGGCAGTTGGATCTTCAGATCTCGTAGAGAGCCATTGGCTTATTTTCACCTCTGTGGATCGGTCTTGGCTTAGATGCAATTTGCGGCTGAGGTAGAACTGGGCCAGAGCAGAATTCTTGGTCATTAGGCGATAGATTTGATGGTTTATCGACAGCTCCTCGGCTCCAGTGATCTGGGAAGAGGCTTGGTTAGAACAAACAGGTATTCGTGCGCCAGAAGCAGGAAGGTCGGTTGCCGTTGGCGCCACTTTTCCATAGAACGGCAGTTGTGCTGAATCTTTATTGCAAGGTCCTTAGTTCTGAAGCCCATGCTGGTAAACTCGCTCAGGCACTCAAACCCTAGCAAGTAGATATCGCCGTTGATACGGATGTCTCCAAGCATCAGCGCACATATCCCACCTTGTCGCAATACACGGTGGCATTCTTGGGCCACCAACACCATACTCTCAAGGAATCCTGCTAACGACAGCGCTGACAGGTCGTGCTCAAGCCTAGAGTACTGGATGATATCCGCGTATGGGGGGTGAGCCACGATAAGGTCAACTGACTCATCAGCTAAGGGAAGGTTGCGTGCATCGGCCACCATGAGTATCGGGGCAAACTCCCCGGCAGGGTCTATCACCCGGCTCTTGGCAGTGTCAATTGCCTTGGGGTTTATATCAACCCCAACCGAATGTCTGCGGAGCAATTGTGCCTCAGTCGTTGTGGTACCAGAGCCAACAAAGGGATCTAGTACGAGTTCTCCCTCCTTCGAGTATCTCAGGATGACATTCCGCGGGACGTGGGGACTCCAGTTACCTGGGTAATCACCACGGTGTGTCGCCCAGTTCCCACGCTGTTTGAAGGACCATATCGTTGTTTCCTGTAGCCGATAGTCAGCGGAACCTGACCCTTTGTTCATGTGCAACCTCCTACCTCTATTCTACTGGAAAATAATGTAACAGGCAAGGGAATATGACAGCTTCTCTGGAAGGATCTCAGAGGCGAATCTCTAAGTATACATGAGTATATACTCACCTATGGATATACAGATTTAGAGGTGTATTGGTTCGTCGATGCGAATATGGGGGATGGTGGCTAGCCTTGGCAGTTAATAAGGTAGATGAAGATATAGTTGTTTTGGACTGTATTAGAGTTCAGAAGCGCGAGCCAAAAGCGAAGCCTTTTGTCAAATGGGCTGGTGGCAAGGGGCAGTCCCTCAATGTGTTTGCCAGACTCTACCCCCGCAATTTTGATACCGAAACAGCGACCTATTACGAGCCTTTCCTTGGAGGGGGAGCCGTGTTCTTCGACCTCCAACCAGCTAATGCTGTGTTGGCGGATCTAAACGAAGGGCTCATCTTATCGTACCTGGCAGTCAGGGACAGTGTTGATGAACTCATCAGTCTCTTGGAAGAACACGAAAAGGAACATGAGGCTGATGAAGGCTATTATTACTGGGTCAGGAGCCTCAATGGGGAAGGGCCAGACCCTCTAACCATGAGCACCGTTCGAAAGGCTGCTCGGCTCATCTATCTCAACAAGACTTGCTACAATGGCCTATATCGAGTTAACTCAGCGGGGCAGTTCAACGTACCAAAAGGAAAATACAAAAGACCGGCTATTGTGCAGAAAGAGAGGCTGCTAGCCTGTTCAAACCTTCTCGAGGGTGTGAAACTGAAAAATACCGATTTCAAGAAGGCGGTTTTACTGGGGGATAAACCTGCTAAGGAGGGAGATTTCGTCTATTTCGACCCCCCTTACCATCCAGTGAGTGAAACTGCTAACTTTACCGACTACACCCAGGCCGGTTTCGGAGAAGCCGATCAAGAACGCTTAGCTGATACATTCAGGGAGCTTGATGAGCGCGGTGTGTTTGTGATGCTAAGCAACTCGGACACGCCTTTCATTCGTAGACTCTATTCCGATTATAGTATCTACAGAATCGAAGCCTCAAGGGCCATAAACTCCAAGGCGTCCAGAAGGGGTCGTATTGGTGAACTGGTAATCACCAATTATAAGACAGGGGACGTCAAAGGCTGAGCCATGAACTTCCCGCCTCTATCGGGTTTGCCGAGCGTCCTGTATCATATCTAGTAGCCATTCAAGCCAGGATAGAACTGTTCTTGCCCTCCGCAACGGGGTTCTACTACCTAGTCGCTTAATAAGTCCCTTGTCGCTGGCTGCCTCAAGGTAGCGGGCCACATCTTCTCTAGATGGTAATCGACCTGTCTTTGCTGCGCACACTAGAGACTCTCGAAATCCTGGCGATTGGGTCAAAGCATCTAGCAGCATCCGTATACGCTCAAAGCGTGGTGACTCAGCGAAGAGGCGCCCTTTGCTAGTGAGCGTCCATTGCCCAGCTTCCTCCCCTCGCTCTACAAGACCCAAGTAAGCCGCAGCATTCGCGTAGTAATCGGCCTGCCGATCAGTGTAGTCGTGTCGGTCAGAGAAGTCTTCTTTCCGGTTTACTCCCGCAGCGACCGCATCAACTATATCAATGACATTCAGGATGTTGTCTGCCTGCGGAAAGGGTATCCCGGTCTGGAGGTTCGTCACTCTGGTATCTCGAAGAACCTCTTCGATGCTCGGCATTGTTGAGGGGGAATCAAGAGTAAAACTGCGGCTATCCACGAGCTTAATTGAGCCATAGTCATGAGGATCCAGAAAACAATACCGCCTAAGGGTAAAGACACGATTGGAGTATGTGAGAAAGATCGGCACAATCTTCTTTCGTCCGTTGAGCACGCTCTGCCACATGCGGAATGGGTAGAATAGTTGGCGAACAATGAAATCCTCTCGCTCCCCGTTCTTGGCTTCTATGAGGTAAACAGCGTTTTTTCCTTCATAACCGCTGTCAACCTCGATCTGCACTCCCTCAACCTCTAAGTGGTGGGTGCCTACACGGAAAGAGAAGCGGGGTGCTCTTCTTCGTCCCCGAATTGTGAGAGTAAGACTGTCCCCAGTGAAGGACGACAGGATCGAGGCTAGAAATGTCAGGTCGATTGCTTGGCTCTCACTGCTGAGCGAATGTCTCCAAGGTATAGTCAGTATGTCATTGATTCTTGACGAGGAATGGACTTCGGGCTGTTGATGTGGAGCTGATAGTCGGTGGTACATATCCTCACGTATGAGAGCATAACGCCCGTTCTTAACCGGAAGAATGCCGACATTGGCCTTTGACAGAACAGTTGGCAAGGCCGAACTAGAGTCGAATTTGGTCATCAGCCGGGCTTGGCGATACCTGTTAATCTGGCTTGCAGAGATAAAGAAAATCCCGTCCTCATCCAGGCGGCTTCTGATGTTGTACTCCTCGAACAACTTGGCCCATGCACCGTTGGTCTTGCCGGACAATGGCGTGTCCCCCTTATTCTGGGTTTTCCCGTCTCCCCTAGCACAGTATTGTCTAGAAGGGGTATCATTTCCTCTAGCTCTGGGCCAGTTTTTAGCGAGCTGAAAATAGGGTCCTAATCTCGAACAGGCCAGAAGAAGGGAAGCTGGGACTGGCAAAGAACTTGATGGTCAGAGATTGTAACCATCTCTTGGCAGTTGACTGACCGTCTGCAGAGGACTTGGAAGGAGTGACTGCGCTTGATCATCATCCGCGGTCCCAGTTCGGTGGGCAAATCCTCGGTTTCGCGGAGGCTAGCAGAGATCTTACCAATGGGTGCCCATATCGATGTCGATCGGACTGTCTGGTATTCAACCCAGACCTGGGAAAAGCTTGGCATGGGTTACTTTGGGGATCACGGCTTCATTAAGGCCCTGGCTGCTGAGTGTCTGAGGCTTGGGCTAACACCGATCTTCGAGCAGATGTTCGAAGACGAAGATGCCCTGGAGACTCTGGTGGCTGACCTTGAAGCAGAACACGGCGCTGTCCATGTCTTCAATCTGACTATCAACGATGAGTCCCAGCATCTGGCCAGGGATAGCGACCGCCCGGCGGCAGAAGAGCCCATTGGGCCAGACGGGGTGCGATACTTCGCTGAGAAGAAGGCCTGGGACAGTCCCAGCATAGGGACGGTCATTGACACCACCGGAAAGAGCGTCAGCGACGTTGCCGAGGAGATCATCATTCACATCAAGAATCGCAATAATTCAAACCTCTAACGCAATATCGTGAAAGTCACCTTCGCCGCTTCCTGCTACAATATAGGCGAATCTGCCTATTGGCCCGAGCTTTAACACTGGAGGTGTGCTCACATTGCGTCGCCAGCAACTGCTTTCTCCGCCCCTGTTGGTCGCCTTGTCGATAGTGGTTATTGTCCTGATCCTGCTGTCGTCAACCGCTCTTACCAGCGCCTACAATTTCGGTACCAGTTTCCAGCTTCCCACCATAGATAACTCGTCTACATTGCAGATTATACCCTCAAACTTCGAGATGTGGGTGGGGGACGAAATCTACCTGACTCTCATTGACAGAACCGATGCCGAGGACCCTCTGGATGTTTCCTGGGAGGCCCGTTGGGCGGTCTCCGATAGGACGATTGCTCTTATTGATGAGGGAGGTCTTCTGACTGCTTTCAGACCCGGTACCGTTGAGGTCACCGCCACCTACCTGGGCAAGTCGGCTTCAACACAGGTTACAGTGCTGGCCCCTGGGGCTCAATCTGCCCTCATGCCCGCCAGTATGACTTCCCTCTTGCAGCCTGGAACCGACTCGGGTGCCACGGATGGCTTCATTGACATCACCATTGAGTACCTGCCCTTTGAAGAGGAAGGGGCCTGGCAGGTTCTCCGCAGTGAGCACGCCCTCACTGCCCACCTGAAGGCTCAATCCAATGACACCAGTGACCCCCTCAAGGTTGAGGGCTATTCCAGGATCTTCGTAACAATGCAGTACCCCACCGGCAATGTCTCCGAAAAGATGGTAGCGGTGTTGTGGCAGGCGCCCTACATGGTGACGAAGGGCAACTGGACCCTCACTAATGTAGTGTGGGAGACCTGTGGTACATACCTGCCAGGCTCACCAAACTATCAGCCGGGTTACGAGAACCTTCCAGAGGGCACCAAGTACGCGGTTGTCAACAAGGGGCAGGAGAGGTACGTAGCCTTCACCTTTGAGATCACCCCCTCAGCCCCGTATCTCAGCTTGCGGCCCATAACCTTCGAGGCCGGGAAGACCTATACGGATCTTGAGTTCATGGTAGTTGTTTACGGCCTCAGATAGCTAAGCCCAATAACCAAACCTGTCTAACTGCCGGGTTAGCCTATAGCGGCCCGGCTTTTGTCTTTCGTGGATCAGTGGCTGCGCTCATCCATTCACTGACCCTGACTTGTTCTCCTCTAAGCTGGCAATGCAGGATTTGTCTGGTATCATCGAGAAAGGCTTCCAGCATGATGGGTCTGTTTTGGTGGTGCGAAGAGGGGATTAGCGAATAAGGGGGTATTCTAAATGGGATATGATGTTCCTTCCGGTCGCTTGGTCATAGCGGCTATCGTTTTGGTAGCCCTCATTGGGGGAGTGTCCGCAGGTTGCGGCCCTAAAGCAACAGCGATAACCCTGGCAGAGCACGCTCTAACACTGGAGTTGAATGACACTGCCAACCTAAGCGCTGTCATCGTCAGCAGAGGTGCCGACAAGCAAGATAAAGTGGTCCTCGACTGACGAGAGTGTAGTTACCGTAGATGCTGATGGGAAGATAGCGGCAGTAGGGCCGGGAACCGCAGCAATACAGGCAAGGGCAGGTGGTGTCACGGACCAGTGTGAGGTAATAGTTGGGTGCCCACTGCAGGTGGTCTTATTCCGTCCGACTGGTGGGCAATCTGATGTGCGCAACAGGAGATTCTTCGTCTACACGTCCTGGGGCCTTGGAAATGTGCCTGAAGCCGAAGTGGTCCTGTCCAATAATGAAGGAGTTATTGGCACATACCGTGCTACAGAATCCTTTACCGTCGACTTTCTATTGCCCGGCAAGTATGAGGCTGAGATCTCTTCAGAGGGGTATGCCGATAGTCGTCTGGAATTTGAGCTTAAGGCCGACGAGCTCAAAGAAGACGGGCATTGGTTACAGGAGCTCCCCTTAATGTTGGAGGGTCAATGCAAGGTTTACATGAGGGACGTCGTGGGATTAGATGCCGATGGCAACCCCTTGCCCAATAGGATTCTAGTGTTTGGAAGCACATACAAGGGGGAATCGTTTAGAGGTGGCGGTGGACGAACGGGATCAGATGGGCGTTTTGATCGTAGGTTTGCCTTCGCAGAGGGCGTGTACTTCTTGGAACTCCAAAAAAACCCCGGTGCGTATAACCCTAAGGAGGACCAGAGAGTCTACTTCACCGTACCGGACGACCTAACACATTCACGCCTGCTGGAAATAGTATTTAAAGGAGAGTAGTGGCCTGAAGAAGGCCCCAATGGGCTCGATGAGGTTAGTCAACAGGCCGGGCAGCTTCACCTGCCCGGCCTGTTATTCCCTCTCGCTAGCCTCTAAACGCCAACCCGCTTTATCCCACTGGAGGTCCGCCTGCCTTGGCTCGCTGGGCGTTGCGGGCCCGCAGGAAGATAGCCCCCAGGGCAGTCAGGGCCGCCAGCCCCAGGCTACTGTAGAGTACGATGTCCATTATGCTGATGGATGGGCCGAGCTCCGTTTTCAGGAACCAGTTGTTGGGATCAACCACTACTGCATCTACCTCAAAGGTAGTTTCCAGCGACAGCTCGTTTTCGCTTGGCTCTAGCGCGATCTCGGTAACCTCTGACTCGCCGTCGCCCTGGAGGAGTACCTCAATCTTGGGCGGGTGATGGGAGCCAAGGGAATTCAGGGTAAAGGTTGTGGTGAAGGCCCGGCCCTCCTGACCGGCGGTGCCTGCGGGTTCGCTCTTGAGGTTATCGACAGCAAACTGGGCAAGCCCTGTCTTCTCCAGCCAGTCATCGATGAATTGGTCCAGGTCCAGGGTTGTAAAGCGATTTACAGTCCGCTTGAAATCCCTAATCTCTATAGGCTGGTAGTTCCGCGCTGGCCAGCTGGTGTAGACCTCGCGGAGTAGGGCGAAGAAGTTATCGTCGCCCATCAGGTACCGCAGTTCATGCCAGAACCAGGTGAACTTGTAGTAGCGAACAGCCCGGACTTCCGGTGTCATAGCTGTCCCGACGGCCTCCGAGATCAGCAGTTCCTCGCTATCACTGACAATCTCTAGGTAACGCTGGCGCTTGTCGAGAAGGAAGTTCATGGCTCGTTCGCTGTCGTGGTGGTCTTTCAGGATGAGATAGACCTTGTACTCAGTGAGGGACTCCAGGGCGCTGGGCCAGCCCTTGATTGCTCTCAAAACCATCCAGCTGTGGGCTGTTTCGTGGTACACCAATTCATCAAGGGAGGAGGGGGCGGTAATAAGGTGGGGTGACATCTCCGTGGCAAAGGCGATCAGGCCCGGAATGTTAATCCCCCCACCGTGGTACTTGGGCAGCTCCACAACTGTCCACTCCCTGCTGATGGGTTCTCCCAGCAGGGGCTCCATGGTCTCGTAGGTCTGAGACATCCAGAGGGGGATCATCTCCAGGTACTCAGGGTCATAGTAGAGGACATCAAGGACTGTTCCTGCCACCTCAACCTGGGTCTCCTGGTATGGCCCTGCAAATAACTGGAACTGATACGGGTCTTCGACGGCTGGTTCGGCAATGGTCCAGCCTTCGGGGACCTCGATCCTGTATTCCGGGTCAGGGCGATAGGTCCTCTGTCCGTCCTTGGGCCAGAACCAGAAATCCACCGAGATGCCGTAGACCCCTTCTGGCGTGACACCGGCCATCAAGCGGTCACTGGGGTAGGCATTGGCATCAGTGACTATCTCACCCTCAATTACAATGGTGAACTCGTCGCCACTGGTTTGCGGCTGGTCAAGCGCGAGTTCCCAGACGCGCCAGGGCCCGCTGGTTTCAATCTCCCGGATGGTACCGGACGGGGTTACCTCCCGTACATGAAACTTGTTATGGGTCCGGCCCGGCGGTAACATCAGGAGCACCTTCTGGGCATTTTTTACGGCCGGTACAGCCGTGAACTCCGCCCTGAGGAGCAGTTTCCACTCCTCCGGTACCACCTTCACATCGTAGATAGCCCGCTGCATCTCGAAGTCGTAAGAGGGTGTGTAGTCAGCGCTGGCGACGCCAGCCAGGGCGATCTGGGCTAAGATACAGACGGTTAGGATTACTGCGGTAGCCCTGCTTGCCCCGGGAACAGAGAAGAACCTCATGTGTCGCACCTCCGCATTGTGATGTGCCAGTCCTGGGTTCCACCGGCCAGGGGAGGGGTAACCCGTCAGGGGGTCTACCTCCCCCGGTAAAGCAACATGCGGAAACAATACCAACATATTCAAGGGGGTGTCTATCATTTCCTGCCAAGAGGGATACGGCGACCTCTCGTGGAAAAATGTAGCAGTCAGCCAGCGAGACTCTTTTGAAGGAGGCGATGGCCATGAAGAAGAGGTTCAAGGAGATTGACGTGGAGCGCATCAACATTGTCGAGGAAGACGGCACCCTGCGGATGACCATTTCCAACCGGGAGTCGGCGCCGGACTGGGACTTTGACGGCGAGGTCCATGCCCGCCCCAAGCACGCGGGGATGATCTTCTACAACGATGACGGGGTTGAGTGCGGCGGGCTGGTTTTTACAGGCAGCAACAACAACGGGAAGCCCGAGGCAGGGATGAGCTTAACCATGGATCAGATTAACACTGACCAGGTTATTGGTATCCAGTATAGCGATGGTGAGGACGGCCGCAGCTACGGGATTCGCATCTGGGACCGACCCGAGGCTGAGAACCTCGATCACTTCAAGTGGGTGGCAAGGATCAGGGCTATGGAGGAGGGACCGGAGAAGGATGAGGCCATGAAGAAGGTCTCCAAGGCCTTCAACCGGGGCGACTTCGGGCGCGATCGCATGTTCATGGGAAAGAACAGCGCCGGTGAGGCCATCGTGTCTATGAATGACAGCAAGGGCCGCCCCCGAATCAGGATGAAGATCGATGTCAGTGATATGCCCCGGCTGGAGTTCCTCAATGAAGACGGAGACGTTGTCTACAGCTTTCCCCCCCGAATGAGCAAGGTAGGGGGACACAGGCTGGCAGCTGCCAGGGAGGGGACAGGGACCAGGTGTGGAAGACATTGTGGAAGGAATAGCGAGAAACGAGCTGGAGGGATTCCCTGATGCAGAAGACGGAGATACTCAACCTCATCAGAGAAGAGTGCAATGCCGTTCCAGACACATCAGCCGCCACAGACGGAGTAGCCCGGAGGGTGTATTCCAAGCTGCCTGCTGACGACGGGGAACTAGTAGACCTGCTGGACTTCCTGGTTTCCACCGGGGAGTCGAGGATGCTCTGGTTCGCCAGCGTCTGGATCAAAAGGCGGGGGCTCTACCGACTCGAGTACATGCCGACCTACGAGGGATGGCTCCACGACCACGTCACCCGCTGGGGTATCTGTGATGTATTCTGCTATCGGGTCCTCAATCCCATGATCGAGCGGCATCCCCAGCTCTTTGAGAGGGTAACGGCCTGGACCGATTCCCCAAAGACCTACGTCCGGCGGGCTGCCCCCGTGAGCCTGCTGGTGTCGGGCCAGAGCTTCACCGTCAACAGCAGCCTGGACCGGGTCCTTGCCGTCGTGGAGAAGCTGAAGCACGACGAGGAAGACCATGTCCAAAAGGGCGTTGGCTGGCTCCTGAAGTATGCCTATCTCACCTATCCAGAGGAGATCTATCAGTACCTAAAGGAGAATGCGGATAATCTGCCCCGCCTTGTTTTCAGGTACGCCCTGGAGAAGGCTCCTGAAGAGGTCAGGAAGGAGCTAATGAGCCTGTAGCTAGGAACCCGCAGGCCGATGCGAAGATGTGTGGAATCCGATCCAAGGAGACAACTATGAGCAAACAGTGGGAAGCGATTAACGCAATTATGGGCGCCTACCTGAAGCACCCCCAGGTTCAGGCCATGTTCCTCAAGGGGTCGCTGGCCAAGGGGACAGGGGATGACTTCTCAGACGTGGACTTCTACTGCCTGGTGGATGAAGGAGGGGAAGAGGGGTTTCTTTCTGAGCGCCTTAATATCCTCCGGAGCTACCGCCCCCTGATATACTGGAGTGAAGCCAACTACGTTGCTCCGCAGATCGTCGCCGTCTTCGACAACGGACTCCATTTCGACCTCTATACTGTCACGGAGAACCGGTTTCCCCTTGTGGGGGGCTTCAAGGTGTTGTATGACCCTGGCCAGCGGTTGGAGCAGTTCAGGGACCGGATCAGGGAGCCCCGGCTGTCGAAGGAACAGGTGGAGACGAGGTTTGGCTCCTTCAGTTTTACCCTACTGGAGTTTGAGGCGGCCTGGCGCAGGGATGACCTGACCTGGGCAACGCGTCTGGCCAGCCATCTCTCAGGCGACCTGGCGGTGCTGATGCGCCACCTCTACGACCCCAGTGAGGGCCAGCTGGGAATGAAGCGCCTGGAGGCCCTTCTTCCCGAACCAGTACGGGGGCAGTGGCGCCAGGCTATTGAGGAGTGCTCCCTTGCCGGCCTACCCAAGGGCGTCGTTCTTCTTTGCCAGCTGCTGAAGGATACCTGCGCCAAGTTGCAGGACCGGGAAGAGCTTGACCTGGACTGGCGGCTGTTCGAGTACATGTACGTAAAGATTAAGAGCTTGGCGGAGGGCTGATCAAGTCCCCAAGATAGAGATTAGAAAAGCCCATGACCATAAGAGGGGAGAACAGAGCCTGATGAAATACGTAGCCAGATGCGGTATTCACTGCGATGACTGTGACTACAGGGAAAAGACCAACTGCCCGGGCTGTCATGAGGCCAAGGGTGAAATGTTCTGGGGCCAGTGCGAGCTGGCCAAGTGCTCTATGGAGAAGGAGCTTGACCACTGCGGCCAGTGCGAGGACTTTGCCTGCGACCGACTGAAGTCCTTTGCATATCATGAAGAGCAGGGAGACGATGGCCGTCGCATTGAGAACCTGAGAGTGACAAGATCCTAGAGATACCTTGAGCAGCCAGGCCCCAGAGTTCCTTTTCACTGCCCCTTGGGGTCAGGCAGAAAATGGTGGGATGGAGGGTGTAGCATGATACTTGCAGTGTTACTGGCCAGCGGGATTATGGCCTACGTTGTCTACCAGGACGCCTTGCTCTCCGAGGGCAACCGCGATAGGGCCTTGGCTTGGGCCCTGGGTACCTTTTTCGCGGGGCTCGTTATCCCCTTCCTCGGGGGCCTCATTGTCCTTATCGTCTATTTCGCGGCGGGGCGGGGCCGAGGCGTCCCTTCGATGGGACTGACTTGCGAGGCCTGTGGGAAGTCGAACCTGCCCCAGGCCAGAATCTGTCAGTATTGCGGTGAACCCCTTCGTCGTGACAGGCGCTATAGGATTTGCCCCGACTGCCATCGCTCCTTTGACGAGGAGTCAAGATTCTGCCCTTTCTGCGAGGTCGAGCTTCAGGATTGGACGCCGCCAACCCCTGCCGGGAACATACACTTCAGAACCTGTACTGCCTGTGGAGCAAGGAACATGAATCACCGCGAGGACTGCTGGCAGTGTGAGACCCCCTTTGACAAAGAGGAGTGCTGATCAAGTGTTCCTGGCAATAGACACCGGCAACTCAGACATCAAGGGCGGGCTCTTCGATGGTGACAAGCTGGTTCACTTCTGGCGGATGCCGACACCAGACTTCGCCTCTTTCTTTGTGCCCTTTACGAAGCCCTTTACGGGCGCTGCGGGAGCGTCTGACAGCAGTGAGGCGACGCAAAGGGCTCTGGACCGGGTTTCCGCCGTTTACGTCAGCAGTGTTGTCCCTGGGGTCAACCACGGGCTTGCCCAGTTGATCGAAAACACCCTCGCGTTGGAGCCGGTCTTCATTCATGCCGGGATGCCGGGAACCGGCATCACCTTCGGCGGCGTTGATCCCAGTGAGCTGGGGGCCGACCTCTTTGCCAACGCCGTTGCGGCCCGCTCCCTCTTCAGGGGTGAGGACTGCCTCAGCGTTGACCTTGGTACCGCCTCCACCTTCTGTGCCATCAATGGCGACGGCCTCTACAGGGGCACCACCATTGTTCCGGGGATGCGCCTGGCCCTGGAGGCGCTGACGGCGGGGGCCGCCATGCTCCCGGACATCCCCTTGGCCCCCACCGATAACATTATCAACACCGACACCGTCGCCTGCCTCCAATCGGGCATCTACTATGGCTACAGCGCCCTGGTGGACGGGCTGGTTGAGAAGATTAAGGCTGAGCAGGGGCCCCGTCGGGTCATCCTCACCGGCGGTATCGGGGCGGTTTTGGCTCCTCACCTCCAGACCATCGACAATCATATCTCAGACCTGACCCTGCAAGGCCTGAGATTCATCCATGGGCAATACCACTATCAAGACTGAACAGCCAAAGGAGGCTTTCTCATGACCTACGCCGTGGAACACCAGGTGACGGGACCGAAGGTAAAGGACGGACCGCAAGGGACCAATACCTATTTGGTTTACGATGTCGCGAGTCGTGAGGCGGCTTTCATCGACGTTGGCGGTCCGGCAGATTTGCTGACGGCTGCAGTTGACCAGAAGGGTCTCCTCCTCAAGTATGTCTTCGCTAGCCACTGCCATGTTGACCATGTGTTTGGGGTGCCGGCGGTTCGGCTCCGCTACCCCGAGGCAAAGTGGTGCCTGTCGAAGGAAGACTGGGAGGACACCGGTATTTACTCTCAGTGGGAGACGGTCTTTCCCCCAGCTCAGGTTGCGCACATGAAGGCGACAGCGGAGAAAGAAGCTGAGATCGCCGCCTGGCTCGACTTCGACTTCAGCCAACTTGGTGAGCCCGATGTCTTCCTCGAGGATGGGCAGGCATTTCATCTCGGTGAGTTTACCCTTAGCACGATCCTTTCACCCGGGCATTCTCGGGGGAGCATCTGCTTTCATGTCGGTGACGCGCTCTTCGCCGGGGACCTGTTGATGCGGGAAACGGCTGGCCGAGCTGACCTGCCCAGGTGTGGAGGTCCGGAGAAGAGGCGCCAGTCCATCCTGCGACTCTATGACCTCCATGACGATGACACAGTGGTCTATTCAGGCCACGGCCCTGTTACAACAATCGGTCACGAGAAGCTGCACAACTCTGTGGTCCGAGCCGACTCATAATCACAGAGGAACCTGCAACCACCTCCAGATAGTTATTGCCCTATTCAGATTAGTCTGATAGATTCAAGGTGGATGGTTACCCACAGCCAGTCCCACTGCCGCAGTAGTCGGTGCCTCCAACGCCCCAGTTGTTCTCGCCCTAATCCTGTCCCAGCGGTACTATCCGCCACTGCCCAGGCATACTATTATGGGCAAAAATCATTCGGGGGTGGTTAAGGGATGAAACTGCGAAGAGTGCTCCTGGTACTGCTGACGCTGGCGATTGTGCTCCTGCCCGCCCTGGGCGCCATAGCCGCAACGGCGGTATCAATGGAGGAGGTCCTGATCGGCTTTAAGGGGGCGGCTGATCCCGCTCTGATCAGGGCCCATGGAGGAGAGGTAACCCACGAATTCATCTACATGCCGGTGGTGGCGGCTGAGCTGCCTGCCGCCGCTGTCGAGGCCCTGCAGAACAACCCCACCATTGCCTATGTTGAGCCCAATCACAAGGCCTATGCTATCGGCCAGGTCCTGCCCTGGGGCGTCGACCGGATTGACGCCGATGTTGTCCAGGCCGGAGGACAGCTGGCAACAGGGGTCAAGGTAGCGATCCTGGACACCGGTATCGACGGCAGCCACTCGGACCTGACTGTGCTGGGTGGCTACAACTACATCGACAACACAACCAATTGGCAGGATGACCACGGTCACGGTACTCATGTTGCCGGTACCGTGGCGGCCCTGGACAACACCATCGACGTCATCGGCGTCGGCCCTGAGGCGGCCCTCTACGCCGTCAAGGTCCTGGACTCCGGCGGTAGCGGCTCCTACGACGGCATCGCCGCGGGCATCGAGTGGGCCATAACCAATGGGATGCAGGTCATCAATATGAGCCTGGGCGGCAGCTCCGACAGCGAGACCCTCCGCACCGCCTGCCAGAACGCCTATAATGCTGGCATCGTGATTGTGGCCGCCGCCGGTAATAGCGGCAATCCCGCTGGCAAGGGCGACAACATTGGGTATCCCGCCAAGTATGAGACGGTCATTGCTGTTGGCGCCACTGACAGCAACGACAAGCGGGCCAGTTTCTCCAGCACCGGACCTGACCTGGAGATAACGGCGCCTGGCGTCAGTATTGTCAGCACCGCCCTGGGCGGCGGAACCACCAGCATGAGCGGCACCTCCATGGCCTCGCCTCATGTGGCCGGCGTTGCCGCCCTAGTGCTTGCAGCCAACCCAGGGATAAGCAATGTTGACGTCCGCGCCACCATGAACAACACCGCCGAGCCCATTGGCAACGGTGATCCGAACCTCTACGGGAACGGCCTGGTTGATGCGGAAGCGGCTGTCACTGGTTCCTCCGGTGGTGGGGGAGGCGACGGCGGCGGCGATAGCGGCGCCCTCTCTGTCTCGATTGCTACCAACAAGACCACCTACACCCTGGGAGAGACCATCAGCATCACCACCACGGTAACCGATGATCTCGGCGCCGCCGTTGAGGGCGCCACGGTGGACTGCACCATCACCACCGCCAGCGGCAAGGTCTATGCCAGTTCCGCCACAACAGACTCCGCCGGCCAGGCCTTCTTTAGCCTGAAGACCAAGAGGCCTGACGGAGTTGGCACCTACACCATTGACGCCGCCGCCAGCAAGACCGGTTACACTAGCGGCAGCGCCAGCATAACGGTGGATGTTCAGTAGAGAACAGAAGAACTTGCTGAACGAAAGAGAGCCCCTGCTCGTTGCAGGGGCTCTTCATATATGGCGGAGCATTGGCTTTCTCTATTCTGGGTTGCTGCTCCCTACGGACAGGCCGGTCTTCGCTCTAGATGGCCCTTGACACTAATGAGGGCTTGAGGTTACTTGATCTCTTAACCTGCACCGCTGGTACCACCAATATCCCGATAGCACGGTGAAGACACCAATGCAGGCCCCTAATACATATACTCGTGCTATCGTCATTGCCTTGCGGCGTTGGTAGAAAGCGTCATATGCCAAAACATAATCGTCCACAACCCATAATTCACCGGTTAGCTGGTCTTCCTTAATCTTGCCTTGATAAAGGCTCGTCACGCGACCGTCATCTACGATACCAACGAAATTGCTGGTCATCGCAGCAACCCAACCACAACTCTTGCGGCGGTTGAGCAGCAGGAATAGGGATATCTCGCCAGGTAAGAATCCGCTTGGTATTGGAAGCTCTTTGACCCAGGATACTGGTATGTAAACGAACTCAGTTCCTGGTTTCACCGAGCCCTTCAGCGTCTCCTGAACCTCAACAGTATACTTCACATTGGTTACTCCACTTTGTGAGTACAGTACCTCTTCATGCCTCACAACTACGACTACAATTGCATCAGCCCTATTGAGCGCCTCCTGGGGCTCCAACAGAACTTCTCGCATTGCTGCCGAGGTCCCTAGCGCCACAATAGACACAAACAGGGCTAGCGCCAGCGCCAAGGTGCTCCCTTTCCGCAACATTTACCCCACCCTCTCTGGCTACGCCAGCTTAAAGAATGATCCATCGGCCTGCTGAAAGGGCGACCTCCAGGGCCGATAGTCTCCCGCGAATCCGGTCTGGGTGGAAAGTGCCGCCTTCAAGTATCTCCAGGGTTGATCCCACCAACCTCGCCATTGCCGCCTTGACTAGATAGACCGAGAGGACCTCCAGCGGATACTCGTGCCTTTCGCTGCCTGAATCATTGTAGGTGTTCAAGGCCTGGGCTACCTGCTCTGATGCGCGCGGCCCCTCAGACCGCCAGAGGCAGGTCCAGTAGAGGTACTGGGCGAGAGAGTAGAGCTCATGGTCGTAGTCGGGGGTGAAGTCGATGGTTGCCTGGGCGACGCCGTCGACGAAGATGATGTTTCCGGCGGGGTCGGCGTGAACCAACTGCTTCGGGGCGAATCTCAGAAAGTCGCTGTTCTCCAGCAGCACTCTAGCCGCGCTACGAAGCAGGGCCTCAGCGCTATCGTCAAGACTGCACCGGCTGATGATGGGGCCGATGCTGTCAACCATGAACTGTACGGACCGCACCCTGTCCCAGTTGTTTACCGTGGCCAGCTCGCTTGGGACAAAGGGAACCTTTGTCAAGGCTTCATTGTAGCGGCGCAGGAAAGCGACGGCCGACCTGAACTCCTCATCGCTGTAGTCTTCGTCCAGGGCATCGCCGGGCATGTAGGTTAAGAGGGCAAAGCCGCCGGGGGTCATCAGGCTGCCGTCTTCAGTGCGAATGACCTCACCGTGGTGCAACCCGTGATCCGTCAGCACCCGCTGGGCCTTGTCGTAGATCTCCACGAAGTCCGGCCTTCCCACCTGCTTGAGGATGTACTTGTCGCTGGTGGTAACAACGAGGCTGCTGGGGTTGCTCTTAGAGGTGTCGCGGATAGCTGTGATCTCACCGATATCGTAGTGGCTACTGAGTACTTCCCTGATGTTCATGGACTTCTCTTCGGTGTGCCGCAGAGGCATTCCTGCCGGTTAGGTCGAGCGGCCCGAGCAAAGGCCGACAAAGAGTCACCGCAGAAGAGGGTTGCGCCAACCGATGCAGAAGAAGTCTGTGGTCTATATGCCAATATGTGGAGAGGGGACACCAGGGATTGACTGGTTGAGGAGGTTTGTTATCGTTGCTAAACCCAAAGGTTCTGTATCGGGTGCTTGTGATACTGTCGCTCCTTGTCTTTGCTGTGTCAGGCCTGAGCTGTACTCGGCCGGAAGTAGCCGAGGAGGAATACGGGCAGCCACAGGTGTCGCTGTTCTTCAGCGGGGTGGCGCTTCCCGGTGGGGCTGAACTGGTAGTCGCTGCCGACGGACTGGACGCCTTCTCCGCCGAAGCCTGGGTCCTCAAGGGTTCCCAGGAGCAGGTAGTTGAGTTCTATCAGGATAATAAGATGATGCGGCAGGCCGGCTGGTCTCTGGAGCGGGGCGGGTCAGGGACAGATAGTGCCACCGGTGAGACAGTCTTCTACCGACTTTGGAAGCGAGACTCAGATCAGGTTGTTGTCTCAATAAGGTCGGTAGATGACGCCAGTACAAGGATTACCCTGGCAACACCCGTCATTTTTCCGGACAAATGGCTGAGTTCAGCGGTTCACAGGGCCGCGGACGCCGTTGGTCCCCTTACCGGTGTCGACCTTGAGAGGGTCACGGAGTTGGTGGTGCCCGGAGAGAATATAGAAGATCTCTCTGGCATTGCTGAGCTCGCAAATCTTACTACTCTTGACCTGTCCCGCAACCGGATTAGTGATATCGGACCCCTGCGCCACCTCTCTTCTCTGGAGGTGCTTGATCTACGAGATAATCACGTAAGGGATATCCAGGCCCTGGCCAGGGAGAACCTGCCCAACCTGAGACTGCTCTACCTGGAAAACAACGATATCAATCTGGCGGCGGGCACCGCTGATCGGGCCGTTGTCGATAACCTGCTGGCCAGCGGCTGCGACGTGCAGGTGGCCCTCCTGGAAGACCCGGGAGAGTTCGCTGCTGTAGTACCTGGCACTGGTTTCGCTACATATCAGGACAACCCTGTCGAGATTACTCCCGCCGCTAGCGACTACCAGGTAGCCGCCGATCTGAGTAACATTACCAACAGGGACGACTTCACCTTCTCCTCGGAAGCCCAGGAACTGCTGGTCCGGAACGGCTTTGTGGTTGTGCCGGGGAGGCACAGAGAGTACTTCATGCTCTACGAAATCAACCGCTATTCCACAATACCGAACTTTATCACCACCGACTCCCTGCTCCACAACTACCACCTGTTCTTCAGTCACCTGCTGCGGGTGATTGAGAAGGAACAACTGGTGTCTAAGTTGGAACAGCTTACTGACGCAATGCTGACTCAGTCCCTGGAGTACTACCAGGAGCTGAAGGGCACTGCCTGGGAAAACGCTGCCATGAGGAACGTTGCTTTCTTCGCCGTTGCTGGCAAACTGCTGGACACCGGGATGGAGGTCCCAGCGATGGTAGCAGGGGTGGTTGATGAAGAGCTGGCCCTGATTGACAGCCATCGGGGTATTGACCCCTCGCCCTTGATGAACCTGGGGGGCTCCAGCACTGCTGAAGGGCTAATGGAGGATTACTCGCAGTACATTCCCCGCGGTCACTATAACACCGATGAACTCTCACAGTACTTCAAGGCGATGATGTGGTATGGCAGGCTGACCTTTAGGTTGAAGAGCGAGGATGAAACCAGGTCCGCGGTGCTGATTACAAGGGCCCTGGACGAGGGTACCAACCTGGCTACCTGGGATGTGATTTACGAGCCCACCAACTTCTTTGTGGGTAAGAGCGATGACATCACCTATAGCCAGTATAAGGAGTTGCTCATCGAGGCCTACGGAGATGAGCCAGAGCTGGAGGAACTCGTAAGCAGCCAGGACAAATGGGTGGCCTTCCTGGAGAGGGCGGCGGAGCTTGAGCCACCCCAGATCAACTCCATGCCCATCTTTGATGAGGAGACACACCCAGACAGAGAAAGAGAGATCAAGGGCTTCCGGTTCATGGGACAGCGCTTTACCCTTGACGCCTCGATATTCCAACGTTTGATCTACCGTGAGGTCAAGGAGAACGAGGCGGGGGCGAGACGGATGCTGCCTATGGGCCTGGATATTCCGGCTGCCTTGGGGTCTGAGGAAGCCTACGCTATCCTTGACTCCATGGGTGAGACCCACTACAAGAACTACCCGGAGAACATGGCCAAGATGCGGGAGTTCATTGCCAACCTGGATGGGGAGACCTGGCAGCAGAACCTCTACTGGGGGTGGCTGCATGCCCTCAAGCCCCTGGTTGTCCCTGAAGGGGAGGGGTATCCCCCCTTCATGCGCAATACAGCCTGGGTCCGGAAGGAACTCAATACCTTCCTCGGCAGTTGGACAGAGCTGAAACATGACACCATCCTCTACGCAAAACAGGTCTATGCCGAAATGGGTGGGGGCTATGGTGGCGATGACCGCGGGTATGTTGAGCCTAATCCCGAAGTCTACGGCCGTGTCGCCTCGTTGGTGCGAATGACCAGAGAGGGGCTCCTGGCCCGCGGTCTGCTGAGCATAAGAGATAAGGAGAGCCTCATGAGGCTTGAGGAGCTTGCCCTTTCATTGAAGACAATTTCAGAAAAGGAGCTGTCAGATACGCCGCTGAGCGATGAAGACTATGATCTCATTTGCTCCTACGGGGGGCAGCTTGAGCACTTCTGGCTTGATGCCATGAGGGATGAAGGCATTGACCATCGATCCGCTATCAGCAATCGGCCTGCAGCCCTTATTGCAGATGTGGCCACCGATCCCAATGGCGGGGTGTTGGAGGAGGCCACCGGGTATGTCTACGAGATATACGTGGTGGTACCCGTGGACGGCAGCCTGAGGATCACCAAGGGAGGGGTCTATTCCTACTACGAGTTTACCTGGCCCTTGAGTGACCGCCTCACAGACCAGAAGTGGCGTGAGATGCTGGACAGCGGACAGGCGCCAGCGCTTCCAGAGTGGACCAACGCCTTTGTGGCTCCATGAGGTACCATCGGTTGCTGGTCGCCATTGTGCTAGTCGCCATTGCGCTGGTAGCCGTGTCTGCAGTAGTGGCCTCAGTACCGATACGCTGCCCTTTGGATGATGAAGGAGTTCAGTCGGCGAAGGCCGGGGCTGCCACCGAAGACCCAGGATTCGCTGGGTTTCGCGAGGGTAGAATGGAACTACCTACTACCCAAAACCCTGCCCTTCTACCGAAGGCGAGGCTAGTAAAGGGGGAGAGCCACGATCTCAATCGCGACGGGGTCAGTGAGTACTACGCCCTGGCTAACGGGATTCTGAGGGTTACCTGCGGCCATCGGCTCCTCTGGCAAACCCCTGACAACTGGTGGGTCGACTATTACTTCGTCGGTGACTCTGACAACAACGGCGTAGCCGAGTTGAACCTCCTGGTCTGGAAGGAAGGGAGCTTTGGGCCCAACAGGCCCTTTTGGGTTACTGAAGAGGACAGGAGCGTCAAGAATCACCTCTTCATCTTCACTCTGGATGACCACGTCATGAGGCCTGTATGGCAGTCATCAAGTCTTGACAACCCCAACTACTGGGCGACACTGATGGACCTGAACGATGACGGGGCCCAGGAACTGGTGGTGGTTGAGGGGAGTTCCTTGTGGAACAGGTAACCGTCTGGCGATGGAACGGCTGGGGTTTCTCCCGTGAGAAGTGGCTGGAAGAGGAGGCATCTCGGCTGCCAATCTGGGATATGCCAAATATGGACTTGTTTAAACTTGACACAAGTTGTGTTCAGTTGTAAGCTGGTGGGTGGAGGTGATCCTATGAATCCTGAGAAGGGTAGCTACACCTATCAGGACTATCTGCAGATCCCTGACGAGCCGGGCTACCGGTTTGAGATCCTAGACGACACCCTGGAGGCCTATGCCCTCAGGGGTGAGAACTACGCCCTGGTGGCCCTGGGCTGTCCAGGCGACCGGTTTGCGCATTCGGATTTTCCCGGACTGGATCTTGATCTGGACCGGGTTTTCCACCGGCCACCAGTGGATGAGGAGGCGCCTTCATGAGGAAGTTGATTACAGCCCATGAACTGGCGGAGAAGCTGAGTCTATCAGTTGAAACCATCTGGCGCTACACCAGGCAGAGGCGGATACCCGTGGTAGAGTTGGGGGATAGGCAGTATCGCTACGAGGCGGAAGCCGTGTTGGCGGCCCTGGCTGGCGGGGACCTGGTTGTCCGGGAGGAGCAGCCTGAATACCCCAAGAAGGACACCTACACCTACCAGGACTACCTGCAGATCCCGGAAGAACCAGGCTACCGCTTTGAGATCCTCGAGGGAGTTCTTGTAAAGGATCCATCACCATCAATGCATCATCAACGGGTAGCCTTTAGCTTGGGGCGCCAGCTGGCGGATTTCTTTGAAACCACTGACCCCGAAGGTGAGACCTTCATGGCCCCCCTGGACATTACTCTTACAGATAGGAATGTGCTCCAGCCGGATATATTGTTTGTCTCCAGTTCTCGGAAGGACGTCAAGCGGGAGAAGCGGGTTGATGGCGCCTGTGATCTGGTGGTGGAAGTGATCTCTCCCTCCAACCGCCGTAAGGACCGTCTATTGAAAATGGAGATCTACCGCAAGGCCGGGGTACCCCACTACTGGCTGGTGGATCCAGAGGAGGACATCCTGGAGGCCTTTGCCCTTCGAGACGGGAACTACACCCTGGTGGCGCTGGGAGGCCCAGGCGATGAGTTCTCTCACCCGGATTTCCCCGGACTGGACCTGGACCTGGAGAGGATATTTCGCCGGCCTGTGGTTGACTAGGAGTGGCTATCGGCTTATGGACCGGTGGCACGAGACGCAATCATTTGTCTTGAACGGATAGTGAGGTGTAAGAGCACAAAGTAGAGCAATATTTGGTAATGTGGCTCCCGCTGGCCGCTCCTTGCCCTCTATATACTGCTCTTCCTTCCCTCTATCTACTATTGTATGTAGTAGTAGCCTGTAGTAAAATAGGGTGGGTCCTAGTGAGGGGAGGTAGTCTCGAGGCAATGTCTTGGAAGAAGCTGTTCTCTGATTTCAAGCCAGCTCAAGAAGGACTCAGTAAGGTTCTGGGTCCCTTAGAGGCAGCTGTGATGGACATCATCTGGCGACAGGAAAGAGTATCGGTCAGGGATGTCTATGAGCGGCTGAAGCTGGACCGCGAAATCGCCTATACCACCGTAATGACCATCATGAGCAGGTTGGCCGAGAAGGATCTCCTGAAGAGGGAGAAGGTCGGCGCCGCCTATCACTATTCCCCCGCTATCTCCCGGGAGGACTTCACCAAGGCCATGGTCCGCGTTGTTCTCGACGGGTTACTGGAGGATTACGCTGACGTCGCTCTGGCGCATTTCGTAACGATAATTGGCGATGATAGCAAAGACGCCGAGAAGATTGCTGAGCTTGAGGAGATCATTCGCGGGAGGAAGGGGAAGGGTGAGTAGTCCGTGATAAATCACGTTTTTGTGGTTTACGCCTATGTGGGCAGCATTACCGCCCTCTTGCTGTCCTTCCTTGTAATCAGGTCTAACTGGGCCCGGGATCCCCGCCAGAGGGCAGCCCTGTTGTTCCTGCCCCTGGTACTGCCCATCGCCATCTATGTTTTCTATGCCTACCTCCTCAAAAAGCCCTGTCCTGCCGGTTTGGCCGGGTGGGCTGGTACGGGCGTTGTGGCGTGGCTTGGCCAGATCTGCGCCGCGGGATACTGGTTAGGGAGTAAGCTGGTTCCCCTGTTCGTTGTCGCGGCCGTCTTTGCCCTACTGAAGCTGGTCGTAAGCTCCTGGTACACTAACAGTCTGATTACAAGGTACGGCCAGCCGACTGAATCGATTAAGGCCAGCCACCCTGCGCTCTACCAGACCCTGATCGACCTGTGCCGGGAGATGGAGTTTGAGGCCCCTCGCTTGATCGTGGTGCCCGGGGCCGCCATCAAATCCTTTACCTTTGGCGTAACCAGCCCTACCATCGTGATTTCCCAGGGTCTGCTGCAGCTGCTCTCCGGCCAGGAACTGAGAATGGTGCTGGCCCACGAGCTAGCCCACATTACCAGAAGGGATGTGGCCTCCAGCTGGCTCGCGGTACTCCTCCGGGACCTGATGTTCTTTAACCCTGTGGCCCATTGGGTCTTTGCCCTACACCAAGCGGAGAAGGAGAAGGCGGCAGACGCCCTGGCCCTGGAGCTCTTCAATGAACCTGTGGAGTACGCATCAGCCCTGTTGACGATGTGGAAGGCGCGGGCCGGTTTCAGCGCTGGTGATGCGCTGGTAGGCCTTGGGGCCCACCTTGGCTTCGCTGCCAGGACCAATCTGATGGAGAGCCGCGTCCGTCTAGCCCTTGACTATCCAGGCGGGGAAGAGCAGTCTAAAAGCCGGTTGGCCGGAAATGTGGCCCTTGTTGCCGGGGTAACCGCCCTGATTTTGGCCCTTGTCTGTTAATAATCTTTCCAGGACACCGTTTTTTTAAGGTTAACTACTACAAGGCATAGTAGAAGGAGTAGAGGAGGCGCGCAAGTGGCATCGAGACAGAGAAAGAGGGAGCGGTTTGAGGGTCCACCGAAGAAAAGCCGCCTGGTGATGGTTGTGGCCGTCCTGGTGGTACTGGGCGTGGTCGCCTTTGCCCTGCTCAATCAGGAAGAGCCCTTCGAAGATCTGACCCTTCACAATGTCGGTCCCGTTTCCTACCAGGGGATGAGCATTCAGATGACAGAAGTGGAGAGCAATGTGGCCGACGGCAAGGTCAGGATTGCCCTGGCGGAGGTGACAGAGCACAGTATCATCTACACCGAGTATAGCAACGGATCCGTGCGGATCCCCCTTACGGCCTATGTCTCTCCCACGGGGGGCGTAGTTGCCGCCGTTAGCGTCTGTGAGCCCTGCAGCGGCTACACCTTTCACATTGAAGGGAGCCACCTGGTCTGCAATGCCTGCGGTACCCGTTGGACCCTGGACGGTCTGAAGGGCGTCAGCGGCGGCTGCCAGTCCTACCCGCCCGACGCGCTGGAGTACGTTATCGATGATACTGGTCAGTACATTCTCCTCGACGAAGAGACAGTTGCCAACTGGGAGCCGCGGGAACTGTAATGAAGCTGGCGGACATTGCCCTCAGCAATCTCCTGCGCAGAAAGGGCAGGGTTCTCATCCTGCTGTTAGCGATGGCCGTGGGCAGCGGCACGATAATCGCCCTCTTCGCCGTGACCAACGCCATGAACGAAGAGGTGAGCCACAAGTTTGACCAGATCGGCTCAAACCTGGTGATTATGCCGAAGTCAGAGGCCCTGACCCTTTCCTATGGCGGGATTTCCGTTGGCGGCGACCCCGAGGAGACAACAGAGCTGTCCCAGGATGTCATCGGGCGGATCCTCAGCATCAAGAACGCGGAAAACATCGCCACCATTGCCCCCAAGCTCCTGGGCACCCTTGTCACCGGTGACGAAACAGTTTTGGCCGTTGGCGTCGACTTTCGTGCTGAACTGCGAATGAAGAAGTGGTGGAATATAGAGGGCAGAGCACCCACCGAAGCCAATGAAGTGGTGCTGGGGAGCGCCGCCGCGGCAAGGCTCGAGAAGGGCTCCGGCTCCACCATCAGCGCCGCCGGCCGGGAACTGACGGTGGTGGGCGTTCTTGAAGAGATGGGCACAGAAGAAGACAACGCCCTCTTCCTGGATCTAGCCCTGCTGCAAGGGATCCTTGGAAAGCCGCAGCGATTGAGCTTTGTTGAGCTCAGCGCCCTCTGCTACACCTGCCCCATTGAGGACATCAGCGCCCAACTGGCGGGGAAGCTGCCTGAGGCGAAGGTGACCACCATCCTGGAAGCCGTTAGCGCCAGGAAGACGATTGTGGACAGGTTTAGCGCCCTGGCCCGGGCCGTCGCCCTGACGGTGCTGGTAATCAGCGCCCTGATCATCGCCAGCGCCGTAATGTCCTCGGTGAACCAACGATCCAGGGAGATTGGCATCTTGAGGGCCATCGGGTTCAGACGGGCCCACGTGGCGACCATCATTCTCCTGGAGGTTACCGCGGTCAGCGCCGCCGCGGGTGGCATTGGCTTTTTGCTGGGAACCCTGTCAGCCCGGGGGCTGGCGCCCCTGGTGGCTCAGATGGAAGTGACGGTGGCCTGGGATTGGAAACTGGGGGCCGCAGCCCTGGCCCTGACAGTGCTCACCGCTGTTGCCGCCAGCCTGGTTCCCGCTTTGACAGCCGCCGGAGAGGATCCCGCCGACGCCTTAAGGCACATCTAGGAGGACCGAGGACCCTGTGAACCTTTACGACATTGCCATCAACAACCTGAGACGACGCAAGGCCAGGATGCTCCTACTAGTGGCAGGGGTGCTATTGGGGGTGGCCACCGTTGTTGCACTCTTCTCCCTGACGGCGGCCATGAATGACCAGATCCTCAGGGAACAGGAGGCCGCCGGCGCCCGAGTTTTGATCCTTCCCCAGTCAGAGGGCGCGTCTTTCTCCTACGGCGGCATCACTATCGCTTCAGATGTCCAGTTTGACGTGAAGGACGTGCCCTTCTCCCTGGTAGCGGCCTTGGAGGAAGGGGCTGGTGAGTGGCATGTATTATCCGTCAGCGCCAAGAAGGTAGAGGGGGCAGAGATTGACGGCCGGTCAGTTATGGTGGTGGGCCTGGACTTGGAGCAGGAACTCCAGTCCCAGCCGTGGCTGGAGGTTCAGGGAACGGTGCCCAAGGGCGACGGCGAGATTCTTCTGGGTGCCAGCGTTGCCGCTGCCCTGGAGAAGGCTGCTGGAGACGTTTTAGTACTCGCGGACCGAGAGTTCCGGGTTACCGGTGTCCTCCTGGAAACTGGGGGGCAGGAGGACGGTGTCATCATGGCCACTCTCGCCGATGTCCGGAACCTGAGTGGGACCAATGCCCTCAGCCTGATAGAGGTAACCCTGAGAGACACCCCGAGCTTTGACGCGGATGTTGAGGCCATCAGGGTCGCCTTCCCCGGGGTCAAGGTTACCGCCGTGAAGGAAGTCACGGGGGCCCGCAAGGCGGTGGTGGAGCGCTTCGAGCACTTTGCCCTGGTGGCCTCCGTTGTCATGTTCGCTGTCGCCGCCCTGACCGTTGCCACCACCATGATCGGGTCTGTGGCGGAGCGGGTGGCGGAGATCGGGATCCTGCGGGCAATGGGCTTTCGCCGGACCCATGTCATGACCATCATCCTGACGGAGGCCGCTGCCACCTGCGCCCTGGGCGGGGCCATGGGCTTTGCCGCCGGTACCCTGGCGGCCAGGTTGGCGGTGCCCCTCCTGGGGCAGAGCGGGCTTGTGGTGGCCTGGAACCCGGTGTTGGGGCTGGCGATGATCCTCTTCGCCGTGGCCGTTGGCCTGGGAGCGGGGTTTGTGCCTGCCGTCAGGGCCGCCAACCTGGATCCGGCCGAGGCCCTCAGGTACTTCTAGACTGATTGAGGAGGCTTAACATGGCCCTGATAACGGCCAGCAATGTCAGCAAGGTATATCAAAGCGGAAGTGAAGGGGAGGTAAGGGCCCTGGATGCCGTTAACCTCACCATTGACGAAGGTGAGTTCGTAGCCATCACCGGCCCCTCAGGGTCGGGGAAGAGCACCCTCCTCAGCGTCCTGGGGGTCCTGAGCCCTCCATCCTCTGGTGAGGTCACAATAGATGGGATTGATGTCTTCGGATTGTCCCAGGAGCGACAGGCAGACTTTCGCGCCGAGTACATCGGCTTTGTCTTTCAACAGTTTCAGTTGCTTCCCTTTCTTACGGCAGCAGAAAACGTGATGCTGCCTCTGGCCATCACCAGAAGAACCCGTGGGGAGCAGAGGGAGATGGCAGAAGCCGTTTTGGAGAAGGTTGGCCTTGAGCACAAGGGCAACCGGCTGCCGAACCAGCTGTCAGGGGGCGAGCAGGAGCGGGTGGCCATTGCCCGGGCCGTCGTCAACCAGCCCCCGATCGTGTTTGCAGATGAACCCACCGGAAACCTTGATAGTGGAACCGGTGAGGAGATAATGGCCCTCTTCAAGGCCCTGAATAGGGAGGGACTTGCCGTGGTAATGGTGACCCACAACAAAGAGAGCCTCAGTCATGTAGATAGGATATTATCCATTAAGGACGGCAGGATCCTGGGGTAGAATCAGTCCAGGCCAAAGGTACTTCTCGTAGGTCCGTACAACCAGGAGAACGGCCTGCTCCCGGGTGGTGTTGGCCCCGGGGTTGATGCTGCCGTCACCGGGCCCCTTGATAATGCCGTTCTTGAACATGAACCGGACGGCGTCCAGGGCTCAGCTTGAGATCTTGCCTTCATCGGTGAAGGTGGCCACACCGCTGGTATCGGTGTTGACACTTGGCGCGCAGAGCTTGATGGCCCGGAAGAGCATGACGGCAATCTGCTCCCGGGTCACCAGGCTGTTGGGGGCGAACTTGTTGTTGCCAACACCCTTGACAATCCCCAGCCTGGCGGCCTTGATGATCTCCGGGTTGGTGGTGTCGGTGAAGGGATTGGCGTCGGCAGTGACAGTAGTGCCTGTCAGCTTCTCGTAGAGAAGGACAACTATCTCCGCAAACTCCTCGCGGGTGATGTCGCCCTTCATGTTGTCGGCAATCTTGTCAGTGATAAAGCCATAGGTTACAGCCTTGTCCAGCTCATCCACGGCCCAACTACTGGCATTCTCGGGGTTGTAGGTCTTTTCGGGCGCGTCCGTGCCCAGGGAGACGATGTTGGAGAATTCGCTGTGGACGAAGTAGTCGTACATGTGATCTTCGGAAGCCAGGGTGTAACACCATTCGTACCTCAAGCGCAGGGAGGAGACATTCTTACTGAGGTCAACTGCCCACCCATAGCCCTCAGCCAAGGGGTCGAAAACAAAGGAGTTTGCCAGGTTTCCTTGGTCATCATGGGCCGGGTAGCTTGCCATGTGGCCCTCACTCAATTCGGAATCCCACTTGTCGCTGTCTCCGAGCTTGTAGTCTACTTGTATGAAGAGAATATCCTCAGTAGAGTCTACTCCTTCGTAGCAGGCGGGGGGAGTCCAGGTCAGGTAGAAGTAGGACCCTCCGCCTTCGCTTTCATCCCGGTGTCTAAGCTCCACCGCGAGATCGGTGATGGCCTCCATAGTGAAGGTGGGCGGTCCAGAAGCGGCAGCGAGGGCACCACAGGTGTCAACAGGACGATACAGACCGACACCAGCAAAGCCTTTCTCAGCATCTAACAACCCCCTTAGGATAGTCGCGCGCACTGCGCTGGGATCGCCACAGCAGACTGCGGCCCCATTAACCCATATCATACCAGAAGCGGGCTTTCGGGGCTGTCAGGTTATTGCGATGGGCTTTTTGGATACTGCTGACAGAAGACGGCCTCAGTTTGGCAGCCCTTGGAAGGACATCATCACTGCGGTGGTAAAAGTAGGTTATGTAGCGTAGTATGTGTAACGTAAGGAGGCGACTGGGAAGCAAGAGGAGGTAAATCCATGAGTCGGCGACCAACACAACCGGGTTGGACATGGATCGGGATTGGTGTGGTTGCAGTCTTGACCGTTGTTCTCGTCTCTGGCCTCTACTACTACCTGAACTACACGGTTCGCCCCGGCTACTACCTACCCCTCATTGCAGGTCAGGATTCTGCTCACAGTCCACTCGAGATCAAAGTCCTGTGGCGGGGCAGCCTCTTGCACCGCGAGCCCCAGCCGCAGACGGTGATTGCGTTGTTTGAGAGCTTGAGGGGTGAGCAACAGACTGCGGCGGCTGAAGTTCAGTGGGGAAGAGTCATTGGGTCGGTCTTTACGCCCTACGCCTTCGGGTCCCTTTATCTAGAGCCGGATCTGAGCTTCTCCCAGTTCAATGACTGGCGGCTCTCCAAGTTGGCCTATGAGAGAGAGCCGCGCCGCTGGCTCGAAGGTGAGCAGCTGCATCTGGTCAGCTGGAGTATGCTCACCAACTACCCAGACAGTCCCCTGAGACAGTCTGCCCAGGGCTCTGCAGCTGATGGCGAATACCTGTTCTACTTCAAGAATGAAAGCGATCAGCCAGTTAAGGTGACGCGTTTTCCCTGTCTTGTGACGGAGAAGTCAATTCCAGTTAACAAGACGCTGCAGCCTGGCGAAGAGATCTGCCTCAGGGTTCCCCTGACCGATCTCTATGGCAGCGGATGGGCCAGCAAACGGCTTGTCATGAGACCCCTGATTGAGTACGAGCTCAACGAAGAGGTGTTTCTATCAGAGACCGTGTGATGCTGGGGGCAGTGGCGGGACTTGGCGGCAACCTTGTCAAGAATACGATTATGGATATAATGCAGCGCCTTAAACTGGCGGAGTTCGGTGTCCCCACCAGGGCCGCCAGTATTCTCGTGCCAGAGTACAAGACTGGACAGGTCGAAGGCAAGGCTGTGGGATTTCTGGCTGACAACATTATGGCCCTGACGATAGGAACCGGCATTACGTACTTGCTCACCTTCAGCGGCAAGGATAGGGCAGTCCTTAAAGGAACCTTTGCAGGGGCAATGCTCTGGGCCGCTCTCTACGGCGCCGCATTCCAGTTGGGTGCCACCAAGATTGATCAGGTGCCCGCAGAAACTGCCCTCTGTGAGCTTGTGGCCCACATTGGCTTTGGCGCCACCGCTGCTGCCATAGCCTCGGGGCTGGGCGATCCCCGCCTCTTCCAGGGAACCCTGCAGATAAGGGATAGGGAGGTTTGATATGGCGAACGACGTCACCAATGCCTGATCAAGCCCGATGGAAGATCGAGCGATCCTCTGGACGCATGAACTCCTGAAATTCGAAATGGTATCCCCCGGGGCCTTCCACAAAGAAGCCCTTGATCTGGATGTCAGCCATGACAGCTGGCTCCTTGATAACTCGAAGGCCCTTGGCGCCGCGAAGCCGTTGATACCAGCCGTCAACATCGTCAATGACCAGGGTGATGAGGACGGCATTGTTGTCCTGGGCTTTGAGAGAGCCCCTGGATTCGTCGACAGCGCCGATGAAGGCCCCTTCACTCACCCTGTAGATCCGCGCCCAACCCTGGTTTTCCACAAGCTCGAGCTGCAATATATCCTCGAAGAAAGGCACAGCGGCATCTAGGTCCTTGAAGTAGAGGAAGGTAATCTGGGATGATATGCCAAGACTGTCGGCTTTCATTGTGCTGTTTTGGAGGGTGCTGTTACTACTGTTACTGTTTCTGCCCTTAGATGTCACGTTGAAGCCACCTCACTTGGATGATTATCCTGGCCAGCAGTGAAGGCCTGCCGGCCCATTGATGTCTGAACTAGAACAATGCCAATAGTGCCAATGCCGACTACCGTCAGGAAGGGCCCGTTGATTGAGAAGTCGTAGATAAGGCCCGCCCAGAGAGGCCCCATTCCACGGCCCAGGCTGTCGAAGGAGCTCATTACGCCCATTGTCAGCCCCTGGCCGAGTTTCGTCCCCACCGATACCGATGCCAGGATGATTGGTCGCAACAGTGACATCCCAGCGCTCATCAGCATCGCGACCCCGATATAAAGGGGTATTGAGGGAACCAACAGCGCCAACAGGTAGCCGGCGGCCGTCAGTGTGAGGGCGACCAGTGCTGCTCGCCGGCGGCCCAATGCCGCCGTGGCAGGACCCACCGCCAACCCCTGCAGAAGAGCGGAGGTTGCCCCCATCACCGTGTAGACAAGGCTGATGTGCCTCTCTGTGGCCCCCATCTTGTCCATCAGGAAGAGCGGCATCATGCTGGAACCGGCCGCCCCGGCGAAGGACATGAGGAAGGCCAGTACAAAGAAGAGCCCCAGGGGGCCGGAGAGGGCGGTGTACATGGCCCCCAGGCTAACGCGCCGGGGACGCCGGGGCTGCAGTGCCGGCTGCGGCTTGGCTAGGCCAGCGTCTCTAACCACCGCTTCGCTGTGAGTAGCCGCGCCCGCCCCGGTGGTTGCTGTATCCATGCTGGTCTGGCGCCCCTCAATCTCGGGGCGGGGTAGCAGCAGGATCAGCAGGGCAGTGGCAAGGACAACGCCGCTGGAGACAAAGAAGGTGAGCTGGGGACCAAGATAGGACAGGAGCCCACCCACTGCAGGCCCCGCCACAAACCCCACGTTCATCATCGCCCCTACAACGCCCATCCGGGCACTGCGGGCCGTTGGGTCGCTGATGTCGGCCACATAGGCCTGGGTGGTGGGAAAGACCGACGATGACAGGAGGCCGCCCACGGTGCGGCCCAACAGGAGGATCCATATGGAATCGGCCAGCCCCATGATGAGAAATGACGCGCTGTATCCAACAATCCCGATCAAGAGGACGGGCCTTCGCCCGATCCGGTCGGAGAGGGTTCCCCAGAAGGGGGCCACAAAGAACCCGGTGAGGGCGAAGAGGGTTGTGAAGAGTCCCAGTTCAAGGGCGCTGGCCCCCAGTGTGCGGGCAAAGAAAGGTATAGTCGGCATGACAATGCCGTATCCCATCATTGCCAGCATCGTCAGGGAGTAGAGGATGCCTAACTGAAAAGAGACGCTGCCGCGCAGGCGTCCCAGGATAGAGTCTTTTGATTCCCCGATCTCGCCCTTGATGTTCGTCATATAATCCTACTTCCCCCCGCCCGCTGGCAACCCTTCTTTGTGTTGCAGGATGAGGGAGTATCGGGGATGAATACCTCTATTAACTGATATGCGGAGGTTCCAATCAACCCGAAGGCACAACAGTGCGAAGCCGAAACAGTGTGGAGAGCAGCAGTGTGCGGATGCGCAATAGTGCGGAGGCGAAACAACGCGGAGGTGCGTACAGTGAACGAAGAGGCAAGAAGGGAAGCAATCGCGGTCTTGAAGAACCGCTACAGCTGTCGGAGGTTTCTGGATAAGCCCATCCCCGATGATGTCCTCGACGATATCCTGGAGGTAGGGCTCAACGCTGCTACCGGCGGCAACCTGCAGCCCGTCAGCGTCGTCATGGTCCGCGATCCTGAGCGGAAGCGGAAGATACGGGAGTATTGCGGTCAGGGCTTCATAGAGCAGGCGGACACCCTCCTGGTCTACCTAATAGATTTCTACCGGATCAAGCGCTGGAGCCAGGTCCAGAAGGCCCCCTTTGGGAAACACCTCAGCTTCAACGACTTCATCATCTCCCTGGAGGATGTAATGTGTATGGCCCAGAGCATGGAGTCAGCGGCCAACCTGCATGGGGTGGGCAACGTTTACATCGGTACCGTCAATGCCCGTTATGCCCAGATGAAAGAGGTCCTGGACCTCCCCGAGTTGACAATCCCCGTATTGATGCTCTGCCTCGGGTATCCCGATGACAAGGGCCTTGGCCGTAAGAAACTAGCCCGCGGTGTGGTGGTCCACCAGGAGACCTACAGGCGCCTCAGCGACGACGAGGTTAAGAAGCGCATTGTGGCTGACAAGTATGACAACTGGATGCAGTCCCTTGAGGGGGAGATCCTGGAGAAGTATAAGGACAGCTTCTTTCAGGTTACAAAGGCGGTCCACGGTGAGGAGTACGCCCGGGAAGTGGTAGCGGCCATAGACGAGCAGAAGGGGATAAACCGCGCTCAGTATCGCCTGGGACACCACTACAATCCGGTGAGGCTGGCGGCCCTCAACGAAGAGGTCTTCAGGTTCTATCGTGAGCAGGGCTTCGCCTTTATCCCCAGTGATGGCTAGCGCCTAGCGCAGGGCCCTGGCGAATTCCCGGACCAGCTCGGTGTCTCTGCCGTAGAGGCCCAAGAGGACGTCCATGGCCGCAAAGGTTGCCAGGAGGCGCTCCTCTGAGGCGTTGAAGCCCATGTGGCCGATCCGCCAGACCTTGCCTGCCAGTTCACCCCAGCTCCCGGCAATCATCACGCCATGGTTCTGCCAGAGTCTGCGGCGGAAACCCTCGTCGTCAATGCCGTTGGGGATCAGGAAGGCGGTGACGGTATTGGCGTGGTTACTGCTGGGATAGAGGTCAAGGCCGTTGGCAGTGAGGGCGCTGCGGACAGCGTCTCCCAGCCGCCTGTGCCGCTCCAGGGTGCCGGGAAGGTCCTGGAGGATGAGATTAGATGCTTCATCCAGGGCATAGATGTCGGAAACCGACTGGGTGTAGGGGAAGTAGCCCTTTTCAAGCCACATCTCCCGCCATTTGGCCAGGTTCAGGTAGAAACCGGGGACAGGTGTTTCCCTGTTGGCCACCTTCTGCCAGGCCTGTTGGCTGATGGCCATGAAGGTCAGTCCAGGTGGGGCAGAGAAGGCTTTTTGGCTGCCACCCAGAAGGACGTCTATCCCCCACTCATCAGTCCTCACCTCGTCACCCCCTACTGAGGCGACGGCGTCGACAATCGTAACAACGCCCTTGGCGGCCAGGTAGGGGCAGAGTTGGTCGATGGGGTTCAGCAGTCCCGACGGTGTCTCGCAGTGAACCATGGTGGCGACCCTAATATCCGGATTTTCTTCGAGGACGTCCTCCAGGTCCTTGACCTGCAGGGGCTCCCTGAAGTCCTGCTCCACCTTAACAGGCACCCCGCCATACATCCTGACAAAGTCCGCGAACCCGTGGCCGAAGACGCCGTTGGCCAGGCACAGGACCTTCTCCCCTGGTTCCACCAGGCTTGCCACTGCCGCCTCCAACCCCAGTATCCCCTCGCCAGCCATAATCAGGACCGTTGCCTCAGTAGCGCAGATGCCAGCGATCTTCTGGCATGCGCCCCTGTAGAAGTCGAAGAAGTCGGGGTCCAGGTCAGGGTTTGTGATGGGCCGGCTCAGGGCCAATCGCACCCTTTCGTCTATCGTCGTCGGTCCCGGAGTCATGATGATGCGGTTATAGGTTGAACTGTCCCTGTTCGCGTCCTTATTCATGGTCTGACTTATGTCCTTGCTCACAGGTGGATCCCCCCAAGATCTATGATCAACACTCATATTGATAGCGGCCTTTGTCGAAGGTGTGAGAAAACCCTATCAAAACCCCCAGCAAACTGCTTATAATACAAAAGGAAGCCCTCAAGTAGAAGGTTTCCCCATTGGGAGGGATTTTCCCATGCCAGCCGATTTTCGAGCTTTTTGGTAGGTAATGACGACAGCCCTGTAGTATTGTAGTATATTGCGTAAGGGATAAGTGTATTTAAGGTTTTACTCAACCGGGGTGTGCTGGAAAGGAGCTAGCAATGCGGGACCAAGTTCAAACAGAGCAGATGCGGCAGCGCATAGAAGAACTGAAGAAGGAAAGGAACGCGGTGATCCTGGCTCATAACTACCAGGTACCGGAGGTTCAGGACCTTGCTGATTTTAGCGGGGACTCCCTTGAGCTGGCCAAGAAGGCGGCGGCCATTAATGAAGCCGATGTCATTGTCTTCTGCGGCGTGGACTTCATGGCGGAGACGGCGAAGATCCTTTCGCCCGCCAAGACGGTGTTGCTCCCTGTTAAGGAAGCCGGCTGTCCCCTGGCGGCGATGATTGATGGCGATCAGCTGCGGGAGATGAAGGCCAAACATCCCGGGGCAAAGGTTGTCTGCTACGTCAACTCGACGGCAGAGGTCAAGGCCGAGAGCGATGTTTGCTGTACGTCGTCGAACGCCGTCAACGTTGTAAACGCCCTCGACGCTGAGGAGGTCATTTTCGTCCCCGATGGAAACCTTGCCAGTTGGGTTGCGAAACATACTGATAAGAAGATTATCCCCTGGCGCGGCCACTGCATAACCCACCACCGCGTTGTTGCGGAGGATGTCCGCAAGGTCAGGGAGGCCTATCCTGACGCCCCCATCGTGGTCCACCCAGAGTGCCGCCCCGAGGTTGCGGAACTGGCCGACCATGTGACAAGTACCTCTGGAATACTGAGATATGCTCGTGAGGCTGAGGCAAAGGAACTGATTATTGGAACCGAGGTCGGGCTCCTGCACCGGCTCAAGAAGGAAAACCCCGACAAGACCTTCTACCTCCTGGCCCAGGGCATGATTTGCCCGAACATGAAGAAGATTACCGGCATTGACGTTGTTCTCGAGAGCTTGGCGAAGATGCAGTATCAGATTGAGGTGCCCGAGGAGATCCGCAAGCGGGCGCTGGCCGCTGTCGAGCGGATGGTCACAATCGGCTAGCCCTTTGGGTCGCCTTTCAAGCCTTACCGTGACTAGATAGCCCAACAGGCAGCCAATAGGCATCATCGACAAGGGGGTTACCCATGGGGCGAGGGATAGTGGCAGAGGCCGACTTCCTGGTGATTGGCAGCGGGATAGCCGGGCTTTTCACGGCTCTCCGCTTGGCTGACTCAGGCCAGGTGCGCCTCGTCACCAAGGGGGCGCTGGAGGAGTCCAACAGCTACTACGCTCAGGGCGGCGTTGCGGCGGCCCTGAGGGCGCCGGACTCTCCCCAGGCTCACCTTGAGGACACCCTGAAGGCGGGCGCTGGCCTCTGCGACGTCAAGCCCCTCAAGGTGCTGGTAAGGGAGGGGCCCCACCGGGTGAGAGAACTGATTGACATGGGGGTCCCCTTTGACCGGGATGGCGATAGGATTGCCCTCACAAGAGAAGGGGCCCACCGCCACCAGCGGGTTGCCCATGCCTTTGGAGACGCCACCGGGCGGGCTATGACCGATCGTCTGGCCCAGTTGGTCAGGGAGCATGAAGCCATTGAGGTGTTTGAGTTTCACACTGCCGTTGACCTATTGATCGGTGGTGGACGCTGTTACGGCGCCGTCGTTGTCGGCAGTGGGAGCGGTGGTGCTGAGGTCCAGGAGGCCCCTGTAGTGGCTACCCCTCTCCCGGCGGCTGCCACAGTTCTGGCGACGGGTGGAGGTGGGCAGATCTATGCTGAGACCTCAAACCCCAGCGTTGCTACGGGCGACGGAATTGCCCTGGCCTGGAGGGCGGGGGCCGATCTCAAGGATATGGAGTTTGTGCAGTTTCACCCCACGGTTTTAAAGCCTGGGAAGGACCGGCCTCGCTTCCTGCTGACCGAGGCTCTGCGCGGTGAGGGGGCAGTTCTGAGGAACGCCGCCGGGGAGCGGTTCATGCCCAGGTACCATCAACTGGCAGAGCTTGCCCCGCGAGACATTGTCGCCCGGGCCATCTGGAGCGAGATGGACAGGGAGGGCGATAACTGTGTCTACCTTGATGCTACAGCTATCACTGGGGTTAACCTCAGCCAGCGTTTTCCAACGGTCTACGATGTCTGCAGGCAGTACGGTTGGCTCATGGAGGAGGATCCGTTGCCGGTAGCTCCGGCCGCCCACTACATGATGGGCGGCGTCAAGACCGATGAACGAGGGAAAACATCTGTTCCAGGGCTCTTTGCCTGCGGAGAGGTGACCTGCACCGGTATTCACGGCGCCAACCGCCTTGCCAGTAACTCCCTCCTTGAAACCCTGGTCTTTGGCGAGGAGGCGGCGGTGTCCGCCGTTGAGTGGGTTGCTGCAGGTAGCGGGGCGGGAAACTCACCCCAGTCCATTGTTAGCCCTAATGTCAGCGGGTGCCATGCCGATGACCCCAGCTCCGATGCCATTGGGCGCCAGAACCCTCAATTATCGGCAGCCACCATTGAGGGTCTGCGGGAGGATCTGAAGAGGGTGATGTGGAAGGATGCGGGCATCCTCCGCAGCGCCGATTCGTTGGCTCATGCCAGGATCTCGGTGGCTGCCCTTCGTCAGCGGCTCCCCGTGGAAGGTGCTCTTTCCGCGGGCCTCGTTGCCATGCACACCGTTGCCACTGGCCTCTACCTTAAGATCGTGGAGCTCACCAACATGCTGGATGTAGCGGAGCGCGTGATTGAAGCGGCCCTGATCCGGGAAGAGAGCAGAGGCGGCCACTACCGGATGGACTATCCAGACACCTCAGAGACCTGGTTGAAGCACATAGTGTTGAACAAGCAGAGGGGGACTAGTTTTGAAGAGCGCATTGATCCAGCAACTGATTGACCTCGCTATCCTCGAGGACATCGGCAGAGGCGACATCACCACAAACAGCACCGTTGGCCCTGACACCTACTGCAAGGGCCGGTTCCTGGCAAAGGAGTCGGGTGTTCTGGCGGGCTTTCCCCTTGTCGAGCTGGTGTTTGCCAGTATCGACCTTGACGTCCAGGTCAGGGCCTTACGGCCTGAAGGCGCCGAGATCTCTGAGGGAGAGTTTGTAGGAGAGATTGAAGGGCCGGCTCGTTCAATCCTGTCTGGGGAGCGCATCGCCCTGAACTTCTTGCAGCGGCTTTCCGGGATTGCCACCTATGCCCGGCGTCTGTCTGAGATGGTGAAGGGCCACAAGGCGCAGGTGGTGGACACCAGGAAGACCACCCCTGGTTGGCGAGTTCTTGAGAAGTACGCGGTTCGGATGGGCGGCGCCAGCAACCACCGCCTGGGCCTTGATGATGCTGTTCTGATCAAGGACAATCACATCATTGCTTCCGGTGGCATTGGCGCGGCGGTGGAGAGGGCCCGGGCGGGGGTCTCGATCACAACGAAAATTGAGGTAGAGACCGCTGACAGGACGCAGGTTCAGGAAGCGTTGGCTGCTGGAGCCGACATTATCATGCTGGACAACATGCCCCCGGGACCTGTCAGGGAGATGGTGGATCTCATCGCCGGCCGGGCCCTGACTGAGGCATCCGGTGGCATCACCGAGGATAACCTGGTGGACATGGCCGCAACTGGTGTCGACTTCATCTCCATTGGGGCCTTGACCCACTCCTATAAATCCCTGGACATCAGTCTTGACTTCATCGACCAATCTTAGCTAGGGAGGGGTCTCTGTGGCCGCGCACTATGGTAGTGATGATCGTCATGATCCCGGTAGTCCTCGCATTGCCCAAGAGGTGTTGTTGCAGCTGCTGAAACAGGAGTCGCAGTTGGCCACCGTCTGTACGGAGCCGGCGATGATCGCTCTGGCTGTGGCCAATGCCAAGAAGCTCCTTGGCAAGTCACCAACACTGGTGGAGGTATATCTCAGCCCAGGCATTATGAAGAACGCCCTTAGCGCCGGGCTCCCCACAGGAACCCGCAAGGGGCCGCAGGTGGCGGCTGCCCTCGGCGCTGTGGCGGGCGACCCCGCTGCCGGACTGCAGATCCTCCTTGACTTCAGCCGCGCCGACACTGAGGCCGCCTATAGATTAGTTGATGGCGGGAAAGCAAAGGCCCATGGCGACCCGAATCAATCCGGTGTCTATGTCCGGGCTGTTGCCAGTTGTGCTGCTGGCCGTACCGCCGAGGTGATCATAGAGGGCGCCCATACCAATGTGGTTAGCATGTCTCTGGATGGCGTCTCTCTCATGTGTCCCAGCGGCTATCAAGGCCAGGGCTGTACCATCAGCTCTCTGCGGCCTCACCGGTTTAGAGACATATTAGACCAGGTCTTCGCCATGCCCACCCAGGAGGTGGGTTTCTTGGTCGCGGGAGCGAGATCAAATGCAGATCTGGCCATAAAGGCCCTTGAGAGCAGTGAGGGTGGCGTTGGGACCAACCAAGCCAGTGCTGACCCTGATGATGATTGTCTCGTTGTGCGGGCGCGGACCCTGGTTACGGCGGCTATTGGCGCTCGGATGAGCGGAACCCCCTGGCCTGTACTGACCTCCGGGGGCAGCGGAAACCAGGGGATCATGGTTGGTATCCCCATTCTGATGGTGGGTGAGAAGGTTGGCGCCGGGGAAGAGCGGTTGGCGCGGGCCCTGTTATTGGCCCATATCATCAACCTCTACATAAAGGCCTACATGGGGGAGATCTCCGGTGTCTGTGGGGCCTCCAGCGCTGGCCCTGGGGTGGCAGCCGCTGTCTGCTGGCTCCGGGGCGGGGACTATGCTGCCATCGAGGCCGCTGTTAGTAGCGGGCTGGCCAGCCTCTATGGGATGCTCTGCGACGGCGCCAAGGCAAGCTGCGCCCTGAAGGGCTCTGTCGGAGTCTTCCAGGGAATAACCTCGGGTGAAATGGCCGCCAGGGGCGCGGTGCTGCCCGCTAATGAAGGCATCGTAGGGGGTTCGCTTGAGGAGACCCTGCGGACCGTTGAATCCCTGACCAAGCAGCTCTTTGGCGGGCTTGACCAGGCGCTGCTGGGGCCGATGGTGTAGATATCTAAACGTATTGTCAGTGGCAACAACAAGGGACAGCCGCTACCGGCTGTCCCTTTAAACGCGCTTGCTGTTGGCTCATTGGCTAAGATTGTTGCTTTAGATCATGGCTATTCTACTGCGTAGGCCTTACGGGCGGCCTCGATGGCGGCGCCCTTGTTAATCGCTCCCGGATTGTCCGCCGTGAGGATCTCCTCCAGGGCGGCCAGGAAGGTTACAGCGTTTCGCCAGGTGCAGGCGGTGCCCATTAAGCCAACCCGCCACAGCTTGCCCTTGAGGACCCCCAGTCCGCCGCCGATCTCGATATTGTACTCATCAAGGAGTTTTCCTCTGACCTTGGCGTCGTCGACCCCTGCAGGCACCCGGATGGCCGTCAACTGCGGCAGGTGGTACGCTTCTTCCACCAGAAGCTCCAGGCCCATGGCCTCGATGCCGGCCTGTAGAGCGGAACCCAGCCTGGCGTGACGGGCGAACCGTTTCTCCAGTCCCTCTTCGAAGACAATGCGCAGGGCCTCATGGAGAGCGTATACCATATTAATGGGAGCGGTATGATGGTAGAAGCGCTCCTTACCCCAGTAACTGGCGAGCATCGTCATGTCCAAGTACCAACTTTGAACCTTACTCTTGCGATTGTTGAGAATGTCTTCGGCCTTTGGCCCCAGGGTCACGGGGGCTAACCCTGGCGGACAGCTGAGGCACTTTTGGGTGCCGCTGTAGGCAATGTCGACACCATTTTCATCGATCTCCGTCGGGATGCCTCCCAGCGACGTGACCATGTCGGCCAGCAGGATAGCGCCGGTCTCATGAGCCATGTCGGCGATCTCCTTGAGAGGCTGCCTGACACCGGTGGATGTCTCAGCGTGAACAATGGCCACCATCTTGGTATCGGGGTTCTTGTCCAGGGCAGCCTTAATGTCTTGCGGGTCGATGGGTTGGCCCCACGGGGCCTCGACTTCAATTACCTTGGCTCCGCAGCGGCCAGCTACATCCGCCATCCGCTCGCCAAAGAGGCCCTTTACCCCGACAACAACTTTGTCGCCAGGCTCAAGCATGTTGACGAAAACCGTCTCCATGCCAGCGCTGCCAGTACCGGAAATGGGGACAGTGAGGCGGTTCTTGGTCTGGTAGGCCTGGCGGATCATGTCCATGGTCTCGTTCATGACCTGGAGGAAGTATTTATCGAGGTGACCAATTGTCGGCTCAGCCATTGCTGTCAGGACCCGGCTGCTGACATCGCTGGGGCCCGGTCCCATCAGAATTCGGTTTGGAGGTGCGACACGAGAGACAGGCAGTTCTTCTGACATTGGTTAGATCACTCCTCTATCCGATCGGAAGACCCCTTGCCAACATGGGGCAGTCTGTAGTGGTTCTTTATGGCTGCAGCCGCCAGGTCAGGGTCCTTGGTCTTCAGCGCTTGCAGGATGTTTTCGTGTCGTTCAATCAGCTTGTCCAGGGTCATGTTGTGACTCTCAAGGCCGGAGATGATAACGGCGCCGATCTGGGAATCGAGGATTGACCAGATCTCCGTCAACCGCTTCAGGCCGCTCATCTCACAGAGCTTGCCGTGAAACCTGAGGTCAAGGTCAACCATCCATGACAGGTTGCGGACGTTGGCTGCCTTGGCCATGTCCTCAATCATGGCCTCAAACTCCTTAATGTCCTGGGGGGTAATCCGGGTGGCGGCGATTGAGGCGGCATGGCTCTCCAGGAGGGCCCTGATTGTGGAAACCTCGGCGGCTTCATCCGAGCTCATCCTGGTGACAAAGGTTCCCTTTCGCGGGTAGGTCTTAACAAGCCCCTGCTGACCAAGAATCCTGAAGGATTCCCTGATCGTCGCTCTGCTAACCTTCATTTTCTCGGCAAGGTCTGTTTCAACCAGGTGAGCGCCGTTCTCTAGCTTGCCGGTGAGGACTGCGTCTCTCAGGGCAGCAGCGACCTGTTCAGCCAGGGTTTGGTAGCTAGGTGTCTGAAACTCCATATCATTCAGGTTCAATGTCTCACCCCTTTCACAGTTTTTTACAGTAGCCTTGCGGTCATTGTATCATGTATGACAATCGACAGGCAAGACAAAGTACATTCACTTCCCCATGTAAGTGGCCAGGGGTCTGCCTGCCAGTCGCCAAGGTCTATAAGCCGCCAGGAGACTGTAAGCCTGCCAAAACCCACCACTGGCAAGGTTACCGGCATCTTGGTAAAATCTCATTGTGCCTCTTAGAAGCAGCATCACACATCAAACAATCACTTGTTAACTTCCATTTTACCGTTGGTCAGGATCGAATCAACCCCTTGATTAGGTCGCATCAACAACCAGAACCCTCAGAGGAAAATTCACCTTGACGCCACCTCTCTGTTAAACTTATAATATGTATAACAAGCTACCCGTCTAATTGTATAACAATCCGACCAACCTGTCGAGAACCGTATACCAGCCGTAAACCGTACACAAACGAAGAGGAATTTAGGAAGGACGGAACCAGACCAACACAACACAACTGAAGGGGAGGGTTCATCACTTGAAAATGCATCTCAGTAAGAAACTGTTTGTGGTGTTACTGATAACCGCTCTTAGCTTCTCCGTTGCGCTGACGGGCTGCGGTCCCGATGACAATGGTGTAGGCGACGACCCCGGTGACACTGGCCCTAAGAAGGGCGGAACTGTCTACCTGGCGCTCTATCAACCACCTAACACCTTCGTTGAGTATTTCTCCCTCGGTAACCAGGCCATCGCTCCCACCCAGCTAATCTACCAGAGCCTCTACAGGTTCGAAGAGGATGGCACGTTGATACCTGACCTGGCCGACAGCCACGACCTCAACAGCGAGGGTACGGAGTTTACTTTCTACCTCGCTGAGGATGCCAAGTGGCACGATGGAGAACCCGTAACAGCTAACGATGTTGCGTTCACCTTCAAGACGCTGCTGCACCCCGACTTCACTGGCAGTCACACATCCGACGTCAAGCACCTTGTAGGCGCCTCTGCCTACAACGAAGGCACCGCCGACGATGTTGAGGGCATTGAGATTGTGGACGAGCACACCCTCAAGCTCACCATCGCGGAGCCATATGTGCCGTTCCTTGAGAGGATCGCCATGCTGTCGATCCTTCCTGAGCACCTCCTTGGCGACGCTGATGTTGCCACCCTTGCAGACACCGATTTCGCCATCGGCGACCCAGTGGGTTCCGGTCCCTTTAAGTTCGTTCAGTACAGGACCGGCGAGTACATCGAGCTGGAGCGCAATGCCGAGTACGTTCGCGGCGAGCCCTACCTGGACAAGGTCATTATCAAGATCGTATCCGAAGAGGTGGCCATTGCTCAGCTAGAGACCGGTGAGCTGGACGCCAATATTACCTGGTATGCTGCGGGCGTATCCCCGGACTACGTTGATTATCTGAAGGACCTGGACCACATCGCCATGGACCAGTTCGCCGCCCCATCCTTCGTCTGGGTTGTGCCGAACATGGACAAGGCTCCTTTCAATGATGTCAACTTCCGCCGGGCCTTGAACCATGCCATTGATAGGGATGGCTTTGTTAACGCTGTCTTCGGCGGTTTTGGCGAGCCTGCCAAGAGCCCGGTTCAGCCCAACAGCCCCTACTACGCTGATGACATTCCAGTACCCGCCTACGATGTCGACCTGGCCGCCCAGTATCTGGCTGAGACCGACTACAACGGCGAGACAATCACCCTGCTGACAAGCGACTCCGATGAGCGCAAGCGCATGGCCCAGCTGCTGGAGCAGTGGTGGGAGGCCATTGGTGTGGACGTCGAAATCGTAATCAGCGATTTCCCCACCCTCTTGAACGGCGTCACTGCCGGCGACTTTGACATCGCCTGCATGGGCTGGTCCGTATCAGCGGTGGATCCTGACTACACCCTGACCCACACCCTGCACTCCGTCAACTCGGCGCCCGATGGTTGGAACTTTGGCCGCTATAACAGCGACACCATGGATGATCTCCTTGATGCCGCTCGCTACGCCGTTGATCAGGATGAGCGCGCTCAGCTATATCACGACGTGCAGGCCGAGGTCGTAGACCAGGTGCCTTACTTCTACATGGCATACAGGTTGTCAAACTCGGCTCGCAACACCCGGGTCCAGAACTTCGAAGACCACCTGTTCTTCAGGACTGGTCAGAGTCACCTGTGGTGGATAGACGGAAGCAAGTAGTACACAAGGTAACCTAGTAAAGGTAGGTAATTCAGTAAAGGTGACTCGGTAACGTAACTCAGCAAAGGTAACTTGGTAGTGGTGGGGGGCGGCGCCAGCCTCTCAGGTCCGCGCCGCCTCCCGCTACCTCATGCGGCCGTTTGGCTCGAGAGGGGGACAAATGGTGACAACCTATATACTCCGCCGCCTACTGATCGTAGCGCCACTGCTAGCAGGCCTTAGTGTAATACTGTTCCTCATGGTTTCCTACATGCCCGGCGATCCCATCGACTTGATGGTATCTCCAGACTTGGGGCCAGAGCAGGCCGCCCAACGCCGGGCCCAACTGGGCTTGGACCAACCAATTTATGTCAGGTATGCTAACTGGGTTGTTGAGATTCTCCAGGGCAATATCGGCTATTCCTTTATTACCAGGCAACCTGTGGCAAAGATGATCTGGGAGAGGGTGCCAGCTACCGTTCTTTTAATGGGACTGGCCATGCTCCTTGCCCTCGTTATTGGCATACCCCTGGGGATTGCCTCTGCCCTTAAGAAGGGGACCTGGACCGATAACATCGCCACCTTGGTGGCCTTTGGCGGGATCTCAGTCCCAAATTTCTTTTTGGCCATTGTGGCCATATATGTCTTTTCGGTGAAGCTGCACTGGCTTCCCAGCGCGGGGATGTCAAACCCCGGCGCCGACTTTTCTCTGATGGATCGGATTTCGCGCCTGATAATGCCCATGATTGTGCTGAGCTTCTACCCGTTGGCGACCTTCATGCGCTACATGCGTTCTTCAATGCTCGAGGTTATCAGGGCGGACTACGTCCGCACAGCGCGGGCCAAGGGGCTATCTGAAAGGGTTGTGGTCTACAAGCACGCCTTGCGCAACGCGCTTTTGCCCGTCATCACCCTGCTGGGGCTGCAGTTCCGGTGGCTGTTCGGCGGCTCTGTCATCATCGAGCGGATCTACGCCTGGCCAGGCATTGGCCGGCTCATGGTGGACTCCGTCTTTAGCAGGGACAACGCGGTGGTCATGGCCATTGTCATGATCTCGGCGATTATGGTCATAGCCGGTAATCTCATGGCTGACATTAGTTACGCCTTCGTTGACCCACGGATTAAATACGACTAGGGAGGGGGGAGGTAAAGCATGAAACTGGTTGCAGCAAAAGATGAAGTTCAGAAGGAGCCCCAGGTGG
>LADL02002757.1_pt1 | contig 70967 bp, 64 predicted proteins | sample 619721 | NCBI WGS metagenome assembly LADL02 (sample SAMN03397408, study PRJNA257561) | rock porewater metagenome | biome: terrestrial; feature: Opalinus Clay rock; material: porewater; isolation source: Opalinus Clay rock porewater BRC-3 borehole | place: Switzerland: Mt Terri URL, St-Ursanne ...
GGGGGCGCTGCCGCCAGGCACCTGGCGCGGGCGGACGCCTCAATCCTGGCGGTAATCGGCGCCGGAACCCAGGCCCGCACCCAGGTTGCCGCTGTCCGCGCTGTCCGGCCAATCCAGGAAATCCGGCTCTTCGACATCAATCAGGACAGCGCCAGGGCCTTTGCCCAAGAGCTTGCCGGGGACCAGGGCGCCACCGTTACCCTTCGGGTGGCGGCAAGCCCTGAGGAGGCCGTGAGGGGAGCGGATGTCATTGTCACCGCCACCACCGCCAGAGAACCAGTGATCCATGGTGAGTGGCTTTCCCCTGGCACCCATATTACCGCCGTTGGGGCCTTTACGCCGGAGATGCGGGAGATTGACGCAAACGCCCTGCAGCGAGCCAACAAGATCGTTGTCGATAGCCGTGAGGCCGCCATGGAAGAGGCAGGGGACCTGATCATCCCCATGGAGGAGGGCCTCCTATCTGTTGATGACATCTACGGGGAGCTTGGCGAGATTACCGGCGGCACCAAGCCTGGTCGTCAGAACCCCGATGAGATCACGATCTTTAAGTCCGTTGGACTGGCGGTTCAGGATGTAGCCATCGCCGACCTCATCACAGCCCAGGCCCTGAAGCTCGGCCTGGGGACGGAGGTATCATTGGAGTAGCCCGCTGGAATAGTCCTTGTAGGATAGCCCCAGTAGGATAGCTACGATAGAATAGCCCCGGCGGTCTGAGCCGGGGTTTGCATAGGGAGACGCCCTGGAGTAACAATAACAGCAAGAGGAGGTGTTCGAACTATGCCGCTAACCCCCGATGACCATGAAAGGGATGCTGGAACGCTCGGGCGTCAGCTGAGCAGGGTCTTTAGCTCAGAATTCCCTGACGTGATCACTTTTGCCCCCGATGACGGCTTTGGCCTGCCCAGGATTGACGTCTATGAGACCCAGCATGAGGTAATCGCCAACTGTGACCTTCCAGGGTTGCATAGGAGAGAGGACGTTGATGTCGGCATTGACAACAATACCCTGACAATCAGTGGGACTGTAGAGCGGGCGCGCCAGACCCAGCAGGAGCAGATGTTTAAAGAGGAGCGCTTCACCGGCCACTTCCGGCGTTCGCTCCCGCTGCCTGCCAGGGTTGCGCCGGACTCCCTCACCACCAGCTACGAAAGGGGGATCCTCACGGTTCGTCTCCGCAAACAGTAGCCGCGAGACCCTTGAGGCCCCTGACATGACCTGCCCCGACCTGGTCTGACCTGGCCTGACCTACTTAATCCCTTCCCAGTGTCGCCGCAGGCCTTCGCCCAGCATATTGAAGCCCAGGATAGTAACAAAGAAGGCAACAGCGGGTACCAAAGGCACCCAGCTCCTCCGGAACAAGTACATCCAGCTTTGCGACAGCATGGTCCCCCATTCCGGATGCTTCGTCGCCACGAAGAGCTCATCCCGGTAGTTTTGGAAGACGCTGGTGCCGCCCACAAAGGCGTTGAAGATAGCTAACTGCCCCATAATCAGTAGGGCCCGCGCCATCTCCACAACGAAGCTTATGGCCATCGTCGGCAACAGGTGAGGTAGCAGATGCCGGAAGAGGAGCTCCCAGCGGCTGCATCCCATGGCAACTGCGGCCTCAACAAAGGGACGCGCCAGAAGGCCCTCAACTCGCCGGTTGATTAGGTCAGCAATCCGCGGCCATTCCAGCATGCTCAGCACACCAATAAACCACACCACCGAGGTTGTCATACCATGGTTCCAGGGCCTTACAGTAACCAGGACAATCACGGCGACAATCAGCGCCGGCAACCCTGAACTGGTCTGAACCATGAGGTCAAGGGCGTCCCTGAACCATTCCGGCGCGAAGGAGGCCAGCATTCCCGTGACAAAGCCCAAGATGAGGCGGATGGCTGCCACTGCCATGGCGAGGCCAAGGGTCAGTCGCGCCCCGTGAATGACACGGCTCAAAAGATCTCGACCCAACGCATCAGAGCCCAGGCGAAAGTCGGCGCTGGGACTGAAGGGAGGCCAACTGAAACCACCGTTGGGGTTAGGCCTGATCTGCTGAACCTCCAGCGGGTCTGCCAGGGGCAGAGAGTCGGCCAGCGCCGCCACCAGGAGGATGGTGGCCACAATTAAGAGGCCGTAGAATAAAAACCCATTGTCTTTCCGTAGGCGCAACAAAATCGACAGATGCTTCATTGGTTTCCATCTCCTGCTCGACACATTCTCTTGGACCCTGGGGCTAGAAGGCACGCTCTATCTCCTGCCTGCGTGGGTCCAGCTTGACCTGAAGCCAGCTGCTCAGGACCTTCAGGGCAAAGAAGGTCGCGGTAAACAACAGGGCGATCCCAGCCACAAGGTGAGCCTCAAACCCGTACCGCACAACCTGCATGAACCTGAGGGCAATCCCGGGGTACTGGTACAGGTACTCAACGACAATCAAGTTAGCAACAAGGAGGGTGAAGGCCCCAGGGATGGCATCGAGAACGTCGACAGCCACATTCTTCAGCACGTGCCTGAGAACAACCCTGTTAAAGGTTAGCCCCTTGCTGTGGGCGGTCCTGACATAGTCCTCGATGAAGGCGCGGTCAAAACTACCAGTGGTCACCCGGGCAATGTAGGCCAGGGGATAAAAGGACACCGCCAGTAGCGGTATGATGTAGTCCAGGGGGACCGTATTCCCGGTCAGCGGCCACATCAGATGGCCCACATTCCAGTGGGTCCACTGGAAGAACCTGAGGAGCGCCACCTGAAATACCGCCAGGAATAGAAACTCGGGAACGGATAGGCCGATGGTTGTAAGGAGGAAATACCGGTTGCGCGCGGCGCTGTTCTCCCGTGTCGCTCCGTGGCCGCAGGCCTGGCAGGCCTCAGCGGGATCCCCTGACCTCAGGAACCTGCTCCCCGTATATCCCAGCGCCACCCCAGCCACAATGCTGAAGAGCAGCCCGCCCATCATCAGAATGAACGAGGCAGGCGCCTCCTCCATCAGAACCTGGGATACCAGTTTTCCCATCTCGTGACTGTAGCCCAGGGTGCCAGTGACGAGCATCTGCAGGTAGTGCAAAACCGAGTAGAGATAGCGCTGCGGGTTGTAGTCGGCCCCATCTACCGGATGGTAGTGGATAAGGGCCCCCAGGTGCGTCACCAGCACAATGGCCAACAACAGCAACAGGGCAAATAGCAGTCTCCGCCCATATCGCGCCACTTGATGGGAAACCTTATCTGATAGTAGAGCAGTCTTCATCTACCCCTCCCACTTCCGCCTCAGGCCTTCTCCAAGAAGGTTAAATCCAAGGATGGTGATGAAGAAGGCCACGGCGACATAGAGAAACAGGTGCGGGTGAGACCAGACGGACTCAACGGACTTCATCAGCATAGTGCCCCACTCCGGCTGGTAGGTGACGATGTAGGGCCGGTCGCTGGAGTTAGAGAACATCTGATAGCCGCCAGCCACAATGCCAAACAGGGCCAGCTGTCCCAGCATAATCAGGGACTGGGCCGCCTCAAGAACAAGCCCTATGATAATCGTTGTCGACAGGTGCGGGGTAATGTGCTTCACCAGTATCCTCCACCGGTTGGCGCCAGCGGCCACAGCTGCTTCAATGAAGGGCCGGCCCAGAAGGGTGTCAATCCTGCGCCTGATGAGGTCAGCGGTTCGTCCCCAACCCGTCAGCCCCAGGATCAGGGCAAACCAGAAAGCTGATTCCACCTGGTCTCCAGTGGCCCAGGGCCTGATAACCCAGAGGAATATCGTCGCAAAGAGAAGCGCCGGGATCCCAGTGGAGATCTTGGTGAAATCCTTAATGCGGCCAGCAATCCAGCCTGGCAAGAAGGCGGCCAACCCCCCGAGGACAACCCCCAGAACCATCCTGGCCAGGGCCACGCTGAGGGCAATGGGCAGCGTCAGTCTTGCCCCATAGATGAGGCGACTAAGGACATCCCGCCCCATGTAATCGGACCCGAGGACGAAACCGTTCCCTGGCTTGAAGGGAGGGACAACCACCATGCCGTCTTCCCTGATGAGCAACTTGTGCCACTGCAGCGGCGGTCGCAGCGGGAGATGGTCGGCAAACACTACAACGACCAATATGGACGCCAGGATCAGGCCGCCCATCAGGGCGTAGCCGTTAGCCTTCTTAAGGGACCTCATACCGCTCCCCCCGCCCCCGGGGCCTCTCGGCGCCTGGGGTCAAGCCAGCCCTGAACGGCGCTGGTTACTCCATCCAGCAGCAAGTAGGTGACCGTCACTACAAGGGCAACTGCGGTAACGTAATCAAGGCTGAACCTGTGGGCGTGATGAATGAACCTCCCGACAACACCGGGATACCCATAGAGGTGTTCAATCACCATCATGCTGGCGATCAACAGCCCGAAAACCCCAGGTATGGCGTCGAGGATGTCGATAAACACATTCTTCAGGGCGTGACCGCTAACGATCCTGAAGGGCCTTACCCCCTTGCTCTTGGCGGTGCGGATATAGTCCTGGGGGGCAACAGAGTCGAAGAACCCAGTACTGATCCGGGCCACATAGGCGACGGCAACAACGCTGATGGAGATAAGAGGAACCAGGTGGTCACCTAGCTTGACGTTGCCCAAAACAGGGTAGTAGAGGTGGCCAAAGTCTATCCCCCAGTTGGAGTAGGCCTTGACCATAAATACGCGCAAGAGGGCCAGGAGCACAAACTCGGGGGCTGAAACGGTGATGGTGGTCAAGGCCATATAAACAGGGCCCACCCCACGCAGGTGTCTAAGGAAAACACTGCCAACAAAGCCCAGAGCAAGGCCGAGGGTGATGCTGATGAGCATGGCAAGACCAACAATTGTGTATGTAGTGGGAAGGTACTTGATTAAGTCATTTGTGATTAATCGACCCTCAACAGTCTTGCCCAGGGTTCCACCGGCCAGCATGGAGAAATAGGACTTCAGCCGCTCAGGGTAGAGGCCCATATTCAGTTCGACGTTGCGCTCCTGGAACATCTCCAGGTTGAACATGTAAGCCCGCGGCGGGCTGGCAAGCATGTCCTCGGAGAAAAAGACGATGGGTAGGTTTGCAATTAGGATGACCGTAAGCACCAGTAACAGGGCTGTGGTCGTCCTGCGACCGACTGCTAAGACCTTTGTCACAACTCTTCTCCCTCCGGAGGACGGGGACTGCCGCTTCCCATTAGACTTCACCAGCTACAGGCTGTCTCCCTCTCACCAGCCCGCTGTAAATCAGGGCTACTTACTGGCAACGTTTACATTATCCAGAAGGATAAAGGGCGCCTCAAGGGAGCCAAACCGACGGGTCTCGGCGGATATCCCACCCAGGTTGTCCCGAAGCAGGTCATAGACATTGCCCATAATCGAGGCATCCTTCACCCGACCGGTGATTTCGCCCTTTTCGATCTTAAAGGCCATGGCAACAGGGTTGGAGAAGGCGCCCGCGATGGTATTACTATTGCCGACGCCAATAAGTTCCTCCACATAGAGGCCTTCTTCAATATCGGCGATAAGGTCCTGGAAGCTCCCCTGCTGGGCGGGGCGGAAAACGACATTGCTTGGCGCAACCCGCGGAGGGTAGCCTGGGTGCCTGTGGCCATGGCCCGTGGGCTCCACCCCTGCCTCAGCGGCGGCGCGAAGGTCATAGAGAAAGGTCTTCAGGGCACCGTCTTCAATAATCGGTGTGGTCCTCAGGGGAATCCCCTCGGAATCGTGGCTGCAGCTTGATGGCCACAGATCCAGGGTTCCGTCCTCCACTATTGATATCCGCGGGTCTAGCACTCTTTCCCCGAGGCGGTCAGCCAGGGGTGAAACGCCTCGGTTGATGTTGTTACCGTCAACCCCCATAAAGATTGTCATCAGCAGCACCTGGGCCAGGCGCGGATTCAGGACAACGGGCATCTGGCCTGACTTGATTGATGTGTTTTCTTCGGCCCAGCGAAAGGTCTGGAGCAGGTCGTGGGCTATCCTGTCCAGGTCGTCGCCGAGCCTGCAGGCAGAATAGAAACTGTAGACAGAGGCGACGTCACTCTCCCTGACCCTGTCGGCGCTGAGAAAGACTGTGACAGGGGTGGTCTCACGGGCTACCCGGCAGCCGCTGCTATTGAGCAGTGCTGTCGCTTCGATCCTGGAAGACAGGTTACCATCGACAACCACATCAGGGTTGGCCTCGCCGACGATGCCCAGGAGGGCTTCACCCCTGCTCACCAGGGCCTGCTGCGTCAGGGATGCCGTCTCGTCGGCGAAGGTGTTGGGGTCTGGTCCGTCCGAGGGCCCGGGGAAGTCAAAGTCCGCCTGTTGACCCTTGTCCGCGGCCTCCAGGGCCCGCTCAACGGCGTCGGCGGGGTCGGAGGTGTCCGTTGTGGTGTAGAAACCGAGCTTGCCATTGTTGATGACCCGGAGGGATACATTGACCCGCTGGGCCGCGTCAACGGCCCTGACCCGTCCGGCGGTGAAGTTGATATTAGATGAGTCGGAACTGACAACGTGGACCTCGGCCTGGGCCGTCCGGCCCGCTGCTGCCTCCAGAAACCTCGCCGCCAGGTCCTCCGTTGCCATTAATCTTCTGATAGTCATAGTCAATTGGCCTCCTTCCTACGAGCGTCCGCCAATGAGTACGTCCCGGACCCGCACATGAGGAGCCCCCATACCCACCGGCAGCATCATCTCCTGGCCCTTGCCGCAGCTGCTGCCGCCGGCCAGCCAGGTGAAGTCGTCGGCAATGGCGTCGATATTGGCGAGGGTAGCGAAGAGGTTGCCGCCGAAGTTGACGTCCTTCACCAGCTCCGCGACTTCGCCGTTACGGATCATATACGAACCACCAGAGGCGAAGGAGAAGTTCTCAAGGAAGGTCTGGCCGCCGCCCCCAATCTTGGCGTAGATGCCCAGCTCAATGTCTCTGATCATGTCGTCGAATCTGTGAGGGCCAGGTTTGATGCAGGTGTTTGTCATCCGCACGATGGGTGGATATCGGTAGAAAGTCGCCCTGGCGTTACCTGTAGGCTTCTCCCCCATCTTGCCAGCGGTTTCCCGACTGTGCAGGCGGCCAACAAGGGTGCCTTCGCGCACAAGGTGAGTCTCGGTAGTAGAGACCCCTTCGTCGTCGTACTTCAGGGTGCCGCGGAGGCCGGCGGTAGACCCTCCGCCATCGGTGATATTGAGGAAGCCCTCACCGAAGCGCCGACCAAGGGTCATCATCTTCTGGGCCTCGGGGTTATCGGCAAGGAAGTCCGACTCCGACAGGTGGCCAAAGGCCTCGTGAACGAAGAGCCCTGCCATCCGGGGCGACAGGATCACGGGATACCTCCCGCCCTTGATGGTCTCTGCTGTCAGCAGTTCCCGGGCGCGGGCGGAAACCTCAAGGGCGATATCGTCGCGCCCTTCAGCCAGGCCGTAGTCGAAACCGCAGGCGATGCTGTCGGAGGCGCGTTCCACCACTGCGCCGTCCCGGGCAATGGCCGTCAGGCCAAGGACAGCGTAGGGGCGCTCCTGGAAGACGAAGGTTCCCTCGGAGTTGGCGTAGTAGACGTCGGAATAACGGTCGCGGAAACTGACCATGGCGTCCTGGATTGCGGGTTGCGAGCGGATTGTGTCGCTGTACCCCTTTACGAGTTCTTGCTTGGCGGCCAGGTCCAACTGACGAAAATCTCTGGTGATGCTGGCCCTTACCACATCCACCACCGGCTCTGCTACAGCAAGCCGCACATTGCCTTCGGGGGCCGCCAGGGCGCATGCATAGGCCTCTGATACCCGGTCTTCAAGGCCTGCCAGGTTGTTGAAGCTGGACATCCCCCAGCTTCCCCCCACCAGAGCGCGGACAATACCGCCAACATCGCGGCCTGTCAGGTAGTCTTCCAGCTTGTCACCGCGGTAGGCAACGCTGGTGGTCTCAATGAACTCCAGTCGAATGTCGGTGAAGTCAGCCTTGCTTCCCTTGATGGCCAGAGTAATACAGTCTCTCAGATTCGGATCCAAAATGAAACCCCTCCCTTCTCCAGGGCGAACCCGGCCGCCCTGGCTCACCCTAGATAGTTCAGTGGTGGGGAGGGATTATCCTGCAGTCTCACCAGGTGCTGTTCATATCCTGAGAGAGGCGCCCGGAAACCTTTCTGCCCTGCCCGCTGGAGGAAGAGGCGCCGCCGCCGCTCCTGCTTTCGCTCTTGCCGGGCCCGATGGGACTTTGACAGAGAGGAATGCTGCCATCAAAGAGACCGGGATCCCCCAGGTGGGCGACTAACGCCGCCCCCAGGGCCCCGTAGGCCGAGTGGGACAGAAAGTTGGTTAGCACGGTCTTGGGTGAAATCGGATTAATGGTAGTGGCACCAACAGTCCCCAACACCCCATACATCGTGGTCCACATGGCCTCGCCCGTCAGCGCCCCCTTAACGATGGCATGTTTCTTGCCTGTAATGGACAGAAGATAGGTCAGGCCAACCCCTGCTAGGCCCGCGATCAGGGCGTCGGCGAGCCAACCAACCGCCTTTCCCCCCGGCTCGGCAACCTTATGGGCAGGGACGAGCATGCCGGCAGCCCTGGTGGGGCCACCCAGTTCAGAAAAATTAAGCCGATTGGAAATCTCATCAATACTCAGCTTGGCCAGGTTACCCCCCCAGCCCTGCTACAGCCCCCAGAAGAATTCTGTCCGAGATCTTCACCGATCGCCCTCCTTGATGTGACCCTGCGTCAGTATGCCGCATGCAGTCAGCATGCAGCACGCAGTCAGTGTGCAATGTACAGTCAGTGTGCAATGTACAGTCAGTGTGCAATGTACAGTCAGTGTGCAATGTACAGTCAGTATGCAATGTACAGTCAGTATGCAATGTACAGTCAGTATGCAATGTGCGGCTTATTGGATGCGGCCATTTTAGTGTATCCCAAATGTAAAGGGCTTCTCCTAATACCTGTCAAGCTCTTCGTAGTAATTTCTACATCTTCTGGGGTTTGATACTGTCTGACACCACAAGAGAGGTGCCATAGAGGGGTGCCAGCGGTTCTTAAAACCTGCCAAGTGTCGAAACATGGCGAGAGGTCAGGGAGGTACCCTTTCACTAAACGAGACGCATCTACATATCAAGATATCTACATATGCTTGGAGCAAACCATATCAATACATTTAGATATCTACATATGTAGATGCCTTGTGCGGTTGAAAAAGAAGGTACCCCTCTCTCGACGACGAATTCCGACACAAAGAGGCCGTAGCTGACCACCGGACAGGCCACAAACAAACGGCCTATCACAAACCGGGAGGTGCGTGTGATGACCAGAAAACCCTATGACCTTTCTCTCTGCCGCCAGCAGTTCCCCGCCCTGGACCTGGAGGTCAATGGCCACAAGGCGATATTCCTTGATGGGCCCGGCGGAACCCAGGTTCCTCGCCGTGTCGTGGAGCGGATCGAGAAGTACCTGTTTTTCGAGAACGCAAACCTCCACGGCCCCTTCCTCACAAGTCTGGCAACCGACAAGGCGCTGGACGCAGGACGAGAGGCCATGGCCGACATGCTTGGCTGCAGACCGGAGGAGATTGCCTTTGGGCAGAACATGACGACCCTTAACTTCTCCCTCTCACGCGCCCTGGCAAAGCAGTTGAAGCCGGGGGACGAAATCGTAATAACTGATCTCGATCACGAAGGCAACCGCGGTCCCTGGCTGGCCCTTGAGGATCTTGGTTTCACGGTGCACTCAGCCCTTGTTAACCCCGAGACCCTGACCCTTGACATGGATGACCTCAAGTCAAAGATAACCCAGCAGACCAAGATTGTCGCCGTCAGCGGCGCCTCCAACGCCACTGGCACAATCAGCGATGTTAAGCACATTGCCAGCTGGGCCCGAGAGGTTGGGGCATACTGTATCGTCGACGGGGTCCACCTTGTTCCCCACAGGGCTGTAGACGTTAAGGACCTAGGCTGTGACTTCCTCCTCTGTTCCGCCTACAAGTTCTTCGGGCCCCATGTTGGCGTTCTGTACGGACGCTACGAGGCCTTTGAAAAACTCCACACCTTTAAGCTCATACCTCAGAGCGACGAGGTTCCCTGGCGGATGGAGACAGGAACCCTTAACTTCGAGGGGATTGCCGGCTTGGTCGAGGCGGTGGAGTTCATCGCTGACATCGGGCGCAGCTGGCGCAAGGCTGAGGGAGATCACCGACAGGCAGAGGGAGATCAGAAACAGGCAGAAGGAAACCGACGCAGGGCAATCCTTGCTGGGATGGAGGCCATCGACGAACACGAACAGGCGCTGGCAGCCACCCTTCTGGAAGGCCTCAGGGATATCCACGGGCTCAAGGCCTATGGGCCACCCACTGGCCATCCTCGCACACCGACCATCTCCTTTACCCTGGAGGGCCGAACCGCAGGCAGCATTGCCAAGTCCCTTGCAGAGCAAGCCATCTTTACCTGGGCTGGCGACTTCTATGCCACGACCCTGGTACAAAAACTCGGCCTGGATAGGACTGGCGGACTGCTGCGAATGGGACTGGCGCCCTATAATACTGCAGAGGAAGTAGCCCGGGTTGTAAGAGTCATGCGCGAGATTGCTGAAGAGTGCTAGGCGTGCTAGGCCGCTTGCAATGGCCTTTGGGGGGGACTAACTGGAGGGGGCGGTGAGCTTTACTATCGTGATCTCCGGCCTGGCGAAGAAGCGCATCGGCAGCCTCACCGTCCCCACACCGCGGGTGACAATGACGGTGGTGTGATCGGTTTCGGTGACACCACCCCTGTACTTCTGACCGTACCTCGATGACGTAAAGGGGGCCCAGAGCCCGAAGACGGTGATCTGGCCACCGTGGGTATGGCCCGCCAGCATCAGGTCAATCCCGGCCAGGTTCACCCTTTCGGCTAGATCAGGATTGTGGGTAAGCAGGATCACATAGTTGTTGTCTGTGGCTCCATAGGTGCTGGGGCCCCCGCCCCGCTCGGCACCACTGCGATGGCTGGCGCCACGTCGATGGCTAGTGCCACTGCAGTGGGCAGCGCCGTCTTCAAAGATTGGCGTGAGATTAGGGGAACCCTCGTTTACATCTGCAACGCCACCAAGGCGGATACGCCCCCCCTTACCGCCCCCGTCAACGCCCCCGTCACCGCCACTGTCGCCGCCACGGACAGCGGCCCTGGAGACGGCGGAAGAGCAGTCGATCCACACCGCCTCATTCTCCAAGACCTTGATACCGGCCAGGTCCATTCCCGCCTGGATCTGGCCAGAGCCGAGCCAGTAGTCATGGTTACCCAGGACGCCAAAGACCCCCTTGGCGGCCCTGAGACTGCTCAACTCAGCAAAGAGGGGCTCGATATACCTGCTATTCCGAAAGGAGTAATCTCCACCAAGAAGAATGATATCCGGCGACAACCCATTAACCCTCTCGACCAAGCGCCTTACCCTTTGCCGTGTGAAGAAGGGCCCGTAGTGGATGTCCGCCACAAGGGCTATGGTCAAGCCGTCGCAGGCGTCAGGCACCTGGCTGCTGACAATCTCGTGTTCCCGGATATCCAGGAGAAAGGGCTCAAGCAGAGCATAGAGAAGAGACAGGGCAGTAAGGATTCCAAGGGCGGCAATGGCAATGAGAGGGTTCACTCGCCTATCATTCCTCCCGATCCCCTCCATGTGGGGGGGTTAGACTGCTGACGCTGATTCACGCCAGCTCTATTAATTGATACTCCAGTCCCAACCTATCTAGGACCTGAACCTCCCGGTCATGACAAGTGAAGAGGATAACCTGTTGCTCTCTGGCCATCTCAGCAATGGCCGCCAGGCAGTTCTCAAGCCGCCCCTCATCACACTGGACGAAACTGTCATCCAGAAAGACGGGAAAGTCGGAATGACCGACAACAAGCCTGGCAATGGCCAGGCGCAGGGCGATGTAAACCTGATCGATGGTACCCCCGCTCAGGCCCTCCAGCGGCACCAGGCCGCCAGACTCAGGGTCCTCCACCATTACATCAAGATCCTCAGTAATCTTCACATCCCCATATTTCCCACCAGTGAAGCCCTTTACTAACTCCCCAACCTCAATATTAAGCCTGGGCGCGAAGTCTCGATGGATATCCGCAGCAACCTCATCAATTACTTCCGCCGCTAGGGCCAGGGCAGCGCGGGTTATCTCCAGGTGTTCCTTGCGATGACGGGCCAGGGCAAGCTCCTCCTCTATTTCGGCCATTGGGCGCAGGCCCTCAAGCGACTCTAACTGGCCGTCAACCCGGGCCTTCTCCTCTGCCAGGCGCCGCTCCCGCTCAACCGCCAGCTTCAGTCTGTTATCTGCCTCCTGGGTCTCCCCCTCTCCGGCGTTTAACGGCTCTTCACCCTCAAACTGGGTCCGGAGGCGGGACACCCGTGCCGTCAAATCGTCGTAGGACAACTCGTTGAGGACCTGTGAGAGCAGGGCCTCCACTGAGGTCGCCTCAGCGGTAAGCCGATCGTACCTGGCCCTGGCCTCGCAGCCCCGTCGAAAGCCCGCGATGGCCTCCTCAAGGTGGGCGTCCCCCAGGTTCGCTCCGGTCGCTCCGGACTCTCCGGACTCTCCCACCCGCTCGTCTCGCCCTGGGATAAGGGCTCCCGCAGTGGTGGCAATCTCCAGGCGCTGCTGGTTGAGGCGACTTATCTCCTTATCAATGGCGTCGAGCCGCGCCTCTTCATCTACCAGTCGCTCCCTGGCTTCGTCAAGCCTCCGGCTGGAATGACGCCAGCTCCGGTAGGCGGCCTGTATCTCCTCAAGGACCACCCCCAGGTTGGGTGGTAGTCCAGGGCTGTCTTCATCCCAGCTAACCTCTGCCTCGCGCTCAACGGTAGAAAGGGCGGAGGCCACAAACTGGCGCGCCCGGTCATACTGCTGAACTACCATGGCGATGCGCTGGCGGCACCTGTCATAGGCCTCACGGCGGTCTCGCTGGGTGGCATCGTCCTGCTGGTGGTCACTTGCCCATTGACGGAGGCCAACCATGTCCTCCACACCGGCAAGCTTGAAGAACCGCCCTAACTCGGCTGTCACCTGCTCCATCTCTTGAAGGCGTGCGGACTCCTGATCCTGGAGTCCCTGGACACGCCGGCGTAGGGCCCGCGACCGGCTCGCCCCGCCAAACCTGATGGCCCCGGACACCAGGGCGACAATCAGGCCGCTGACCATCAGAGTATAGGCCATCCAGCCACCAGCGGCCATGCCTCCGGTTAGCCCCAAGACACCTACCAGGAAACCCTTGGAGACGAAGCCCCAGAGGTGGTCGGCAACCCCCGCTCCCGCCATTAACAGGCCTGCGATAAGGCCAAGTTTGGCCGCCTTCTGGGTCCCTTCAACTCCTGCCGCATCAGCCCCTAGATCCTCCAGGCGCCCTGCCTGGCTCCCCGCTTCAAGGGATGTCAGCCGTTGATACAGGCTCTCCGCCCTCCCCATGGCACCGGCGGAGGTGAATTCCTGCCACCGTCGCGCCCTCCCAGGGTCGCCATCAGTATCCAGGGCCACTTCCAGCCGGGCTTCATCGGCGCGCAATTCCTCGTACTGGTTAACTGCGGCAGTCAAGCGATCCCTTTGCACCTCAAGGCTCTCGATGTCATCGGCGGCAAGGCTGCTGTAGACCGACATGCCAACCCGTTGGTTAAGGGCCTCCTCTTCCTGCCTCAGGGCGGCGATCCTGGCCTCGAGCTGGGGCCGGGATTCCTTCAGCTGGGCGACCCGGGCCCCAAGGTTCTCCAGCTGATCCCGGCTTTCAGTGGGGAAGTTGGAGTAATTCTTAACCTCCTCAATCCGGTCTTGAAGCCCCTGGAGCCTGTCCCTGTACTCAGCCGCCCGGCGGAGACGACTCTCAAGGGAAGCCCACTTACACCTATCCAGCTCCATCTGAGAGGCCTGAAGGGAGTCCTGCGCCAGGGCCAACTCCTCATCAAGCTGGGCCGACTGCCGCTGCAGCTCCCGAGCCTGGGCGAGGGCTTCCTCGACCTCAGCAAGCTCCTCCTCCAGGGCCGCGACCTCAGCCGCCGCCTGCCCATAGGTGGTGCCTTCGGCCCTCTCCCTGACGCCAATACGGCCGTAATGATCCCTCAGAACCTTCAGGGCTGCATCCACTGAGACGTCCTCACCGCCCGAACCCGATAGATTGGCGAGCTTTGTCTTTACCTCGTCCACCAACTCATCACCGCTCTTGGCGCCCAGCTGGGCAATGCTGACGGTATTCCGGTAGGCTACCTTGTTGAGCCCCAGGTGACGGTGGGCGAAGTCATACTCCCGAGTCCTGTCCTGATTAAACTCCGCCGTTATCTCCTTGCCAGTCCTGTCATCGTATATCTCTGTGGTGTCAGTATCCAGGTCAAAACTCCGCTCAACCCTGTACTCCCTGCCCTCGTGCTCATAAACCAGGTATCCACCGTAGGGCCCGCCCCCCCAGGGCCTGAATCTGTCCTGCTCCGGTTCAGGCAGGCGGACGCTCCTGCCAGGCTTCTTGAATCCAAAAAGCATACCGTCGATAAACCGATGAAGGGTGGACTTGCCCGCCTCGTTGTCACCATGGAAAACAGTAAGGCCCCCTTCCAGCTCGAAGGTGGCTCCGGACCGCAGGCCGCTAAACCTGCCAAAACCCCTGAGATGAAGCTTCTTCAGTCTCATAGTCCCACCTCCACCTTCTGACGAGTAAGGGCATCGAGGCCCAAATAGAGGGCCCATTCTGCCGCTTCCCTTTCGCCGGAGCCCTCTGGCGCCCTGGCTATTCTGCCCTCCATGGCCTCGATGAAGAGCCGCACCGCCTTATTGCCCTGCTCCTTCAGGCTGTCCAGGTCGTAGGATGGCAGGGTCTTGTCCTCAATCTCAATATGAAAGAAACCCTCCGACACCTCGGCCCTGAGGGCCGCCACATCGATGGGGGTCTCAGGATCTCTCAGACCCGTTAGGCGAAGAGTGAAGATATCATCGGGACTGCCGGAGTTCGCGGCGGCAGCCCGTACCCTTTCCGCCAGGTCTGTCTGCTCAATAACGGCGGGAACCTTCAGATCAACCCGAAGAAAACTGCGAGTGGCGATGGGTATGAACTGGTAGTCCAGGTCCACTGTGGCCCTACCCCCCTCAATGAAGCCAATGACAACGCCGTGTTCACCTTCATCACCGAAATCAAGGGGCTCGGGACTGCCGGAATAGACAGCCAACGCGCCATTGGTCAGACGCCTTGCGCTGTGGCCATGAAAGTGGCCCAAGGCCAGGTAGTGGGCGCCGCAGGACTCCATGTCCTCCTCAGGAAGCGGCAGGTAGGGGGTACCCCCACCCAGGTTCAGGGTGTCTCCATGAACCATGACAATGTGGGCTTCCTTCTGGTCATTCTGGTCATTCTGGTCACTCTGGCCGTTCTGGTCATTCTGCCCGTCACGGCCGTCCTGCCCTTCATTGGCATCAACTCCAACCCTGAGGCTCGATAGCAGGTTCTGCTTGATCTCCCAGCGGTTCCAACCAAGGCCGTGAATGGTAACAGGGATGTCCAGATCAAGGCGCTCCTGCTGCCAGTGCTCTTCGACGAAGAGGCGGACGTTCTCGGGCCAGGTCACGGTACGGTAGAAGGAGTCCTCAAGGGCAGGGTCGTGATTTCCAGGGGCAATAAAGACCGGCACCTCCGCCCTCTCCAGGTCAGCCAGAATGGTGTTCAGGCCGGTCCTCGTTAAATAGCGGTACTCAAAGACATCACCGCTGAGCATAATAAAGTTAACCCGGTGTTCAGCGGCAAGGGCCACTACCCGGCCCAGTGATTTCATTAGCTCGGCCCGCCGCTTCCTGGCAGTCCCCGCTGGGAACCGCGACGACTTGAAACTGCAGCCCAGATGCAGGTCGGCAGCGTGCAAAAACTTTACACCCACATGTACCCCTCCCAGAACAGACGGCTTTCCCTTCATTACTTGTGAGTATTCTTAGAACGGCGGTGCGATTCCTTGTCGCGCTGCGACATGGCCAACCACATCCAGGGGAATAACCCTCATCCTGGTTGGCAACATACTATGTCGTAATATGGCGACGCGCCAGGGAGCCACCCTTCCGCCATTCCAAAAGGTATGTACATATCAAGATATCTACATATACTTTGAAGCATCCATATCAATACATTTAGATATCTACATATCTAGATGCGTTGTGTAGGGAAAAAAGTGGGTACCCCTCCCCGCCGACAGGTTTCGACACCAGCAGCGCAGCCCCAGGCCGTTTGGTAGGAACTCGAGTCCTGAAGGAAGAATAAAGGGACAGAACAATGAATGAACCCTGGAGGTATCTATCAGTGTCAGATGAACATGTCACACACATAATCGGCGGCATCTTGCAACAGGTTCAGGCCAGCATGGCCCAAGAACTGGGCATCTCCATAGAGACCTGCGGACCAAGGGTGTCTCAAATGCTTGAAGGCAAGCGGCAGCGGGCCGGTGATGACGAAACCTATGCGGAAGCCCTGGTGCAGAACATCTGTTTCTTCCTCCACATGGAGGATTTCATAAATGACCGGATTGTGGACGCCCTTGAGGGGTGGGACAGGGCTTCAGCCGATGAGTTCCAGGATCAGCTAATGGAAGAGCGGGAGGTAGCCCTGGAGAAGGGCCTTGAGAGATATGAAGACGACTTCAGACGTGACGGACAGTCGCTCTCCGACTGGCTGGCCCAGTTGGAATTGGACTATGGCTACCACTATGTTGTCTTCACCCTGCTAACGTGGTTTACCGAGGTGCTCCTCAGCGAGGAAAACCGCTACCACCTGGAAACCGTCTCAGACCACAACTCCGCCGACGTCATAATGGTCCTTGGCGGCAGCCTCCAGGTGCACGCCAATGCCCTGCTAGGCAACGTGAAGGTAGGAGAGCTCCAGTGAAGAATACCGAACCAACAACGAACCTGCCGGCGCCCCTGTGGACCAGGAACTTTCTCCTGATTGTCGCCGCCAATCTTGTGACCTTCCTCTCCTTCCAGATGCTGATGCCAACTCTGCCGGCACTGGCGACCTCCCTGGGCGGCAAGGAGACCGCCGCCGGACTGGTGATTGCCATCTTCACCGTCTCGGCGGTGCTGATGCGCCCCTTCGCCGGTCGGGGCCTCGACACCTACGGACGCAAGGTCGTCTACATCGCCGGCCTCCTCATCTTCTTCGGCTCTGTGCTGGGATACGCCATCGTGCCGTCAGTCCTCCTGCTGCTGGCGGTCCGCTTCATCCACGGCATCGGATGGGGTCTCTCAAGCACCGCGGCGGGAACCATCGCCACCGATCTGGTACCCCGAGAACGCCTGGGCGAAGGCATGGGTTTCTATGCCCTGACAGGAACGGTGGCCATGGCGGTAGCCCCCGCCGCCGGTATCTTCCTCATGAATGAGTTCGGCTTTAGTGTCCTCTTCACCGTTGGGGCCGCCCTGATGCTGGTAGTGATGCTTATCGCCAACCTCATCGAATACCCCGCCCTCTCAAAGGTCGGCACCGGCGCCGCCGCTGCCGCAACTGATGTGGCCAAACACAGCGGCCTTCATGCCTTGGTGGAGGTTACCGCCCTCCGTCCCTCCCTGGTGGTATTCTTTATGGCCGCCACCTACGGTGCCATCGTATCCTTTATCGTTCTGTTCACAAGGGAGTTGGGGATTGAGAACGCCGGGCCATTCTTCGCGGTCTACGCCATAGTGCTTGCCCTGACGAGGCCCTTTGCCGGCACCATCGCCGACAGAAGAGGGTATGACATCGTTGTCATACCCGGAACAATCGTCACCGCCATCTCTCTTGTTGTCCTCTCCCAGGCAACGGCCTTGCCTGCACTACTGGCCGCCGGAGGGCTCTACGGGGCCGGCTTCGGTCTGGTTCAACCCGCCCTTCAGGCCATGGCGGTCCGGGACGTGGCGCCTCGCCGGCGAGGCGCAGCCAACGGTACCTTCTTCTCCTTCTTTGACCTGGGTATTGGCATTGGTTCCGTCCTTGGGGGCGCTATCGCCGTGGTCGCTGGCTTTGGAGCGATGTACCTCGCTGCCAGCGCTGCTGCTGGGCTGGCACTCCTGGCCTATCTAATTATGGGCAGGGCTTGAGCCTTACGGACCCGCCAGCTGACGCCACTGGGATTTGAGCCCGGCAACCATGAAAAAGGCGTCATCTTTCTTGATCTCAACGGCCGCGATCAGCTCGTGTAGGTCGCGTTCGAATTCGTCTATCTCGTGTTTGTCCGCGATCAGGGCCAACCTGGGCCTGACCTTTTCAAACCAGGTGAAGGCCTCGCTGGCGGTGGCAAAGGCGGTCTCCCAATCCTCTTCCTTGACATCAGTGGCGACATTGGCCAGGAGCACCTGCATCCGGTCAACATCCACCCCAAGCGGCTTCCGGAAGGGGCTTCCCAGGGTATGGGAGTAGATAGAGCCGCCAACGAAGAGTAGAAAGAGGATTGTCACGGTCCAGTATTTGAAGTGTCCGCTCTGAAACACCTACTTCTCCCCCCTCAGTGGATAGGACGGCTCCTCCGCCAGCACCTCTTCCAGCCGCCCCTCAATATCCTTGGCTATTTCCCTCAGCGCCCTGGCTTCTTTCTCCAAAACCCTGGCGGCCTTCTCATCCGGAGCGGTAGCCGCCAGCTGCATTAGCCTTGCGGCGGCACTGCGGCTGGTTATGACTGCCCTGTGCAGTTGAAGATCAACCGTCACTCATTATCACCTCGGCTAAGAATCATCATTAGAATGCCCTATTAGGACAAGATAATATTGAGACCCAAGGAACACTGCTGCCTAGAATGCCCTGTTGAGGCCCGATAATGCTGTTATAGACAAGACAATCCCGTTTCGACAAGACAATACTGAGTCCTTGGAGGAGAGTGAGTAGGCTTGCTGTATGTTGCCGCAATTCGTTCGATAGTAGGCTTCTTGGCCCTGTTCTTGCTATCGCATGTCATGGGGAAGAAGCAGGTCGCCCAGTTTACCCTCTTCGACTACATTGTTGGGATTACAATCGGCTCAATTGCCGCCACCATGTCGGTTGACATTGGAGTTGAACCCCCTGTCGGCCTCGTGGCCCTGGCTACCTGGGCCTTTGCTGCTGTCTTCTTCGGCTGGCTCACCCTGAAAGGCACATACATTGAGAAACTTCTCAACGGTGAACCCACCATCCTAATCAAAGACGGCAAGATCCAGGAGAAGAACATGGGTACCGCTCGCTATTCCCTGGCCGACCTGTTGATGCAGCTCCGACAGAATGACGCGTTCAACCTGGCCGATGTTGAGGTCGCCATTCTGGAACAGAACGGAGAGCTCAGCGTCCTGAAAAAGGCCGACGCGGAGCCGGTAACCCCCCGAACCCTCGGCATCGCCGTTGCCAGCCAGGTAATGCCCTCAGTTGTCATTCAGAACGGCCAGGTGATGAACGACACCCTTGAGCACCTGGGACATGATGAAGACTGGCTGAAGGAGGCCTTGAAGCAACAAGGGGTAAACGACTTCAACAGCGTCATGCTGGCCCAGGTCGGCGGCTACGACGAGCTCTACGTCGACCTCAGAGACGATAAGGGGGGCGTCTACCCACCCAACCAGCGTAAAAAGCTGGCGGCAGACCTGGACGCCCTGGAGGCTGACCTCTATACCTTCGCCCTCCAGACCGACGATTTCAAGGCAAAGAGGCTCTTTGAGCGACTGGCCGGGCGGATCCACCTCTCACGCAAGAGGGTAGTCCCCCTGATCCTACGCTGACAAACTCCCACCCAACCAAGACTGGAGGTAAGAGCAGAGCCCCCTTTGACCCTGTAACTTTGATGCTGACGTTAAGTTTAATCCTCGCTACCTTGAGTTCTGCTATTCTGCCCCGAACATTCTTAAACTATCTATTGGAATTTCCCCTGGCCCTGAAGGAATTCAACCCTCCGTGTCCAAGCCCTATTAGGAAGTAAATACTTAATAGGGAGTGATGACACCTGGAGACTTTACTGCGTGAGACTGTCAAGAACAAGAACGCTGACTACCTGGAGATCAGGGTTGAGGAGAGCCACAGCACCCGCCTGGTCTTCCGCGGCCCAGCCCTGGATGACCTCAGCCAGTCCACCGACTACGGCGGCAACATCCGCGCCCTTGTGGGCGGCGGCTGGGGCTTCGTGTCCTTTAACAAGCTGGAGGACCTGGAGGCAAAGGTCCAACAGGCCATAACCCAGGCCCGGATTATCGGCGAGACCAGGAAAGAGAAGAGCACGCTGGCCCCGGCACCCGTCGTCAGAGACGAGGTCCGTCTGGCGCTGAAGACGGACCCGCGCCAGTACGCCCTAGAAGAGAAAAAGGCCATCTTTGAAGAGTACAACAAGGCCATCCTGGCCTACGGCGGCCCCATCACAACATCTTCCATATTCTACACCGACAAGTTCAGCACAATCCACTTCGCCAACTCCGAGGGCACCTACATCGTCCAGGAGAAGCTCGACCTGTCGGGCAGCATCTCGGCGGTGGCCACCAGGGACGGACTTACCCAGACTGGGCGGACCAGTTTCGGCAGCTCCGATGACTTCGCGGTAGCCCTGGGCCTGGAGTCCAAGGTTGAGGAGGCCTGCCAGGAGGCGGTGGATCTCCTCAGCGCCCCCGTGGTCAAGGGCGGCGAATACACCGTCGTCGTCGACCCCAAGTTGGCGGGGATCTTCGCCCACGAGGCCTTCGGCCACCTCAGCGAGGGCGATAACGTCTACGAGAACAAACAACTGCAGGAGGTCATGACCCTGGGCACCCGGTTCGGCGGCGACCACCTGACCATCTATGACTCCGGCCTTGACAGAGGGGCCCGGGGCTACCTGAAGTATGACGACGAGGGTGTAGCGACCGAAAGGACCGACCTGATCAGGGACGGCATCCTTGTGGGCCGCCTCCATTCCCGCGAGACCGCGGGCAAGATGGGCGAGGAGGTCACGGGAAACGCCCGGGCCCTCAACTACCGGTTCGCTCCCATCTGCCGGATGCGCAACACCTGCATCGCCCCTGGCGAGGCCACCTTTGCGGACATGATTAAAGACATCAAGCTAGGCCTCTATGTCCTCGACTCCTACGGCGGCCAGACCAACGGCGAGATGTTCACCTTCTCTGCTGGCAAGGCCTACATGATCCGCGACGGTGAGCTGGCGGAGTTGGTGCGAGACGTGAACCTGACAGGCAACGTCTTTACCACCCTTAAGAACATCGACATGATCGGCAAGGACTTTACAGCCTTTGAGGCGGCAGGGGGCTGCGGCAAGGGCCAGCAAGGGCCCCTACCCACCAGCGAATGGGCGCCACACCTGAGGATCCAGAAGGTAGTTATAGGGGGCGAGGGATAATGGAGAATATCATCAAGGCAGCCCTGAAGCAGTGCGAGAAGGCTGAGGTCTACTACCGTCAAAACACCACCACCCCGGTGACCTTCCAGAACTCGAAGCTGAATTCCCTGCAGACCAAGGGTGAGCAGCTCATCTGCCTCCGCGTCGTGAAGGACGGCAGGGTTGGCTACGCCACAACTACCAAGGCCGACGACTACCAGGACCTGATCGATAACGCCATCGCAGTGGCCCAGTTCGGCGGCGACTACAGCTTTGACTTCCCAGAGGGTAAGGCGGATCTGCCCTCACCCGATGTCTTTGATAAGGCCGTCGAGGAATTGAAGGTGGAGGCCATTGTCGAGACTGGCCAGGGCCTCATTGATAGCATCAACGCTGAGTTCCCCGAGGCCAACGGTTTCGCCAGCCTGGAACGGGACGTTTCCCAGGTGCGGGTCATGAACTCCGAGGGCCGGGAGGGCGCCTACTCCAAGACCACCTACAGCGGCTACTTCGGGGCCATCATTATCGAAGGCCAGAACATGCTCCAGGTCTATGCTGTCGACGGCTCCACCCACCTCAACGAGGTCAGCTTCGAGGATAAGGTGGACGAAGTCCTGGAGGACCTCCGTATTGGCCAGGAGAATGTCGACATGAAGCAGGGCACCTATCCGGTGCTGCTAACCCCAATGGCTGTTGGCGATCTCATCGCCCCGGTCATAGCCTGTGTCAACGGCCGCGCCGTCGAGAAGGGGATGTCCCCCTGGGCCGACAAGCTGGGCGAGGATCTCTTCAGTCCCGCTGTCACCCTTGTTGACAGTGGCATTGAGGACCTTGGTCCCGGCAGTATTGTCATAGACAGCGAGGGGGTACCCGGCCAGCGGACAGAGATTATCAAGGAAGGCCAGCTGACCAGCTTCATCCACGACCTGCGCTCAGCGGCGGCCCTGAATATGGAACCCACCGGAAACGGCTTGCGCCGCGGTACCAGCGCCCCATCGCCCACCGGCTCCAACATGATGCTGCTTCCCGGCAACAAGCCCTACGCCGAACTGATGGCAAGTATTGACCAGGGTCTTATTATCGACTCCCTGATGGGCGCCTGGGCTGGAAACCCCTACGCCGGCGAGGTCAGCGGCAATATCGCCCTGGGCTTCAAGGTTGAGAAGGGAATGAAGGTCGGGCGCGTCAAGGACTGCATGTTCTCGGTCAACGCCTTCAAGGCCCTCAGAGATAAGCTGCTGGGGCTCAGCCGGGAAACAAGCTGGACCGAGATCTTCGGCACTGGCATTGCCAAGCTCCCCTATGTCCTGCTGGACGGGGTGAACATCAGCACCAAGTCCTGAACAGAGAGTCTAACGTCTACAGAGGAATGCTTAAATGAGAAGGAGCCAGGCCTGTGCCTGACCTCAGGGTGATACACACATTTGAAGCGGTAAAGCCAGGTGCAGGGCGCGCCCAAGGACCCGAAGGTCCTGAGAGCCCTGAAAGACCTGCCGGCCCACGCCCTGCCCAGGCTGTGATGGTCTACTGCTTCGACAAGCAGGGGCGCCTGCTCCTTATACGCGACCTCAAGCCGGGCCGCGGTTGGGGTGTTCCTGGAGGAAGGATTGAGAAAGGCGAAACCGCCCTTGAGGCCGCCCACCGAGAAGTCATGGAGGAAGCAGCAGTGGCAATTAGCGACCCCCTGATCTTTGGCTATGAGGAGATCATGCCCGCAAGCCCCGTCGAGGACAAGGCCAGGGACAGGAACGGGGATAGTGATAGGGACGGAAGCCGAGACCAGGACACAGGCAAGCCCGGTTTTGCGGGTATTGTGGCTGTATTCCAGGCCCATACCAGCGAGGTGAAGCCCTTCCGCCCCAACGCCGAAGTGGCAGAACGGCGCTTTGTCCCTCCTGACGAGGCCCAGGCCCTGGTTCAGTTCGGCACCGGCGGCGCTGGAACCAGGGGTACCCCCCAGCAGGTCCTCTGGGCGGCCCTTGAGAGCTACAGGGCATCACGGGACCAGTCACGTGGCCAATCACAGGACCAGCCAGATCGCCAGCCTGAGTGATAACTCACGGCAGGTCCCCTCACGAAAACGGGGGCCTGTCCACCATCCAATGAGGAGCAGTTCAAACCTGCCACAGCATAACGACCATTGGAAGGGGGACACCAGACAGTGGAGATACTTCTCGTTCTTTCAATCCTTGCTCTCGCCTTAATCCTTTTTGCCGGGGAGTGGCTCAGGGTTGACATCACTGCTCTGGTGGTGTTGATTCTCCTCACTGTGCTTGGCCTGATCGACTTTAAACAGGCCTTTGAGGGCTTCTCCAATCCCGCCGTGATCACCGTTATCGGCATGTTTGTCCTCAGTGCCGCCATGGTCCGCACCGGGGTGGCGGCCTGGCTTGGCCAGATCATCCTTCAGTTAGCAGGCAAGAGCCAGGTTCGTCTGCTTATCACAATCATGCTGGCCGTCGGTATCATGTCGGCCTTCATGAACAATATAGCGGCGGTGGCAATCCTCATGCCCGCGGTCATGGGGCTAGCCAAGCGACGGGGCATTGCCCCCACCAAACTTCTGATACCGCTGGCCTTCTCATCACTCCTCGGAGGTCTCACCACTTTGATCGGAACACCGCCCAACATCTTGGTGAGCATGATCCTCATCGATAACGGCTACCAACCCTTCTCTATGTTCAGTTATCTTCCCACGGGTCTGGCTGCCCTTGCGGTGGGTCTGGCCTTTCTGGCAACCCTTGGATGGCGCCTGCTCCCGGAGGGCGAAAGCCGTGATGATCTGGCCGACAACTACGGTGTCCGCCAGTACGTCAGTGAGGTTCTGGTCCCACCGAATTCACCCCTTGCTGGCTTGACCCTCCGGGACAGCAATGTCGGTGCCGAATTCGGGGTAACGGTGCTGGCGGTACTGCGAGATGGAGAAAGGTTCCCGGCCCTGGGGGAGACCCAGCTTCAGGCCGATGATATCCTGATGGTTGAGGGGTCTGTGGAGGACCTGCTTGAGATCATGGCTGCCAGGGGTCTGAAGATCCTGGCTGATGCAGAGAATGCGGGGGTTAGTCCCAGCCTTCTGGAGGTCGCCGAGGCCACCATCGCCCCCAGGTCCGCCATTGTCGGGCACACCATTAAGGAGCTGGACTTCAGGCACCGGTACGGTCTTAACGTAATTGCAATCCGCCGGCATGAAGTGACATTGGCGAAAAAGCTGGGCGATGTCCGTCTGGAATTCGGAGATGTCCTGCTGTTGCAGGGGACAAGAGAACACATGGACGCAATGCGCCAGACCAACGAGTTCCTGCTCCTGGAGCCCGTCGACAAGCCGGTGCATCGCACAGACAAGGCCGTCCTGGCCGTCGGTATCATGCTGTTAACCATTATAATGGCTGCCTCCGGCCTGCTGCACATCTCTGTCGCCGCAATGGTAGGAGCGGTTTTGGCAGTTCTCCTCGGCTGCATAGATGTAAATGAAGCCTACGGCGCCATCGAGTGGCGAGCGGTTGTCCTCATTGGAGCGATGCTGCCCATGGGCACCGCCATGCAAACAACAGGCACGGCGACCTTCCTTGCCAACCAGATGGTGGCTCTTGTAGGGGACTACGGCCCGATTATGACCATGGCGGGACTGTACCTGTTGACAATGATCATCACCCAGACCATGTCCCATGCCGCAGCCGCGGTGCTTATGGCGCCCATCGCCATCTCCCTGGCGACGAGTCTGGGTGTGGCTCCCCACCCTTACATGATGGCCATTGCCATCGCCGCTTCCAGCTCCTTTGGCACCCCCATCGGCCACCAGGCCTCAGTTCTTGTCTATGCCGCCGCCAATTACCGGTTCTTTGACTTCACCAAGGTCGGTGTTCCCTTAGCCCTCCTGGTCTTTGCCGTCTCCATGGCAGTAATCCCTGTCATCTGGCCCTTCTGACCGGTCGGACTCATCGGGCCTAAGGGCCTTCACCATCACTAACCAGGCGCCCCTATCGTCCTCGGTCTCTCCCACTTCAGTGAAGCCGTGCCTTGAGTATATTCTCCTGGCAGGGGTGTTATCTGGGCGCACCTCGAGCTTAACCTCTCTGATGCCTGCGGCGGTAAGATACTTCAGGGCGGCGGCCACAAGGGCGCTGCCGATTCCCAACCCTCTCGCGTCTGGATCAACACCAAGGGAGAGGATCTGGGCTGAGCCCTGGTAGGATGCAACGCGAAAGCTGTTCAGGAAGGCAGCCTTGCTAGTCAGGGTTCGAAGGGCAAGCCTGGCGTTGAGGTGAAGACGCCCGGTCACAAACATGGCCGCGATGCTCCAGATGTGGCGACTGAAAGGGGCCCTCATCCAGACCCGAAACATGCTGGGGGGCGCGATGCAGTATCCCACAACCTTCTCTCGGGCTCCGTTGTCGCCGCCAGTTACTGCAACCAGACAGGATCCTGGTTCAGCCCAACGGAGAAACAGCATTATCCTGCGGACCGCTGGAACCGGCGGCCCACCAGGGAAGAGGTAGCGAACGCTGTCAGCAAAACAGCTGACAAAGATCCGCGCCATGGCGCCGGCGTCTGCGGCCCTGGCTCGTCGGACCTGGACTGATCTCAATGCGGCAACCTCCTGACAGTCTGGCAGTGCCCGGATCCCGGTCTGCTCGCTGAGAGTGATGGTCACAGATTAGCGCTCCTGTTCTTCGCCCTGGTTAATGAGGGTTAGCACCATCAGATCGCTAACTGTAACAAACTCATAGCCCTGGGCTCTCAGCTTGTCTATTAGCGGGCCAATGGACTGAACCGTATTATGGCGGTGCCCGCCCTCGGCGCTAATGAAGTCGCCACTGTCATGGAAGAGCAGGATGTCACCGGGCTTGGTCTTCTCAGCCATCACCCGCACTATCCGCTGCGGGCTTGTTCCGAGCCAATCAACGGAGCTCAATGACCACAGGGCCACGGTGTAACCGCGTTCATGGACCGCTTCAATGGTCTCCCTGCTGTAGAGGCCACGGGGAGGCCGAAAGAGCTTGGGCATAAGCCCTGCCGCCCGATCCAGGGCCGCTTCAGTGAGTTCCAGTTCCCTGATGACGGTGGCCTCGTTTGCCCTGAAAAGACTGCTGTGGTTATAGGTATGAGACGCAACCTCGTGGCCTTCCTCCAGCATTCGCCGGACTATATCGGGGTACTGGTCAACATGGCGGCCAACAACGAAAAACGTGGCTTCTACTTTCCTCTCCTTAAGAATGTCCAGAATCGCCGGCGTGTAGTTGGGGTCAGGCCCGTCGTCAAAGGTAATGGCGATGTACTTTAGTTGGGGGTCGCCCCGCCTGAATATCTCCGGATGCAGGCCAAAGCCGTGGTAGACATAGCGACCGAGGAAGACCATGGTCAGAAGGGCTGCCAGCCCCACCACCACAGCCGCTCTCCTGGCGACCCGGCGGAAGACCGGCGGCCTTACGGCAAGGCCCAGACTTGCTCTCACCTGAACCTCGACCCGGTCAAGGTACCTGTACAGCAAGAGAAGCAAGACCCCGCTGCCAAAGAGAAGGAAGATGTCGCTGCCGTTCATGAGCCAGGCCACAGGAGGGACAATAAGTAGGGCCCCAACCGCCGACGATATGGGTTTCCTCGTCAACCAAAAAGCCACGGCGAAGACCAGGAGCCCGGCGGCAGAGGCCGTCGGCATCAGGATGGCGAAAGACGTCGCCGACGCCACCAAGGGAAAGCGAGAACCCACGGCCGTCTTTGATGTCGAAAGCGGGACAAGGGGCATGTACACGGCGACAACAGCCCCCAGCCCTGCCACAGCCATGGTCATCGAGGTGGGGGCGATGGCATGGCCCAACAGCATCGCCGCTGCCACCCGCGCCGCCACCCAGATGGCCAGCCCCGCCGTCGTACCTGGAACTGCATCTTCGTGGCCTGCCCTCTCCAATGAAGCCAGTGATCCCACGGCCCTTGGCGGTCGAACCTGTCCCAACAGGTAGCCAGCCAGCATCAAAAAGGGAAGATAGTCAAGCATGTTGTCAACCTCACTCCCAGCCGCCTTAACTCAGAGCCCCTGCTCGAACCTTGACTCAGGGCATCCCTTAACCTAATATAGGGGTTGTAAAGATTCTAACACGAACCTCCCAAGGAGTGTATTTGTTTGAGGGTTGGTACATTCTGGACCGCCCCATCCTGGGGGTTGTTCCCACCGAATTATCCTCACCCAGGATATTACGTTATTAGACGCTGAGGGAGAACATTACTTAAGGGGACCGGCCCTATGGCCAGTCCCCTGTCACTCTCACCTCTATGCTTCTGTGGTCACTTACTGCCTACGACCAGCTTATGATTCCCGCGGTAGGGGGGAATACTGTGGGAGAGCAGGTAATAACTAACTGGGAGTGGGCCCAGGCGGTTTCTTCCCTGCGGGAACCGACACACTCTTCGGGCTCATCACAAGGAGGGAGCACAGCATTGGCTCTAGACAAGCTGGAACTACTAAAACAGCAGTTCACGCGCCTGCCGAAGCACATCGGCGTCATTCCCGATGGCAATCGCCGCTGGGCGGAGAGGCAAGGGATGGGGAAGCATGAGGGCTATGACTATGGTTTAGGCCCCGGCTTCCAGCTCTATGAGCTCTGCCTTCAGCTAGGAATCGAGGAACTGACTCTCTACGGCTTTACCCAGGACAACACCAAGCGCCCAGCGATCCAGCGCAAGGCCTTTCAGAAGGCCTGCATCGACGCTGTCGAGCGCATTGCTAGCAGGGACGCCGCCCTCCTTGTTGTGGGCAACACCGACTCCCCCCTCTTCCCAAAGGAGCTCCTCCCCTACACCAAGAGGCGGCGCGTCTTCGGGAAGGGCTCCATCAAGGTGAACTTCCTGGTCAATTACGGTTGGCTCTGGGATCTGCGGCATCTCATCTCGTTTAAGGGCGCGGATAAGCCCCGCCTGCCAAAGGGCCTTGCCTCCCAGGGGATCTCCCGGATCGACCTTGTGATCCGGTGGGGTGGACGGCGACGCCTCAGCGGCTTCCTGCCAGCCCAATCCGTCTATGCCGACTTTTATATCATCGATGCCCTCTGGCCCGATTTCAAGCCCGATCATCTCTACGAAGCCCTCCAGTGGTACCAGGGCCAGGATGTCACCTTGGGAGGATAGTCCCTGCAGGAAACGGGCAGCCGGTGTTGAACATCAGGGACAGAGGTGAGCTTGTGAGTCGCTGGAGTCGCTGCTGTGCCGGGATGCTCCTGGAAGGGGTTCCGGGATCAGGGAAGACATCAATCATCAAGGCCCTTCTCTCCTCCCCCGCCTTTCACCGGCGCGAGGATTTGGGGCTTTTCGTTGTATCTGAGGAACTGACGCAGCGCGTTCTCGAGCCGGTATACAACCAAGGCCAGCTGACAGCTGCCGCTGCCCTATCCCACCTGGGGGGGCTGATTAGCCCCCTCGAAGAGCACAACCGTCAACTCCTGGCCCGGGGGTGGTCAGGCAGGCCTCAGCACCACTTCACCTACATCCTTGAGAGGTTTCACCTCACCTACGCCGCCTACTACGATTTTCTTGAATGGAACGCTGTTAGCGATCTCGACCAGCGCCTGGCAGCCCTGGGGTGTTCCCTCTTCCTGATCACCTTCGATGCTGGCGAGATGGAAGACCGGATCATATCATCCCGGGACAACCCAGGCTGGCGGCGCTACATCGCGCGCTACGGCTCCAGCGCCAGCGAAATAGTTGGCCACTACGCCAGGCGCCAGGAGCGCCTGCTTGAGTTGGCCGCCAGGAGCCACCTCCCCCACACCATCATCGACACAACGGACAGGGATTGGAACTCCGCCGCCAGTACTCTTCTGGCAGCCTGGAAGGAGGCGCAGCAATGACTGGCAAGACCCCGAAACCGCCGCTACGTAAGGGTTCCACCCCAGAAAGGCCCACCGGAAACGACTCAAGTAAACTGCTGGCAGATGTCACCATAAGGGCTCAGAGAATGATGCTGCCTGTCAGCGACGGCATCAGGGAACCGGGCTATAGGTTTCACCACGGAGAGAGGGTTGCACTTATTGCCGAGAGATTGGCGCGCCAATCGGCAGAGGTGGACCATGAGTCCGTCAATCTCCTGGTTCTCAGGTGCGGCGCCCTCGTGCACGATATAGCCAAGGGCCTGGTGGACGGGGAACACGGAGCCCAGGGGGCCAGGCTTGTCAGGGAACGTTTCTCCGACATCCTCAGTGGAGACACATTGGATCAGGTAGCTGAAATCGTAGAGTTTCACAACAAGCGGACCCTGGATAGGGATTTCACCGTCGAGACCAGGCTTGTTCAGGATGCCGACCTCATCGACCACCTGGGGGCCATGGAGGCCTGGCTGGCAGTTCACTTCGCCGTCAGTAAGGACAACACCATCGACCAGGAGTTGGAGTGGTTCGACCAGGGTGGCGGCGAGGGCTGGTGGAGTTACTGCCTGAACAACGCCAACTTTGAGCTGTCGCGGCGGGCCATAGACCGTAGGCTCCAGTACTTTGAGGGCTTCCTTAAGCAGCTTGACCGGGAGAACCGGGGCTACCTTTGGTAACGATGGGAAGCAGGCATACAGCCATATTCTGTCGAATGGTGCTGTTATCCCTTGCGCGACGGAGGTAACCATGGACAGGTATCCTGCTAATCGCTGGGCCCCGGTGCTCGCCCTGACGACGCTTTTTACCCTTAGTGCCCTGACAGCTACAGGCCTGGCCACTGCCCCCGCGGTGGTGTCAGCCGCCCCCACTAACAGCCCCGAGGGGGGCTGGGTCGAGGTCCAGCTGATTGTGGACTTCATTGACGGCCACCGGGCCCTGATCTTCCTGCCGGAGCAACAGGAGGCCAACCCCTATATCGAGGTAGTGAAGGGGTTTGGCAACGGTACCGCCAAGGTCGTCGATGAGTGGTGGGACAAGGATAGTGTTCACGGCCTGGAACTACTGGTGCCCAAGCTCATCAGTGATTGGGGAACCGCAAAGGTGCGCTCCCTTAACCTCGAACCCCTCCGCTCCGCTGCCGAAGCAAACCATCTGGATCAGGTATCCGTCTTTGTTGTCTTTAACCGCACCAGCGGCGCCTTTAACTATCTGGCCGACGTCCGTGATGATAGCGGCCAACCTCCTGACATATACGGTTCTGATGACTGGGAGATCTGGTGGGGCCTGGACTTTGACCCGACCCGGCCAGCGCCGGATCTCACTGCCACCATGGTCCTTAACTCTGATTTGGACGTCCACTCGCTACTCCCGGTCTGGTCGCCGGTGGTTTTCCTGTTCCTGTTCTGGCTGCTCCTGTCCCGATGGCCCAGGCTGGCTCTCTCAACCATTGTGTCAATGGCCTTCATCTCCGTGGTTCCCATCGTTCTCATTATTGCCGGGATTTTTCAGGGCTGGGATGGTATCCTTACCTTCGTCCTGACCAAAGGGGACAGCCACGTTTACTCAATATGGCTCATGAGCCTGTTCACTTTCATCTGGATATCCCTGTCGGCAGTGATTCTGGGCAACTTCCGGGCGCGGGTCTCTGGCGCCCCCCGCCCCCTGGGCCAGGACCTCCTGATTACAATTAACTACCTTTTGACACTGACCCTGATCCTCCTCGGCCTCTACCTGGTGGGCGCCTACCTGTGGACACCGCTGACCCGCCTGTCACCCCTGCTAGGGTACGCACGCTTCTACCTTCTGAGCGCCGTCGCCCTCCTCATAGTCCACCCGGTCATTGTGAGGGTTACCTATGGAGCCCACCGGTGGAACGACCATGACGCCACTGCCATGGCGCAGTTCCTAAGCTACAAACTGGGTATTGAACCGCCAGCCCTCTACCTGGTGCCCGCCGCGAAACTCCAGTTAGCCAATGCCTGGAGCTATGGATGTTCAGGATCCGGTGGATGCAGACGCTTCATGACCCGGATAACCGTCACCGAAGCCCTGTGGACAAGCCTACCCCCAGAGGAGAGGCGCTGGGTCATGGCCCACGAACTGGCCCACATCAAACTTCGCCACTGGGCTTTCCACTACTGGGGGATCCTCTTGCCGGTCTGGATCGCGATCTTCCTGTTGCAGGTAAAGATCTTCTTTGGGCCTATTGTCGCCGTCATTGGCTACCATGCCTTTGTTAAACCCCGGTTCAACCGATTAGAGGAAGCCGCTGACGCCCTTGCACTGGAGATTACCGGCGACACTGCCGCTGCCGTCAACTCCCTCTTCAGTCTATACCACCTTAACCTTCCCTACATGAACAAGGGCGGTCGCGCCCTGCTGAGCTCAAGGATGCTGAACCTGGCCCTGCAAGGTTCGCCGTCCCCCTCCCCTGAACCTGTTGCCACAGGCCTTGGGGTGGAACTCATCCCACCGCCCTGTCGGCACTACCCTGCCCTGGTGGATGTCTATAGGGAATGTAGAGAAACACTTCCGGCAGGTACCAGGGAGCCCATTGACATATTAATGGTAATGGAGGATATCAGGCGGTCCCGCCGTAAAGGGGTGGCAGTTGAAGCCGTCAGCGCCCTGGAACAGATGCTCTTCACCAGTCAAGAGATTGAGGCCATTTGCGTCAAGGTCAGGGTCAATAGCACTGGGGCCTTCAGTTTCTGGGAGGGCCTGGGCTACCAGCGCCGCCAGGGGACCCAACCCCAATCTGATGAAGCAGCGGGCTACCTGTACTACCAGAGAAGGAGAGAGATGCCGTGCAGGCCCTAGCGCTACCATACGCCGTAGGAATCATCTTTAACTGCGCCCTGAACATGCTCCTCCTGGTCATACCCATTTATCTCTCGCGGATGGGGGTACCCCCCCTGCAAGTGGGTATCGCCGTTGCCGCTCCCGCCGTTCTCATTGCCACCACCCGTCTTGTGGTTGGCCCCCTTATCGACCGGGTCGGGGCCCGAACCGTGATCCTGATGGCCCTGGGAATGATGGCGGCCTCAACGGCGCTCCTTGCCACAACCACCACCTTTGCTCCTCTTATGATCGCTCAAGTCCTCTCAGGGTTTAGCAGGGCTGTATTCTGGCCAGCCATTCAGACCCACATCAGCAGAATTCCGGCCTACAGCATCCAACAGCGGATGGGTTGGCTCTCCACCTCCACCAGTCTGGGGGGGATTGCCGGCCCGCTCTTGGGTGGCATTGTCATTGGCACCCTGGGCTTTGCCGCCGCCTTCTCCCTGCTCGCCATCTTCAGTGTCCTTGGTGGTTCCCTGACCCTCCTTCTGCCTGGCGCTGAGGGGGCCCTGGGGAAGAAGCCAGCCGGCCGGGCGGCCCAAGCAGTCCGGCAACCTGGGGCCCCGCTATCACTGCTTTTCACCGAGGCCCTTCATTATATCAAGCAGAGACAGGTCTATATCGCGGGATTCATAACCGTTGCCGCCGCCCTCCCCCTGGCCCTGGCCAGTTCTTTCCTGCCCATCTACCTTGAGGATGTCGGGTTTGCCAGCAGCGCTGTTGGGGCCCTCTCCTCCGTCAGAACCATGACCATGGTCCTGATGGGGCTATCCTTCGGCCTCCTCTCCGCACGCCTGGGAACCCGGCGCATCTTGCTTATGGGCGTCCTGACCCTGGCTGCATCGCTACTGGCCACACCGCTTCTCACCGGGGTGGTCCCCCTGGCCTTCGCCGTGGCCCTCCTCGGGGTCGCCCAGAGCTCCTTCTTCCTCAGCGCCGTCACCCTTGTCAGCCTCTGGAGCCCCCCTGAGAAGCGGGGGCTTGCCATGGGTATCAACGGCACCTTCTGGGGCCTTTCGATTCTGCTAATGCCCCTGCTCCTCGGGGGCCTGGTTGAGCTGTGGTCCATCAGAGTCGCCCTCCAGTTGACGGCCGTCGCCACTCTCTTCCTTGGCGTCGGCTCCCTGCGATACATCAGGGCGCCCGAACCGCAGGAACAATCATCTCTGAAGCATTGAATCCACGGAGATCTCCTACCCATGTGCGGTATAATTAGACTGGGAGCAGGCATGAGACTGTCTCCCGGGAAGGAGGTGGTTGACTATGATCAACCGGAGGTGGCGCAGGAGCTAGGAACTACTAGCCCTGCCAGCAGGCGCTAGTACTACTGGCCCTGCGTTTCTAACGGAGCGGGCGGCCCTTGCCTGAGGGCTGCCCGCTACTAGTTTTAAACAGTGGCTTGACCGGCATAATGAGAAGGAATTGGGCCTTGGGGCTGGAATGTCAAGTCTACAGCCGCCAAACAACAACCTACCAGTGGGGGGATGTAACCGTGGGCTCCAAGTTAGGAAAGTTTCTCAAGCGCAAGAACATAGAGCTCAGTATTGAGCGCTATCTGGTTGACGCCCTGGGGGCAATGGCCCTGGGGCTCTTCGGCACCCTGATTGTCGGCGTCATCCTCGACACAATCGGGCAGTTCTCCGGCCTGGCAATACTCTCTGACTACGGCGCCTTCGCCAAGCAGATGGTGGGCCCCGGTATCGCCGTGGCCGTGGCCTTCGGCCTCAAGGCCCCGCCCCTGGTCCTCTTCGCGTCAACGGTGGCTGGCTTCGCCGGCGCGCAGCTAGGTGGGCCTGTGGGCGCCTGGGTGGCGGCGGTAATAGGTACTGAGTTGGGCAAGGCCATCTCCAGGGAGACCAAACTGGACATTGTCCTGACCCCCGCTGTAGTCATTGTCAGTGGTGTTACCGCGGCAGAGTTCGTTGGCCCTCCAATCGCCGCCGGCATGAGCAGCCTTGGCGCTTTCATCATGTGGGCCACCGAGCTCCAGCCCCTCCCCATGGGCGCTATCCTGGCGGTTTCGATGGGATGGATCCTGACCCTGCCAATCTCCAGCGCTGCCCTGGCCATCGCCCTGCAGTTGACGGGCCTTGCCGGTGGAGCGGCCCTGGCAGGCTGCGCTGCCCACATGATCGGTTTCGCCGTTGCCAGCTACAGGGACAACGGTTTCGGCGGCCTTGTCGCCCAGGGCCTGGGGACCTCAATGCTCCAGATCCCGAACATCATCAAGAAACCGATTATCGGGCTACCGGCGACCCTTGCCGCCCTCATCGGTGGGCCCCTGGCAACTATGGTCTTCCGGATGGATACAGCCTTCTGGGGCGCGGGAATGGGTACCAGCGGCCTGGTAGGCCAGTTTGGCACCATCACCGCCATGGGCACGGCGCCCCGGGTATGGCTGGGTATGGCCCTGTTGCACTTCATCCTCCCTGCCGCGGTGGCCTGGGCAACGGCGGAGTTCCTCCGCGCCCGGGGCCTTATCAGGGACGGGGATATGAAGTTGGACCTCTAGAGACCGGCGAGTCGCCGGAGGGCAGACCTGGGGAATACTCCACCGTCCGGGCTACTCTATTCGCTGTCGGTAGCGATAGATGGCGTAGTTAAGCCAGAAGGCGAAGTACATGGGGAAGAACCACATCCAGGCCTGGTACCATGGGGCATAAGGGCGGAGGCCCAGGTTATGGAAGGTCTGATCAACGGCAACGGCTGTGCCAGCGAAGAGGCCGATATAGAGGTAGTGGGTCCAGGTTGGCTGCGCCTCGGGAAGGCCCCACAGGAAGATGATAATCGTGGCGCCCCAGGCCACCAGGATAAAGATTGATGTCCCCAGGAACCTGAAGGGGAAGGTCTGAGTCTGCTGCCAGGCCTTAACCACATCGCTGGCCAGAAAGAGGATGACACCTACCGAGAATGCCCCTATGAATCCGTGAATGAAGAGCCGCCGATAGGTTTCTCTGTCAATGACAATGAAAGATAGCCCAGCCAGGGCAGCAGCCCACAATACATAGATGAGTGAAGATCCCTGTAGCAGCTCCAGTAGTAGCTCCATAGAACAATCCCTCCCTGGTATTGATCCCTGGAGCTAGTATGCCTAAACCCTGACCCAGTATGTCTTACTGGCCGCCCAATATGCCTCAGCCTTAACCTGGTATCTCTTAGCCCTGCTTGAGCCAACCGGCAATGCCCACACCCTCCTGCCCGTGGGCAACAACCCAGAACCGCTCCCGCTCGGGGATCCGCACGATCCGCACGTCGGGATTGTCGGGGTATGGTTCATTGTTGGCCGTCAGCCATTCCATATCGGCGAAGGATTTGGCGGGCCAGCCGTTGCCACCCTTGGCGCTGCCGCCCGGTCCTCGGCCGCCACCGTTGGCGCCGTCATCAAAGCCATCGTCAGCGTTCCGCGCCGCCCCTGTAGCCCAATCAGCCCCCGGTTCGTAGACCTCCCCGGCGTTGCTCTCCTCCAGGAGGGGCCCGATTCCCCCCTTGCGGTCCTTCTCCAGGTTGACCTGGAAGTAGAAGACCAGCCGTTCATTGTTGTTGAGGAAGAGGTTCTTGAAGAAGTGATTTCCATATGAGAAAACCGGAACGAAGTGAGGGGTTATGCATTCCACCACCACTGAGGCGTTACTGATGTCTCCATAGGCCACGGGGACCCCACTCTGCCTGTTACGGGTTCCCCACCGCCCCGGCCCCATCAGGAGGTAGCCGGTTCCCTTGCCTTCATACTCCTGGTTGATCTTGCCCAGGGCCCAGATGAGTTTACCCAACCGCTCCTTATCGTTGTAGACGGAGAGGTAGTTGTCGGGGTCAACGTAGACCAGGAGATCCAGGTTGTTGATGACGCCGTTCCCGATGATGCGGTTGCTGGTGAGGAGGATCTGCCTGAACTCCTCCGGCGGTGGGCATTCCAGGTTGCGGTTCTCTCGCCTTGCCCCCAGCGGCCGCGTCTGCACCTTGTAGAGGCGAAGGGCGTCGGGCCTGTTGGGCCCAAAATCAGGGTGCACCGTCACGGCAAACTCGCAGTCGGCCTCAACGGCCAGGGTTTTCTCAGACCGCTCAACAACCTCCTTGAGGATCTCCACCAGCGGTGTCCCCTGTTTCACCAGGTCGGCAAAGGTAATTACCGGTCGTTGACCCCTGGGGGCCCCTGTGAAACGCGTACCCCGGGGCATCCGTTTCAACATCATGTCCCGCGGGTCATAGAGGGAACAGGCCGCCTTGACCCCGTCAGCGTCGGTCTCTCTCAGCAGGTCGTCGATGTGTACCGATATAATCTCATCGTCCTCACGGTCCAGGACGGTAACCATCTTCTGGGACGAGCGCAATATGGCATCGGCTCCCTGGCCCTCCGGCCGCACGTCGGGAAGCCCCACGGAGAAGAGACGAGCGTAATCTCCCTCAACGGCCCTTACCCCAAGGCCGCAGACAAGGCGAACAACGGCGTCCCTGGTCTTGAGGCGATTGCTCCAGCGGTAGTAGTTTCTGGAGAAGCCAACCCCGGCGAAGGACGGGAGGAAGTAACGCCCGTACTCGTTACCGATAAGCTGCTGAACCAGGATAGCCATCTTCTCATTCTCGTCGGAGAGCCGCGCCCGTCTGCGGTAGGCAACCGCCTCAGGCCCAAACATGCTGGCGTAGATCCGCTTGATCATGGACTCGAGCCGGAGAAGCCTCTCCTCAACACTACCCCGATTGGCGGTAAAGAGGGTCAGGTACAGCCCGGAGGTTGGGTGATGCCGGTTGTCCTCAAAGGTGGACGACGAACGCACGGCAAGGGGGTAGTCCATGATCTGGACCAGGTCCGTCAGGGCCTCCCTCACCTCAGGACGAAATTCTCCCGCCTCAATGAGCTGCTGAGCCCGCTCATGGTCAACCTCAGATAACTGCGGCCAGAAATTGTTGTCAGCCATGAAGTCATCGAAGACCCCTGTAAGGACCACGGTGGACATGGGGACATCAACCAGGTGACTGTATTCACCGGCGATTCCGTCATCTGACGCCTCCTTCAGGACGGCGTCAACAACGGCTCCCTTGGCCTTACCGCCAAACTCACCTCTATCGCCAATGACAGATACCCGTGAAGGTAGCTCTTCCACTGTGGGCATGAAGTCTTCGAAATACTCGTCCTGTACTCGTCTCAGGATGTCACGCAAGTCATTACCTCCACATGGGTCCACTTCGCTTCGTCATTGATCCGCTCTACGTCTTCTATCCCACTAGCTGCAACCCTAGTATCCCCACTATGAGCAGGGAGTCTACCTGGCAGTGGCGCCGTCAAGACACTGTTCGACAATGAATCCCTGCCAACCTCCCTGCAGCATCTCTTCTATCAGGGCCCAGGCCCTGGCAGAAGGTGGCAACTGTCAGACTAAAGCAGGAGGCAACAAACCCACAAAGGTAGCAGAGGGCATGGCCGAAATGAATAGAAACAGTAATAGTGTACGGGTTGGAGGGCGCGTCAGCCCCCCAACCCGTTGCCACCTCTATCTGCTGTTTCCAGAATGCGGTCAATGAGGAATAATAACCAGGGCCGCTTTGACCAATACAGAAGAACAGGAGCCGTGACGATGACTGATGGGCAAAAGGGCGCCGCAGAACAGCAAGGGCAAGAGCAAGAGAAAGGAAAAGAACAAGGGCAAGGAAAAGGACCCGGCGGGAACCGCCGCCTGCTGGTGCTGGGCTTGGGAAACGAGATCCTCAGTGACGACGCCGTAGGCATCCTGCTGGCCCGGAAGATCCAGGAATCCCTGACGGCGCCCGACGGCTGGGAGGTAGACTTCGTTGAGGCCTCGCTGGCCGGGTTTAACCTACTGGATCTGATCGCCGGTTACAACGCCCTGGTGCTTGTGGACTCCATTCTCACGGGTAAGGAGGAGCCGGGCGAGGTCTTTGAACTGGATCTGGACTCCCTCAGGGCAACCCTCCGGCTCAGCTCTGTTCACGATATAAACCTGGCCACAGCGCTGAAACTCGGCGAAGAGCTGGGCATGGCCATGCCCGAGCATGTCAGGATCTTCGTCATGGAGGTAATAGAGATCTCAAGGTTCTCCGAGGAACTGACGCCAGCGGTCAGGGAGGCCCTACCAGGGGCCGTAGCCCGGATTACCGGCGCCATAGGATTGATGCTGGAGGACATCTCATAATGCACGAACTAGCCCTGACCCAGGAGATCATCGATATTCTCAGGGAGAGCGCCGCGGAACAGGGGATCAAGTCCATCCACAGGGTGCGGCTTATCATCGGAGAGATGAGCACCGCCCTTCCAGATGCGGTGAGTTTCGCCTTTGAAGCCATAACCCCTGATACCATTCTTGCCGGAGCAGAACTGGAGATTGCCGAGGAAAAACTGGAGCTCAGTTGCAACAGCTGTGATGAAACAGGATTTCACTGCCCACCACCCAAACTCATCTGCCCCCGGTGCGGCGGCAGGGACCTGACAATTGTGGCCGGGCGGCGCCTGTACATCGACTTCTATGAAGGGGAGTAGCCATGGTTAAGGTAAAGCTAGTTACCGATGTGCTGAAGGCCAATGATGCCCTTGCCGAGACAAACAGGCGGCTCTTTGCAGACAGGGCCATCCTCGTCGTCAACCTTGTCAGCTCCCCGGGTTCCGGCAAAACAGCCATCCTGGAACGCACCCTCTTGGAGCTAAAAGGTGACCTGGAGATGGCTGTCATTGAGGGTGATGTCTACACCTCCCGCGACGCTGAACGCATTGAGCAGACAGGGGTCCCGGTGGTGCAGATCAATACTGGCGGCGGCTGCCATCTCGACGCCAGCATGATCCGGCGGGGCCTTCAGACCCTGGCTGAAGAGATCGACATCGACAGGCTTCAGCTTCTCTTTGTGGAAAACGTGGGCAACCTGGTCTGCCCTGCCGGGTTTGATCTCGGTGAAGACTTCAAGGTCACCGTTCTGAGCACTACCGAGGGCGACGACAAACCCGCCAAGTATCCCGCGATGTTCAAGAGATCCAGCGCCGTCCTGGTGAACAAGATTGACCTCCTCGACGCCCTGGGCGTTACCCTTGAGGCCATTGACAGGGAGTTAGCCGAGGTGGCGCCTCAGGCCGAGATTATGCATGTTTCCGCCAAGACCGGGGAAGGGTTTGATCCCTGGACCAGGTGGCTCAAGAGTGAAGTTGCCCGCAAGGAGGGAGGAGCGCTATAGGCAGCCGCAGCAACGCCGCGACCAACAGCAACAGAGCAGCCGCTGTCCTCAATATCAGGGGCACGGTTCAGGGCGTCGGTTTTCGACCCTTCATCTACCGTCTCGCTCACCAGTATGGCCTGGCGGGCACCGTGGCCAACACGGGGGACGGGGTACGCATTTTCATTGAGGGTGCCGGCGAAGCCGTCTCATCCTTTGGCGGTGCCATCGAAGAGATGAAACCCCCACTGGCGGAGATTGCCGCCATGGAGGTCACCGCCGCCCAGCCCCAGGGCCTGGAGGCCTTCGTCATTGAAAAGAGCGGCGGAGAGATGGCGCCTGCTGATGCGTCCAATTCTGCAGCTAGTGATGGTGCATCTGGCCCAGCATCTGGCCCGGCATCTTCCCCGGCGCCAGCGGCAGCCCTCATTCCGCCGGATATCGCCACCTGCCGGGACTGCCTGACAGAGACGAATGACCCCGAGGATAGGCACTTCCGCTATCCCTTTACAAACTGCACTAACTGCGGGCCCCGCTTCACCATCACTACTGCCCTCCCCTATGACCGGCACCAGACGGCCATGGCCTCCTTTCCCATGTGCCCTGACTGTGCCCAGGAGTATCATGACCCCCTGGACCGGCGCTTTCATGCCCAGCCTGTGGCCTGCCCGACCTGTGGTCCCAGGGTTTGGCTCACAGATGGAGGGGGGACCCTTCTACCTGGAGACCAGGCACCAGGCGGCCCCGTCGAGGCGGCAGCGCGCCTTCTCAGAGAGGGATCTATCCTGGCCATTAAGGGCCTGGGCGGCTTCCATCTCGCCTGTGATGCCGCCAACCCGGCGGCGGTGGCCCTTCTCCGAGAGCGCAAACAGCGCCCCCACAAGCCCTTCGCGCTGATGGCCCGAGATATTGATACTGTGGTCCATTACTGCCACCTGTCCCCTGCTGAAGTCACTCAATTGACGGGAGCCAGGGCGCCCATCGTAGTCCTGGAGGCCCGGGAGGATGTCTCCGATGAGCCAATCGCCCCAGCAGTGGCACCAAGGATGAAATCCCTGGGGATGATGCTCCCCTATACCCCGCTCCATCAGATGCTGCTAGCGGCTGGCCCCAGGTGCCTGGTAATGACTAGCGGCAACAGGAGCGGGCTTCCCCTGGTAACCGACAACAAGCAGGCCCTGTGGGAGCTGGGAGGGATCGCCGACTACTTCCTCCTTCACGACCGGGACATTCCCAACCGCTGCGACGACTCGGTGCTGCGGGTCCTTAAGACCGGCAAACCCATGTTCTACCGCCGTTCCCGCGGGTACGTGCCCAGCCCTATAGAGGTAGAGGCCCCTGCAAGCGCCTCAGTCCCTGCAAGCGTCCCAGCCCCTGCCGTCCTGGGGATAGGGTCAGAGGAGAAGAACACCTTCACCATCCTGGCCCGGGGCAAGGCCTACTGCAGTCAGCACCTGGGAAGCATGGGCCATCAGGAGGGATTGACGACCTTTGACAGCGCCCTCAATCATCTTGAGATCCTCCTCGGCCAGGAGCCCACGGTTATCGGCTATGACCCCCATCCTGACTACCAAATCACAGGGCATTGTACCAGCACCAATCCCAATCCCAAGCCCCAGACAGGGGGGGCCACGTTTATCCCGGTTCAGCACCATCATGCCCACATGGCCTCCTGCCTGGCCGAACACGGGCGCCACCGGGAGGAGGCCATCGGGATTATTCTTGATGGTACAGGCTACGGTGACGACGGCAACCTGTGGGGTTTTGAGGTCTTTACCGGCAGCAGCAGTGGCTACAGGCGCCGCCTTCACCTGGAGTACCTTCCTCTTCCTGGAGGCGAGGGGGGAATCCAGAATCCCCTCCGGACGTCCGTGGCGGCCCTGGGGGCGCGGTTGGGCGAGGGTGCCGTTGAGTGGGCCCTTGAACGCTGGCCCCACCATCGGGAGGAGCTCGAAATGGCCTGGCGCATCGCCCAGAAGCGCATCAACACCCCGTTGGCCTCGAGCGGCGGGCGGCTGTTCGACATCGTCTCGGCCCTGACCGGCATCTGCCACCGCCCCACCTACGACGGTCAAGCGGCGGTGCTCTTGAGTGAGGCCATGTCCAGGCAGGCAGGGGGATCCTACCCCCTTAACATAATCGCTGGCGGCGGCTGCACCAAGATTATTGGTGTTGGCAGTCTCCTGGCAGCTATTGTTGCCGACATCAGCAAAGGGGTTGACCCCAGCGTCATCAGCCGCAGGTTCCACGATACCCTCGTAGGCGCGCTGCTCCAAGCGGCGGTGACAGTACGGCGGGAAACCGGTCTTAACCTGGTGGCCCTCAGCGGCGGCGTCTTTCAAAACGCCTACCTTACCTGTACACTGGAAGAGGGCCTCACTGACAAGGGATTTACCGTCCTGACCCATCAGCGGGTACCGCCCAACGACGGCGGCATCTCTCTGGGACAGGCGGTGATTGCCCTGAGGCGCTGGGAGGGTAGACACCACGATAACGCGGAGGTACGCCATGGAACTTGACACTCTGAACCGGGTTGAGGCCACTTGCATGGTGGAGAACCTGGGATCAGAGAAGGTGATGAAAAAGGCAGGAATGACCTATGAAGGCACAATGCGCCAGTATCACTACATCAAGGGTAGGTTTCACGATGTCTGTCTGTATGCGATCGTTCGAGGGGAGGAGCGATAGGATGTGTCTGGCTGTACCAGTTAGGGTCGTCCAAGTTGATGGGGAGATGGCCACCGTTGACCTGCAGGGAAACAGGAAACAGGTGTCAATTGCCCTCGTCTCAGAGACCAAGGCCGGAGATTACCTCCTTCTGCATGCTGGAGTAGCCCTGCAGGTCCTGGACGAAGAAGAGGCCCTGGAGACATTGAAACTCCTGGAAGAGCTGGCTGAGGCCCAGAGGCAGATCGACGACTCTGAGGAAGGCCTCCGCCAGCGCCAGACGAGGAGCGGCGCTAAAACCAATGCAGAACCTTCTTAATAAACTGGACCAACCAGAACACGCCCTGGCGCTCCTTAATAGGATCGACGGGCTCCTGGCCAAGATTAACAAAGAGCCAGCCCCAGGGGTGCCGCAGCCCCTTCTTAAGTTCATGGAAGTCTGTGGAACCCACACCATGGCCATCTCCCGTACAGGCCTGAGAGGCCTGCTGGCAGGGAAGATCGACCTCTTGAGTGGACCCGGCTGCCCGGTCTGTGTGACGTCAGACCCCGACATCGACCTGATGATTGGCATTGCCGGTAAGGAGGGGGTCATTACTGCGACCTTCGGCGATATGATGCGGGTCCCTGGCTCCCAAGGCAGCCTGAACCAGGCACAGAGCGGAGGCGCTGACGTGCGCGTCGTCTACTCGCCCCTCGACGCGGTGGCGCTAGCCCAGGAGAACAGCGACCGCCAGGTCGTCTTCGTGGGGGTTGGCTTTGAGACCACAACCCCAACGGTGGCCCTCGCCCTCAAGCGCGCTGAAGCCCTTGACCTAGACAATTTTTCAGTCTTTGTCAATCACAAGCTAACCCCGCCTGCCGTAAAGGCGCTGATTCAGTCCGGCGATGTGGACATTGACGGTTTCATCTGTCCGGGCCATGTCAGCGCTGTGTTGGGCGCCCGGGGGTTCGCCTTTTTGCCCGAGGAGTTTATGCTGCCGGCGGTAGTGGCGGGCTTCGATGCCGTCGACATCCTGTTGGGTATCGTCTCTCTATTGGAGCAACTGGCAAGCGGAAAACCGCTAATGGATAACAAGTACAGGCGGGTGGTAAAACCCGAAGGGAATACAGCCGCTCAGAGGCTGGTTGACACCTACTTCAGGGTCGCGTCAGCGCGGTGGCGCGGACTTGGAGTCATCCCCGAAAGCGGCCTTGAGCTCAGAGACGCCTACCGGCGTTTCGACGCTAGAGACAGGCTGCAGTTGGGCTGCGACCCAGACCTCGGCGGAGAGACCAAGGGGAGCGAGAAGCCAGACGATACTAGCCCTGGCTGCAGCTGTGGCGAGATCTTACGAGGCATGGCCAAACCCCATCAGTGTAAGCTCTTCGGCACTGCCTGCACGCCAGAGCGACCCATTGGCCCCTGTATGGTCTCAAGTGAAGGCGCCTGCGCCGCCCACTACCTATATGGAAGCAGCGACGGAGACACAGACCAAATCGGAGACGCTGACCGAAGCCGCCAATACGAGAGCACGAATAATGTCGAACTCTGACACCTAAAGGGGGACGTGTCTTTTTTTCTACCACAACTCATGTACATATGTATATATCTTGATATGCTTGCGTCGCATAACAAGGTCTTCAAGCGTATCTAGATATCTAAATATATAGATATGTTTTGGTGGGGAAAACAGGAGAGGTCGGCGCGTCGACGGATTTCGACATCGCCTTGGTCTTGACACCGAAAGGCAGGGATTCATGATGGCAAGGAAAGACAAATACGAAGGCGGGCCCAAGGTAGAGTTGGCTCATGGCGACGGTGGGAAGCTCACCCATGAACTGGTGCGCGGTGAGATAGCGAGCCGGCTGTCAAACCCGGCCCTTGATCCGCTGACCGACTCGGCGGCGCTCCCTCTGCCCCTCAATCCTCTGCTCACTCTCTCTCATTTCACAGGAAATACACCAGGGGACACGGGCGCTGTTGCCTCTGCCTCCGCCTCTACCCCAGGTCCGCGCCTCGCCCTGACCACTGACTCCTATGTGGTCAATCCCATCTTCTTCCCCGGCGGTGACATCGGTAAACTGGCCGTCGCCGGCACTGTTAACGACCTTGCGGTGGCTGGCGCCAGGCCCCTCTACCTCACACTAGGCCTCATCATTGAGGCTGGCCTCTCCCTTGATGAACTGCGCCACGTCCTTGACAGCATCGCTGCCACGGCAACCCAGGCCAGGGTAGAGATCGTTACTGGCGACACCAAGGTCGTCGAGCGGGGCAAGGGCGACAAGCTATATGTAAACACCGCTGGGGTTGGGCTTATCCCAACCGGAAGGGAGTTTGCTGCCAGGGCAGTCAGGGCCGGGGATAAGGTCATTATCAATGGTGCCGTCGGCAGTCACGGGGTTGCCGTGCTCTCATCAAGGCAGGGCCTGGAGTTCTCAACCCCTGTTATCAGTGACTGCGCCCCCCTCTCAGACCTCATTGAGGAGTGCCTCACCATCGTTGCCACTGCAACTGGCGACACCTCTGCCATAAGGGTAATGAGAGATCCAACCCGCGGTGGCCTCGCCACAACTCTGGTTGAGATCAGTAGTGCCGCTGCCGCTGATATCATCATTGACGAGACGGCTATTCCACTGGAGCCCGGGGTCCAAGGGGCCTGCGACATGCTGGGCCTTGACCCCCTCTACCTGGCCAATGAGGGTAAGGTAATCATGGTGGTTGACCCCGCTCACGCTGAAACGGTGGTGGATGCCCTTACAAAGCACCCACTGGGTAGGGATGCGGTCATCATTGGGGAGGTATCGAGCAGAGATCGAGACGGGGGCAGTGGTAGGCTATTCCTGCGCACAAAAATCGGGGGCACTCGCCCCCTGACAATGCTGACCGGAGAACCCCTCCCCCGGATATGTTGACTGTGCCTGGCAGCAGCGCTCACTTGTTACCGGCGGCTTGGTTATCGCCCTGATTCAACTAAAACCTGAAGCGCTCTGTCAGCTCCTGCAGCCTGGCAACTAACTCCGTAAGGTTCCTGGCCACAGCGGCCACGTTCTCATTGGCGGCAGAAAGCTCCTCAGTGGATGCGCTGACTTCCTCCGATGCAGCGGCTGTACCCTCTGACACACGCCCAATCGGCTCCATGTGCTCCAACACCAGGGCCGACCTGCTTGACATCGCTTCCGACACCTTCAAGTTGGCCTCGGTCACCCCTGAGACCCCCTTGATGCTAGCCAGCATCTCACTGCTCCGCTTCTGTAAAACACCGGCCAGATTTGCTACCTGGTCTATCTGCTCTGCCGATGATTGGACCGCGTCAAGAATCGTCTTGAGGTTACCAGTGGTCTCCGCCACCAGAACAACACTGCCGTTGGCATCTTCGCGCGATGCGTTAATGGACTTGAGGGCCTCCCCCGACGACCTTGTCAGCCGCTTTAATATGCCTACGACCTCATCAGACGATTGAGAGGTCTGGTCCGCCAGTTTGCGAATCTCATCGGCTACAACGGCAAACCCACGGCCGTGTTCGCCAGCCCTGGCAGCCTCAATGGCGGCGTTGAGAGACAACAGATTGGTTTGCTCCGCTATCTCGCTGATGAGGGAGATGATCTGCCCAACCCTGTCGGCCCCTTTGGCCAACTCATTAATGACCTGGGCTGAACTGTCAACGGAGGTCGCCACCTTGGCTACCCTTCCCTCAATCGCCTCCAACCGGTTCTGACCCTCTGTGGCCGCGAGCGCGGACTGCTGAGATGCCTCTGCAATTACCCGCGAAGCCTTTGAGAGGGTGTCAATGTCGAGGGCGATCTGGTTCGACAGCTGGCCGGACCGCTGCAGGTGTTCAGTCTGCTGAGCCGCTCCCCTGGCAATCTCCTCAATGGCGCCGTTCAGCTCCTTGAGTTGAGTGGCCATCTCCTGGAGCGATGCCGCCTGGGTGCCAGCCCCTGCCGCCACCTCCTCAATACTCTCCGCCAGCCCTGAGGTAACCTCAGCGGTCTGAGTGGCGCTGTCGGAGACATCGGAACTGAGAACCGTTACCTTCTGTGTGATTGAGGTGATCTCCCCCAGCAATTGGCGCGTGTTCTGCAGCATCTCCTGAAAGGAACGACTGAGGATACCCACCTCGTCGTTCCTCTCAGCCGGGAGTTCTCCGGCAACTTCCACTGACGATATATCGCCCTGGGCCATAGCCTGGGCCAGAACCGTCATCCTCGGCAAGGGGGCAAAGCTGCGGCTCATCCACAGGCCGGCCCCGATTGCCAGGGCAAAGGCCGCCAACACCACGGCGCCAGAGACGGCGAGGCTCGTTTGGATTGCCGCCTGAGAGGTCGCGTGCTGTTTGGCAGCGTCCAGGTGATACTGGTTCATGAGGCTGTTAAGGCAGCGAGTCACACTGTCAGCCAACTCCGCCTTCTGGCCCGATAGGATCAACTCACTGGCCGCCGTGGGGTTGCTGGCCGCCAGGGGTATGAAATCATCCTCTAAGAACCCCCTCCAATCTGACCAAGCCGCCGCAAAATCTCCCCAGAGCAGATCCTCCGTCCGCTCTCGCTTCAGGTCGGCGTAGGTCGCGACAGACTGGTCTGCAGACTCAAGGAGAAGAGAGATGCGCCGCGCTGCAGCGGAATTGTAGTCGTCAATGGCCAGCAGAACAGCGCTCTGACGAATGGTGGCGATCTTCTGAGCCGCGGCTGTTAAATACTCAACGTGTTTTACGCGGCTTGTATAGAGGTCGCTGTAATCGTTCCACACCGTGTAGACTGAGTGGAGCAGCAGGGCGCCTGAAAGCATCCAGAAGATGAGTACCCCAGAAATGAGGAGAGTTAGCTTCCTGCCGATGCTCATGTCCTGCAGGGATCTGACTATCGATGTGCGCTTCCCTTCCTTTGCTGCTGCTTCAGTGTCCACCGGTTGAGAAACCTCCTCGTTATCGCCCTCTAAGTAGTCAGTCTCCGTCTTTCGACAATCCTCGCTATTACTTGTCTGTATAATTTATCGGAGATGCGCCAGAGAACTTAAGGCCACAAGGATATTGTTAGTGGGTGTCGAAGGTAAGCGTATTACGTCGGACCGACGGAGAATTCAACGGTTGGGGGAAAGTCCGATGAAGGAAATTTCGGTATTCGAGGAAACCAAACAATGGTGGCGCCGACTGATGGCAACCAGGGACATTAGCCATGAGTACTACCGCTATTTCTACGTCACCAACTACCTGGCCCTTGTCAGCCTGGTTTCCCATATAGCCCTGCTGGCAGCATTCGCCTTCTTCGGTCTGAAGGTCCTCGCCCTCTACAACATCGTCAGCATTGCCGTCTATGCGGTGGCATTCTTGATAAACAGGCGCGGGTTCCACGATGAAGCCCTGGCCATGGGAGCAGCTGAGGCCATAGCTCACTCGTACCTGGCCACCCTGTACCTGAGCTGGCACAGCGCCTTCCACCTCTACATGCTGCTGATCATTCCCCTCATGTTCCTGTCGCCCAAGAGGTACCCTGTGCCCAAGCCCCTGATCGCCCTTGCGGTCTGGGGAGTGTATAGCGGCCTTCAAGCCCATTTTGGCCAGACCGCGCCTCTCATTGTCCTCAACGTCAATACCGTTCAGATGATGAGCTATGCCAATACCGGGCTCCTCATGACAGCCCTGGCCTTCATCGGCTACTACTACTCAAAGGCCGCCAGCAAGGCCGAGAGCGAACTCCGCGCCGCCAATGAACGGCTGGAGTGGTTAGCGAAGACTGACCCTCTTACCAAGCTGTCAAACCGCCGCAATATCATGGAGATCCTCCAGGGGCAGCTAGCCCTCTTCGAAGGCACAGGCACCCGCTTCTCCGTTGCCATCTGCGACATTGATGGGTTCAAGGGTCTCAACGACACCTTTGGTCACGAGTGTGGAGACCAGGTCCTTGCATCTCTGGCACTTAAGATGAGCGACGCTCTCAGGAAAAGGGATTACTTGGCCCGTTGGGGTGGAGAGGAGTTCCTACTGGTGCTGCCAGACACCGACGTGGAAGAGGCCTATGTTGTGGCTGAACGGGTCCGCGAGCACATAGACAACACCGTCTTCCACTACGGGGAACACGAGATGTCCCTTACCCTGACCATCGGTGTATCCATGTTTGTGAAGGGAATGGACATTGCCCAATGCGTCAATAGGGCTGATAAGGCCCTCTATGAAGGCAAGCGCCTTGGCAAGAACTGTGTCTGTGCAGACCAGGCCCTATCTGCCTGATGCGTCTGATGCGTCTGATGCGTATAGATTGACCAGATCCTTAAGGGCCGCCGCCGCCGCTCCCCTGGGATCAGATTTCCCCCCAGCCACCGTAAGCTCACCCATCTCCTTTGTATCAAACCAGACTGCCTTGTTGGTCATGTTGATTGAGGCCAGCGGATCATCGCGGGCGATCTCCACAGGGGCCACGCTGGCGGTGACTGCGGCCTTGGCGTGAGGAGCAGCATCAGCGGTGGGAGCAGAAGCAGTATTCGGAGCAGCGTTGGGAGCAGCCCTCCCCACCAGCTTTATCACCCTCCCCCCGGCCCTGGCGGAGGCAATGTCCCCAGGAGTAACCCCTCCTATCCCCTGGACCTCAAGGTCACTCAGGCGTAGGTTGGCGCCGAGAACGGCATTGGCCAGTATCAGCGTCTTGGCGGCCGTATCATGGCCCTCCACATCCAGGGCAGGATCAGGTTCAGCAATGCCAAGCCGCTGCGCCTCGGCGAGGCCAGTCTCGTAGTCAATGGCATCCTCATGCATCCTGGTCAGGATGTAATTTGTTGTCCCATTGAGAATGCCCCTGAACCCCCTGATCTCCATGCCCGCCAGGCAGTACTGGGCGACATCAATGGTGGGAAGGGCAGCGGCTGTGGCCCCGCTGAACTTGACCCGGGCGCCCTTCTCCCGCGCCAACTCCATTACCCCGGGCCAATCTACAACCAGAGGCCCTTTGGCCAGGGTAACCACGTCCATCCCACCCCCAAGGGCAGCCCTGAAGTGGGTCAGGCCAGGCTCTCCCGTGCGCAGGTCAGTTGGGGTAGCCTCCACCAGGACGTGGGCCCCGCTGGCGGCAATGGCCTCAACTCCGGTGAGCCCAGGCCTTGTCCCTGGATGGGCAAGGATGCCATCAACCCCGGTGGGCAGGCCGGTGATGGACGCCCCATCAAGGCCGATAGCCCCATCAAGGCCGATAGCCCCATCAAAGCCGATGCCCCCGTCCAGGTCAATCACTGAGCCTTTGAGATCGATGATAGCCACCAAGCGAAGGTCCAGGCCATAGCCGCTGCGAAGAAACCCCGCCTTCTCCTCCAACAGGGCTGCGAAGTGACGGCCGACATTGCCAAAACCCGCCAGGGCAACCCTGACTTCCCTTACCATCGCCCTATCCCTCCCACTCCTACTGCCTGAAGGCCCCTGTCTCTGTCAGGATCCTCTTCAGTTCCTTCCTGTCCTCATCTGTCACCGGGAGCAGGGGTTGGCGCGGCAGTCCACCATAGTAGCCAATCAGGTCAAGGGCGGCCTTAAGGCCTGGAACACCCCAACGGGAGGTGACAGCGGCGTTGGCTTCGATAATCCCGTGCTGCAGTTCCACGGCCTTGCCCAGGTTTCCGGCGTAGAACTGATCCACAATCTCGGCGCAGTGATCGGGCAGCACGTTGGCCACAGCCATCGTCGCCCCCACGGCCCCCATCACCAGTGAAGGCAGCAGGAAGCTGCCGGAACCGGCAAAGACCGAGAAATCGTCAGGGGTACCGTCGATTATCTGTGATATCTGGACGATATTACCCCCGCTGTCCTTGATGCCAACGATGTTCTGGTGCTGAGCAAGGCGGTTCACAAGGGCTGCCGACATGTTCAGCCCGGTGTTGCGAGGCATGTTGTAAAGCATGATCGGGATGGACGAGGCGTCGGCGACATCGTGATAGAAGCGGGTCAGGGCGGCATCGGTCATTCCCCCTCCGTAGTAGTGGGGGGTCAGGACCAGGGCGGCGTCACAGCCTGCATCTGCTGCCCGCCTCGTCAGGTCAATGGTAGCCCGGGTCGACTCGGCGCCCGTACCAGCAATGATAGGCCGGTCCCCAGGAAAGTGGCGGCGCGTGGCCTCCAGCACCGCTACCTTCTCCTTATCAGTGAGGTAGACAAACTCTCCGTTTGAACCCAGCACAACCAGGCCTGTAAGCCTGGTGTCAGCCCAACGACTAAGGTTCTCCTGAAGCCTGTCAAAGGCAATCTCCCCATTGTCATCGAAGGGCGTTGGAATGGGCGCAAAAACCCCTTTAATCATTGCGGTCATCTCCTTCTGCGGTCTTCCTATGTCGTTCGATAGATCCTTAAAAGCCCTAATGGATTCTTTCCGCCACCAGGAGGCCTTTCCTCCTCCAGGAGAGCTTTCCTTTCCAACCCAGCCCCGATTTTTCAGTGAGGGTCGGTCAATGGCCAGAAATTACCGCTATTGCGTATTCCAAGCCAGCCCATATGATGTACTATTGCGCCTTATGATTAAGATGGAGGGGGAGAAACCAGTGAAGTTTCACCCATATTTCAAGGTAGCGTGGTGGATAGCCCTGATCTGCACCCTGACAGCAATAGCCGCATACCGCTGGCACTTGCTGCAGACAGAGGCCAGCGCCGCCCTTGATAGCATTCTCATTGGCGCCCTCATCGGACTTCTGCTGTTACCTCTGTTCAACGAGCTCAAGATCCTTGGGATTACCCTGAAGCAATCCACTGATGATCCCGACGACCAACCACCCTCACCCTCACCAGGTTTCTCTACTGTTGACGAGGAGGAGCGAATTCGTGAGATAATCAGGCAGGAACTCGATAAGAACGGCGTGTCAGAGAGGTCCTGTCAGATGCCGGCGAAGTACCTTGACACCGATGACGAGACCATGGTGGCTGCCATCACCAACGCCATGGAGGCCGAGATTGAGCGGGTTTATGTTCGGACCCATAACCGAATCTTCGATGACGCCAGGGTCAGTTCAGGCAACCACAGTCCTCCCCCTGTAGGCGCGATGGTCGAGGCTCTGAACAAAGCAGGGATTGTCTCCGACGAACTGGTCCGCATCGTCCGCAAGATCCTCATGATTGGGTGGGTTGCTGCCAACGGGTTCACCCCCGAGAGAGCCCAGTCTTCCTACGTGAAGGAAGTGGGGCCGGGGATCCTTGCCATCGTCAAGGCCATTAACGGTACCCTGGAGCACTAATCAGCCTGGCAACTGAGGTTGTTGCCACGGGCCACCCCATTAGTATATAGTCTGGTCATAGCCTCGGTGTGCATCGAGGCCCCGGTACCTACATTCACTATGGCAGGTGAACGCTGTGGAGTTCAGGCTTGTTCCAATGACTGCCGAGTATGCCAGCGCCATCGTGGACTGGGAGTATGACGGCGTCTACAGGTTCTACAACCTCACTGAGGACATCGACGACCTGGAGGAGTTCCTTGATGTCCAGAACTGGAGGAACTACCGCGCCGTTGTCGACGGCAACGACCACCTGGTGGGCTTCTTTACCTTCTTCAAGGCCGACAAAGACACCATAGAGATTGGCCTGGGGCTGCGGCCAGACCTGACCGGTAGGCGCCTTGGCCGCGACTTCGTCATCACTGGCATGAGCTATGCTATAGAGCGCTACCGCCCCAAGGGCCTGTTCCTCTCGGTGGCCGCCTTTAACCACCGGGCCCAGAAGGTCTATGAAGGGCTGGGCTTCTCCCCTGTGGAGAACTACTGGGAGCGCATCAACGGCCAGGGCTTCGAGTTTATCAAGATGATGAAAGACATTGAGACATAGAGAACTGAGACAAGGAGGACCCCCCGCCCACCAGGGGGGTCCTCCTTGTCTGTGCCTTTCTATAGTCCTGGCCCTCTATTGCCTAACCCTCTACATCACCCGCAACAAGCGGGAGAGTCGCTTGGCGGTTAGTTAGAGGCGGCCACTGCGGCCTCGGCGTCCACAAGCCCATTTCCATACTTGCTGGGGTCGCCATCGCCGATGGGTTCAGCGGTGTTGTTCATTATCGCCCTGACATCAACGTTGCTGAGGCCAGGATTGACCGAGATGACCAGGGCCGTAACGCCAGCCACATGAGGCGATGCCATGGAGGTGCCACTCATGGTGGTGGTCCCGCCGCCCAGGGCTGTGCTGAGGACGCTGACGCCAGGCGCCATGATCTCCAGGGCGGGGCCGGTGCTCGAGAAGCTGGCCCTCTTGTCCTTACTGTCGGTGGCGCCCACGGCGATGACCGTCTCGTACTTGGCCGGGTAGCCGATGTTGTCGCCCCTGCCAGGAGGATTCCCGCTATTCCCGGCAGCTGCCACGATGACGATGCCCGCGTTGTAGGCATTTTGGCAGGCCGTGCGCAGGGTCTCACTGTCGCTGCTTCCCCCGAGGCTCATGTTGATGACCTGCATGCCGTTGCTGACACACCACTCAATGCCGGCGGCAATTCCAGCGTAGGAACCGCTCCCGCCTGAGTCCAGGACCTTTACGGCGTAGAGGTTGGCGTCAGGGCTGACACCAATGACGTCGATGTCATTATCCAGCGCCGCTACGGTACCGGCCACATGGGTGCCATGGCCGTGGTCGTCCTGCCAGTTGGTGGTGTTGTCGATGTAGTTGTAACCCCCGTAGACCACAAGGTCTGAGTGGTTACCGTCGATGCCGGTGTCCACGATGGCCACCTTGACGCCGGAACCCGTAACCCCGGCGGCATGAACCACATCAGCGTCAATGCGGTCAACACCCCAGGGTAGGGTCTCGCCGATGGCATAGGCCGTCGCATCAGGCTCAACGTAGGCGATGTTGGGGTTCTTGCCCAGGGCCTCAATGGCCCCTGCCGGCAGGGTCGCCGCCACCACCGGCATGTAGATGTACTCGTGGGTTACCTCGCCGCCATGTCCCGTGATCAGGGCCGCATCGACCTTGTCGTTGAAGCCGATGAGGACCTTCTCCATAGTGATACCGTCAGCCGTCGTCGCGGCTATTGATCCCAGGGCCGGCAGCAGTACCATCGCCGCCACAAGCAGGACCAACAGCACCTTCCTCTGCAGTTTCATTCGAACCACCCCCGGATTAGAGTATGGTGGAGAACCAGGGCGTGACCACTGAGAGGTAACCTTAGAAGAGTTATGGAGTAACCAGGACGAGGATTGAGCGGTGGTCAATGGAGTCCCATTGCAGAACAACTGCTGGAATGCTGGAGTGGCATCGTTCCCTACCACCATCACTGGTTATAATAACAACTACGGTGGCTTTTACTAGGGCCGACCCTACTTTAGTCCTGGAAGAAGGTAAAATACCTTTGAACCTCCAACCCACCCCTGGCGTCTAATGAGCGAAGGTCGTCAACGAGGAGATGGTTATGTATGGCTAACGACGACAGACTACCCGTAGCCCAGGTCGTAGCGCTTGTGAAGGACGCTGTCCGTGGCGACATGTCCTCCTTTGAAGAGCTCTTAGCAAGCGCTGAAGAGGCCCTGTACCGTGTCGGCCTGGGTATCACAGGTAACCCGGAAGACGCCGAGGATGCGATGGCTGAAACGGCCCTGGCGACCCTGGAATCCCTGGCAACCCTGCGCAGGCCCGAGTATTTCTATACCTGGGCCACCAGGATAATGATCAACCAGTGCTACACCATTGGCCGCCGGCAGAAGAAGATAGTGCCGCTGTCTAGTTCAGCGACCGGAGGGCCGGATAGTAGCGCTAAGGATCATGGGGCCAGCCAGCCAGGAACCTGGGCTTGGGCCGAATATCAGGACCTGCGCCAGGCACTGAAGGAACTGACCGGTGAACATCGCGCTGTTGTGGTCCTCCGCTTTATTGAGGATCTGCCTGTGGCAGATGTGGCTCGTATTCTGGATATCCCGGAAGGGACCGTTAAGTCCAGATTACACCACGCCCTCAAGAGGCTGCAAAGGAAACTGCGAGATTCTTCGCCCGATCACCACCCTGCTGGAGGTGCGCAAAGTGAGTAAGCGAGAGAGTTTTGACAGAGAAGAGAAACAACTGAAGGGATATGGCCGGGCGCTGAGGTCCGCCCAGATGCCGGAGTCAGCCCAGAGGCGCTGGCGCGACGCTATCAGGACCGCCAAGAGGCCGTGGTTCCGACCTCGTCTGAAGGGCTACTACGCTGCTGCGGCAGTACCTGCTGCAGTAATCCTGCTGTGCCTTGTAACAGTCCTGGCATCGCCAACGATGGCCCTTTACGCTGGGTCTGTGCCCATCCTGGGCCCCTTCTTTAAGGCCCTTGGGGCCGACAGGGGCCTGCAGATGTCTCAGGAGCTAGGGGTTTCAACGCAGCTTGAGATGTCGGAGACCGTAAATGATGTTGAATTTGAACTCGTCAGCGTTGTGGCTGACGTCTCCCGGACCGTCTTCGCCTTCAGGATTACAGGACCTGTTGACAAGATCGAGCCGGGAGAGATGATTGACGTCTCCGTTGCCGACCAGTGGGGGCGCTCAATCGGGGGCGGCTCAATGTGGTATAAGCACGAGTACGTTGACGACCAGATTATTCTGACGGGTACAATGACCAGGGACGGGATGATCACGATGACACGCCACCTGAACCTTGTGATCAATTCCATCTCTGGGGTTGAAGGCCCCTGGGAGTTTAAGATACCTGTTAGCTACAACCGGGCAGCGGCCCTCTCTGAAAGCTACGATCTGGGCGTTGTGTCCGACGAAATCAACGGGATCCAGCTTGAAGTCGTTAAGCTAGAGTGTAACGCCACAGAGACCGTTGTTACCTACCGCTTTCACGGCCTGAGGGCTTGGGAGGATGGGCTGATGTTCTTACCGAGGCTCTACACCAGCGACGGCACACCCACAACCCCGTTGAGGAGTCGCGCTCTAAGGGCATCGAGATCAGACCTGGGTGACGACCATCTGGTGGAGACGGTAGCCTACGAGCCCATCCCCGATGGAACCAGCACCCTCAGGGTGGAGCATGAGGCCATCGGCATGAACTACCTCATGCCTGAAACAGCAGAACACCGGGGAGACACGGATCGCGCCATGCCAGAGGCCCTGACTTTCGAATTTGCGTTGATGGAAGACGCCGGGAGCAGGACCCTTGAGCCCAACAGCCCTCAGGAGATCGCTGTCTGGGGTACCACGGTAGAGATCACTGAGGCCCAGGTCGACGGTAATGAAGTCACCTTTAAGGTAAGGGGTACCGACGGCCTGTTGGTTGACATCAACGGCTTCATGCTTGTGGACAATACCGGCCGCCACTACCAGCTGCCAAATGACTCAGCTCGCAGCTTCGTCGAGAGCGAGACAAAGTTCGGGCACCTTGGCACAGAGGGTCTTCACTTCGAGTATACCCTCCGCTACACCGTAGGCGGCGATGCCCAGGGCTTGACCCTGTCATTCCCCCACGTGACTAAATATGTTGAGGGACCCTGGGTGGTGGAGTTCGAATTGGATAGGTAGCGCCCGATCAAGGACGCCTGATTGAGAGTTCCCCATACCAGGGGCGCCCGGTAGACCATTAAGCCCAATCAAATCTGACTTTCCAAGAAGAGCTGGGCTCGCATTAGCCCGGCTCTTACTCACATTTTCTGCTGAACCACCGCATAGGTAATAAAGAATGCCGCCTCCGCAGTATGTATCGCAACAAACCGCCTGAAAGGAAGCACGCGCTCGCCTCCTGCAATATCTGACCAGCGGCTCCACATCCTTCTTGATGATTCCCACTCTACCTCGCCTTTATAATCTAAGTATGTCTCTGTGTGTCGTGTCGTAGTTGAGTCGTTGGAGGTGCAATCGAACAATGGGAAAGAAGAGCAAGGGGCCGAAAATGCCACTCCTTCTTATCGGCATTGGCATCCTCATGGTATTCACGGTAACCATCTATGCTGCCGCATCACCCAATTCAGCCATTTCAGATAGCTCCAGCATTCTGGCCTTTCCGGGGAAGTTATTCCGGCAGGTTGCGGGTATTGATGACACTAGCACCGGTGTGAGCGACAACAATCCCTTGACGGACACCCCTACTGACGGCGTCAAGCCCGACAGCAACCCCAGCCCAAGCGCCGACCCAGCGGAGCCCCCAACAACAGATCAGACAAGCCCAGACCAGGAACCCAACAACCAGCAGTCTGATCCCGGACAGGGGCAGACCGATGATCCTGCTGCTGATCCTGGCGATGATCCTGCCCCTGATCCGGCTCCTGCCCCGGCTCCAGACCCTGCGCCTGGTCCTGGTGACTCCGCCAAAGATACGCCTACCGGCCGCGTCGTCGGCTACTTCGAGGACGGGTGGAAGAAGTACTTTGACGATTCATTCCCCGTCTTCAAAGAACACGTCGATGTCTTCGATGAGATTGTACCCTTCTGGCACACTCTTGGCCAGAACGGTGAGATCATCGTCAACCGCTACCGTAAAGAAGTAGTGGAGTTTGCCCATGCCCATGGAGTCAAGGTGGTCCCCCTTATCAATAATGAGAAAAACGTTGTTGAAGGGAACTCCCAGGTCTATACAAACCCAACCATCCGCAAGAAGGCAGTTGCGAGCGTGGTCGCCCTGGTGGATAAGTACGGCTATGACGGGGTCAATCTTGACTTTGAACAGATCCCCAAGGAGACGGCCCCCCAGTTCACCGAGTTCATCAAGATGCTTGCCGCCGAGCTCCACCCCCGCGGGAAGATTGTGTCTGTCTCGGTATTCCCCAAGGTTGACGTGCCCGAGAGGACCGCTGGCGCCCATGATTACGAAACCCTCAAGGAGTATGCCGATGAGCTCATTATCATGGCCTACCCGCATCATTGGAGCAGCAGCGCCCCCGGTTCGCTGGCGCCCTACGAGTGGGTTGACCGGATACTGGAGCACGCCGTCTCAGTTGTGCCCAGGGAGAAGATTGTCATCGCCCTTCCCCTCTATGGATACGACTGGCCCCAAGGCGGGCACGGCAGCTCGCGTCCGACCAAGGGTATGATGGACTACGCGATTCGGTACGGAGCTGACATCCATTGGGACAACAAGTCCAAGAGTCCCTACTTCTTCTACTGGGCCAACGGTGTCAAACACGAAGTCTGGTTCGACAACAGTTACGCCGTTGAGGCCAAGCTGAAGCTCGCCATCAAGCACGGTGTTTCCCTGGGCTTCTGGAGGGTTGGCTTTGAATACGGCCCTCGCCTCTGGGATGTAGTGCGCCAGGACTACCTGGGACGCTAGACTTGTCGAAACATGTCATCAATCGGGCAACCCCCTATCTGAACTCCACTAAAGGTATGTCCATATCAATATATCTACATATGCTTTCGGTATATCAATGTATCTAGATATCTACATGCGTTTGGAGCAGGCCATATCAATACATTTAGATATCTATATATGCACAGGTGTTTTGCCACGAGGAATCGGGGGACCCAGCCGGGGTGACAGGTTTCGACAGGGCAACCGCTCGCACCCTGTGTTTTGTGTTGACCGGACCCAGGTCGAAGTCTGAAGTCTCTCGATTGACGGCTGGTTGTAGGTCGCCTGGCGCGATGCCCCCCCGATTTCCGATATCCCCCTCAGGCCTGGGTTTTTGTAAAGCGCCTGACGGGGATACTACCTTTAGAGAAGCGCCAACACCGAGCACTGAATCAGAAGCACTGATTCCGGAGCACTGATTCCGGAGCACTGATTCCGGAGCACCGATTCAGGAGCACTCGTTCAAGAGGGGGGTACTGGGCTGTGGCGAACAAGAGAACAAAGGACAAGCTGGGGAGATCGTTGGCGAGGGTGGTAAAGGCTACAGGGCTAGCGAAGGTTCCAGGGCTGGCAAGGTTGGCTGCGCCAGCGGTTGGAAAGGTTGGCTCAAAGGCAGCGGATCTCTTCAACCGCACCCTTACTTGGGCGCGCCGCGATCCCCTCTGGCTCGTGTCAGGCGTTGGTCTTATCCTCATCATCGTGGTGGCGCTGCTTCAAACACCTCCCCTGGCGAAGCCAGGCCCACAGCAACTGGGAGTAAGGAATGAGGGGGTCGGCGGCCCACAAGGAGACCAGTCGCAACGAAGGGTGGTCGGCTACTTCGAAGACGGTTGGAAGAAATACTATGACGACTCCTTCCCTGTCGTCAGAGACAATCCCGATGTCTTTGACGAGATAGTCCCCTTCTGGCATACCTTGAGTCAAAGCGGTGAGATCATCGTCGACCGCCAGAGAGACGAGGTCGTTAACTTCGCCCGCGAAAACGACATCAAGGTTGTACCGCTGATTAACAACGAAAAGAATGTAGACCCCGGCAATGACCGGGTCTTCACCGACCCCACCATCCGCCAGAGGGCTGTTGATAGTGTCGTTGCCCTGGTGGACAAGTACGGGTATGACGGGGTCAACATCGACTTCGAGAAGATCCCCGCCGGCAGTGCCGCTGACTTCACTGAATTCATCAGGATGCTTGCCTCGGAGCTGCGACCTGAGGGAAAGATCATCTCCCTCTCGGTCTTCCCCAAAGTGGATGTGCCAGAGCGGATCCACGGCGCCCACGACTACGAAGCCCTTGAGGAGCACGTTGACGAGTTCATCATCATGGTCTACCCCCATCACTCCAGTGGCACCGGACCGGGTTCGCTGACTCCCTACGGCTGGGTGGATGCGGTTATGGCCTGGACCGTGGAGCGGATCCCCCGGGAGAAGATAACCGTTGCCCTCGCCCTCTACGGGTATGACTGGCCGGCGCGAGGTACGGGAACTACCCTGCCTACCAAGGGGATGGTGAGTGTGGCCGACCGCTTCGGTGCCGACATCAAGTTTGACACGGAAACCCGCTCTGCCTTCTTTTTTTACTGGAAGAACGGCATCAAGCACGAGGTGTGGTTCGAGGACAACAGGTCAATCCGCGAAAAGATTGAGCTCTTCCGCAAACACGATGTAGCCCTGGGCTTCTGGCGCGTGAACTTCGAGCACAACCCAGACGAGCTCTGGGAGATTGTCCGTCAGGAATACCTCAACAAGTAGAGCGTGGGCACTCGTGTGGGGGCTTGGGTGGCGGCTTATGTGGGGACTCGTGTGGGGGCTTGGGTGGGGTTCTACTTCCACAGTTGGGCGATGTTCACGTCCTTGTAGTAGTGGTTAATGAGGGCTTCGGCGTCCATACCGTTCTCCGCTAATCTGCGCGAGCCCTTCTGGTCAAAACCAACGCCATGGCCGTATCCGCGCCCCCGAAAGACAACGGTGTCACCCACAATTCTGATACTAGTGAAGAGCGTGGACTTAATAAGGCCGCGACCCAAGCCGTTACGGAGATCAACGCCGTGAACCGTGGTGTCCCCAACCTGCACCTTGGTGGCTCGCCCCGACGGCCCTGTCTCAAGAACCTTCACCCTGTCAATGGGGCCCGCCTTGGTCCACCCTGCCACCTGGCGCAACCGGCTCTTAGGCACCTCCGCCTCCCACTCCTCCCCCTCAACGCAGGGCGAGTTTACAACCTTAATATATGGGGGCTGTATGTTCCCCGGAAAGCTCTCCTCATAGGATGCGGTCCTGCCGCCGCTGCAGCTGTAGTAGAAAGCAACAATGAACTGGCCATCATGGGTTATAACCTTGCCACGGCTGTTTCGCACCGCCTCGCGGACACGGTCGTTGATAAAGTCAGGCCGATAGGGAGGCGAGTGCTGCGGCGACGTGCATACATCTGTTCCATGGAGGCGCCTGGCTTCTCCGGTGCCATCCTCAAGGATGGTCATCACCACCGTCCTTGAGGCAATGGCCTGGGCTTCAGTGGCAGCAAGGGGCGAACGGTTGCCGATCTCCACCGCCACAATCCCCTCTACATAGGTCTCCAGGGGCATCCAGAGAACCTTGCCTGTGGCATGGTCAAACATCGAGATGGTGGGTTCCTTTTGGTATTTATCGGCCAGTTCTGGATCGATGATAGGGGCCGGTGACGGCCCAGGCCCGGGCCCGGGAGCTCGTTCCGGAGGTCTCCGTTCCAGCCCCTGGAACTGAAGAAAGGCGCCAACGGCGACAATCAGGACCAGGGCGCCGCCAATCCACTTGAGAGACACCTTCCAACTATCTGACACCGCAACCACTCCCTCCCGGCAAGCGACAAGTAAGGGCATCAGGCCGATTACTACTGCCTGTCCTTATGATTGGTTACGGGGGGAGGATTGATGCCATTTCCACCTGCCATCCCTTGAGCCTGTGTTGAAGGACTCCGGAATGTGTAAACTAAGCGTCGGGGTGATAGCCTTTGGATCTCCAGCTACTCACTAACTCACTACGGGGGGCCTGGCGTATGGCCGGGCTTCGACATCCCATTGTAATCAGGGCGCGTCCGCCGCGTAAACGGCAGCTCAGCCTGGATGATGACAGGGTACTGAGCCGGGTCGTTCGGGTCCCTATTAGCTTCGACGACCCCAGGCTCTCGGAGCAAGTGGCCAGGGGTCTAAGCGGACTGGGCTCTGTTGACCAACTCAAAGGGCTGGGACGTCGTTGTCTCCTGATGGGGAATTTCAACAGCCCAGACCCCTACCCGGCCTCAACTGACCTGGGTCTGCTCAAGGTTGTCGTAACGAAGCTGAAGACCCTGGGCCTGGAGGTCACCATTGGCGCCAGCGCCGGCATTCCGTGGTTTCCCACCAGTGAGGTCACAGTTAAACTGGGAGTGGACACCCTTGCCCGGGATCTGGACGCAAGGCTGTGGATTACAGACCAGTCCAAGCGGTGGGTCGAGGTGGAGACACCCTACCAGGGATGGAAGGTGCTTCTCCCGGAGCGGCTCTTTAACTTCCAATGCGTGGTCTACATGGCCCTGATGAAGGCGCACCGCTTCGCCGGGTTCAGTCAGGGGATGAAACTGTCCATGGGCCTCATCCATCCCTGGACAAGACGGACGATGCACATCAGCAACCTGGAAGAGCGGATCGCCGCCCTGGCCGCCGTCGTCCAACCAGACCTCATCATCGCCGACGGCCGCCTGTCCTTCATCACCGGGGGACCTGAAGCAGGACTGCTGGCGCAACCGGGGGTCATTCTCCTTGGCAGCAACCAGTTGACAATGGAGGTCCAGGGCATGCGCGAATTGGCCAGGTCCGCCCGCCAGCAGGGGATCGACCTGGAGGTGAAGCCCCACGAGGAACGGGTCATCTCCCTCGGTCGCAAAATGGGAGTCAGTAGCTCCCCAACAGAAGCGGTCGAAGTCGATTAGGGTTCGGGAAGGGACAGATCGGTGTCAGGCGGCTCGTAACCCAGCGCCCTTCCCATGGACACCACCTGACCCTTGTGATGAAATTCGTGGGTTATCATGTGGGTAAAGAGCCACCGGACGGAGAATCGCAAGGGCCTATCGACGCCATCGATCCTCCGCGTGAAGACCTCGTCGAGCCAGCCACCGTTGTGCCTCACCAGCGACTCCATCATTTCGTCAATCTCCCGAACGAGCCGCCGCAACCTGGTCACAGACTGACAGTCTCTAATGGTAAGGGGCTGGTGCTCTTCGCGATTGTACAGGCTAATCCAAAAACGGTAGGAATCGATGGTATGGACCATCGTGTCACGAACGCTCCCGTGGCCAAATCCAGGCACCTCTCTGGTGAAATCACCAGGTGTCAGTTGGTCAAGATACTCAAAGAGCGTGGTTCGGGTGTCCTTTATCCACTGGTACATCCTTAACAGGTCATCCATGATTCTATTCCTTCACCCCTTGTTTAAAGGCCTGCTCCTGAACCTGCTCCAGTACGTTGCCCACAATCATGGCGGGAATATGGCCAGGACTCGTGGATCCCTCGCCATAGGTATCGAATATGAAGCCACGCCGGGCAAGTTCTTTATTGGTATAGCCGAAGATGTAGTGCCACACCTGAACGAAGACCTCGCTGAAGGGAACTTCGTTACGAATAGAGTTAAGACCTGCTAGATCCCGCTCAACAGCAGCGAGGCTCTCCTCGAGCCACTGCTTGAGGACAGGGATGACAATCTTGATGGCGGCGACCATGACATCTATATCCGCCTCGGTGAAGTAGGGGATGAGCAGCCTGATGGTGGCTCGATCGTCTCCGGCGCTGCCATCGGTCCCGGCCAGGTAACCGGTGGCCGCCAAGAACCTGATCGCATCCTCCAGCTTGCCTTCATCCCACTGCAGCGCGTCTGCCAATCCCTGACGGGTAACCCCTTCATATCCCACGGTGTGAAGGAGACAGCCAAGCTCCTCTCCCAGCTCCGCACGCTTCTGGGATAGAAGGAATTGGAAGTCGTCAACGCCATCAAAGTCAAGCTCGGGCTGGGCCCAGAGCAGATCGGGTAGGCTGTAGCGCCGCAGATTGTGGTCGCCAAAGGTATGCAACAGGTACGGACCCACCCGCATGCTATGGCCGCCCCAATAGACTGCCTTCAGGGAACCAGAAACATCGGCCTCACCCCAGAGGACATACTCGGTGCCGCCGGCCTGCTTCTTCCTGCTATTGATGATGCCCCAATCATTCAAGAGGCCAAGGGTGCCCCAATCAAGGAAGTAACAGCCGATGATCATAAAGGCCAATCTCTCTGGGCTCACCAGGGGGTTTCGATAGCTGCTGAGGACCCCAAAGACCTGAGCCCTCCTGGCATGGATCTCCTCCGCCAGACCCTCGGCATGGTGCTGGCTGACCCTGGTCACAAGCTCCTTGTCGTCGCGACTGAAGAGGGTGAAATTAACCCTGAGTTTGTTTTCGTCCTCCCGTAGGAAACCGAGATTAAGGAGGCGCCGCATGTCAGTACCGGTGTCAGGGTCAGTTAGAATCCCGTCCTTTGGCTGGGGTTCCTCATTGAGCCGGAACAGCACGTCCTGAGCCGCCTCATTCTTCAGGCTGGTATAGGGGTTGTCCTCGGGCCTTGTGCCTGCCAGGTTTCCACAGATCCCGTACTTCATCTTCTGTCCACTCATTTTGGGAAGTACCTCCGGTCTCTTGGGCTGTATCTGCAATCTCTCCTTATTCTATCATTTGTCGAAGAACTGTCCAGAGGTCAAGGGTTGTTCACATCGTTACCGGGAGTAACCAGGCGCCACACTCTCTTCCATCGGCATCCATGTCAGGATTGATTGGCGACAACGAAAAGGTCATATATACTTGAAGGTGATGCGCTTGCCTGAAACCAGACACTCTAGTCGGCCACGGCTTCCCATAAGGATGAGGTGATAGTATCGAAAACCTGCGCACTCACGGACAGGCGCCATATAGAGTTGCCGTCATCCATGGCGGTCCCGGCGCCCCTGGAACAATGGCGCCCGTAGCAAGGGAACTGGTCTCACTGTTTGGGATTGGGGTTCTGGAACCCCTGCAGACCGCTGACACCATCGACGGACAGGTTGAAGAATTGAGGGCAGTCCTGGAACAGCACGGCGACACCCCCGTCACCATGATCGGGCACTCCTGGGGCGCGTGGATCTCTTACATCCTGGCTGCCAGGCATCATAGCATCGTCAGAAAGCTCATCCTGGTGGGCAGCGGCCCCTATGAACACAAGTACGTCCAGAAGATGAATGAAACGAGAGCGGCCCGTCTCTCGAATGAGGACAAGGCCAGACTCAAAGGCCTGGCTGAGCGCTCTGGTGAACTTGAGCCAGGGGCCCAGCGCCAGAAAGAGATGTTCGCAGAAATGGGCCGAATCATGTCGCGGGTTGACTCTTACCGACCCATTGATGCCGATGATGGTGACGGCAAGATTTTGGAATTTCAGCCGGAACTCTACAGGAAGCTGATGCCTGAGGCCATCGCCCTCCGGAAGAGCGGCGAACTACTGCGTATCGGTGAGAGAATTGAGTGCCCTGTCGTCGCTATCCACGGCGATCATGACCCACACCCCTACAGTGGTGTGAAGGAGCCCCTGTCAGGGCAGGTGCGGGATTTTCGGCTCACCCTGCTGCAGAACTGCGGCCACAGCCCCTGGAACGAGGAACTGGCAAGGGAAGAGTTTTATCGGATCCTCAGGCAGGAGCTAGAAGACGGGGACTAAGGGCGTGAGCAGCCGGCCTCTAGGGAAAAAACTTGGGGACCAATGAAACAATTCCCAGCCATTTTCGTCTCAATACCGGGAGTGGTGATTGGATCACTCCAGACGGTTGCAGACGAAGCATCTATCTGCCAGAACGTAGGGGGTAATAGTTTGATGTTACACAGATGGGCCAGTTCAAAGACAAAGAATACCGGTAGAGCAACTACTCTGGCTGTAGTCGCTCTCATCGTGGTCATCATCCTGGGGCTTACGGGGTGCCAGACCACTGATCTAACTGAGCTGTCCGACGAGGACCTCAATGCCCTTGTCGCCAGGCTGGAGGAGGTCCCGGACAAGGAAGCGGTAACCCAGGCCGTTGAAGACCTCCGTATCCCTGGAGGGGTCCAGGTATTGTCGCTGGATGGCGCGTCCTACATCGTTGTTTCCCTGGGCCAACGGCCCCAGGAGGGACACAGTCTCCAGATCCAGTCGCTAACGGCTGATGACAGTGAGGCCATCAAGATAGTCTTCGCTGAGCTGGTCCCAGGCAAGGCCAGGCAATCTGATAGAGATGAGATCCAGGATGTCGCCGTCTTCAGGGTTGAAGGCTACTCTGTTCAGGCCGAGCTGGAGCTGGCCTTTGAGGGAATGCTCAAGGTTGAGGAGCCCACAAGGGGCCAGGAGCTCTCAGGCCGCTCGCTTCAGGTTGCAGGCTACCTGGTTGCGGAAGAGGACAACGTAACCGTGAGCTACGCGATAGTGGACGGCAACAACCTGACCCTGGCGGAGGGTACCATGACACCGGCGCTGGGACGGTTTGAGGCCCAGGTGGAGATCAACGCCCCCAGCACCGGCAGCGGGCTTCTTGTCCTGTCGGCCCAAGGGGCGCGCCGCAACTACCACGAAACGATCCCCCTAACCTTCGCCGACCCTGAGCCGGAGACTGGTGGCGACCTGACCCGGATGTCCCCCGACCAACTTGAAGCCCTCGTCATCCGGCAGGATGTCTATCACCATCAGGAGGTCATCGCGGCTGTCCAGGAGTTCAAGGCCCCTTCCGAGGCAGGCGAGACCGCGAAGAGTGGGGTGCGAGTCCTGTCCTTAGAAGATGGCGTCTACATCATCGTTGGCCTGGGTCAACGCCCAACAAGCGGTTACAGCATCGAGCTTGGAGCCGTCGAGGCGAAGGACAACAACACTCTCTATGTTATCTTCCAGGAAGACCTACCCGATGAAGGCGAAAATGTTGCAGAGGTTCTCACCTATCCAGTTGAGGTCTACCGCGTCACCGACGGCTACCAGGTCGACGCCGTGCTGTTCGAGGCATATGAGGGTCAGTAACAGTAACTGATCAAAACCATTCGGGACTAAGAGCAAGAGAGAAGACTTGGGTCACCGGCAAACAGAGCCCCCGCCAAAAGGCAGGGGCTTTGCCATGCTGCACGTATCCTCAGCTGCACCCATCCTTAGCTGGACGAATAAAACTCGCAGAACTCAGTCCGCGCCTTAGGTACTCTCTGAAACCCGTAGGAGCCCTTGGGAACGGCGCCGTCTGGGTCCTGAAGCTTCAGGCACTTCCAGCCCAGCACATCTGGCTCCCTGAACTTGCAGGTCTTGCACTGCTGGGGCATCTGGCCCCTCATCCCCCTGTAGAAGGCGAAGGCCAGACCAAGGGTCACGAAGATGGCCAAGGCCCGGGCAAGATTAAGTCCAAAGCTGCTGGTATCAGCAAAACCAAGGGCCCCGCTCCGCCCGGCTGCTGAGGCTTCAGAGACCTCGAACCGGTAGACCGTCTCACCCTGTGAGTTGAGACCGCTGACACTGGTCACGTTCCTCAGGTACGCTCCCTTGTTGACTCCCAGGAACCGGCCGTTGTAGACCTGCACCAGCCAGGTGCCGGAATCACTGACAAACTGAACCCTGTCTATGCTGGAATGCCTGGCGTAACCGGCCACTACTCCTGCTTTGGGCAGGGTTGACCCCAGATATCCGTAGCCCGTGACCTCAAGATAGTCGTTGTCGGGAACCTTGAAAGTGAGGGGCCTGGTGTTTACCGTGGCTGACTTGAGATCCTTCGAGCTATATCCTACCAACTGATGACGAAGCTCGCCACTAACAGGATAGGAAAACCAGACGATGTAACCGCCTTCCGTCTCCACGGCGTATTCCACGGTCAATGAAGATCTCTCTTTGAGATTAAAGGGAGCGTGTTCCTTCAGTCGTTCCATGTCTTCCGCGCCCAACTCCAAAGGCGCGTCATCAAGGAGTTTCCCCTGATAGCAGCCGGCCAAAAGCAGCGCCAGGGCCAGGGTTAGGGCCAACAAACCGACCAGAACAAGCCTTCCAGACACTGAACCCACCTCCACTTATTCGGTAACCATATTATACCACAATGAGCCAACAGGTGCCTCAGTTGGCTTGTCTGGATGATCTTGGGCCTCTATTCGATTCTCACGCCCCTCCTTCCCCATTCGATTCTCCCGTCCGTCAGTAGGATAAGGAAGAGAAAAGGAGTAGCCAGCGGGAGCGCCGAAGAACCCCCAGGGAGGGATTGACATTGACAGTACATTTCATTAGCCCTGAACGCCGGACCCTGCACGGGAGCTTTTCCCGGGATTACGAGCCGATACTGACCATCAACCCCGGGGATACCGTCCGCTACAAGACCCTTGACGCTGGTTGGGGACTGGAGCCCCCCAAGGAAGAGGGGCTCCCCAGAAAGCACTTTGAACCCCGCGACCCGGAGAGAGACTCAGGTCACGCCATGTGCGGACCCATCGCCATCCGCGGCGCCAAGCCAGGAATGACCCTGGCGGTGCAGATTAACGCCCTGCGGCCGGGCAGCTGGGGATGGAGCTCTGCTGGCGGCTGGCCCCTTTGGGTCAACGACCGGCTGGGGATCAGCGAGGCCCAGGAGGTCCATGCCGATTGGCGCCTTGACGCCGATGCCATGGTGGGACGCAACCAACGGGGAGAGACAGTGCCGCTGCGGCCATTCATGGGACTGCTGGGCATGCCCCTTGGTGAGCCGGGCATCCACTCCAGCAGACCCCCACGCTTTTGCGGGGGCAACCTCGACTGCAAGGAGCTTGTGCCTGGAAGCACCCTCTACCTGCCAATACCGGTTGAGGGCGCCCTCTTCTCCATTGGTGACGGGCATGCCGCCCAGGGCGACGGCGAGGTTAGTGGAGTCGCCATCGAGTGCCCCATGGACCTTGTCGACATTACCCTTGACCTGCGCCCTAACATGGAGCTAAAGATGCCAAGGGCCAAGACCCCTGCCGGCTGGATCGCCTTTGGCCTGCACGAGGACTTGAACGAGGCCTTTGTCATTGCCCTTGAAGGGATGCTGGACCTGATGGGTAGTGTCTACGGCCTCTCGAAGGTGGAGGCCCTGAACCTTGCCAGCCTGGTTGTGGATTTCCGGATTACACAGGTGGTCAATGTGGTCCGCGGCGTACACGCGGTACTGCCCCACGGGGTGATTGGCCAGAGCCATGAAGCAGGTTGAGTATACGGAGATCATTGAGTTGGCTCGGGCTCAATAGACCATCTAAATGGCTTCAGTCCGTGAGTCACGCCCATTGCCCCCAGCGACCAGCCTGACAGGAATACCTCTTCGTTGAGCTCGTACTCAATCAGGGGTCTCATTACAAGCCGTTTGCTGGGCATCCGCTGCCATAGAGATCGGTCAGGGCAACCCTGAGGCAGATCTCTTCGCCAGGCTGTAGCGTCTTGTTGATTGGAATGGATTTCTCCGTCACAAGACAGGGAAAACGCGTCACCTTAACTGGCTGATCGCTTTCATTCTTGAAGTAGAACTGGTATTTGCCATCGCCAGCAGAGCCTTGGGCAGACTGTCTCAGGGGACTGTCTGGGTAGTTGGTGAGTACGCTCCAGTTGACCAGATGCAGCTGCTCACCTTCGAGCCAGCGGCGCGGCTCTTTCTCATAGGCCAACTTGGAGAGCCGCCAGTCATTGAACTGGGAGAAGCTCAGATCCGGCTCCAGATAAACGGATCCGAAGGCGTAGGGAGTAAAGACCGACCCAACGACTCTTCCCCACCTGACTTCAGCCGCCGCGGTCTGCTGTCCGCCGCTCAGGCTCTCAAACAACGCGATCACCGTCTGCGGTCGGGGCTCGCGGTGCAAAAGGCTGCCCCGCCACAGAACGTTAAACTCGAGAGGACGGTGCGCAGAATCCTGGCCTGCAATGAGGGGTAGGTAGTAGCCGGGGCGAACTGTGAAGTTGAGATAGTAGTAGAGGCCAGAGAAGAGAAAAAACCTCCTCTTGCTTCCCAGTTGCCTCCTTACGTTACACATACTACGCTATATAGCCTACTTTTACCACCCCAGTCATGATGTCCTTCGTACTGAGTCTGACGAGCTGCAGTTACCGAAGAAATACTCCCTGGAACGGTGGGAGACAAATCGATAGCCACTCCTAGTCAACCACAGGCCGGCGAAATATCCTCTCCAGATCCAGGTCCAGGCCTGGGAAATCCGGGTGAGAGAACTCATCGCCCGGGCCGCCCAGGGCCACCAGGGCGTAGTTCCCGTCTTGAAGGGCAAAGGCCTCCAGGATGTCCTCCTCTGGATCCACCAGCCAGTAGTGGGGTACCCCGGCCTTGCGGTAGATCTCCATTTTCAGCAAACGGTCCTTACGACGATTGGAGGGAGATATCACTTCCACCACCAGATCGCAGGCGCCATCTACCCGCTTCTCCCGCTTGACGTCCTTCCGAGAACTGGAGACAAACAATATATCCGGCTGTAGCACATTCTTATCTGTGAGAGTAACGTCCAGGGGGGCCATGAAGGTCTCACCTTCGGGATCAGTGGTTTCAAAGAAATCCGCCAACTGGCGCCCCAAGCTAAAGGCTACCCGTTGATGATGCATCGATGGCGATGGATCCTTGACAAGAACTCCCTCGAGGATCTCAAAGCGGTAGCCTGGTTCTTCCGGGATCTGCAGGTAGTCCTGGTAGGTGTAGGTGTCCTTCTTGGAGTATTCAGGCTGCTCCTCCCGGACAACCAGGTCCCCGCCAGCCAGGGCCGCCAACACGGCTCCCGCCTCGTAGCGATACTGCCTATCCCCCAGCTCTACCACGGGTATCCGCTTCTGCCTTGTGTAACGCCAGATGGTTTCAACCGATAGACTCAGCTTCTCCGCCAGTTCATGGGCTGTCAGCAGTTTCCTCATGGGGTCGCCTCCTCATTCACTGCTGGGCGGCGAAAAACCCTGTCCAGATTAAGATCCAGTCCGGGAAAACCCGGATGCGTAAACCTGTCGCCCGGACCGCCCAGGGCCACCAGGGCGTAGTTCTCACCCCTGAGGGCATAGGCCTCCAGGGTGTCGTCTTCTGGGTCCGCTAGCCAGTAATGGGGCACGCCAGCCTTTCTGTAGATTTCCAGCTTCTCAATCCGGTCCTTCCGACGATTGGACGGAGACATAATCTCCACCATCAGCTCGCAGGCACCGTCAATCCGCTCCTTGCGCATGATCTCCTTTTGGGTGCCAGAGACAAACACTATGTCTGGCTGCAACACGTTTCTATCGGTTAGTGTAACATCCAGTGGGGCGCTAAAGACCTCGCCCTCAGGGTCATGGTCCCTGAAGAAGGTTATCAACTGGTACTTCAGCTCTCGGGACACTCGCTGGTGCTGTACTGAAGGCGACGGCTCTTTCACCAGGACTCCCTCGAGGATCTCAAACCGATAGCCCGGCTCTTCGGGGATCTGCAAATAGTCCTGATAGGTATAGCCACCTTTTTCAGGCTTCATAGGATCACCTCCACCCACCAGCTTACAACTGAACACAACTTGTGTCAAGTTTAAACAAGTCTCTTTTTCGCATATCCCAGATTGGGAGCTGAGATGCCTCCTCTTCCAACCCCTTGGCACGGGAGAAGCCCCAGCCATTCCATTGCCAGACGGTCACCTGTTCCACAAGGGGATTGGTGTAACTCCCCTCAACCACCACCAGCTCCTGGGCGCCGTCATCGTCCAGATCCATCAGTGTCGCCCAGTAGTTGGGGTTGTCAAGATTTGATGACTGCCATACAGGCCTCATGACGTGGTCCTCCAGAGTTAAGATGAAGAGGTGATTCTTGACGCTCCTGTCCTCTTCAGTAACCCAAAAGGGCCTGTTGGGCCCAAAGCTCCCTTCCTTCCAGACCAGGAGGTTCAACTCGGCTACGCCGTTGTTGTCAGAGTCACCGACGAAGTAATAGTCGACCCACCAGTTGTCAGGGGTTCGCCAGAGGAGCCGATGGCCGCAGGTAACCCTCAGAACCCCGTCAGCCAGGGCGTAGTACTCACTGATCCCGTCCTGATTGAGATCGTGGCTCTCCTCCTTCATTAGCCTGGCTTTCGGTAGAAGGGCAGGGTTTTGGGTAGTAGGTAGTTCCATTCTGCCCTCGCGAAACCCAGCGAAGCCTGGGTCTTCGGTGGCAGCCCCGGCCTTCGCCGACTGAACTCCTTCATCGTCCAAAGGGCAGCGTATGGGTACCGAGGCCACTACAGCAGACACGGCTACCAGCGCAATGGCGACGAGCAACCGATGGTACTTCATGGGGCCACAAAGGCGTTGGTCCACTCTGGAAGCGCTGGCGCCTGTCCGCTGTCCAGCATCTCACGCCACTTCTGGTCTGTGAGGCGGTCACTCAAGGGCCAGGTAAACTCGTAGTAGGAGTAGACCCCTCCCTTGGCGATCCTCAGGCTGCCGTCCACGGGTACCACCACGTATATCTCGTAGACATACCCGGTGGCCTCCTCCAACCACCGCAGTTGGGATCGGTGGCCACATCTGCAACAATGGCTGCAGGCCGGCCGTCAATGGCGGACCGATGGTCAATGCCTTCATCCCTCATGGCATCAAGCCAGAAGTGCTCAAGCTGCCCCCCGTAGGAGCGAATGAGATCATAGTCTTCATCGCTCAGCGGCGTATCTGACAGCTCCTTTTCTGAAATTGTCTTCAATGAAAGGGCAAGCTCCTCAAGCCTCATGAGGCTCTCCTTATCTCTTATGCTCAGCAGACCGCGGGCCAGGAGCCCCTCTCTGGTCATTCGCACCAACGAGGCGACACGGCCGTAGACTTCGGGATTAGGCTCAACATACCCGCGGTCATCGCCACCATAGCCCCCACCCATTTCGGCATAGACCTGTTTGGCGTAGAGGATGGTGTCATGTTTCAGCTCTGTCCAACTGCCGAGGAAGGTATTGAGTTCCTTCCGGACCCAGGCTGTGTTGCGCATGAAGGGGGGATACCCCTCCCCTTTAGGGACAATCAGGGGCCTGAGGGCATACAGCCACCCCCAGTAGAGGTTCTGCCGCCAGGTCTCCCCATCCAGGTTGGCAATGAACTCCCGCATCTTGGCCATGTTCTCCGGGTAGTTCT
>LADL02001304.1_pt1 | contig 68358 bp, 40 predicted proteins | sample 619721 | NCBI WGS metagenome assembly LADL02 (sample SAMN03397408, study PRJNA257561) | rock porewater metagenome | biome: terrestrial; feature: Opalinus Clay rock; material: porewater; isolation source: Opalinus Clay rock porewater BRC-3 borehole | place: Switzerland: Mt Terri URL, St-Ursanne ...
AGGCAAAAAGTAAATACCACCTTTTCGGTGGTTTTTACTGTGAAGAATTGGAAGCTGTATTTGGTGGAGGTTTACCGGAACGTAATACTGCTGGAAATGTGGGTGTTCTTTTTATTTGTATGTACTAAATGAGTTTATAAACATATAAAAATTACATTAAGTATTAATAAAAAACATAAGCATTTAGCATAAGGATTTTGACACCCCCTTTTTTTTAAATATTTATTGCTCTTCTTGGAAAATTTAAAACAATCTTTAAAAATCCTATGAAGAATAAAATCTAAATTATGGGAATAGGATTAACTATTTATACCAAACACACAATAAATGTGCACGTGCACATTTATTGTGTATTTCCTTTGTTCTTTAAAATTTATCTTCTACATTAGCTGAATGAGATGTTAATAATCAGTTTTTGAACTTAAATTCTGATGATCTTTTATAATGATAATTGTTGCTTAAAAATATGTTTGTTTACTTATCGTTGGAAATATAAAAAGTTAATTAAATTATCTATTTAAAATTTAAAATTTAACACTTATAAAATAAATAATTTTAATAGAGTTACCATCATAATTTATGACTTACTATTATGTCAGTTAAAATGATATTTTTTATTTAAAAACAATTAATCACAAACATAAATATGAAAAAATTTAAGACGTTACCAGATCTGAAATCTAATAAGTTAAAATTTTATTTTCTGATATTGGCACTCATAATTTTAAATACCGCTAATGGGCAACAATCTAGCTACAAAGATAGTTTAACCATAAAAGTTGAAAATAATACATATTGGTGGACAGGTATTGTTAATGATGGCTATAAAATGCCTTTGAAAAAGGAATATTTAGCAGACTTTACTAATAGCAATTATGGGAATCAAGTTCAACCCTTGATGCTTTCCAATAAAGGCGAAGTAATTTGGTCCGAACAGCCATACAGTATCAATTTTGCTCCAGGGAAATTGAGCGTTAAAGGTAATTCTGTTGACTTTCAATACAATAAAGCCGGGAAAAGTTTAAAAGAAGCTTATATGTATGCAAGTAAAACGTATTTTCCAGCAACCGGTAAAATGCCTGATACACTTCTTTTTACCCATCCACAATACAACACCTGGATTGAGTTGATTTACAATCAAAATCAAAAAGACATTATGATTTATGCCAAAAATATTATCGCGAATGATTTACCGCCAGGAGTCTTAATGATTGATGATAACTGGCAAGAAGACTATGGTAAATGGGATTTTCATCAGGGACGTTTTTCAGATCCTAAATCAATGGTAGATTCTTTACATAATTTAGGATTTAAAGTCATGTTATGGGTTTGTCCTTTTGTCAGCCCCGATTCTGATGTATACAGAGATTTAATGAGTAAAAAATATTTTGTTACGGATAAATCGGGAAACCCTGCAATAGTTCAATGGTGGAATGGAGCCAGTGCTTTGCTGGACTTGACAAATCCAGATGCTGTCGTATGGTTTAAATCTCAACTAAATAAATTAACAACTGATTACGGTGTGGATGGATTTAAGTTTGACGCAGGAGATTTTGAATATTATACTGAAGTAAATTCTTTTAAACCTGACGCTACCCCTACAGAGCACTCTGAAGCCTACGGCAAAATTGCGCTTGATTATCCTCTCAATGAATATAGGGCTATTTGGAAAATGGGTGGCCAGCCTTTAGTTCAGCGCTTACGTGATAAAGCGCATAGCTTCAAAGATTTGCAATTACTCATTCCTAATATGTTAATTGAGGGATTAATGGGCTATTACTTTTCCTGTCCCGATATGATTGGCGGAGGTGAATTTACAGCGTTCTTAAATGAAGACGTGTTAGATCAAGAATTAATTGTGCGTTCGGCCCAGTGTCATGCCTTAATGCCAATGATGCAATTTTCAGTGGCCCCATGGAGAGTTTTGGATGAGCAGCATTTTGAGGCCGTCAAAATGGCTATTCAAATTCGTGAAAAACATAAGGGCTATATCTTAGAATTGGCAATTAAAGCCTCAAAAACGGGAGAGCCAATAATGAAATCATTGGAGTTTAATTATCCCAATAGTGGGTATGCCAATATTATTGACCAATTTTTATTAGGAGATAAATTACTTATTGCTCCAGTGCTAACAAAAGGAGCTTTAAAAAGAAAGGTAGTGATCCCAGAAGGTAAATGGAAGGGTTTTGACGGAAAGATATTTAAAGGACCAAAAATAATAGAAGTAAACGTTGGAATAAATGACTTGCCTTATTTTGAGAAAATAAATTGAAACAACACATTAATCAAAATTAAACACAATACAAATAATTTTGGACAAGGTTTTAACTAACTTATTATTAAGATTAATAAGTTAGTTTTTTTCTTAAAAAATTATCCTTGACTATTGAAATTAAAGATAATGCTTAATGAGCCTTGAAGAATTCATTCTATTTTATTAAATCTTAACAAAGGTCTTGTTTTTATTCATATACCATAAAATCAAATATAATATACCAAAGCCACCCAAAACTGCAAAAGCGTTGTAATATACCCCTGTAAACTTTTCAAAACCAAAAAGTACCTGTTTGGCAATTATAGAAAAATCGATAACATGAGAGGCAACATATGCCGTAATTGCATTGACGCCAATAACCTTCAGTGGAAATGCCCATTTTTTATATCCTTTAACATCCACTATATAATAGAAAAAAGCCAGAAGAAGGAAACAAGCGCCTGATGACAGCAAAACAAAAGAACTTGTCCATAATTTTTTAACAATTGGATGCCAAATATCTATAACCAACGCCAATGTTATTCCGGTAATACCCATCAAACCAAGATACATCGCAATTGTTTTTCTTTGAAATGAAGAGCGAAGGAGCTCTCCCGCAAACACACCTGATAATGTCGTTGCCAAAAATCCAAACCCAGTTAACAACCAAGTATATTGTGTACCGTCATCAAAACGACCAAAAACATAATGATCTATATATAGCGCAATATTTTTGTCAGGCAGCAATTCGCTGTTGCCAATTCCAGGAACATTTGAAATTTCTAATATTAGTGCGTATGCAACAAGACTCGAAACAAATAGTATATACCTGCCGTTTTTACTTAAATGTATGTATGCAATACAGGAAAAAAGGTATCCCACTGCAATGGCTTGAAGGGTATTGCTGAAAATTTGAAATGATTTAATATCCAATTGCAATAAATTGCCTTGAACAATCCATCCTAAAATGAACAAAATTACAAATCTTCTGATTAAATGTGGATACAGTTTACTTTTATGATCGATTTCACGGATTCTAGTGTCCATTGAAAAAGGAATAACAACCCCTACCACGAAAAGGAACAGCGGCATAATAATATCATAAAAATGAAAACCAAACCACTCAGGGTGAGAAAATTGTGTTGCAAAAAATTCTGTAACCGGAGTTTGAGTACCTTCGCGCAGACTCCAAAAAAATCGATCCGCAAAAATAATCATTAACATGTCGAATCCTCTCAGTACGTCGACAGATACCAATCGAGTACTCTCTATTGCAGGTTTATTCATTTTGTTTTTAATTAGATTATTATTAAAAGTGTTTATACTTACAAAATCAACTGTTTATTTTTTAATTAAAATTATTGCAAGATTTGAATTACCTGAGTACGATTTGCAGGGATAGTAATATGCAATTTGTTCTTATCAACTTTTATCGGTTGTCCACCCACTAATTCTGTTGCTGAAAATTTTCTAAAAATTTTGAGTTGCTCCAAGTTGAGGGACACAACGCATTGTACATCCTTATTTCCATTATTCCTAACTGTGAAAAAAAGTTCTTTATCATCACCAAAGCGTTCAATTCGCACCGATTCAACATTGGAAACAGCTTCAGTAACAGGTTCCCATCCAGCTCCTGCAATCAGTTTGATGATAGGAATGTATTTTTTAAAGAAAGGACGTCCATTTTCAATTTTTTCAGCATCCTTCCAATAAGGATCATTGGAAGCATCCACACTAAAAAATGACGGAAAAAAGCCATAAGCCATAAGTTTCTCAAAATAAATTTCATAGCCTTTGAAAGGAAAATCAGTAAAAGCTTTATCATTTAAACCCTCATTTAGTAGAAATACTATGGGTTTTTGAAATGAAATAGCCCTTTTGAAATCCAAGGCTTCAGTATTGTGATCTCCCTTTGAATACCAACTTAATTCAGCCCCAAACAAATCCAGATTGGCTGCTGCAAATGGATTCCATCCGTGACCATTGCCCATAACCAACTTTCCTTGAGAATGCATTTCATCAGCAATTTTTTTCATAAACTCAAATTCCGAAGTAAAATTCCAGATTGCCGGCCGCGCCACATTTTTAGAAAATGACAATGGATAATCTGTATATTTAAAATGTTCTTTGCGGTAATTCAAATCATGATGCCAGTTCCACTCCATTGAATCAAAATAGATTCCATCTACATTCATTTTATTTGCCGGTGTTATTTCATCTTGTTTTACATATTGATAACGATTATAACCTTCAAGATCAGGATCACAATTGGTAGTGATACTCACTGCCCAACCCGAAGTAAACCAAGGTGTTTCAAGTCGCCTGGCTTGCCAAAGTCCGTTTTTATCTTCAGTTGCGCTATTTTTAAGATACAATTGATGTTCAATTGGTATCATTTTATCTGAAATAAGTTTTTCGTAAGGAATATCCTTTGTTAAAATTGGCAATTGAATGTCCCAAGGTTCTGTGTATTGGAAACTTAATACTCCGGTTCCTTTATCGGATAGAATATTGGGTAAACTTTCCCCATTCTTCATATCTGAATTGTTCCAAGCAGTTTCATGATACGCGAAACCAAAATCTTCCCAATTTGGAATTGACCGGAGCGCTGTAAAAGGAAGCCATACTCCTTCCGTGGTAACTCTTTTCTTAAAGGCTTCAGGATAAATGGCATAATATTGTTTTAAAGCTGCTCTCATTCCCCAATTGGCATTGAAATTAAAATGGCTTAATTTGAAAAAGGCACGATTCGGAAATTTTTCTGTTAACGGACTGGTAGCCACATCAAACTCAGCTATCAATCCCTTATTGATTTCAGCACTTAGACGGTAAACTATTGGAATTGACATATCAATTCCTATACCTTCGCCCCTGTTATCAATACTTACAGCACAAAGTGGGTAAAAAGACATGGTACCTTGCCCCACCGGATCGCCATAGCCTCCATCGGATAATGTTTGTCCATTGAAAGCACCGTCGGGAGGCATCACAGTAGAAATTTGTACTGTATCATCATATACTGAATCCAGACTCATTAAATCCGATTTCTCAAGTCCACTATGCCATTGCCATTTATCACCATTTAAAGGAAGCGTAATTCGAAGTGTTAAACAGGAACTTCCTTCAGACAGGTATTCTAGTTCTCCATTTATTTCTGTATAATTTCCCCTGTCAATTTCACTGATTAGGACCTGATAAAGATTGTTTCGAAATCGAGTTATTCTTGCATTGGCAGTAACATTCACCTCATATTTGTCAAGTTTTATTAACTGGCCCCCTCCTTTACCTATTTCTAAATACTCAACATATATGGCTTTTGTGTCTTTCTGAATTATTGCAGATTTATCGTTAACTTTTTGCAAAGGATTCTCGTCACCTGCCTGATCTAAAGTTAAGGACTTATATTTCTCAACAATTGTTTTTTCTGGGGCGGCAGCCAATGTTAAAGCCTCACTTCCAAAATATATATGACCCTTTGCATTTATTGAGTTAAGGCATATTATTACAACGGACAAAACCTTGATTAATAAAATATTTGATTTCCACATAGTGACTCTATTTTTTTAATTATCATTTTTTAATTAATGTGATTTAAAATCGTAATTGTTTTCCATAAAATATAGCACCGAAATTTTTTATTTTAACCGATATCTGAATCTTAATTTAAAAAAAACCCTGGCAGCTATTACTATTATAAAAAGCTGTCAGGGCATATTCAAAATAATTATGAAATCCTATAAAGTGTTTAACTTGCGCTTAAAATTCTATTGTTACAAAAGAACTTGTAGCTATTACTTCCGGGGAAATTTAAAATTAGACCCCAAGCCTATATCACTTAGGCAATGGCTGAATAAATTGAAATAGCATTATTCACAAAGCGATATTTTTTCATTTGGAAACTCATAGGTAACAAAACGGCTTGTTGCCGTTACTTTAGGAAAACTTCCAATAGCTGCCCATCCACTATTTATTTCAGTAAAGGCAAAACCAATAGAAGTACCCAGTGAACCTAACTGAGTTTTTGGTATACTAAATTCAATAGCATTTGTTTGTGGATCCAAACTTACAATCCCTGAAGAAGTCATTTTGTCACCACCTCCTAACCAATTCCAAGCCCATCCTCCATTAGGATCGGTATGTCGATAAAAGGCACCCCAAGAATTACTTAATAAAGGACCCTCAAACAGAAAATCTGCACCCGAGCCATTTGGCCATTGCCAGCTTAAAAAGCCAGTAGAAGAATTACCATCTGAATTTATAAAGATATCTACCAATTCCATTTTCATGATAGTGTTTCCTTCTAAATATACACTAACTTTATCTCCTTTGCCCCAAATTTTAATTTTTTTCACAGATACACCATCAGCTTCTTCATACAAATAATCGATATCTCCCCAATCATCAAAATCACCATCAATTGCAATAGTAACATTTAGAACCACAGGAGCAATAATGGTTTTTGTAATATAAGCTTCCTGTCCAGATTCATTCATTGCCGTAAGGGTAACTTCAATTTCGCCTCCTACCTTAGTATATCTATAAGTTGGATTCTCTTTTTCGCAATAAAAGTTTAAATCTCCAAAATCCCATCTATATGAGGTAGCTCCTTGAGAAAGATTGGTAAATTTAAATAAGCTTGGATCATTTTCATCAACTGTAAATGAAAAATCAGCTATTATTCCTCCATTGGAGTCCTCATCTGTATTGTCAGTTCCGCAACCTGCAAGAAGCGAAACAGCAATTAAATAATAGAAAAATCTTAATTTTTTCATGATTAATTTATAGATTAAAAGTTAGTTTTTAATTAATGGTTAATGTATGTAATAACTTGTTGGAGCCCGTTGAAGCAACCCAAGTGTCTGTATTCGCTAAACGAACGGAAAATTCCGGTCTGTCAGCTAAGGATGCAGAACCATCCTCAATCTTTAAAAACAATTCGTAACTGCCGGTTGGAATCCCAGAAAGATTGACAGATTCCTTTAAATCATAATCCAAATCAGGAATTACCTTCCTTACATCGAATACCAGGGCTTTCTTATAAATAGCACCATCAGTAACAGATTTAAATACTAAGAAAGATTTTTTAGTATTATAAACAGGTGCAAATCCTTCATTATCTATAACAATTTTCACCTCAAAGCTACCATTAACAGTCGCTTCTTTTTTTAATGTTGCAGATTTTAACAAAAGTCTATACCCCAGTTTTTTTTGAAAATCTGTAAAACAGCTGTTATTTCTCCATTCTTGAAGCACTGGCCCGTAATAATCAAGATTTAAATAGGTCCATTTTAACAATTTCATTTCAGTTTCTGCTTTAGAACAACTGGCTATTGGAACATCAGTTGGCGGACAAGTTTCCCCGCCCGTTGGCACATATAAAGCCTCTTTACTGATATAACTTTTCTCAATAGTTATATTTTGATAAGTACCATAGTCATTTGCACTAGCTAAAAAGCAATCATTATGGAATCCTACACGAGCAATATCACTTGTACCATAGCCAATCGTTGCGTCTATGGGTGCAGTATAACCAAAAACCTCTTGTTTATAAAGTGGTGTTCTTAATTGAATTTTAACTTCTTTTGGTAAAACTTCTAATAATTTATTTACAACAGCTTTTTTATTCACCAGCGTTGTTAAATTATTGGTAGTATAATACCATTCTCCCCAAGAACCTATAAACCCAGCTTGAACGAATGCAATAACATCTGCATTATCCGCAAAAATAGGTTTGAGCTGGTCCAAATGTCTTTCAATGATATTAATCGGAGCATCTGTATCATTTTGGTTTTCGTTATATGCAAAACGTAAAATGCATTTTATACCTGCACTTCTTAGACTTCCAAAATCAGTTTTTATTAACTCTAATTGAGCAGTACTTAAGTCTGAATTTTTAAATGCTTCTAAATAGTAAAGGCGGTTTATAATAGTTACGTTTTCATTTTTTAAGTTTTGTAACGTTACCAAGTTAAGCGGTGTGCCTTCAGAATTAACCTTCCATAAATGCATAAACCCTCGTTCCGGATTAGAAATTACTTCACCAGATGACTTATAGGTAATGCTATTTAAGGAATCATCGACTGGTTCTTCCTTTCTGTCATCAACACCATCACTACCACAGCTTAAAATAATTCCCAGAAAAAGTATTGTTATCGTTATATATTTCATAATTTATTTGTTTGTGAATAAAGAAAATTAATAATTGTCTTTAATCCAGTTATAAGGTTTTCTTTTGACCCAATTACCCCTAGTGAAATCCGGGAAATCCTGAGGCTCTCCATTATTTTCAATTGAAAGTTCAGAAAGTGGCGTAATAGCACTCCATGCAGCTGCATCATATGCATCCATAGGAGGCGCAATATTTAATTTTGCAGATTCCACAAACGCATTTAAAACAAAGAAGTCCATTCCTCCATGACCAGCCTCCGACGCTGAATCACCATATTTCTTCCATAATGGGTGGTCATATTTTTTTAGCCAATCATCTGCATTATCCCATTCATGAGGTTGCGATTTTCCTTCAATATACATTCTGGTTCCGTCATCTTCCCATAGCCCGTTGGCACCTTGCACCCTAAATCCGAGCGAATAAGGTCTTGGCAAATTACAGTCGTGAGTTACAATAATGGTTTCGCCATTGGTTGTTTCAATAGTTGTGGTAATTACATCTCCTTGCTTGAATTTTAATTTGGCGTTAGGATGATTTTCACCACCATGCTTAATGATATAATCGTGTAAACCAATTGCCTTACTGGCGTTTGATGTTAGTGAGGAAAAACGATTTCCCCTGTTTATGTCACACATAGCTGCAATAGGCCCTATTCCGTGAGTAGGATATACATCAGCATTTCTTAACAACGAATGTTGTGTTCTCCATGTAGATTCCGAAATACCCTTTTCTCCAAATTCAACACCTTTTCCATAAGGAGAAATTCCATCATTCAATTTCACAAAACGGAGGTCATGCTGATAACCACATCTAAAATGAACCAGCTCACCAAATACATCTTGTTTCACCATATTTAAAACCGCCATAATGTCTCTGCGGTAATTCACATTTTCCAGAATCATTAAATGTGTTCCGGTTTGTTCATGCGTATTTACCAAATCCCAACATTCTTCCATAGTATTCGCAGCGGAGACCTCTAAACCGGTATATTTACCGGCTAGCATAGCATCTTTCGCCATACGCGTATGCCATAACCAAGGCGTTGCAATTATAACTGCATCAACATCTTTCAACGCCAAAAGGTTTCTGTAGTCAAAATCATTACTTCCAAAAACCAAAGGTTTTTTATTTCCGCTTTTCACAATTTCATCAATAGCAATGGTTATTCTTTTTGGGTCAATATCACAAATTGCTGTTACCAGAATATCGTCCCTTAACAACAAATTATTCAAATGATTTGTGCCACGGAGACCTACACCAATCATTCCTACCTTTAATTTTTGGGGGCTGTTGAAACCAAAAGTTAAACTCGGCGCCAGGGTAATTGCCGCTCCAACAATCGCGGTTTTTTTTATAAAATTTCGTCTAGAATTCATTTTGTCAAATGGTTTTTCGTATTCTTTTATTTTTTTGATTTTGAAGAAATGTGAATCTCATTTCTTTCAACTTTATTTAAGGACTATCAATCTATCCTTTAAACCAAAGTATAGATTGATAGTCCCCATAAATTAATTGTAACCAGGGTTTTGCAGAAAAGCACCTTTTCCTTCACTTATACGTGCCAGTGAAAAAGGATATACAACTTTGTGCGGAGCTGTTTGGCTAGAGGAACCATTTAAAGCTATATTATACTCACTGAATTTGCCATGTCTAATTAAATCTGCACGGTATTGTCCATTTTCACACCAATACTCATGAGATCTTTCTAAAAGAATCATTTTGTTAAAATTGTCTAAGCCAGCATAATTGGCCAATAGAATTGGATTTAAATTCGCTCTTTGTCTAATTACATTTACTAAGTCTATAGCTTCTTGGTTTGGAGAACCATTTTTATTAGCTATGGCTTCTGCTTTTGATAAAATCACGTCAGCATATCTGTATAAAATAATATCAACTGTTGTTAGTGCCGTATTTCTGGCAGCATCGGCAGCAATTTTTAACGGTATAGGCCCCATTTGCATTACGGTACTTGGATTAGATCTGTTATAAGTTACACCATCTGTTCCTATATATTCAGCTATCAAGTTTGTTTTTCTAACATCATTACTTTCAAATGAATCATAAAATTTCCAAGAACTTTGAATTGTAGACCATCCTCCTCTTTCCGGATAATTAGACGGTAAAACCATCATTTGCCATTGATTTTCGCTAGTTCCGGCATAATCTGCAGGAACAGCAAATATTACTTCTTTATTATCTGCTTGTGATCCTGTGCCAAACATACCTACATAATCAGGAGTTAATTCATAATAATTCATGGCCATAATAGCATTTGCCTGTGCTTCTACATCTGCCCATCTTTTTTCATGAAGATATAATCTAATCAATAACATTCTTGCAAAACCTTGACTGAATCTTCCATAAGCAGCTTCAGCAGGAGCCGGTAAATCTGCAGCAGCATCTAACAAATCCTTTTCAATAAAGTTTACCATTTCATCATAATCAAGTCTTGCCAATGGTGTTTCAGTTAGAGGATTTTGTAAGACCTCTAAAGGAGCAACAACTATTGGTCCATACATATCAAAAAGTTCATAGCTTAAAAAAGCCCTTGCACACTTAAGTTCAGCAATACCTTTCTTTTTTATCGCGTCATTAACACTTGACTTTTCAAGTCTATCGATACTCAATGTATTAGAACTTATTCTATTATAAAAACGGTCATAATATCTTGTGACTGATCCATTTGTTGGATTATAACTATGTAATGTTGCCAGTTGCTGTACGCCAAAATTCCCTTGAAGAATTTCGGTGGTGGCATCATTAATAAACATTATTCCATTTTCTGATGTAGTATGAATACCATCCCACCAAGAACCTCTTAAAGGATAATAGGCTGCTACAACTAAAGCTTCAACATCAGCTTCTGATGCCGGAAAAATAGCTGGATTAATTTCATCGTAATTAATAGACTCCAGATCTGGATTACATCCAAATGTTAAGGTTATTAATAACCCTAGCATTATCAATTTTAATTTTTTCATAATCATTAGTGTTTTTAAAATTTTATATCTATACCAATTGTATAGGTCTTAACGTTAGGATATGCAGCCACATAAGCGTCAGTTTCTGGGTCAACACCCTTATAAGGTGTAATAACAAAAAGGTTTTGAGCATCTAGTCTAACTTTTGCGCTGTTTATTAATTTACCCATCCATTTTGAAGGCAAATTATAAGCTAACGATAAGTTTTGTAGTCTGATAAACCATGCATCTTGTAAGAAAAAATCTCCTGAACTATACTGCGTATAACCATAGTGAGAAGCAGGTCTGGTATTTGTTGGGTTATCTGGTGTCCATCTATCATATATACTTCTTAATGCATTACGTCCATTTGCCCAAACACCATCTGCAGAAACACCTAAAGCATTATCTGTCGGGTCTGCTATCTTTCTTCCAAACATACCATTAAAATGAAAGTTAAGTTCAAAATTTTTATAGCTGATACTATTGCTAAAACCTGATATAAAATCTGGATCTGATGATCCTAATAATACAATATCTGCTTCATCTATTCTTCCGTCTGGTTCGCCAGTTGCAATAAATCTTCCATTTTCATCCACTTCCGGATTTCCAGCGCCATCCCTTAAAAATCCATTTACATCCTTAATTTTTATTTGACCAGGAAATAACTCTGGTTGTGCAGTTACAACTTCTCCTATTTGCATTACACCATCAGATAAATATGAATATTGCGCACGAATAGGATCATCTATATTCTGATAAATAGCTGGTTTCCAATCTCCGGCTCTTTCTTTCCAACTATCCTTAAATTTAGAAAAGGTAAGTGTACTTTTCCATTTAAAATTTTCAGTATCAACATTTACAGAATTTAAAGTAAGCTCAACACCTCTGCTTTGGGTACTTCCAATATTTGCCCAAACAGCATTTACCTCATGGTAAGAATTGATAGGTTTTAATTGCAGTAAATCTGAAATTTCTTTATTATAAACCTCAACAGATCCGGATAGTCTTTCTTTGAGTAATTGAAAATCAAGACCAATATTAGTTTCTTTAGTTGTCTCCCATTTCAAATCCGGATTTTCCAATCTGGATGGAAATACCCCAATTAATATAGATTCATCTGGATTTAAATATGCAGGTTGTGCATAATAGGCAGCAAAAGCATTAGAACCAATATCAGCATTCCCAGTTTCACCATAACCCACTCTAAGTTTTAATTGCGATATATTATCGTTAAAGTTTTTCATAAAAGGCTCACCGGCAATATCCCAACCAACAGCTACTGAAGGAAAAATGGCAAACCTATTGTTTTTAGAGAAAACACTAGATCCGTCTCTACGAATGGTTGTTGATAAAATATATCTGTCTTTAAACACATAGTTTATTCTACCAAAATAAGACACTAAATTGTCTTCATTTTTTGAAGAGGAAATTACTTTGGTACCTGCACCAGCATTAATATTATTCCATAAAAAAGCATCAGTAATAAAATCACTATTTCCAGAAGATGTACCTTCAGATCTATATTTTTGTCTAGAATATCCAACCATAAAATTTAAATTATGGGCGTCGTTCATAATTTTAGAATAATTTAAAGTAAAATCAAATAGTTCATCATTCTTTTTTTGGTTGGCTATAGTTGCTTTACCGTTTTCTAAAGCGCCCCACAAAGTCGTTCTTGGCAAATAGGTGTTTCTGCTTGTGTTACCTTGATCTATACCTGCTTGTAATCTAGCCACTAAACCTTGCAGCGGTTTAATTTCCATAAAGAAATTCGTTAAAGTTCTATCAATAACGCCTTGATCTGTTATAGTAAGTAAAGAATATGGATTAGGTTCTTGAGCATTGTCCGGATTAATCGGATAATTTCCAAACTCATCAATAGCCTGTATATGTGGACCATATTGTAATGCCGACCTTATAATTCCGGAATTTTCATATTGATCTCCACCTAATTGGCTATTTTCGTTATTGATTCTACTCATGGTAAGATTCATACCAACATTCAAATAGTCGTTTAACTTTTGGTCTAAATTAAATCTTAGAGACGCTCTGTCAAAAGCTGAATTTTTTAATACACCATCCTGTTTATATAGGTTACCTGATAAATAGTATTTTGTTGATTCTGTTCCGCCTTTTAAAGAAAGGTTATGTTGTTGTGTACTACCATCTCTAGTTACAAGATCAATCCAATTGGTGCCTTGTCCTGCATTATTTATTTGAGCATCTGAATAAAATCTAGAAAATGCAACACCATTTACAGGATTTGCTATTGCTTCTTCCAATGTTCTGCTAGTAACATTTCCACTACTATAAGGTGTAACTCTATTTTGAAATTTCCAATTTTCTAATGCAGCATCGTTTCTTAATTGCATCCATTCAGGTAAACTTAATATATCAAAGCTATTGTTATATGCCTGGTATGAATAAGATGAGGAATAGTCAACCTGAACTTTTCCTTCTGCACCTTTTTTGGTTGTTATTAAAATAACACCATTTGCAGCTCTTGAACCGTAAATAGATGTTGCACTAGCATCTTTTAATACCGAAACTGATTCTATATCATTAGGATTAAAAGAATTTAAAACACTTTGTGTTCCTCCATCATATCTATTTCCTGTTCCAGGTTGTTGAAAGTCGGTGATAGGAAAACCATCCACAACTATTAAAGGGTCGTTAGAAGCGTTAATAGATCCTGCTCCTCTAATTTGAATATCCAGTCCACCGCCCGGTTGTGCACTATTCTGTGTTATCTGTAAACCTGAAACTTTACCTCTAAGCACATCGCCAATTGAGGGTGAGGATGATAATACTAATTCTTCTGTTTTAACTGTTGAAATAGCTCCCGCAATATCTTTCTTTCTTTGGCTACCATAACCTACAACAACCACTTCCTCTAAACTGGTAAGATCAGGTAACATTTTTATAACAATATTACTTTTACCAGCAATCAATACTTCTTGTTTGATATAACCAGTATATGAAACCACTATGGTTGTTGCTCCTGTAGGAACAAGAATTTTAAATTCGCCATCAAAAGATGTCACAGTACCAATTGAAGTGCCCTTTACCATTACTGAAGCACCAGGGAGCGGCTGATTCATTTCGTCAAATACCGTTCCAGTAATTTCAGTTTGAACTTGGTTTGGCGTTAAAACTTTCTCTATGTTAACACTTAAGGGATCTAATGAAATTTTTGTGTTATCAACATAAGTATTTGCACTCATTTTGATTATCGATACTATCAAAAATATTGTGGTTAGGTTCTTTTTTAAATCATATTTTAACCTATGAAGGTTCTGATTCAATAACTTATTAAGTTTTTTCATATTTTGGATGTAATTAATGGTTTTTTTTTTAAAAGAAATCACTTTTATTGACCGAAAAGTAAAATAATATTTTAGATCATTTGGAAAGTGGAACATTTGTTATTTGATTAATATCATTTCATAATTTTAGAATTTGTTTTTAACTCGTTTTACAATTATTTAATTCTCCTTATTGATAAATTTGAAGTGTATATCTTCATTAACTGATGCTTTCCTCAACGACAATCAAACAGACACATTTTTTGCAGTAATTATTATTGATTAAAATCTTCAAAAATTAACCCTAAAAAACTGATAATTAACTTCTCATTCAGCTAATGTAAAAGATTAATTTTAAATAACAAAGGAAATATGTAAAAAATGTGCTCGTGCACATAAAAAAATGTTATCGAGCACATTTTTGTGTTGTTTTGGTATTAAATATTTAATTTTATTTCCACAGTTTAAAAAATTATCCTCCAAGGGAATTTTGAGGATGAATAAATTTGCAAGTCAATTTTGACAAATTTTACCAAGAATGGATTCTCTTCTTTCGCTACCCGTTTTAATGGCTTATTGGCTTAAGTCAAACTCATAGTAATTAAATAGATGACACATTTCCCGCTTCCAAAACTGGAATACAAGCTTCAAATGACCCAGGAATTTGGTTATAATTTAAAATTTCAGTTCCAACCCTTTTAGACGTAAAATATCCAAACAGGGTGTAATATCTTATAAAAATCAAATACTTGTATATATAATAGCTTTCTAAATCTTTTATATCTTCTTCACTCCTGCCTATAATTTCAAAAATATGATTTTGCTTTTCCTGAGTAATATTAAAATATGCTGAAAGTAAGGCTGAAAACTCTTTTTTTGATCCTTTTAAAACATCCTTTTTAAATAGTTCCTTAAACTTTAAATGAAAAACCGATGATCCTTTTAGAATAAGCTCCTTTTCATTTTTTGGAATGAGGTCTTTTAAAACAAGGTCAATAAACTGAAGTACGTGCACATCTTTAGAACCTAAAGTATTTGAAGACGGTAAAATAAGGTCTGTTAAATGTTCAACAACAAAACCTTGAGAATCACTTAAAAATTGAGGTTTCCAAGCTGTATCTTTCTTACCATTACAAGATGATAAAATTTGCAATAATGAAGGAGTTGCAACAACATAACCTAATGAAAGAGACATTGTTTTAAGTACCGTTCTTCTATCCATTATTGAACTTTTGGTTTTTTATTTGTTTAGCTGCATGATTTGCTGCTCTTGCAGTCAAAGCCATATACGTCAAAGATGGATTTTGATAAGCTGAAGAAGTCATACATGACCCATCGGTAACATAAACATTTAGGACTGAGTGTACTTGATTATTTTTATTTAGGACAGATGTTTTTGGATCAAGTCCCATTCTGGCTGTTCCCATTTCGTGAATTGCATTACCAGGAAAACAAGGTTCATCAAATCCTTTTATATTTTTAAAACCGGCAGATTTAAACATTTTAACAGCCTCACTTTGAATATCCTTTCTCATTTCAATTTCATTCTCTTTAAATTCACAATCAAAAGCTACTGTGGGATGCCCCCAAGCATCTAACTTTTTATAATTTAAATACATCCGGTTTTCATGATATGGTAAACATTCACCAAAACCAGTAATTCCTATTTCCCAAGGACCTGGTTTAAAAAGTTTGTTTTTTAATTCTTCACCAAAACTTAATTCATTTATTGCACTTTTCCAATCGGTTCTGCTGGCACTTCCCTGAAAACCATAGCCTCTCAAAAAAGATTGTTTACTTTTTTCATCTCCAAGATTTCTAAACCTAGGAATATGAAAACTTGCAGGTCTTCTACCTTTATAATATTTATCATCAAATCCGTTTACTGTTGCTGTAGCTCCAACTTTAAAATGATGATCCATTAAATTATGTCCTAATTCTCCACTATCATTACCCAGTCCGTTTGGAAATCTTTTTGATGTTGAATTTAATAATAATGCTGTGCTGGCAATTGTAGAGGCACAGCAAAAAATCACTTTTGCTGAAAATATAAATTTTTCATGGGTTTCAGCATCAATTACTTCTACCCCAGTCGCCAATTTTAAAGTATCATCATAAATAACGCTATGCACAATGGAATGAGGTCTCAAAACCATATTCCCTGTTCTTTGAGCAGCAGGAAGTGTAGAGGAATTACTACTGAAATAAGCACCAAACGGACAACCTCTTATGCATCTATCTCTATATTGGCAATTACTTCGGCCTAAGTGAGTTTTATCTCCTGTTAAATTAGCAAATCGTCCAATTGTGAGGTATCGATCTTCATAATTCTCAGTAATTTTGTTTCTAAACTCATCTTCAACACAATTTAAACCCATTGGAGGTGAAAAAATACCATCAGGAAAATGAGTCAAACCCATTTTTTCACCGCTAACACCTATAAATTCTTCAACTTTATCATACCATGGTGAAATATCCTGATACCTAATGGGCCAATCAACAGCAATATTTTCTTTTTTATTGGCTTCAAAATCTAAATCACCAAGTCTCAAACATTGTCGTCCCCATGTTATTGAGCGCCCTCCAACATGATATCCTCTTATCCAATCAAACCTTTTGTCTTCATTATATGGATGTATCAAATCATTTACAAACCAATGCTTACTGGTTTCTTTTGTTACAAAACCAGTTCTTGCCTGTTTTTCTTGAGTTTTAGAGTCGGCGTCATTTGTGAGTTCACGGTATTTAAAATCCCAGGGATCCATTGTGGCTGTAGGATAATCAACCACATGGTTTACCATTCTTCCTCTTTCTAAAACCAATACTTTTAAACCGCTTTCACATAATTCCTTTGCTGCCCAACCACCAGAAATACCGGTTCCAATAACAATAGCGTCATAATGTTTAATATCGTTATTACTCATAATTAAATAAATTGAAAATTAATGATCACTATATTTCAACTCCATGAATACTTGTGACAGCTTTGGTAATAGAACCACGTTCATTTTTTACAGGAAACAAATCAGTTAGTTCTAGTATTGGATACTTGGACGCTGTGTGTATAATTTCATCCATTATTGCTTAAAAACCATCTTCAACAATGGTTCCTTCTTTCCAAATATTGAATTGCAATACATTAAGGTTTAATTCCATTTTTTTTGCTTGAAGTTAAATAAAATAATGTGTACATCAATTAAGCATATAATTTTTGCCGTTTTAATTACTTATGATAGGCCTTTAATTAAATGAGCATATAATGCTTCAATTTTTTGATATGTTTTAAATCCTGAATTTTTTGATTTATTCTTTACACGAATCTCAAAATTAATAATATCTGCATCTTTATTTATAATTTTTATTGTAAACCAGCCGTTTGGATAATAAACTTTTAAGCCATCCAAGTCATCTATTTGATATAAATCAAATTCACCTTGTATCCAATTCAAAAATTTATTATAAATTTCAATAGACTTTATGCCTTCATTTTGAATAAAATTATAATATGGTGCTTCAAATGATGTATTCATTTTTTAAATACAATTTTTAATTTCAGAAAAATGTCGTTATTGCCGTTATCCCCAATAATCGCATTTGAAGCGGCAAATTTATAAGCATCAATGGGTGTTAAATTATCATTTACTATTCCTCCTATGGCTCCTCTAATTGCAGAAATTGATTTTATTAATGACATCTTTTCTTTTCTTGAATTAAAATTTCCATCTCACAAAAGCTTCCATTGCTGCATAACTTGCCAATCCTAATTGGTCGTATAGAACTGAGGTTTCTTTATTTCTATCTTCAGCTCTTTGCCAAAATTCTCGACTATCTGTACCTTGAAATACAACACCATCTTTTTGTGATTGATGTATAAAAATACCATGTCGCTTTTCTAACACTTGATCAGGGCTTAATGGTACCGCCATTTCAATTTCATCGATTCCCCATTCTTGCCAAGCTCCTCTGTACAACCATACCCAGCAATCATTCATAAATGCTTTTGATTTTAATCTTCTTAGAGCCTCAAAAATAGCATCCAAACAAACCTTATGGGTTCCATGAGGATCGGCCAAATCACCAGCAGCATAAATTTGATGTGGTTTAATTTTCTCGATAAGATCTACTGTTAAGTTAACATCTTCCTCCCCTAAAGGTCTTTTCTCGATCGTTCCTGTTTCATAAAAAGGTAAATTCATAAAATGGATTTGAGTATCTGGTAATCCTACGAAATGAGCCGTTGATCTGGCCTCACCTTTACGAATAAGTCCTTTTATATTGCGAACTTCAGGAATATCAATTTCACTGCCTTTTTTATTCTTCAAAAACTTTAGCGCCTTTTTATAAATATTTTCTGCCTCGGCACTTTTTATTTCAAATTTCTCATTATAATCGCACACAAAACTTCCAAATCGAAGTGCTTCACTATCTGTAACGGCAATGTTTCCAGAGGTTTGATATGCTATATGAACTTCATGACCTTGCTGTTGTAATCTAATAAAAGTGCCTCCCATACTTATGATGTCATCGTCAGGATGCGGACTAAAAATTAGCACCCTCTTTTTTGCAGGAGTGGCTCTTTCTGGTCTTTTACTGTCGTCCGCATTGGGTTTACCTCCCGGCCAACCTGTAATGGTATTTTGTAATTTATTAAATATTAGAATGTTGATATCGTATGCCGGCCCAGAATCAGCCAATAAATCACTCATACCATTCTCAATATAATCTGCATCGGTAAGCATCAAAATCGGCTTCTTTAAATGTTGCGCCAAACCTAAAACGGCTTTTCTTATCATTTTATCTGTCCACTCAATTTGTTCTACTAACCAAGGCGTATTTATTCTTGTTAATTTTGAAGAGGCTTCTTTGTCTAAAATAAAAACTGCGTTATTGTGTTCCTGTAAAAAAGAAGCCGGCACTTGATTGGTCACTGGCCCTTCAACTGACGCTCTGATAATATTTGATTTCCCTTCTCCCCAAGCCATTAAAATAACACGCTTTGCTTCCATGATTTTTTTAATACCCAATGTAATAGCTGTTCTTGGAGTCTTCTCTAATCCATAAAAATCTTTACTTGCAGCAACTCTTGTTATATGATCTAAAGCCACCAATCTTGTTTTGGAATTTTGCAGGGAGCCCGATTCATTAAATCCAATATGTCCATTACCCCCAATACCCAATATTTGCAAATCCAGACCTCCTAATGCTTCTATTCTTGCCTCGTAATCACTGCAAAACTCTGCAATTTCCGCCTTTGACAATGTTCCATCAGGAATGTGATAATTTTCTTTCAAAATGTCTACTTTATCCAGCAATAATTCTTTCATAAATCGCACATAACTATTTACTGAATTAGGTTCCATAGGGTAATATTCATCTAAATTAAAAGTGATTACATTTTTAAAACTTAGCCCTTCCTCTTTATGTAAACGCACAAGTTCTGCGTACAAACTTTTTGGTGATGAACCTGTAGCAAGACCTAATATACAAGGTTGTTTTTGAGCTTGTTTTACGCGCATCAATGCTGCTATTTCTTTTGCAACTGCTTTAGATGCTGAAACTGAGTCTTCGAAAACTACAGTATCTATATTCTCAAATCTTTTTTCAAATCCTGTCGCTTTGTCTATTTTACTTTTTAACATTGTTTGATATTTAAAATTTATTATCATTTTAATTTTTCTTTCCTAAAATATTATCTAATACCCAACTCGTATGCGCTGCAGTAGTCCCTGTGGATGGATGTTCAAATTTTTTTAATAATTGATTTTTTATATTTTGAACATGGAAATATTGAATGTTTTCAGGGTGATCTATAATCACACTTTCTTTTAAAGAACCATTTTCTAATTCAATAGGATCTTCACCAAAAACAGAAAAGCATATTTTTCCTTTATCTCCATATATCTGAACCTTATCTTCCTTTTTTTCAGATCCGAAATTCCAGCTTCCTGAGCCTGTAACACCTGATTTATGCAACCAATGTCCGGTAATCGAATCCATTGAAGTATATAAACCTTGTTGATTAACGGCTATGCCATTGGCTATTTCAACAGGACCCAGCAGATGGATAAATAAATCTAATCCATGAGAGGCTAAATCATCAAAATAGCCTCCATAAGCAATTTTAACATCGGTACGCCAGTTGTATGTTTTAGTTGAATCCATAACATTTGCAGGTTTACTTAGATGCCAATTGATATGTCTGACAGTTCCAATTTTATGTTGTTCAATCCACGATTTAATATGTTCAAACCTTGGAAGTGGTCTTCTGTAATAAGCAACAAACAAGGGAATGTTCTTTTCCTCAAAAGTGTTTTTTACCAGCAAACATTCTTCATACGTTACTGCCATTGGTTTTTCAATACAACATATTTTACCGGCAGCAGCTACTTTTAAAGCATAATGTGCATGAGAATCTGGTGGCGTTGCAATATAAACAGCATCAATTTCAGGGTCATTAATTAAATCATCAGAGTCATCATAAAACTTAGGAACACCGTGTCTTAAAGCATAATCTTTGGCTTTTTCAATATCTCTGCGCATCACCGCATGTAATTCAAAGCCTTCTACTTTTTGATATGCCGGACCGCTCTTAAGTTCAGTAACATTGCCACATCCAATAATTCCCCATTTATAAATCTTGTCCATTTTTTACTTACTATGCTCTATTTCCAATCTGTTTATTCAAAATCGATTACGCAATAAAATGATTAATTGACATTATTCTTTAGTTGTTATTTTCTATTCCAACTTTTGTATTTATGTCCCCGGATGGCAAAAAATAATATGATTGCATAACAAGGGATTAAAATCCAATAACTACTTGTTGCTGCTGTTGCTATTGCATCCGCATTTTCAATCCCATTTGCTATTAATTCTTGTTTGTTTGAATCTACCAATCGCCCGTATAAGGGAGGAATGATTGCACCTCCAGAAATTGCCATAATTAACAATGCTGAAGCTGTTTTTGTGAATTTACCCAAGCCTTCCAATGTTAAAGGCCATACCGCCGGCCATACCAAAGCATTTGCAATACCTAAAGCCGCTACAAACAGAATGGAGGTAAATCCGGTGGTGAATAATATACAAACACTAAAAATAATCCCTAATGCAGCACTAATTCGAAGTGCTGTACCTTGTTTTAAATATTTCGGAATTAAAAACACACCTAGCGCATACGTAAATACCATTGCTAAAAGGGTTAAGGTTGTAAAGAATTTTGCTTCATAGGCCGGGAAACCCAATGAAATTCCATAAGCAATAATAGTATCTCCAGCAATGACTTCTGCACCAACATAAACAAATAAGGTCAAAACTCCCAACCATAAATGAGGAAATTGAAAGATACTTGTCTTTGCTGTTTTTCCGTCATTATTTTCTTCCACTGGCACTGCTTCAACATGTGGAAGTGGTGCTTTTCTAATTAATATCGCAAGAACAAATAACACCAATGCCATCACTAAATATGGTGTAAAAACACTATCGGCCATAGTATCTAACAATTGCCCTTTTTCTTCTACGGATACAGTTCCTAATTTTTCTTTAACTTCATCAATACCTGATAATAATAGGGCTCCAAAAATTAAAGACCCCAGAGCACCTGCAGTTTTATTGGCAATTCCCATAATGGCAATACGCTTGGCACCACTCTCTATTGGTCCTAAAATTGTAATATAAGGATTGGCCGCTGTTTGTAATAATGTCATCCCAACACCTTGTATAAATATTCCTGTTAAAAATACCCAGTAAGTTCTGGCTTCAGCTGCGGGTATAAAAACCAAGGCTCCAATAGCCATGATAGACAGACCTAAAGACATCCCTTTTCTATATCCTATTTTACTCAAAATATAGGAGGCTGGCAATGCCATTACAACAAATGATATATAAGATGCAGAAGCTACAAAATAGGATTGTGTATCGGTCAATTCATTAATGGTTTTCATAAACGGTATTAAAGCCCCATTTATCCAGGTTACAAAACCGAATATGAAAAATAAGCCGGCAATTATTGCTATTGGAATTAAGTTATTATTTGAAGTTTTGGACATTGTAGCTGGTGTTTGTGACATTTAATTTTATTTTAGTTGTTTATTGATTTTACTACTTAGTTCTTGTTGATAAAATTCAATAGTTTCTTCTAATGCTTTTTCTATTGAATAGTCTGGTTTAAATCCTAATTGATCAAATTTTGACGGGTCTGCTTTTGAATGTTTTATATCGCCCATACGTTCCTCCAAAAACTGAATTTCAGATTTTGAGTTCGTCAATTCAATAATTTTTTCAGCCAGTTCCAAAATAGAAGTGCTGTGCCCCAAAGCAACATTGTACATTTCATTCCCTGCTTGCAAAGCCAATATGTTCGCTTTAACAACATCTTTTACATAAATAAAATCTCTAGTTTGTAAACCATCTCCATAAATGGTTATTGGCTGGTTTTGAAGCGCTTTGTTGATGAAAATTGGCACTGCAGCCGCATAGGCTGATTTTGGATTTTGTCTGGGTCCGAATACATTAAAATACCTTAATGAAACCGTTGGGGTATTGTATTGATCCTGATACATTTTTAAATAATATTCTCCGTCTAATTTTGTAATTGCATAAGGTGTCATAGGCTCTGGAAGCATCGTTTCTACTTTTGGCAAAACGGGATTATCCCCATAATTGGCGGCTGATGTAGAAAGTACAACTTTACAACCAGGATTGTTTTTTGCAGCTTCTAAAATATTTATAGTTCCAATGGTATTAATTTCTATACATTCTTTTATTCTAAGTAAGGATTCCGGCACACTTACTAAAGCAGCTAAATGAAAAATACCACTGGCTCCCTGAACCAGTTCATTCACCAAGTTTTCATCCCTGATATCACCTATTTTAAAGTGTACATTTAACCCATATAAATTCTTTTCAAACCCCGTTCGCAAACTATCTAAAATAGTTACCTGATGTCCTTCTGTAACTAAATGCTCGGCGATATGACTTCCAATAAATCCTGCACCTCCGGTGATTACATATTTCTTCATTATTCTACTATTTTATTGTTTTGTCACTTTAAACAGCGATTTCACGTATTTTCATTTCTTCATAATGTTCCATAAGGCTTTCTATCAATTTAAATTGATTTTTAGCACGATCTAAATTATGTTCAGGATAGGCTGTTTTATAATAAATATCACCAGCCAAAAAATCGGTTAAAAAGCGCAATGCCATTATAAATATCATTGTTTTGGCACCCAGTGGAAGGTATTTTATTTCTATTGGTGAAAGTGATGAACTCATTTCTTTTAAAAACCCTTTCACATAAGCTTTATAGAAAGCAATATTAAAATTCACAAGCTCCAGATTCTTTTCATCTTCAGCAGCTGTATTGCAAATGGTTCTGATAGCATCTCCAAAATCATAATGAACAATACCCGGCATTACGGTATCTGTATCAATCACACAAAGTCCTTTGTTGTTTGTATCAAATAAAACATTGGATATTTTAGTGTCATTGTGTGTCACTCTTAATTTTATTTCTCCGGATTCTTTTAATTGTTGAAGTATATGCATCTCCTCTTTCAATCCCCAAACTAAATCGATGTATGGCATCGCCAGTTCTATTCTTTCTTTTGAAGCTATCTTTAAAGAATCTTCAAATTGTGAAAAACGATAAGACATATCATGAAATTTTGGAATTACTTCAACGAGCCGGCTGGCGTCAAAATCGCTTGTCAGGTTTAAAAAGTTTCCAATTAATTTTCCACCTTCAAAAGCAATTTCTTCATTTTTAACAGCTTCGTATGTTACACTATTACCTATATAAACCATCATATTCCAATAGCCTCCACTTTTTCCTAAATAAAAAGGCGCTCCCTTTTTTGTTGTCACAAATGTTAAAACCTCGCGATTCTTTTCACCTTTTGGTAAATGCGAAATCTTTTCCCGGATGTGATTGCTAATAGCTACTTTGTTATTAATTAAGCCTGAAACATCTTTAAAAACTCCATGATTTATGCGTTGTAATACATAATTTTTTTTATTTGAAGTTTCTATTAAATATGTATCATTAATATGGCCAGAAGCCAATTCCTCATAAGACACAACCTCGGTTGAATCATCAAACTGACTGAATACATTTTTTAATTGATCAATTATCATTTTTTCCAAAGTTTAGATGGATATACTTTTTGTTTTCTTAATGCCTCTATTTCTTTCTGAACAAATTCTTTATCTTCTTTGTACGTAACACCAAACCATTTGGCATCAGACTTCAATACTTTAACAGAAGCTGTTCCTGATTTTAAAATTTCATTAACTACCAATGGAATAAAAAATTCAGCTTTTAAATTATGTACATTCTCCTCAAGGAATTCTTCAAAAAGAGCTTCGCCAAATTCAAAACATTTTGGCGTAAACCCCCAAAAATTCATAGAAACTATTGTGTTTTCATCAATGGGTACAAACGCACCATTTTCATGTTTACATATTAAATGTCCATTTATTTTTTCTATATAAGTGCGTTCGGTTACATCGGTTAAATAACCATCATTGTTTACCTTACATTCACCTCTAGAAACAAAACCGTGGTCTGAAACTGTGTTTTTTAACAAGTAAGCCATCGTACTAAAATCATATGATTCTTTATCCGTTTTAGATAATTCTTTTGACATAATTTCAAAAGCTTCTTTACTGTAAAAATCATCTGCATTTATAATTGCAAAATTTTCTTTTACAACATCTTTTGCCATCATCATTGCATGCCCTGTTCCCCAAGGTTTTTGCCTTTCAGGATTTTGGTATTTTGCAGGCACATATTCTAACTCTTGAAATACATAGTCTACTTCTGCTTTTCCAGCCAACTTTTTATTGAAAACTTCCTTAAACTCTTCTTCAATATGTTTTCGAATGATAAATACAAATTTTCCAAATCCTGCTTGTAACGCATCGTAAATTGAAAAATCCATGATAGTATCACCTTCTGAAGAAAATGTATCCAATTGTTTTACCCCTCCGTAACGACTTCCAATTCCTGCCGCTAAAATCACGAGTGTAGGTTTTATTTTATTCATCTGTTATTTATATTATCAGCATTAGTTTTTAGTTTTTATCAAACGAACATTGTTAAAATAATTATTTATTTGCAAAATATCTTATAGGCGAAAGTTTATATTTAAATATATAAATTCATTTTATATTTTATAATGCCCTGAATATCATAACAATAACACTCATTTACTATAATAATTATTTTTGAAACTAAATTATTATTTTGCTAATTTATTTATTAATATTTTATAAAAAAAGAAAAAAGCAATAAATTGTGCTCGTGCACACAAAATTAGGTGTTATCGAGCACAAATAGTTTTGCCTAAAATCATTAATTTTATTTATCTTTGTTTAATATGGAAAAAATTTACACAATTAAGGATATTGCAGCATTGGCAAAAGTTTCAAAAGGAACTGTTGACAGAGTACTTCACAAAAGAGGAAAAGTATCACAAGTTGCTCTTGATAAAGTAAATGCAGTTCTTGACAGCATTGACTATCATCCAAATCTAATTGCTAGAAATTTAAAGAACTCCAAAATATACCGTATTTGTGTTTTATTGCCTGATCCCAAAAAAGATCCTTATTGGCAGCCATGTACTGAAGGAATAACTTCGGCTAAAAATGAATTTAAATCTTTTAATATTTCAGTAGAAATTTTTTTATTTAATCCCAATAGTACCTCCTCATTTTTAGAAATGAATGAAGTCCTATTAAAAAGATCCCCAGATGCTGTTTTACTGGTGCCTCTATTTTATAAAGAAGCACTAAGTGCAATAGAAAATTACAATTCGTTAGGAATTATTTCAAGCACATTTAATAATCAGCTTCAATCAAGTACCATAAAAAGTTTTGTTGGTCAAGATTTATTTCAAAGTGGAAGAGTAGCCGCGCGTTTGTTGGATCTGCTACTTAAAAAAGGTTCTATTGCGATTATTCATATTGATGAAAAATACAAAAACGCCATTCACATGCAAGAAAAGGAAAAGGGATTCAGAAATTATTTTAGTGAATTGGAAAGAGGTAAATTTGAGATTTTAACGTGTAAATTGAAACATCCTCAATTTGACATTAAACTTATAGATTTCTTGAATAAGCACCCAAACACAGCCGGAATTTTTGTCACTACCTCAAAAGCCTATCAAGTGGCGGAAATTACTTCAAAAATTGTAGATAAAAAGATTGCTTTGGTCGGTTATGATTTACTCGAAAATAACATAGAATATTTAAACAGCAAGGCTATTGATTTTTTAATTCACCAGAATCCAAAAAGGCAAGCTTACCTTGGGATAACAAGTCTTATAGAATATTTCATTTTTGATAAAAAAATTCCTGCTGAGCAACTTTTACCCATTGATATAGTTACTACTGAAAATGCAAAAAATTATATGATTTAATTTTTACTAATGCATTAAATTTAATACCCCAAAAGACGTAGGGGTATGGAAGTCCGGATTTTCTGTGTTTGGATTTACCCAAGTAATCCATGTTGGCTCAAAAATTGAATTTTCAAGTTCTTTATATTTTGCGCGAAAAATGCCGGCTTCAATCTTATTTTCCTTAATTAGATTTAAGTTCAATAATGATTTTATACTAATTGCAATTTCAACCGTAAAATTATTATTATTTATCTGGGATTTAACGGTAATGTCATTAATTGGCCAATTCCATTCAAAGTTGAAATTTTTATTTGGATACGCTTTAAAATCCATAATTCTTGGCGTAGGGTCTATTTCTAAACAATAGTATGGATTAAGTGATGCGCTTGTTCTAAAAAAAAGTTCTACCCGATCAGAATTTCCAATACTCTCAAAACTATTGTCTGTTTTATCAATATGTATGACGTTGTCAAATACCGTAAAACAAAAAAATAAATTTTTGCTATCCCATAAAGCTTTGAATTCTATTTTTTCAATCTTTTCATTATCCCAGGGAGAAACAAAATCGGTTAAGAGTACAGCTTTGTCCCATAAAGGATTGTCACCTTTACCATTTTGAGTTAATGTATCTTTTTCTATACAATTAACATTGTAATTTTTCATCTTGTTTGTTTGCCTTAAAATATTGATAATTATTTACGATCTCGTATAAAACTTCAAATATATACTACTGAAATTCACTGAGCAATTTTTAGCCATTCTTTCTTCAACCTATATTTCCTTACTCATATTCACCAAAATATTTGGATATAATTTGTTTAGATATATTCCTATTATACTTTTAAGCCTCCTACTTTGTGTGTTGATACGTTTATTATGTAAGTGTAAAATCTAATTATACCTAAATAAGTGGGAATATCTCGCCAGCCGGTCGTTTAGATATTACCTGCTAAACATTCTGTTTAGTTGAGACCATTCTGATGGAAACGGAACAAAAGAGGGCAAAGGCAAAAAGTAAATACCACCTTTTCGGTGGTTTTTACTGTGCGGAATTGGAAGCTGTATGCTGTTCTATTTATATTCATGAGATCCTGAAATGAGCCTGACTACCTAGAGGCAGGTTCAGGAGGAATGGATACTGCTGGAGATCTGAGTAATTGGTTGTGAAATTCTTTTATGAAATATCAATTTATGCCATTTCGATTTAAAACCTACATTTGAAAATATCATAACTCGTAAAAAAGAATAATTATTAAGCGAATTAATAGAACAAAAATATTATGTTTACAAGGTTTACGAGTTTGAAATACGAAAAGCAATGGACGGCACTTATTTATTAAATAATTTAAAAATACTGATATGTTTTTATTTCTTAACGACCGTTGTTGTAATTGGTCAGGAAAAAGAAGATCTTAATTACCTTAATTCAATTATTGGATCCTCATCTAAATACGATCAAAAAAAAGAAATTTATATTGATAGTTTAAGAACCATTTTAAAGAATACTGAAAGTAGAGACTTGAAATCACAGTATGATCTAAATCAACAATTATTTAACGAATTTAAAGTATTTAAACGTGACTCGGCATTCCATTATGGAATAATTGCTAAACAGCTTGCCTTAAAAATAAAAGACACCTTACTTATAGTTGATGCAAATATTAGGCTGGCTGATATTTGTGTCTCAGTTGGAATGTATAAAGAAGCTTTAGATTTTTTGGAGGCAATTGAGAACGGGAAAATACCTGAAGACAGTCGTTCACTTTATTATGGATTATTAGGCCGCTGTTATAGCGATATGGCAGAATACAGTAACATTCCATATTTCAATTCAACTTATACCGAGTTGGCAAGAACCTATAGAGAAAAAGCATTGTCATTAACGGATGAAGGAACTTTCTTTAATTCTTTCTTAAAAATTTTCAATAAATCTAAAAACAATCAGATAGAAGATGCCCTTTCTGAATATAAATCGCTTTTAAATGAAAATCTTGATATGCGAGAAAAAGCACTGGTTAATTATATGCTTGGAGAACTTTATCTACAATTAGAAGAAAATGACAAAGCAATCCCATTTTATATCAAAGCAGTAATTGCAGATATTAAAACCTCCACCAAAGAATCGCTTGCCATTATACGACTTTCGGAACTACTTTTTAAAAGCGGGGATATCAAAAATGCTTCAATCTTGATTCACAAAGCAAATGAAGACGCGCTCTTTTATGGAGCCCAACAGCGTAAAATACAAGTCGGCGCCATTTTGCCACTTATTGAACAAGAGATTGTCCAAATTATTGAAAGGGAAAAAGAAAGACTTTACTGGCAGTATATATTAGTAAGCATATTTTTAATTATTGTCATTTGTTTCACAATTATAATTTATATGCAGTTTCGAAAATTGAAAAAGGCCAAGATAATCATAGCAGAAGCACATAAAAATTTAAAAAAGACAAACAAACAACTCATAAATGTCAATGAGCAAATAAAAGCCCATAACATTGAAATAGAACGTGTCAATATCCAGCTTTTTGAATCCAATAAAATTAAAGAAGAATACCTGGGATTCTTTTTTACGCAATATGACGATATTTTTGAAAAGTTCAATATTTTTAAATCCACCATTGAAAAAAAGATTGATGAAGGCAAATATGAAAAAGTAAAATATCACTGTATCAACTACAATTTAAAACGTGAAAAAGAAAAGCTATTGCTAAATTTTGATTCGGCTTTTATAAAACTTTTTCCCAATTTCATTAAAGAATTTAATTCCTTAATGAAAGATGAGCATAAAATTGAACTTGAAAGCGACCAATTACTCACCAAAGAATTGCGGATTTATGCACTTATTAGACTGGGTATTAAGCACAGTGAAATTATAGCCCAGATTTTAGGGTATTCCGTGAACTCAATTTATGCCTACAAAACCAAAATCCGTAATAAATCGATAATCAGTAAAGATGATTTTGACCAAAAACTGTTAGAAATCACTACAATAAAGCTTTAATCGAATACTTTTTTTTATTTTTATCTATATAAATCATTTATACACAAAACACATATAGTACTGATTAGTAGTATTTTATATATTATTTTCCTTTAAATTAGGCTGCTTTTATCTATACAGTTTTTTTAAATGGTAATAGCATTTATTAATTTTTGCAAATTTGCTTAAATCATATACAATTCTTTTGTATATGCTTACTAATTTAACTTAACTCAATAAATAATTTGTATGAACAATAAGTTTAAATTCATTTCATTCAGTAGGGAAAAATTCACCCTAATGCTCTTAATTTTTCTTCTCGCGCCTCTATTTTTAATGGCCCAGGAAAATAAAATAAAATTGACAGGAAAAGTAGTTGATGAGAACGAAATTCCTCTTCCGGGAGCTTCAGTTTTAGAAGAAGGAACCACTAATGGCGTAACAACGGATTTTGACGGAAATTTTGAAATTTCTGTTAAAAATATAAAATCTGTGCTGGTCGTTAATTATTTGGGATACCTTACAAAAAGAATGCCTGCAGATACGCAAACTTTTTTTATAAAGTTAATGCCCAATCTTACATCTTTAGAAGAGGTTGTTGTTATTGGGTATGGACAAGTAAAATCCAAAGATTTAACAGGTTCTATATCTTCAGTTAATGTTGATAAATTGGTTGCACAACCAGTTGCAAATGTTGGAGATGCGATTCAGGGACGTGCAGCCGGTGTTCAGGTGGTAACCTCAGGCAAGCCTGGTGACAATCCGTCTTTTAGAATTAGGGGAACCGGTACAATCGGCAATAATGAGCCTTTAATTGTTGTGGATGGAATGCCGCTTAATGGGGGATTAAACCAAATAAACATGAATGATATAGCTTCATTGCAAGTTCTTAAAGATGCTTCATCAACAGCCATTTACGGATCAAGAGGCGCAAATGGCGTTATTATAATTTCGACAAAAAAAGGAAAAGATGGCAAAGCCACTGTTTCTTTTGACACTTACACAGGGTTTAGTGAAGCCACAAATATGTTAAGAGTATTGAATGCTTCTGAATTTGCGCAATTGCACAATGAAATTTTGAGCAATGGCGGAATGACCCCAAATCCGGATTTTGCAAATCCTGAATCGTTAGGAACTGGAACAGATTGGATAGATCCATTTTTTAATTCAGCCATGACAAATAGCCATACTTTATCCTATTCTAACGGCAGTGAAAAATCTACCGTATATACTTCACTAAATATTTTTGACCAAGAGGGTATCGTTTTAAACACCGATTATAAAAGATACATATTTCAATTGAATACGGATACTAAAATTTCAGATAAACTAAAGTTTGGAAATAATTTAAAATTTAACCACGATAAAAAATCTCAAGGGGATTATAATATCAGAAACACCATTTTATCTTTGCCAACCCAGCCCATCTATAGAGAGAACGGTAATTATTCAGGACCTTTAGGTCAACCCATTTACTCTGGGGATGTGGTAAATCCGATTGGTAAAGCAACTATTGTTGATAATGTCACAAAAGGATATAATATTCAAGGGACTGTATTTGGAGAACTTACATTTTTAAAAGACTTTACCTTTAAAACGCTTATTGGGATTGAAGCAAATTTTTGGAAAAACAGAACTTGGGCACCTTCATATAACTGGGATTCCCATGTGCAACAGAATGCTTTTTTAAGCGAATCTTCCAACCAAAGTATCACAACGCTTTGGGACAATACGGTTACCTATAAGAAAAGCTTTGAAAACGGCATCAATTTTAATGCACTTATAGGAACAAGCGCACAAGAGAATGATTTCGAGTTCATCAGAGGATCAATTCAAAATTTTCCAAGTGAACAAACGCAAACGTTAAACAATGGGGTTGATCAGGTAACTTTAGATGGAAGCGGTTCAGAATGGGCTTTATTCTCTTATTTTGCAAGGGCAAATTTTGATTATAAAAGCAAATACTATGTAACTGCGACCATAAGACGTGACGGTTCATCCAGATTTGGCAAAAATAATAAATATGGAACTTTTCCTTCTGGATCATTGGCCTGGAGGGTGTCTGACGAAGAATTTTTTAAATTAAAATTTGTCAATGATTTAAAACTTAGGGCAGGTTATGGGGTTACCGGAAACCAAGAAATAGGCAATTATTCCTTTGCATCGTCCTATAGTACCAATGTTTACAACTTCAATGGAAATTTTGTGAGTGCTGCGGTTCCAACAGTCATGCCAAATTCAAATGTTAAATGGGAGTCGCAAGAGCAAATGAATATTGGTTTTGATGCGAGTCTGATAAACAACAGGGTCAAGTTAGTTGTTGACGCCTATATCAAGAACACAAAAGATATGCTTGTTCCCCAGTCTGTACCTGTAACTTCAGGATATTCTGACATTTACGTTCCATATATAAATGCAGGCGAGATTCAAAACAAGGGATTCGAAGTTATGGTCAACTCCAAAAACATCGAAAAGGAAAATTTTTCATGGGATACAGATTTTGTTTTTTCATATAACAAAAATGAGGTCATTGACATTAACGGAGACACACCACTAATTAGAGGCGGTATAGGGTTGAATTATAATTTAGCCAGAATTCAAAAGGGATATCCAACTGATGTTTTTTATGGATTTGTGCAAGATGGCATCTTTCAAACCCAAGCTGAAGTTGACAATCATGCAGTACAGGTTCCAGGCACTTCCCCGAGTAATAGCACATCTCCCGGCGACATTCGTTATAAAGATTTAAATAGCGACGGTTTAATTACTGATGCAGACAGAACCTTTATTGGCGACCCAAACCCTGATTTTACATTTTCCTTAAATAATACAATTGTTGCAGGTGATTTTAGTCTAAATTTTTACTTACAAGGTGTATATGGCAATGAAATTTTTAATGCCAACAGAATATTTACCGAAGGAATGGCCATAACCACGAACCAGATAGATGCTGTTTTAGAAAGATGGACAGGAGCAGGAACAAGTAACTATGTGCCTCGAGCTGTATTTGGCGACCCAAATAATAATAGCCGAGCCTCCAGCAGATATATTGAAGACGGATCTTATTTGAGAGTGAAAAATGTAACATTAACTTATAACATACCCAAAGAATTTTTCGCTGCGAAATTATTTGATTATTCCAGAATCTACGTTTCCGGGCAAAATTTATTGACACTTACAAACTACACAGGTCTAGATCCTGAAGTTTCCATTGGCGGTATAGACAATAATCTATATCCTTCAACAAAAACTATTTCTATTGGACTAAACCTTGGATTTTAAATAATAAGAATATGAAAAAAATTAAAATTATACTTGTATTTTTCATTGTAATTTCAATGACTAATTGTTCTGAGGATTTTTTAGAAAAAACGCCTTTAGACACTATAAATACTGAAAATTACCCAGCAACAGCAGCAGAGTTGGTGACGCTTGTAAATGGGGCTTATCAACCGCTACAATGGCCAAAACTTTACAATTTAAGAATGTGGACCTCAGATATTATGGCGGGGAACAGCATTGTTGGGGCCGGAGGTGGTTCAGATGGCATTGAAACCCAAGATATGTCCAATTTCGTCACAAATACTGACAATGCCGGTGTTTTAGATCTTTGGAGGGGACCTTGGCCAGGGATATTAATGACAAATATTATTTTGGATGTGGCACCGGGTTTAGAAATTAACGAAGCCATAAAAAATCGATCTATGGGGGAAGCCTATTTTTTGAGAGCCCACTATTATTTTATATTGACAAGGTATTTTGGAGATGTTCCTTTAATCACCAAACCACAATCATCGGATGATGAGTTATTTCCTGAAAGGGTTTCTAAAGATTTGGTGTATGACCAAATAATTAGTGACCTTGAGAAAGCCATTGATTTGTTACCGGTGAAAGGAGAATATACGGGATTTGATATAGGCAGGGCCAGCAAAGGTGCAGCTATGGGAATTTTGGCAAAAGTGCATCTTACTTTAGGTAATTTTAATGAAGTGGTATTGCTAACTTCACAAATTGAGGGATTGGGTTATAGTTTGAACCAAAATTATTCAGATAATTTTAATCCTTCTACTGAGAATTCAAATGAATCTCTTTTCGAAGTGCAATATGCAAGCGATGGCGGTTTTAATTTTTGGAGCAACGAAAATCAAGCTTCTTGGTGCAGTCCATTTATGGGCCCTCGCGGTTCAGGGTTTGTTGGGGGAGCTTATGGATGGAACCAACCAACCCAAGAATTCGTAAATTCTTATGAGCCGAATGATTTAAGAAAAAATGCAACCATTTTATATGAAGGAGGGCCTGATTTTGATGGCAAAGCCTATAAAGCATCTTTTTCTCTGACAGGTTATAATGTGAGAAAATTCTTAATTCCTTTAAGTATGTCATCTTCTTATGATAACAGCCCATTAAATTTCCCTGTTTTGCGCTTTGCAGATGTTTTATTGATGAAAGCAGAAGCTTTAAATGAATTAGGACAAGGATCACAAGCTGAAATTCCTCTAAATCTAGTAAGAAATAGAGCTGGTTTAGCAAATGTTGCATCAGGTAAGGATCAAGCTTCATTAAGAGCAGCTATATTACATGAACGAAGAATTGAACTAGCTTTTGAGGGTCAACGATGGTTTGATCTAATTAGAGTTGGTAACGGTCAATATGGCCTTAATTTTATTCATTCCATTGGAAAGACAAATGCCTCTCAAAAACATTTGTTGTTTCCTGTACCCCAAATAGAAAGAGACAGAAATCCAAAATTAACTCAAAATCCGGGATACTAATAAAACTAAAGATCATGAAAAAAATAAATATAAAACATTACGCGAAAATTTTATTCTCGCTCTCTCTTGCTCTATTTCTATTTTCGTGCGATGAAGAGCTGACCGATGATTCATTCGCAACAGAAGACGTACTTACCGTGACAGTATCTAACCCCGATGTGATTTTAGAAGAACGTTATACGGAAAATAAGGTGACAATTAATTGGACAACCGGAAGCAATAAAGATACCGGTTCTTCCATTTCCTACTTGCTAGAAATTGACAAGGCAGGAAATAATTTTTCAATGCCTTTGACTTATGATATGGGAAAAAATCAGTTTTTATTCTCATATAATTATAAAACGCTGAATCAAATTCTGTTAAATACGTTTAATGCCTTACCCAACACAGCTATAGAACTTGAGGCTAGGGTTACCGCAATATTTGCTGATGGCAGTATTTCTCCCCAAATTGCGACAACCACATTTATGGTAACTCCTTATCAGCCAGTTTCAAGTCAGTTATTTATTGTTGGAAGCGCAACACCCATAGGTTGGAATATTTCAAATGCGATTGAATTAAGTCCGTCATCCAATAAGGTAGGAACATTTATCTATGAGGGACTGTTATCTCCTGGAAGCTTTAAGTTTGCTGTAAGTAATGAAGGATGTTGGTGCCAAGATTTTTATACGAAGGACCCTACAAATCCATTAGCCATTGTGCACAATATTGGTGGCAGCGGAGACGATATTCAATGGGAAATAACCACTGGCGGAAAATATAAAATAGAAGTCAATTTAGTGGAGCTAACCATTAAGATTGAAGAAAGTGCAGATCCATTGTTTTCACAAATTTGGATTGTTGGAGATGCAAGTCCAAGTGGATGGGATGTAAATACACCAGATGAATTTACAAGGAGCAGCAATCCTTTTATTTTTACTTATGAAGCAGTTTTTGTTCCCGGTGATTTCAAAATTTTTGCAGGTACCTTAGGAGATTGGTGCGGACAATGGTATCGGCCTTTAGTTAACGGGCAAGACTTAAGTTCTACCAATGTAGCCCAAAATTCAGGTTGCGACACTGATAACAAATGGACGATAACAACCGCTAACCAAGGACGATATAAAATTACTTTAGACATCCTCAATAACACGGTCAAAATCGAAAAAGTAAATCTTTATTTGATAGGCGACGGAGGTCCAAACGGTTGGAACATAGCCACCCCTACTCCTTTTACCTATGAGAATGGCGTATATACTTTTACAGGAGAGCTAGGATCTGGCAATGCTACCGGAGAATTTAAAATTGCAAAATTTAAAGGAGATTGGTGCGATGGCGAATGGATAAATCCAGCCACCGCTTCACAATCTATCTACAATACAAGTTTTATTTTTACGCAAGGATGTGATGGTCCAGATAACAAATGGAAATTGAAAGATGGAGAAGCAGGAACCTACAAAATCACAATAAATTTAGAACAAGGTGCCATGGAGATCCTAAAGCAATAATTATTGGAGTTTGATTAATTTTTGAGTACAATGATAAAGGGGGTTATGCTTAATTCATATCCCCTTTATTTACGATCGCAATCAAAGAATCAGCAACTGGTTAAGCAAATTTGAAGTATGGGGAACAAAAAGTTTTTCCAGATTAAAAAAAATAATTACATGAAGTGTTTTAAATTCAAAATAATAATTTGCCTTATGGCAGCAACATTAGTTTCTGGTTGCAATAAAAACGATGCCGATGAGTTCCAATATACCCCTGAGGAAGAACCTGTTAAAATGGTTCAAATTGATCTAAAAACTGATAAATCAGCATACGCCCCAGGAGAAAAAGTGGTGTTTTTAGCCACGCAAGGATCAGGAAATTTCACCATAAAATATAAATATCTCCATACAGTTATATCACAACAGCCCTTTTCGGGAAGTTCATGGGAATGGACCCCTCCTTCAAATGATTTTAAAGGATACATGGTTGAATTATATCAAACGGTTGACGGAAAAGAATTTGTGATTGGTTCAGTTGCCGTGGATGTTTCATCAGATTGGACAAAATTTCCCAGATATGGTTTTCTTTCAAAATTTGGAACGATATCAGACAGCCAAATAAACCAAATTGTTGACAATTTAAAAGACTATCATATTAATGGAATTCAATATTATGATTGGCACAATAAACATCATTTTCCACTGAAAATGAGTGGTAACGCACCTGCATCAAACTGGTTGGATATTGCAAAACGAGAGACCTCTTTTAGCACTGTTGAAAAATATATAACGGCCTCAAAAAGTAAAAATATTGCTTCTATGAGTTATAACCTCTTATATGGCGCTTGGGAAGATTTTGCTTCTGACGGAGTTTTAAAAGAATGGATGCTCTTTAATGATACCAATCATCAAAATATTAATAAACACGATTTGGACGACAATTGGGCTTTAAGCGATATTTTGGTTTTAAATCCGGCCAATACATTATGGCAAGATTATATTTTTCAAAAAACACAATCTATTTATGACCATCTGGATTTCGACGGTTGGCATTTGGATCAATTAGGAAATCGGGGTGCAGTTTATGATTATTACGGAAATCAAGTTTCAATAAATGACACTTTTGGCCCATTTTTAAGAAATTTAAAACAGGCATTTCCAAATAAAAAAATGGTGCTTAACGCTGTAAACCAATATGGACAATCTCAAATTTTAAGTGAAGCGGTAGATTTTGCCTATACGGAGGTGTGGGAAGGCAATGAAGGATTTGACGATCTAGCCACTATTATAAAGAACAATAATAATCTCTCAAATAATTCAAAGAACACAGTATTGGCGGCCTATATGAATTACGACTTGGCAAACAGTACCGGTATTTTTAATACACCGGGTATTTTGTTGACAGATGCAGTCATCTTTGCTTTTGGCGGTGCTCATTTAGAATTGGGAGAGCATATGCTGGGTAAAGAATATTTTCCAAACAATAATTTGGCAATCAACAATGAATTAAAAAAGAGTCTTAGCTCTTATTATAACTTTTTAGTTGCCTATCAAAACGTATTGAGAGACGGCGGATCATTTAACAATCCGAAATTGATCTCTGGGGACGGTAAAATTAATTTAAATAATTGGCCACCAGTTTCTTCAAATGTGGCTGTAATCGGTAAAGAATTTTCCGACAAACAAGTTATTCATTTGATAAATTTTACAGATGCCAACAGTTTAACCTGGAGAGATACGAACGGAGAACAAGCAACCCCAAAAATCAAAAAAGATTTTATTTTGAATTTTGCGAACAATAAAACTGTAACAAAAGTATGGTATGCCTCACCCGATTTAAATCTTGGAAGTTCGGTTGAATTGGATTTTTCCCAAAACGGAAACAATCTTATTTTTAAAATTCCTTCGCTTCAGTATTGGGGAATGATTGTGGTTGAATACAGTTAAATATTAATAAGAAGTTGAAATTAAGGGAGTTTTAATTTCATTAAAGAAGAAGTTGTAAATAAAAAAATTAATCAAATGAATAAAATTAAAAACCTAAACGTATTTTTCATTTTTATGTTCGTTGGAATACAAACCTATTCCCAAGGGACGAAAATTTTGGTGTGTGATTCCTTTAGCATCGATAAGAATGAAGTTGTTTTCAATTGTAATGACAATGCTAAAATCTCCCTTGAATTTTTGGATTCCAAAAACATTAAATTCTGGGTTTCTCCTAAGGGCGATTTCAAACGAAACAATGAATCATTTGCGGTAGTCAATGAAGTTTTTGACAATTCAATGGCAATAACCGTTCAGGATTCAAATTCAACTTTTGAGATATTTACAGGCGATTTACGTGTTCGTGTCTCAAAATCGCCATTAAATATCCAGATATTCGACAAGTATCAAAAGCTAATTATGGGTGATCTTAATCAAGATGCCTATTCTTTTCAGGATTCCTATGCAATCACAAAAAAAATATTAAGACAAGATGAACATTTTTTTGGATTGGGAGAAAAAACCGGGTCGTTAAACAGAAGAGGAAAATCCTATGTTATGTGGAATAGTGACAAGCCTTGTTATTCTGAAACTGAGGATCCGCTTTATAAAAGCATTCCCTTTTTTATGAGCAGTTACAATTATGGAATTTTCTTTGACAACACATATAAAACATCATTTGATTTTGGCAATACCTCACAAGATTATTTCTCTTTTTCAGCACCAAACGGTCCATTCATCTACTATTTTATGTATGGCAATGATTATAAAGAAATCATAGGCAGTTATACAAAACTTACCGGAAATCCCATTATGCCGCCTAAATGGGCATTGGGCTGGTCGCAAAGCCGGGGGATGCTTACTTTTGAAAATCTAACGCGCGACATCGCCAAAGAATACAGAGAAAGAAATATTCCATGTGACATTATTTATCAGGATATAGGCTGGGTAGAAGGACTTCAAAATTTTAAATGGCGGAAAGACAGGTATGACAATCCGAAAAAAATGCTTTCGGATTTGGCTGAAAATGGATTTAAAGTCATTGTGTCGCAAGATCCGGTGATATCCCAAACCGTCACTGACCAATGGCAAGAAGCAAATGAAAAAGGATTTTTAGTGACAGATGAACGAACCGGACAGGCTTATGATATGCCTTGGCCTTGGGGAGGAAACTGTGGCGTGGTCGATTTTACCAATCCTAATGTTGCCGACTGGTGGGGTGAACTTCAGCAAATTCCTATAGCTGACGGAGTGAAAGGTTTTTGGACAGATATGGGAGAACCCGCTTGGAGCAATGAAGAAAGCACCGACCGTTTACACATGAAACATTACCTCGGAATGCATGATGAAATCCATAATGTTTATGGACTCACTTGGGATAAAGTTGTTACAGAACAGTTTGAAAAACGCAATCCCAACCAACGCGTATTCCAGATGACCAGGGCTGCTTATGCCGGAATGCAACGTTATACCTTCGGGTGGTCTGGAGACAGCGGAAATGGACGAGATGTGCTTGATGGCTGGGACAATTTGGCAAACCAAATACCTTTGGGGCTATCTGCCGGAATGGGACTTGTTCCGTTTTGGACTACCGATATTTCAGGTTATTGTGGAGAGATTACCGACCACAAAGAATTTTCGGAACTTTATATTCGCTGGTTGCAGTTTGGCGTTTTTAATCCGTTAAGTCGCGCCCATCATGAGGGTGATAATGCCGTTGAACCTTGGCTATTTGGTGAAGAAGCGGAAAAAATTGCCAAAAAATCAATTGAATTTAAATACCAATTGCATCCCTATATCTATACCTATGCACGACAGGCTTATGATACCGGAATTCCCATAATGAGGGCTATGGTATTGGAATATCCCAATGATAAAGAAGTGCCTTCCTTAGATCATCAATTTATGTTTGGAACGGAGTTGTTAGTGGCCCCTGTTGTAAAAAAAGGAAATACCTCCAAAAAAGTTTATTTGCCTGAAGGAAATTGGATTGATTATCACCACCCGAAACAAGTATATGGAGGGAAACAATATATTGATTATGATACGCCTTTGGATGTTACCCCAATTTTTGTAAAAGAAGGCGCCATACTGCCAATGATGCCTGTTATGCCCTATATAGGAGCTGCGAAAAATGCACCAATGATTTTTGAGATTTTCCCAGCCCAGAATAAACTTTCCTCGTTTGAATTGTATGAAGATGACGGAGAAACCAATAATTATAAGGAAAATAAATATATTAAAACCAATATTGAAAGTAAAACCACTTCATCAGAAATAAAAATAACTATTAATAAGTCTGAAAATTTAAATTCTTTTGATACGGAAAAAAGGAACTATTGGCTAAAGATTCATTTGGACAGTAAACCTAAAAAAGTGCTGCTAAACAATAAAGATGTAAAAAAACACAGTCAGCCAAAGTTAAATGAAAATTTGAACACCGATTTTGATGAGGTTGGTTATTACCACGACAAAAGTTTAAATCTACTTTACATTAGGTTTGAGGACGATAAAATAGAGAAGCTTATCTTGATAAAAAAATAAAGAATTTATGCGAATCAATAAAAATAATATTTGGACAGCAGTTTTAATTTTATGCTTGGCAGGATGCGTTTCTACGGCCGAAAAGGGTTATGATAATGTACTTTACAAATCAAAATCTTTCATCATTTATAATGACAGCATTGTGCAAGGCGCAAATAAGGCGGTTATAGTATCTAATAAAAAAATAACCTCCAATTACAAAAGCGGATCAACAAAGAATTATTCCAACTTGGTAAGTTTTAAGTTAACCATTAACGAAAAAGACATTGAGTTGCCATCTGGAAATGACCATCTTGTTTTAATTGAAAACGGCGTAAATGAATCTCCCATTATTATTTTTGGTGAAGCCGACAAGAATACTCCAATTGATAAAGGAGAAAAACTGAGTCCAAATTACCAGTATACTTTTAAGGTTGATATGTCTGCTGTACTTAATTCATTTAAGGAAAAAGGCTATTATGAAGCTTTCGACAAAAGTAGGATTGCAAAGCAAGATTTTAAGGGGTTTTATATTGCCGGAGGTTCCAAACCGCTTACTTGGGATTTTTCTAATTTAGAGGAAAATAATTTGGAGCTTTTTGACAAAGATGGTGACGGTATTTATGAAATCACCTTAATTTTAAACCCTTATGATGCTTCAGTTAAAGAAGAAAAAATTTGGGAACTTTCCGAAGATATTTCTAAAAAACCAACATATACCTCTGATCAACCCATTGTTGATGTGCTGTATAACCTTTCATTGGAAGAAGCGCTTTTAGCGATTGAATCCGACAGCACTTTTAGAACCGGTGCTAAATGGGAAGGGGTTTGGACCAGAGACATCAGTTACAGCATTGTATTGGCATTTGCCTATTTAGAGCCGGAAGTCGCCATAATAAGTTTAATGAAAAAAGTAAAAAGAAACAGAATTGTTCAAGATACGGGATCGGGCGGTGCTTGGCCGGTTTCATCGGACAGAACAACTTGGGCATTGGCAGCCTGGGAAGTTTACAAAACAACAGGCGATAAAAACTGGCTTAAAAAAGCGTATGAAATCATTAAAAATAGCGTGGAGGATGATTATAAAATAATTCGTTCAAAAGAAACAGGCATGTATTCCGGTGAATCTTCTTTTTTAGATTGGAGAGAGCAAACCTATCCGAAATGGATGTCGAATATGGATATTTATGTGTCCCAAAACTTAGGCACCAATGTTGTTCACTACCAAACCCATATTATTTTATCCAAAATGGCAAAATTGCTGGGTGAACCAACAGAAAAATATGAAACAATTGCTGCCACCATTAAAAAAGGGATCAATGAACAATTATGGATGGAGGACAAAGGGTATTATGCACAATATTTGTATGGAAGGCATCATTTAATTCCATCAAAAAGATATGAAGCATTGGGGGAAGCATTGGCAGTTATATTTGATGTTGCCGATGAAACCAAAAGCAAGTCAATTATTGAAAAATCACCATTAACTGAATTTGGCGCTACTTGCATTTATCCCCAGATTCCAAATATTCCACCCTATCACAATGATGGAATATGGCCTTTTGTGCAATCATATTGGAATATTGCCGCTGCAAAAGTCGGGAATGAAAAGGTTTTAAATCACGGTTTGGCTTCCATTTACAGAGCAGCTGGTTTGTATTTGAGCAATTATGAAAACATGGTGGCCAATACAGGCGATTTTGAGGGAACTGAAATAAATTCACATCGCATGTTGTGGAGTATGGCCGGCAATTTGGCCATGGTGTACCGCGTATTTTTGGGAATGGAGTTTGAAGAAGACGGAATTAAATTTAATCCTGCAATCCCAAAAGGTTATGGAGGCAATAAAAGTTTGAAAAATTTTAAATACAGAAAAGCCATATTAAACATTGACGTTGAAGGTCACGGCAATAAAATTGCTTCCATTTATTTAGACGGTGCTAAATTGGAAAATGCGCAAATACCAAGTTCTCTTGAAGGCGAGCATCAAATTAAAATTAAAATGATGAATAATGATTTTTCTTCAGGTGAAATTAATTTAGTCGAAAATAATTATTCGCTCAGTAGTCCAATCGTTAAATTACTTAACAATTCTTTATCTTGGAATCCAATAAAAGGATCCACTGCTTATCAAATTTATGAAAACGGCAAAGTTATTAAAACCACAACATCAACATCGTATACAATTAGCCATACGCTTTCAAATGAATATATGGTAAGCGCCATAGATGCTGATAATTTTGAATCATTTGTTAGTGAGCCTATCCAGATTTCAGAAAAACGCGCTTTGAATTTTGAATTGGAGGATTTTGTTCCTAAAGCCAATTTGGGGTTTGTAAACTATAGCGGTAAAGGGTACATTGAATTATCCAATATCACAAATAATAAATTAACCTTCTCAATTGCTATACCGGAAGCAGGGGAATATTATTTAGATTTTAAATATTCAAACGGAAGCGGGCCTTTAAATACCGATAATAAATGTGCTTTAAGATCACTTTATTTAAACACTGATTATGTTGGCGCCATTGTATTTCCCCAACGAGGATTGAATGAATGGTCGGATTGGGGTTATTCCAATTCTTATAAGGTGTATTTAAACAAAGGAAAAAACGAACTGAAATTATCTTTAGAAAATTGGAATATCAATATGAATGTGGAGGTAAATACAGCAATGTTAGATTTTTTAAGAGTGCACAAAATAACCAGCCGAAGTGTTGGCATGTAAAATTCATTGCAGATGATGGTTTGACGAACACTTTATTACCTGCTAAACATGCTGTTTAGTTATTACCATACTGATTGAAACGGAGCTAAATCGAGACATCATTTTAACAGATTGCCACGCTGTGCTCGCAATGATACTTTGGCTAAGCTCAGTGCAGGCTCAAGGCAAAAATAAGTGCTTTATTTAAAGCTCTTAATGTACGGAATTGGAATCTTTATTTGACAAGATTGTATTTCAATTGAGCATATCCTGAGACAAGTTCAGGATAAACTTCATACTGCTGGAGATGGAGGGTTTTTTTCGCATTTTTTCAAGCTTTATTACATCTATTTAGTTTGAAAGTGTTTTTAATTTAAATTTAAAAAATTCTTATAATTAACGCAATATCTTAAATAGGCAAAGTATGACAAAACCCAAACGTATAAATCAAATAAAACGGCTAATTAGAAAGTTTTTACAGGAAAGCTGACAGTAAATTGATTAACGCACTTTTAAACTAAATCACAAATCATTTTTGCTGCTATTTCAGCTGTAATATCTCTTTGCGGAGAGCCAAACATTTCATAACCTACCATAAATTTCTTTACCGTTGAACTTCTTAATAATGGCGGATAAAAACTCATATGCCAATGCCAGTGAGAATTAGCTGCATTATTTGTTGGCGCTTGATGAATGCCACTGGAATAAGGAAACGAGCAATCAAATAATTTATCATATGCTTTTGTAAGTACCGAAATTGCTTCTGCAAATTGAATTCCTTCTTCTTTTGTTAAAGCGCTAATATTTTTTTGTGTTTTTTTAGGAAGAATCATTGTTTCAAATGGCCAAACAGCCCAAAAAGGAATCAAAACCACAAAAGATTTGTTTTCAAAAATGATGCGTTCATTAAGAACCAATTCTTGTTTAACGTAATCTTCCAATATTGTTCTGTTGTTTTTTTGATAATAGGCAAATTGGTTCAGATCTTTCTTATAAACTTCATTAGGCAGGGAAGACTGGCTCCATATTTGCCCGTGAGGATGCGGATTACTGCATCCCATCACAGCACCTTTATTTTCAAAAATCTGTACGTAATTTATGCTTTCTTCACTGCCTAAAAGTTCATATTCTTCTATCCAGGCAATCACTACTTTTTCAATAGCTTTTATAGACATTTCTGCCAAACTTTTTGAGTGGTCCGGGCTAAAACAAATTACTTTACAAATGCCTGTTTCACTCTGTGCATGCAATAAACCATCATTGACAGAAAATGATGGAGAATCTTTTTGAAGTGCAGCAAAATCGTTTGTAAATACATATGTTCCTTTATAGTCTGGATTTATTTCTCCATTCATTCTTGCGTTTCCAGCGCATAAATAGCAGTTTTCATCATAAGAATGGATCACTTCTTTTGAGACTGTTTCATTTTGCCCTTGCCAAGGGCGTTTTGCCCTGTGGGGTGAAACCAACACCCATTCACCTGTTAAAACATTAAGTCTCTTATGAGAATAATCCTGTAAATCTGTATTCATATCATTAAACTATCTTATGAGTTCCTTCAGAAATATTAACCGAATATGGGGAACACACTTTATTAAATTTTTCTTTAAATAATGGCGCTACTTTTTCAACAAAAGCAGTTGCTTTTCCTTTTTTAACAATATTGATGGTACAACCGCCAAAACCGCCTCCCATCATTCGTGAGCCAACAACATCATCACTTTCCTTTGCCAATTCGACTAAGAAATCAAGCTCCTCACAACTTACTTTGTATTGATGCTGTAAACCATTGTGGGTGTCAAATATTAATTCACCTAATTTTTCAATATCATTTACTGCCATAGCTTCAGAAGCAGCTAGGGCTCTATTATTTTCCTGAACTACGAATAATGCTTTTTGATAATCTTCTTCTGAAATTTGATCTTTTATTGTTAATAAATCTTCTTCATTCACATCTATCAACGCTTTAACATTTAATAATGATGCGACATTTTCACAAACAGTTCTTCTATTATTATATGCACTATCAGCTAAGCTGTGTTTTACGTTTGTGTTGATTAATAACAACTCATATTTTTTAAAATCTATGTGAAATGGAATCGCTTTAATTTTTCTGCAATCTAAAAGTAATGCTTTATTCTTTTGACCAAACATACTGGCATATTGATCCATTATTCCGCATTTTACACCAACATAATTATGCTCAGCTTTTTGTGAAATAAAGATCATCTCTTTCTTCGTTAAACCTAATCTAAAAACTTCATTTAGGCCATAAACAATGCTATTTTCCAATGCAGCTGATGAAGACAAGCCCGCACCGCCGGGAATATCTCCTCCAAAAACTATATTAAACGGTGCGAGATTAACTCCTTTTTTTTGAATTTCTGAAACCACACCTAATATATAGTTGCGCCAATCGCCGTTTTCCAAAGGCTGAATTTTTTCTAAAGAAAATTCATAAATTTCATCTTTGTTATTAGCAAAAACACTGCATAAATCTGAAGTGCTTTTTTGAATAGCGGTATAAATACCTTTGTCAATAGCTGCCGGAAAAACGAAACCTTCATTATAGTCTGTATGCTCTCCAATAATGTTGATTCTTCCGGGTGAAAAAATTAAGAGAGGTTCCATTTTATATTTCTCAATAAAAATTGTTTTAATTTCTTTTATTAAATCCGTGTTCATAAGTCAAGTAATTTTATTGAATTTTTTATAAAACTATCTATTTAAGTCTGCATTTTTAACACCTAATTTTTTTTAAATTCGGCTACATTTTACTGTACGCTTTCGATTAAACTTAAATCATACATTTGCAGTGGATTCGTTACGCTCTATTGCATTTTTTATGAATTAAACACCCAAAAACAGACTATCGACGAATGGAGAAATATATTTGAAATTTCCAGACTGAATTGAAAGTGTTAAAATTTTTGAATATTACTTTTGTTGCGGAAGCTTTTACAAAGCATTCGCAAAAATTAAATCATTGTGAGTTTCAACTTATTCTGAAACTGAAAACTTATAAATGCATATCGAGTAATATTCTTCTTTAGGATTTAATCGAGTTGAAGGAAAATTAGGGTTATTTGGGCTGTCTGGAAAATGTTGTGTTTCCAAACAAAAAGCAGTTCTAAATTTATAAGATTTGTTTTCTTTACCTGCAATTGAACCATCTAAAAAATTACCACCATAAAACTGTAACCCAGGTTCATTGGTATAAACCTCCATAGTTCTTCCTGAAACGGGTTCAATAATTTTTGCCGCATAATTAAGGGCCTCTAAACTCTGGTTGAGCGCAAAATTATGATCATATCCCAATCCATAAATCAGTTGTTGATTTTCAGAATCAACTCTTTTTCCTATTGCAATCAACTTTTGAAAATCAAAAGGCGTATCCTCAACACTTGCAATCTCTCCCGTTGGAATCAACCCTTCACGAACCGGGGTATAATATGCCGAATTAATCAATAAGAGATGGTCATTAATGGTTCCATTTCCCGCTCCTTTTAAATTAAAAAATGAATGGTGTGTTAAGTTAATAACGGTTGGAGCATCTGTAGTGGCCCAATATTCTATTTTCAGTTCATTATTATCCGTAAGTTGATAGATTACTGTTACGGTAAGATTCCCCGGATAACCTTCTTCCATATCTTTTGACACATATTTTAATTCCAACGTTTGTTGGTCAATTGGTGTTGCGTCCCATACTGCCGAATCAAAGCCCTTATTACCACCATGAAGTTGATTGTCTCCGTTATTTTTGGCCAAATTAAACTCCTGGCCATCCAAAGAAAACTTTCCATTGGCAATACGGTTACCATATCTACCGATTAAAGCTCCAAAATACTTTTCTTTGGAGTTTAAATAGTCATCAATATTTGGATGCCCCAAAACAATATCATCAAAATTACCATGTCTATCCGGTACCCATAAAGAAACAATTTTACCACCAAAATTAGTAATCTGAGCTACAGTGCCCGAACTGTTCTTTAGGGTATACAAATTTACTTGCTTACCATTTACAATTTTTTCAAAATTTTTATTATTCATTAATTTTAACTTACCATTAGGTAAACTCTGAGCATTTATTATAATACTATTTATCAAGAGAATCGTTATTAGTGTTAATTGTTTCATATTTTGAAGTTTAAATAATTTACAGGCAATTTATGATTGCTGTTTTAATGATTATTTGGTAATTAATGGACGTTTAATGGTTTCGGTTGTCGGACCTAAAATGTCTAAATGACCGTCTTTATCAATTATCATTTCATCAATAAATACAACTCTTTCTTCCCCTGTTTTGGTTGTTCTACCGTGATAAACACAATACATCTTATCCAGTTTATCCAAAAACAAAACACTATTATGCCCTGTGCCAGTAACCACGCCACCTTTATCAGAATTTTTTTCTAAAATAGGATTGTTATTTGATTTCACAAAAGGACCCAAAGGATTTTTGGAAGTTGCATATCCTACGGCATAATTTTCACCAGCATAATAATTTGCTGAATACATCATATAATACAAGTTATTTTTCTTGAAAGTGAAGGAGCCTTCAGTCCATCTTCTATTTATCTCCTTTGAGCTAACAGACCTGCTTTCCCATTCAGAATTCACATCACTGCGTTTTAGTGGAGGCCTGAGTAACATAACAGGTTCTCCGATAACAGACATAAAATCCTCACTTAATTCAACACCGTATATCCAACTTTCTTCAATCTCATCATAAATGCCTTGCTCTTTTGCCCATTGTGAAATTTCACTTTCTACTGAATGTTTGTAGCAAACACGAGAATAGTATAAATAAAATTTACCGTCACCCTCCTGATAGACATTTGCATCAATTATCGGATAACCTGGATCAAAAATTGGCTTATTTTGAAGATCAACAAAAGGACCCGTGGGACTATCTGATACAGCAACTCCAATTTTGAAATTTTCTAATTCATTGTTTGGATTATTTTTCCAATTGGCGCTATAGAATAAATAATATTTGTCATTAAACTTATAACATTCTGGTGCCCAAAAAGAGTCTATACCCCAAGAATCTTCTGTATTACCATGATAAATTTGATTTTCATATTTCCAATCAACCAAGTTAGAAGAGGAATAAACAGAAAATCCATTTACCGCACCTCCACCTGTTCCATAAAGATAATACATTCCATTTCCATCGTCCAAAATATAAGGATCACCGAATTCCACCTTTAATGGGTTTTGAAACGTTGTGATTTCATTCATTTGGGATTTATTAACTTGCTTACATGATAGTGTTGTAAGAAGCAACAAACTCATTGCACAAGTAAAGGCAAAACCATTACGCTTTGTATATTTCATAAATTTTTAATTTGAAATTATAATTATTTCTGATATCTTATGTGGTAATTACTAAATTCCCTAACTATTTTCACCACTCTTTTTCCTTTCTGCTTTGTTAAAATTTTTACCTGTAACTACTGCTGCTATGCTTGCAAATTTTGCCTATTATAAAGAAAAAATAGCAGCAAAAATTTAGTCAGTCAATTTAAAAATTGCCACACTAGTCCTTGAAAGTAGTATTTCAGTCTTATTTAAGATTTAATTTTTTGATCAGATTTACCTCATCCTGTCTGTAAGGAGTACCGTTTTTTCTGAAAATATCGTGAAACCATTCTACAGGCTCTTCTCCGCTTTCAATTGGTGTATCCCATTGATAAATAGTGTTTGATTTTCCGGCAACCAAGCCCCAATTAATTGCCCCAATATTTTCTCGTTTTAACAATGGTAAAATATTGGAAAATCTACTATTTCTTGTTCTAGCCATATATTCTGTACAAATCATAGGTCTGCCGTGGGATTTTAATAAATTTATAACCATTTGATGTCTTTCCGTATCATCGTAATTATGATAAGTAATAATATCTGAATTTAAGGCTTGGAATGCATTTAATTCCTGAAAATCCCACGCCCATAAACCTACCGTTAAAGGCTGTGTTGGATTAATTTCACGTGCCCATTCAAATACCGCCTTTAAAAGTGGCAAGGAAGTTTCTTTTTTACCGCTATTACCAGGTTCATTAAATAAATCCCACATAATAACACGTTTATCATTGGAAAAAGTTTTTAAGATATCCTGAACATATCGTTTAAGCTCCGAAAAATTTTCAACATCCTTAGAGTTTGGGTCACCGGGATCCTGTACCCATCCAGAATTGTGAATACCAGGTTTCGGATTAGGTTGCATACCTATTTTTGGGGTTGGATTCCATACATCATCAAAAAACACAAAAATGGTTTTTATGTTGTGCTTATCTGAAATGGAGAGATAATTATTTATGCGACTTTTAAAACCTTCAGGATCCGCCTTATACACTAAGCTATGTAAGTATACGCGCATTGTATTAAAACCAATACCTGCTGCAAAGCCTAACTCGCTATCTATAGTTTTCGGATCATAAGTTTGTTCCTGCCACATTTCAAGCTGGTTAATTGCTGAGCTTGGATTAAAATTAGCACCTGTAATCCATTTATGTCCGGCGTACCAATTATCCGCTTTTTCAACAGACCATTTATTTTTATTTAAAACACTTAATTCTTGAGAGATCGAAGTATTAACAGCTATAATTAGCATTGCAACGAATAGTATATTCTTCATTTTTTTAGTTTTTTTTCATTAAAAAATAAGCATCTGTTAAAATTTAAAAGACATTATTTATAAGTTTATAATATTTTGATTAATTATTCCTGTGCTATTCACCACTTGGCTTTGTTAAAGCTTTATTTAAAGGTTCAGGTTTTCCCAAAATTGGGAATCCGCTATTATCCCAATGAAATTTTTGCATTCGAATAGACCTATAATCACCGCAACCCTGACCAGGTTGTGGATTGGCATGGTAAAGAATCCAGTCTTCATCACCCTTTAAAGATTTAAAGAAAGAGTTATGTCCAGGCCCAAATGCATTTCCCAAATTATTGGAAACAAACAACGGGTTTTTATCGCTTCTTGTCCACGAATTTTTATCTAAAGGATTTTTAGAAGCATCCATCCAAATTAATCCAATGCTATATTCATCTTTCCAACAACCACCGGCAGAATAGAAAATGAATATTTTATTTTCTTGTATAAGAAATTGAGGACCTTCCAATACCATAGGTGAAGTATTATTTATTTCCCAAGAATCAGTTGGTTTTAATAGACAAATTCTTTCATTCATTGCTTTTAAGGGACTTTCCATTTCAACCATATAAATATTTTGCCTAATATTTACATCACCTTCCCAACCTGACCAAGCAAAATATAACTTACCATTAATTTGCACAGGTGTTCCATCGATGGCCCATTTATTATCAGGAAGTTTTAATTCTCCTTTATCTTCCCATATGCCTTGAAGCGGATTCTCAGATTTATTTTCCAAAACCCACATTCTGTGATTTATATTATTACCATCACTGGCCGCATAGTAGATATACCAAACATTATTAATTTTATGTAATTCCGGTGCCCATATTTCAGCAGAATTTAATCCTGTGAGTGGAGGAGTCCAGACCACTTTTGGGGTACTTTTGCTAAGATCTGACATTTTTTCAGTTCTTATTAAGGTAATATTATTTCCTGTTGTATAGGTTACAAAATATTCCTGATTATTTTTATAAACCCAAGGATCAGGGCCTGAATTACGAACCGGATTTTTAAAAGTTGTTAAGTCAATAGGCGGGACAATTGGTGGTTCTAAAGTACTACCATCATCATTAGAATTTTCGCCGCAAGAGGTACATGAACATAGTATAAATAATAAAATAAAAATGCCTACCTGTTTTTTGATCTTCATATTTGGTATATACCACATAATTTTAATTTTAATTATTCGTCATTACATAAGCCTCTCAACCTAATTGAACTTCTTACTTAGAGTTATTTTCTAAACACGATAACTTACATTTTTAATAAATTTGTAAAAAATTTACAATTTACCAATTGGGATTCTGGCTCATATTAGGGTTTATATCTAAATCCCTTTGCGGAATTGGCAATAATTCGTGTTTACCAATTTGAAAATTATTGAATGCTGGATCTTTACTGCTCAATGATGGGCCTAACTCTCCCCATCTTTTCAAATCATTAAACCTATGGCCTTCTCCCGTTAATTCCAAAAGTCGTTCATGTTTTAATTGAGTTAAAAATGCTGCTTTGGACATTCCAGTTGGCAATGCGGCAAGCCCAGCCCTTGATCGCACCCTATTTACATATTGATAAGCATCACTTGTGTTACCTATTTCATTTAAACATTCCGCATACATTAACAACACATCGGCATATCTAATAAATCTGTAGTTGTTAATACCTCTAAAACCTTCATAGTTTCTGGCGTGATCGTGTAGAAATTTTCTAAAGAAAACCCTGTTACTATTGCCGTATCTTTGTTGAAATGTTTCACCATAAACCATTGTTGCAGTCGGACCCGCTTCATTTGAATAGTTATAAAGATAGGTTACCGATAATCTTGGGTCTCTCTTATTTGTAACGGTCCTTTCAATTTCAAATTCACCAACAACCCATCTTAAAGCTTCTGCATCTGTAAATCCAACGCCCGGAGGCCCATAGAACTGACCTATTGAAGTTCCAAAATTATGATTTGCAGTTTGCACATCATTATCGGTTCCTTCTGTTGGATTTTCTATATAGCTCCACTCAAGTACGGATTCACGATTAAACTCTGTGGTAATTTTAAAATTATCGTAGTAATCAACCATTAAATCATAATTACCAGCCCCAGCCCCAGTAACCATATATTCCAAAGCTGATTTAGCAGATGCAAAATCTTTGATTTGCATATATGCTTTGCCTAAAAGAGCCAATGCTCCTCCTTTGGTAATTCTTCCTATGTCATTACTATTACCATAACTGTCTGGTAACTTATTCTTGGCTTCTGTTAAATCGCTAATTACTTGCTTCCAAACTTCGGCTTCAGATGAATTTGCAGGTAAATCTGTTGGTGAAGATGGTGCTAATTGCAGAACGACATTTCCCCATAAACTGGCCAAATGATAATAGTGCATACCTCTAAAAAAGTAAGCTTCACCAAGAATTCTTTCTTTTAAATTATTATCCATTTCAATGCTGGGAACATTTGCAATTACTTGGTTTGCTCTGTTTATTCCAACATAATTGTCAAAATAAACATCAACCACAGGCCCAAAATTTGAATTTGGTTGAATAAAATTGTTTAGGGCATTTGCCAATTCACTCCAAGGGCTATAACTTGCCCCTACATCGCTCCTTAAATCATATAACATAGGTTGCCATCTTGAAAATCCACCTCGATGAAGGGTGCTATAACAAGAATTAATTCCTTTAATGGCATCTGTTTCGTTTAACCAAAAGCTTTCGTTGGTTACTTCATTGGGGTTGATTATATCTAACTCATCGTCACAAGAGTAGAATAAAGTTGTCAGTATAAATAATATGAATATATTTTTCATGATATTGTTTTTTAAGATTTAAAATTCTAAGTTTATTCCAAATGAAAAAATTCTACTTGAAGGCCAATTACCACTATCTACTCCTCTTTCCATTATCCCATTTCCTTGAACGTCAGGATCAAGCCCAGAATAATCAGTAATTGTAAATAAATTTTGTCCACTTGCATAAACACGTATTACTGACATATTCAATTTTTCTAAAACAGCATTTCCAAAATTATACCCTAATTGAATATTTCTTAATCGCACATAAGAGCCATTTTCCAACCATCTATCAGAACTGAACCTTGCATTATCCACTAGGCCTTGGTCGTTTGTTGCTACCCCAATTCTAGGGTCATTAGTGTTTGTATTGCCTGTAGTCCATGGTTTAATGTCACTTCTGAAATTTGTGTTTTGATAAGAATCTAATGAAGCTCTAACACTGTTGAAAATTTCATTTCCAAAGATGCCAACAAATTGTGTGCTAAAATCAAAGTTTTTGTAATTTACCCCTAACTGTAAACCTGTTTGTAAAGTTGGCCACGGTGAAGATCCACTAAAATCTCTATCTTGATCGGTTATGCCACCATCTCCATTTACGTCAATAAACCTTATGTCTCCAGGTTTTGCAAAAGGTTGTATAGGATTTCCATTTAGAGAATGCGCATCAATTTCAGCTTGATTTTGAAAAATGCCATCTGTTTTTAATAAGTACCATTGTCCTAAAGGCTGCCCAACTTTTGATCTTGTTAAATCTGTTTGAATATAATCTATACTCTCTCCTTGGTTTCCTACGTTTTCAACACGGTTTTTGATGGTTGTTAAATTAAAACCGACGTTCCATTTTAAATCATTTAAAATATTTTTATAATTTGCTTCAAATTCAAAACCAGTATTTCTTATAGAACCTGCATTAACAGGTGGTGTACCTCCTAAATTTCCAAGGTAAATAGCTATAGGTAGATTAGTTATCAAGGCATCCTTTGATAAGGAATTATAGTATGCCAAACCAACTTTAAGACTATTGTCTAATAAAGATGATTCCAACCCAAAATTTTGTGTTTGTCTGTTTTCCCATCGTAAATCTGGATTTACCAAAGAGGCTTGGTATGAACCAACCTGAGGAAGACCTCCTAATATTGCTCTTGTATTATTGTTTATTGTTCCTTGCCAATCAAAAGACCCTAAAGTAACAATTCCCAATTCTCCATAAGAGGCGTTTATTTTTAAATCATCTATCCAAGGAACTTTAAAAAACGACTCTCTGCTAATTCTCCAAGACCCAGCGATTGACGGAAAGAACCCTGTTCTGTTTTCTTTACTAAAACGACTGTCTTTATCAACCCTTCCTGTCAAGGTTAAATAATATTTATTGTCATAATCATAGTTTATTCTTCCTAAATAGCCAAAGGTTCGGTAATCATCCGTTATGGCTCCCTCACTGGATGATATTCCAGTGGTTGAATTTATTTCTGTAAAAATTTGATCGCCTAACTCGGTGATTTCACTTCTAATAGCCAAAGAAAAGTCCCTTTTGGTTTGTTGATCGGATATACCAACAACTCCGTTAATATTATGGTTTCCAATGCTTTTATTGAAATTAAGCGTGTGCTCCATCAAAAAGCTTGTGTATCTCGATCTATTATCAGCTATAAAACTTGGCCTTTGTGCGGCATTAAATTGTGTAATTCCATTGCGTCTTATTCCTTTTGAAAAATCAAAACTTGTTTCAGCCCCTACATTAAATTTATAACTTAACCCTTCTAAAAAGTCTATTTTCACAAATGCATTCCCAACCAACTTTGCAAAATTTATCTTTTCTCGCAAAATATCAACAACTGCTACTTGGTTTTTTGCAAAAGTTACATCATCTACATTTCCAATTCCCCAGCCTCCTGGGTTTAGGTTGTTAATAAAATTATCGCCTTGAACAGGTATGACAGGTAGCATAATGGCCATATCAAAAAATGGGTTTCCTGTATCAAACGAACCTAACGGTTGTCTGGTGTTGGAGTTTGAAATCAAAATGTTTTCTCCAACGGAAACTTTCCCTCTTTTAAATTCTGTATTTATTCTTAATGAGGATCTTTGAAATGAACGACCTATCAATACTCCTTTATTTTCAAAATGACTGGCTGAAATAAAATACATTGCATTATCACTTCCGCCAGAAGCATCTACGTTTAAGTCGGTAGTGTTTCCCGTTCTTATAACTTCATTTTGCCAATCGGTATCGATATTAGGATCAAAATTTGTTCCTACTGACGGAGGAATCGCTAACCCTGAATTTGTAAAACTTGTTCTTTGCATTTCTGCATATTGGGTGCTATTCATAAGATCCCAAGTTTTTGGTATATCTTGTACCCCAGTGCTGAGAGAAACGGAAATCTTAAGTGGTCCTTTTTTTCCGGATTTGGTTGTGATAATTATAACACCATTTGCTGCCCTAGACCCATAAATTGCAGCAGCAGAGGCATCTTTTAAAATTTGAATGGATGCTATATCATTATTATTTATAGTTTGGTTGGCATCGGCAATCATACCATCAATAACATACAGCGGATTGGAATTTACAAAACTTGAGGTTCCTCGAATTTCAATTTGAGCATTCTGCCCAGGTTGTCCTCCATTCCTAACCGTTATACCTGCTGACAACCCCTGTAAAGATTCAGCAAGCGAATTAGAAATGTTTTTGTTTGACTTAGTGGGATCTATAATAGATGTTGCACCTGTTAAATCCTTTCTTTTAATAGATTGATAACCTATTACAACAATTTCCTCTAAAATATTTTCTCCAATTAGGGTAACATTTAGTGTAGTAAGCCCATTTAAAGGAATGGATTGGGTTTGATACCCAACATAACTAAATAACAAAACTGCATCAGAAGGTACTTGTTCTAAAGTATAATTACCTTCAAAATTGGTTGTTGTACCTATTTGTGTCCCCGAGACAATTATGTTTACACCCATCAGGGGGCCATCCTGGTCCTGTACTTTTCCAGAAATTTTTAATAACTCTTGCGCAGTGCCATTAAAGACTGTCAAAATGAACATTAGCGCAAGTAAGATAAATTTTGGATTCAATTTGGTCATAATTTCTTTCATAAATTTAAACTTTGAATTACTATTTGGTTAACTAATTAATTGTTTGATATAGGCATCACCGTTAAAAAAAGCGATTCTATTTTAATACCAAATAACATGAAATACTTTATAAAAAACTTTAAATTCAATTCATTATCAGGTATTAAATGTTCATAATTAATATAATTTTGCATTTTTATATAAAAATGAAACAATATGAACATATATGAAACATTTTGTCAGTCAATAATGTGTATTTTTAACCTAGAAATATTAATTATTGATTATTTAATAAAAAAATGAATTATTAATACCATAATTAACCTGAAAAGCAAACACTTTGAAAAAGTTTATTTTATTATTTATATATTTATATATAACCGCTTCAACAATAGTTTCTTCACAAGACTATTATTTTAATAATTTTGAAGTTTATGATGGACTTTCACATAACACTATACAATGTGCAGTTAAAGACAGTATAGGTTTGATGTGGTTTGGGAGTAAAAATGGACTCAACAGATATGATGGCATTTCTTTTAAAGTATATAAAAACGACCCTAAAAATCCTTATAGCCTAGGAAGTAATTTTATCGAGAGTTTAAATTCTAAAGACGGAGAACTTTGGGTTGGAACAGATAGTGGACTTTTTTTATACGATTATAAACTGGACAGGTTTCTATTGATAGAAATAACGCGAAATCTCCCTATTTTAGATATAGAAAGTGACAGCAAAGGAAATCTATGGTTTATTTCAAATAATATCCTTTACAAATATAACAAGCAAACAAAGGCCAGTAAAAAATTTGATGCAGAATTATTGTTTCCCGCTGAAGAAATTACCATAACCCCAAATGGCGAAATTTGGATTGCATCGCGAACACATTTACACAAATTTATTGCAAATGAAAAAAAATTAACTTTTGAAAATTATTACTTACATCCATTACTTGAAAATAAATTACAATTTAATATTACAAAAATATCGGCTTTAAACAATACTGCATTGTTAATAGGCTCAAACAATCATGGTGCATACATTTTTGATTTAATCACATTAACTCTAACCCAATTATTTCCAACTTCCAATACACAAGTATTTGTAAGGGATTTCATAAAAAGAGATAATGATATATGGATTGCTACAGAATCGGGCATTATGATTTATAACTTGTATTCCGGAATGACGAAAAATTTAAAACGAGATTTTAATGATCCGTTTTCAATTTCTGACAATGCAGTTTACTGCTTTGCAGAAGATGATCAAAGGGGACTTTGGATTGGTACTTACTTTGGAGGTATTAATTACTTGCCCTTACAAACAACTCCATTCCGTAAATATTTTCCCAAAATCGGAGAAAATTCGATAAGTGGATTTGCAGTAAGAGAAATCAAAAAAGATCAATATGGAAACCTATGGATAGGGACAGAAGATGCAGGTTTGAATAAATTTAATCCAAAGACTGGCGTATTTAAAACCATTCCATTAAAAAATAATAAGAATGAGCTAAATCAATCTAATATTCACGCTATTTTACCTGTAGGCAATACAATTTGGGTTAGTACGTTTGAAGGCGGTATTTATGTAATTGATGCTTTTTCAGGAAAATTTCTGAGGCAATATAAAGCTGGCGAAACCATAGGATTATATGGCAACTTTGTTATAAGTTTATATGAAACTAAAAGTAAGAACATTTTTGCCGCAACTTCTTCTGGTGTCTATCAATTTAATCCATTGGATGAAAAGTTTACTTTATTTAAAAAATTTCCGGATAAATTATTTTACACTTCCTTTCTTGAAGATAACAACGGTGGTTTATGGGCAGGTACTTATTGGGACGGTTTATATTACTATAACCCAAAAACAGAATATACCAAAAAATATAAAAAGGAAGCATCAAATTCAAATTCCTTAAGCAGCAATGCAATTCATGGCATATTTGAGGATAAATTTAAGCAGATTTGGATTACCACTGCCAATGGATTAAATCTGATGAATTCAAAAACCAAGGGGTTCAGCTCTTATACCATTGAAGATGGATTTCCCAGCAACGTTTTTTATTCAATAATTGAAGATACTAAAAATAATTTTTGGATTAGCACGGCCAATGGACTGGTACTATTTAATCGTGAAACAGGGTTAAAAGAAGTTTTTACTATTGACAATGGTATCTTAAATAATCAGTTTAATTATAATTCGGCTTTTCAGGATACTAATGGTCAAATGTATTTTGGAAGTGTAGCCGGGTTAATATCGTTTCACCCATCACATTTTAAAAAGCCGAAGTTTAATTTTCCTATAATTTTAACGGATATCAAAATAAAAAACAAAAATATTCCAATTAGAGAGAATAACTCACCATTATCAAAATCGATTACCTTCACAAAAGAAATTATACTTAAGCATAATGAATCTTCCATTAATTTAGAGTTTGCAGCATTAAATTTTACCACACCAAGACAGACAGAATATTCTTATAAATTGGAGGGCTTAAATGATGAATGGATTAACCTTGGAACAGAAAACAAAATTTTCTTTACAGAATTGCCAACAGGGGATTATAAATTTTATTTAAAATCTCAAGTTCGCAATGAGGAATGGGGAGAGGAATATTTGGCCCTAAAAATTAAGGTTTTACCGCCACTTTTATTAAGCAGAACTGCGTATGCCATATACTTTATTTTGTTTTTCGTTATAATTTATACTTCCTTTAAATATTACCATATGCAAGTTAAGGCTAAAAACAATAGGCAAATCAAATTGCTTGATGACAAAATGCAAAAGGAAATATACAAATCAAAAATTAAGTTTTTTACACATATCTCACATGAAATACAAACCCCTTTAACGCTCATTAAAAGTCCTTTGGAAATTATAGAAAAAAAAGCACAAAATTATCCGGAAATAAAGGAGAATATACTTCTTATTTCCAGAAATACCGCAAGGTTACTTGATCTGGTTAATCAATTATTGGATTTTAGCAAAATTGAAAAAGAAGAAGTTAAACTGACTTTTATCAATACTAATATCAATGAATTGTTAAGTAACACAATTAGTAGATTTAAGCAAGTATTTCATGTTAATAACTTAAATCTAATCCAAACAATGCCAGAAGAAGATATATTTGCAATTGTAGATGTAGAGGCTGTCAAAAAAATATTAAGCAACTTGCTGGTAAATGCTAAAAAATATGCAAAAAGTAACGTATATATTACGCTTACAACGACAAAAGATTCCTTTATATTAATTATTGAAAATGACGGAAATATTATTCCTATAGATCAAAGATCTAAAATATTTGAACCATTTTACAGACTGCCAAACGATTATGGCAGTAGAGGAAGTGGATTAGGACTTTCACTTGCATCCTCGCTTGCAAAACTACATAAAGGGAGCCTGAAAATGGATTTAGGCAATTCAAATGTGAATACATTTATTCTAAAGATGCCATTGCACCAAGAAAATGAATTTAATTTCAACTCAATATCCAATCAGGATATAAATTTTAAAAATGAAGAGGATATTTTTTATAAATCAGATATCATTGATGAGCAGAAATCCAAAATATTATTAGTTGAAGATAATGTAGATTTACTAAACTTTTTAGCAAAAGAATTACGAGAACAATTTATAGTCATTAAAGCTATCAGTGGTGAAGATGCATTTGAAAAAATAAAAAACAGTACTGTGCAATTGATAATAACTGATGCTATGATGACAGGAATAACTGGTTTTGAATTTTGTAAAAAAATAAGAACAACGGCAGAAACAAGTCATATTCCCGTAATTCTGTTAACATCAAAAAGTGATTTAAGCTCAAAAATAAAGGGGTTAGAAGCAGGAGCTGATGCATATATTGAAAAACCATTTTCAATTGATTATATGAAATTTCAAATTACCAATTTATTAAAAAACAGAAGTCATATCCAGAATCATTTCTTAAGTTCACCCCTATCTTATGTACGAAACATAGCGCACTCCAGCGCTGATGACCGGTTCTTAAAAAGGTTAGAGGAAATTATTCAATTGCACATTACAGATAATAATTTAAGTGTTGAAATTCTTTCAAATAAAATGAATATGAGCCGGTCTACACTTTTTAGAAAAATTAAAAACTTAACCGGCCTGAGTCCAATTGAACTTATTAATAATTCGAGACTTAAAAAAGCTGCTGAACTTTTAAAAACAAATGAATATAAAATATTTGAGGTTTCTGATATGGTTGGGTTTAATTCAGTTACCAGTTTTGGAAGAAATTTTCAAAGGCAATATAAGATGACCCCAACCGAATTTCTAAATTTATAATATTGGTTTTGTTAGGACAACTTGAAAAAACGTATTAAATTTGATGCATCATTTTAACTGATTGCTTCTCTTTAACTGAATGCTTCTCTGCGATTGCAATGACACTTAGTTCATCGATTGCACTCAGTACAGGTTGATTTACAAAGCCACGCCTAGAGTAGGTTAAAGGCAAAAGGTAAGTGCTTTTATGCTATTTAACTTGCTTATTAGTTGAAATACTTTCTAATTAACACTCTAAATTCATCCATTAAAATTGGTTTTGAAATATAATCACTGCAACCGGCGTTAATTACTTTTTGCCTATCATAAGAAAGTGCGAAAGCCGTTTGTGCAATAATTACCACGTTTTTGTTTAATTGACGAATTTGGTCTGTCGCTTCATATCCATTTAAATAGGGCATTTGCAAATCCATTAAAATTAAATCAATATCTGGATTGTTTTTATAAATTTCAACCGCTTCGAGACCATTCCTAGCCATTAATATTTCTGAGCTAAATTCTTCGACCAATATAGACAGGTATAATGACGATGCTTCATCGTCCTCGGCAATCAATATTTTCAGGTTTCCATCTTTCTTGTCAAATGTATCTGTATACTCAGCTTTTTGGTTATCGGGTTTTATTCTCGGGCTTGAATTGCTTGAAATGGTGAAATAAAATGTAGTTCCTCTAACTTTACCTTCAGCTGAATTTTCAACTTCGCTTTCAACCCAAATTTTACCTCCAAGTAATTCAATATAAGCTTTGGTAATCGACAAACCCAATCCGGCGCCTTGGAGTGCCATTTTATCTGAAATATCTGCCTGTATAAATCGCTCAAATATGGCTTCTTGTCTGTCCTTAGGGATCCCTATCCCAGTATCTTTAACAGAAAATTCAAGAAAATCACCTTTTTTGTCATAACTTAATATAATCATACCCTCATTGGTATATTTAATGGCATTTTTGATAAGGTTGGTTAATATCGCATATAATTTTTCGCGATCTGTTTTTATAATAATCTCTTTTTCATTTGTATTATTTTTAACAAAAAACTGCAAACCTTTTAATTCAATCTCAGGTTTGAAAAAAGCATGAATGTATTCAATTTGCTCCGCTATATTTGATTCTTTAAAATCAACCTGCATTAACCCCGCTTCAATTTTTGAAATATCCACAATATCATTGATGATATTAAGCATTCGGGCACCGCTCTTCTGAATGATCTTAATGTACTTTTGCTGCTTTTCGCCTGATAGGTCTGGTTCTTTTAATAGTTCTGAAAACCCCAAAATACCGTTCATTGGCGTTCTAATTTCATGTGACATGTTAGCCAGGAAAGCCGATTTTAATTTATCGCTTTGCTCAGCCTGCTCTTTCGCAATAATTAGGTCTTCAATAAGTTGTTTTCTTTCGGTAATATCTTCCTTTACTGCAAGATAATGGGTAATTTGCCCTTTTTCATCCACAATAGGAGAGATTGATGCCTGTTCCCAAAAAAGTTCCCCATTTTTCTTTTTATTGTGAAATTCGCCTCTCCATTCTTTACCAGAGGTTATTTTTTGCCATAAAACATTGTATGCTTTTTTTAGTTTTTCACCAGCACTAAATATCTTAGGGTTCTTGCCAATCAATTCTGACAATTTATAACCCGTAACTTCAAGTGTTTTGGGGTTTACATACACGATGTTTCCTTGTGTATCCGTTAAAATAATTGAAATTGGGCTTTGCTCAACTGCTTGTGATAAATGTCTCAACTGTTCTTCAGACTGTTTGCGCTTGGTAATATCTTGGCTGACGCCAATGAAATTTGTCAATAAACCATCTTGGTTTAATAAAGGAGTTATGGTAAGTTCATTCCAAAATGGCGTGCCATCTTTACGGTAATTGAGGATCTCTCCAACAAAATCCGATTTTTGATCGAGCGCATCATTGATTGCTTTCACTGTTAGCGGGTCGCTTAGCGGTCCTTGCAAAAACTTGCAAGTACGTCCTATGATTTCTGATTCGTCATAGCCGGTGATGGCATTAAATGAGGCGTTGGATGAAATGACGATTCGATTGCTGTCGGTGATAACCACTCCTTGGGAAATGACTTTTAAGGCAGTGTCGCTTAATCGGATTGATGCTTCCGCCTTTTTTTGTTTGGTAACATCTATAATATACCCTCTTATTTTTATTAGTTCGTCATTTTCATCAAAAATTCCTATTGCATTTAAAATGGCATTTTTTTCCTTACCATTGACCAACACAAAATCTGCTTCAAAATTTTCAACTTTTCGTTCAACATTTATTCTTGCCACTAGATTCTTTCTATGCATTTTATCCTTATAAAAGTCGATAATGTTGATTTTTCTTTGGAGCGGTTTTTCCGGTAATTCAAATAACTTCAAAAAAGTATTGTTACAGCTTAAAATATTTCCGTCAATAGAAGATATATAATCAGCAGAAATATCATTTTCAAAATAATCTTCCAATTCTTTTTTGCTTATCTGGAGTTCTTTTAGTGCATTTTTTCGTTCTGTGATATCTTGTTGTGTGCCAAAAAGCCCTATTATGCTTCCATTTGAATCGTACAAGCAAATATAATCCCCTTCAATCCACATTTGGGTGCCATCAAATCGAATTTCGGAAGTGTCGATATGTAAAGTTCCCTTATCAAATAATGCTTTTATAACCTTGCGTCCCTGATTTAAATCGTGTGCAAAAAATTCATAAAGCGTGCGATTTATTAATTCATCCTCCGTGGTTAAATATTGGTCCAGCATGGCCTGGTTCACTTTTGTAACACGTAATTGGCCTAAAACCTCATCGAGGGTTTTTTCATTATCAATCGTGTTGTCCCAAATAATTGGCTCATCAGTTTCCATGAAAAAGAAACCTGTAATGGATTGGTTAAAAAATAAACTTAATTTTTCTTCACTCTCTTGCAAGTCATTCGAAGCTTTTTGATGCGCACTTATCTCAATTGCTTCTTCTAAGGCACGCTTAAAAGCAAAAGGAAGCCTTTCAGGCCTGTCTTTTAATACATAATCATTAGCGCCGAGCTTTAGTAATTCAATGGCAGTTTCTTCACCAATGGAACCTGAAACACATATAAATGGCGTAGTGGGACAAATATGATTTCTCATTTCCAATGCACCGAAGGCATCAAAACCAGGCAACCTAAAATCTGACAAGATAATACTGTATCTGTTTTCGCTAAGTGCGGCAGTAAATTCTGCTTCATTTGCAACATGAGTCAAATTTAAAAGATAACCGGCGCCCGATAATTGTTCACTGATTAATTCAAAGTCTCGGATTGAATCCTCAAGAATTAGAACTTTAAGTTCAATGCCTTCAAATTTTTTTAATATGTGCATCTTTAATTATTTTTTTATTCCGGGGGTTGTTCATTCAGTAAAGCCCAAAATATGCCAATATGCTTTACCGCTTCCAAAAAATCTTTGAAATTTACCGGTTTTACCACATAAGAATTTACGCCAAGTGCATAGCATTTTTTTAAGTCGGGTTCCTCACGAGAGGAGGTAAGCATAACAATCGGAAGCATCTTTAATTTTTCATCGCTTCTAATGGTTTCCAAAACTTCTATGCCATCCATTCGCGGCATTTTAATATCTAATAAAAGTACGGCGGGAAGGCCTTTTTTACGATTTTTGTACTTACCTTCATAATTTAGGTATTCCATAGCTTCCACGCCATCATTTACCGCAACCACAAGGTTTGCCAAATTATGTTCGTTCAGTGCTTCTAAGATCAATTCTACATCCTGTGGATTGTCTTCTGCCAATAAAATGGTTTTTAATTCAAACATATTCATCATTATATATTTTTTGGTAAACTAAAAAAGAATGTTGCTCCTTTATCAAGTTCGGCTTTTGCCCAAACTTGTCCGTTATGTTTATTAATAATGCGCTGAATATTGGCAAGGCCAATACCGGTTCCTTCAAATTCAGCTTGTGAATGGAGCCGCTGAAACACGCCAAATAATTTGTGTGCATATTTCATATTGAAACCCACCCCATTATCACGGATATAAAATACGAAATTTTTGTTTTCTTCAAAAAAACCAATCGTTATTTCTGTTGATTTTTTATTCCGTGAATATTTAATTGCGTTATCCAGCAAATTGACCCACACCTGTTTTAACATTGCATAATCTCCATATACTTGAGGCAATTCCTGAATAGACCATTTTATATCCCTGTCATTAATATCCTGTTTAATGGTTTCAAGCACTTCCTTTAAAATATGATTCATTTCAATGGTGTCCTGATGCAATTCCTGACGGCTATTTCTTGAAAATTGCAATAGGTCATCGATAAGTGTTCCCATTTGTTTTGAAGAATCTGTTACGGTCTTTAAATAATGCTGCGCTTTTTCTGGAAGCTCATCACGAAACCGCTCATTCAATAAATTCACATAGCCGTTGATATGGCGCAGTGGCGCACGTAAATCGTGCGAAACTGAATAGGAAAAAGCTTCAAGTTCATTGTTTGATGCCACTAGTTGGGCGGTTCGCTGCTTAACTTTCAATTCAAGTTCAGCGTTGAATTGCAAGAGCTGTTCACGGGTACGTTTTCTTTCGGTGATGTCGGTAATAATAACCTGTACTGCTGGTTCATCGTTGTAGATTACCAATGTGGCAATTGCTTCCACATCAATTACACTGCCATCTAACCTTATATATCTATCTTCAACCGGATAAAGTCCTTGTTCTCCTTTTAATAATCGTTGAATTCGATTTATGAATTTTTTTCGTTTTTCAGGATGAATAAAACTTGTTATTTTTTTACCAATTAACTGATCGGCAGTTTTTGCACCGAAAATTTCAAGTCCGGCCGGATTGATAAATACAATTTTATCCTTTTGATGAATGGCAATACCAACCGGTGCTACCTGAAGGATGTTGCGGTAGCGTTCTTCACTTAGGCGTATTTTTTCTTGTGCCAGTTTTTGATCGGAAATTTGCTCACAAATTGCAATGGTTTTTATTGGATTACCTATATCGTCCCTAATAAATGCCACGTGTAAGCGAACCCATATTACAGAGCCATCCTTCTTTATATAACGTTTTTCGTTTCTGTATTCAATTTCACCCTCAGCTGCCCGTGTAAAAATATCCCAATCTTTTACCCTATCTTCTGGGTGAGTTAATTCTAAAAAACTCATTGAAAATAATTCTTCTTTGCTATATCCAGTAATAATTTCGTAATATTTGTTCACCGTAATTATTTTACCATTACTAATGTCGACTTGTGCCATACCGAGCGAAGCCAATTCAAAAATAGATTTAAATCTTTTTTCGCTTTCGATTAAAGATTTTTCGGAAAGTTTACGCTCGGTGATATCGTCAAAAGTTACAGCACATTGCTTTAGACCGGATTGAAAGGCGGTAATTGAATAATAAACACCAAGAAGTTCTGAACCTTGTTCAAACTGCCGAGGCTCGCCTGTCAGGGCAATTTTTCCGTAAGTTCCTATCCAGTTTGCGGCATCATTTTCAATACCAGGCAATACTTGCGTTAAAAGTTTGCCGATGACTTCCTGTGTTTTTAAGCGTGTTGTTATTTCGAATTTTTCATTTGCTGCAAGGATGATAAGATCAATAGGGACACCTTCATCATTTTGAACCACTTCAAAAAGCACAAAACCGGCAGTCATATTTTCAAAAAGTTTCCTATATCTCTTTTCGGATTCTCCTAAATTAAATTCTGCAAGATTGCGTTCGGTGATATCATTGGCAAGCACAAGCCTTGCTTTTTTATCATTATAATCGATGTTGTGAGAAATAATTTCAACCGTAAAAGTTTTTCCGTTTTTGTTTTTGTGCGTCCATTCGCCAGAAAAAGAATACTCATCAGATTGCTTTTGGACATTTTTAATTAATTTTTCAACATCTTCAACAGGCCTGATGTCATTCAAATTCATTTTTAAAAATTCCGATCTGCTAAAACCATATTTTAAGATTGCCACTTCATTTACTTCCAAAAAATTCAGTGTCTCCAAGTCATATACCCACATAGGATGGGGGTTACTATCGAACAGTAAACGGTACTTTTTTTCGCTTTCAATCAAGGCTTCTTCTGCTTTTCTGCGTTCTGTGATGTTTACAGACAGCGTAAGAATTTTATCTATTTCACCTTTCTCGTCACTCAATGGTGCAGATGTTATACTGAAATAATTTTCACCAAAACCACCTTCAAATCGCACTGTATCCCCTGCAAGAACACGTTTGTATTGGATTTCAATCATTTGTGCAACCTCCTTAGTCAAAACTTCATAAATACTTTTGCCTACTAAAAACGCATTGGTTAAACCAAGTCTGACTAATTCTTCACCCGCATTAAAAACATATTTTAAATCTCGATCCAAAATATGAATCAATCCACCTGGAATATTTGAAATAATGGTACGGTAAAGCTCCTCACTTTCCTTAAGTGCAAGCTCAGCTTTTTTGCGCTCGGTGATGTCAATTATGGTCGTAATAAAATAACATGGATTTTGAACAGCATCATACTGCATAACAACATTTACATCGGCCCAAATATGTGTTCCATTTTTATGCAGGTATCTTTTTTCTAGCCTAGCAGCTTTTGCAGTTCCATTTAATAAAGGTTCCAGTTTTTGTTGAATAGCATCAATCTCATCCAAAGGTGTAATATCCTGCCACTTTTTGTTTTGCAATTCATCCTTAGAATAACCTAACATATCGCAGAATGCTTGGTTAACACTTATTTCACCTGTTATAAGCGTAATTGATTTTCCAACATTTGCCGATTCAAATATTTCTCTGAATTTTTCTTCGCTTTCACTAATAGACTTATTCAGCAGCCTTTGTTCCAGTTTTTGTAACGTCATTTCGCTGATCAGCAAGGTCATATTCAGCAAAAAATCCATAGCAACTTTTACTTTTTCTTTTGAAAAGACAGGTACTTTTTTGAGCGATTCTTGATATATTTCCTGATTAAATCCGTATTTGGTTGCTTGTTTCTGAAAAAACGAGCTATCGGGTTCTTCAAAAAAGAATTGCCCTGAAAACAGGTTGGCAATGTGTTCCCCTTTAATTATGATGGGAACGGCAACATCAACCAATCCATTTAAACATTGATAGAAATGATATTTTTCGCCTTCAGCCATTTTATTGGCCAATACGGTATCGCTTATGACACATTTTTTAGCTGTTTCTGGGTGAACTCGATGAAATTCCGTGCAAATATGTCTCCAACCTGATTGGGATAAGACATTTCCATCCAAATCTAAAATGGCGGTTACAAAACCGGTTGATTGATTGAATCCTTCTAACAAAGTATTCACTTTTTCAAAATCAATCAAATCCAGAATTTTAGTTTTCATAGCATATGATTTTATTATTACTTGACATTACCTGCCAACTTCAATACTAAAGTCAAGGTAAAATTAATTGATTTTTGATCCTATAAATTTATATGTTCCTAATTTCTATTTATTCTCTAAAACAATTATTTATTCATTTTTTATATAATTTGTCAGCAATTTTTATGATTCACTAAAATAGGAAAAATAACATTAAGTTTAAATAACTACCTCAAATTTATAATGTTTATTGATAGCTATCCTATTCCTTATGATTAAAAATATCATATTATGATAATATAGATTCTTACCTGTAATTTCAAATTGCTGATTTCACTTAAGTTTGTGCAACAAATTCAATCACACTTTATATGCCTTTGCTTTTTTGGATAACATCATAAATTGACAATTAGGCAGGTTATGGCAGCAACATAAAAATAACTTACTCCTCTAAATCATTTAAAATTGATTCTTTTCAATGACTGGTCCTGTTCGTATTTTAAATTCAATTTTAAAGCGGTTTCTGTTATACTTAATTCTGCGCCCAAATAGCCTGCGTGGCTCAATTGTGAAACCAACTCGTTTTGCAAAAGGCTGAGCAAGATGGCTTCTGCGGAATGCCATTGGATGAGGTATCCAGGTTTATTGTCTTTAAAATAATGTTTTACGGTGATTTGTTTT
>LADL02000451.1_pt1 | contig 67810 bp, 60 predicted proteins | sample 619721 | NCBI WGS metagenome assembly LADL02 (sample SAMN03397408, study PRJNA257561) | rock porewater metagenome | biome: terrestrial; feature: Opalinus Clay rock; material: porewater; isolation source: Opalinus Clay rock porewater BRC-3 borehole | place: Switzerland: Mt Terri URL, St-Ursanne ...
ATGCCCGCGGCGATGCCGTCGTAGGAGCCGCTACCGCCGGAGTCCAGGACCTTGACGGCGTAGAGGGCCGCCTCAGGGCCGACGCCGATGACGTCGATGGTGTTGTCCAGGGCCGCCACGGTACCGGCAACGTGGGTACCGTGACCGTGGTCATCCTGCCAGTTGGTTGTGTTGTCGATGTAGTTGTAGCCGCCAAGCACAGTCAGGTCCGAGTGGCTGCCGTCGATGCCGGTGTCCAGGATCGCTACCTTGATCCCTGTCGCCAACTGGCCGCCCGTGTGAACCACATCGGCGTCAATCCGGTCGACGCCCCAGGGCAGGACCTGGCCGATGGCATAGGCCTTGTGATTGGGCTCAACATAGGCAATGTTGGGGTTATTCTGCAGGGACTCGACGGCGGCGGCAGGCAGCTCAGCCGCCACCACCGGCATGTAGATGAATTCGTGGGTTACCTCTCCTCCATGGGCCCTGACCAGAGCGGGATCAGCCGCCCCCTTAAAGCCGATCAGGACCTCCTCCATTGGCACCGCCGTAGCGGCTATGGCGCCCAGAGCCGGCAGGAGCACAATCGCCAGCGCCAGCAGTACCAGGAGCATTCTCCGTAGCTTCATCCTTTAACCACCCCCGAATGATTTTTGCCCATCATAATATGCCTGGGCAGTGGCGGATAGTACCGCTGGGACAGGATTAAGGCGAGAACAACTGGGGCATTCGAGGCACCGACTGGTGCGGCGATTGGACTGGCTGTGGGTAACCATCCACCCCTGAATCTATCAGACTAGTCTGAATACCGCAATCATTATCTGGCGACAGCTTGCGGCAGATTGCGCGGGAACTGCGAGGCTAGCAAGCGGCTAGTGGGAGTAGCGCCTTACATTGCGAGCTACCGCTGGTAAATGAAGCGCAGGCCCTGAAGGGTCAGATCGGGGATGTGGTCGTCAACGGACTTGAGATGAGGAGCAAGCACCGCCCCGATGCCGCCGGTGAGAATGACCCGGCGGGGGCCCTGCTCAGCCTTGATCTTCTCAACCAGCCCGTCTACCAGGGCGCTGTAGCCATAGTAGATGCCCGACTGGAGGCAGGAGACGGTGTCGGTGTTTATAATGCTCTTAGTGGGGGCCAGGGGGATCTCTGGGAGCATGGCGGCGCCAGCGGTGAGGGCCTCCAGGGATAGGCGCATTCCGGGAACAATGGTGGTGCCCCGGTAGAGACCGTCGCCGTTGATGGCGCAGAAGGTGGAGGCGGTACCAAGGTCGACGCTGAGGCAGTCCTCACCCCTGAAGAGGGAATGGGCGGCAACGGCGTTGGCAAAGAGGTCGGCCCCCAGCTCACTGGGATCGACGCCCCCAAAGGTGATGCCGGTCCCCCCCATGTTGGCACTGATGAAGACCGGGTCCAACGCGAGGGTGTTCTCGATCAACTGGGCGAGCGCGTGGTTGACCCCTGGGACAACGCTGCTGACGTAGACGGCGGAGACGCTGTCCAGGGCTGGCAGCGAGGGCTCGCTGCTGTCAGCAGCTCCCGCAGGGTCCGAAAAGGGCGTCGTAAAGGGCGCAAGGAAAGAGGCGAAGTCTGGTGTCGGCATCCGCCAACGGTGAACCAGGGTCTCTCCGTCGAAGAGCCCGCCCTTGATGTCCGAGTTGCCGGTGTCTATTGCCAGGAACATGCCATTCCCCTCTCATTCCGTAGGCCCCGCACCACATGATCCCCTGTGGCTATCTTATACCGAACCCAGGTTAAGTCAAGCATGTTGTCAGGTTGATTTCTTGTGCTGATTATCATATGATAATGGCGGGACAGGGGAACAAGATGAGTAGGCTAGAGAAAGGAGGGTACTGAGTATGAAAGGATCGGACCAGAAGCCCCCACAGATATACTGCGACCAGTGTGAAGAGTTTGTGGATGCTAGCGTGGAACCGCGGGCGCTATTAGTCCAGGTCAGGGACAGGAAGTATGAGATTGACGGCGCAGCAGCTCTGTGCCCGCATTGCGGTTCTGAATTGTACCTGGAAGACCTTGAGGACAGAATCGATAACGAAGCCTTTGACCTGTACCGCCAGGATGAAGGGATACTAAAACCTGACGAGATCAAGGAACTACTAACGGCCTACGGACTCACTCAGACAGAAATGTCCGAACTGCTTGGTTGGGGCAAGATAACAGTTCATAGATATGTTCATGGGGCGCTTCCAGACAAGGCCCACAACGACATGCTCAAGCTGCTGCGTAGCCCCCTTATTATGCTTTACTACCTTACTGTCTGCAAAGTGAGTGACGATCTCAAGGAGAGGGTCGAGGGACGCATCAAGGAGACCATGGCTGAGTACTTACCTGACGAGGAAAGCGAGTCTACAAGAAATAGTCCGTTAAACCAGGGCGTGTCTGCCACAACATCAGAAGAACTCTACTCCGGACTGCTATCCGAAGCCAAGCGGGGAGATTCCACCCGATAACATTGCACTCTCTTGAAGTCGACCAGCAGTTGTTCCTCTCAGTCCATGTTAAGGAAGGTTTCCTGCTGGCAGCCAAAAGAGGTCACTTGCCCGCCGGGGTTTCTTTAATATCACTGAGGAGTTCACTCACCCCTTTGTCAAAGGGGGTCTCACACTGCCAGCAGTCCTCGCGGTGATTCATGTTCCTTGCTCCACAGGCAGGACAGGTTCTGAAGTGTATGTTCCCGGCAGGGGTTGGCGGCGTCCAATCCTGAAGCTCGACCTCGCAGAAAGGGCAGAATCTTGACTCCTCATCAAAGGAGCGATGGCAGTCGGGGCAAATCCTATAGCGCCTGTCACGACGAAGGGGTTCACCGCAGTACTGACAGATTCTGGCCTGGGGTAGGTTCGACTTCCCACAGACCTCACAGTCCAGCCCCATCGAAAGGGCGTGTCCGCCCCGCCCCGCCGCAAAATAGACGATAAGGACAATGAGGCCCCCGAGGAAGGGGATAACGAGCCCCGCGAAAAGGGTACCCAGGGCCCAAGCCACGGCCCTGTCCCGGTTGCCATCAGAGAGCAAAGCGTCCTGGTAGACAACGTAGGCCATAATCCCGCTGGCCAGTAACACTGCAAGAATCATGCTAACCCTCCATCCCAGCATTTTCTGTCTGTCCCTAAGGGGCGGTGTAAGGTATCTCTAGGACCTGGTTACTCTCAGGTTCTCGATGCGTTGGCCATCGTCGCCCTGCTCTTCATGATATGCGAAGGACTTCAGTAGATCGCAGGCAAAGTCCTCGCACTGGCCGCAGTGGTCAAGCTCCTTCTCCATGGAACACTTGGCCAGCTCGCACTGGCCCCAAAACATCTCGCCCTTGGCCTCATGACAGCCGGGGCAGTTGGTCTTTTCCCTGTAGTCACAGTCATCGCAGTGGATACCGCATCTGGCTGCGTATTTCATAGGTTCTGCTCTCCCCTCCTATGGGCATGGCCTTTCCTTGTAATGGCCCTCTCCGGTCTCTAGCCCTGGGAACCGAACAGCTCCTTCTGAAGGTCCCTAATCCTCTCTAACATGTACCCAAACAACCGCCAGTCCAGGTCAAGCTCTTCCCGGGCCTGTAGCTTCGCGCAGGTATCCTTCAGCAGTTGGCACATAAAAACAATACCCTTGGGTAGGCTGTCAAGGAAGCACTCCTCAATGGCCTGGCGCCACTGGTCCTTTACTGGACCGGGCAGGAAACCCTCCAGGCGCTTCATCCCGAGCTGGCCCTCACTGGGGTCGTAGAGGTGGCGCATCAGCACCGCCAAATCGCCCGAGAGATGGCTGGCCAGCCGCGCTGCCCAGGTCAGGTCATCCCTGCGCCAGGCGGCCTCAAACTCAAGTAGGGTGAAACTGAAGGAGCCAAACCTTGTCTCCACCTGTTCCTTCGACAGCCGGGGCTCCTTGATCCTGTCCCGGAACTGCTCCAGCCGCTGGCCAGGGTCATCCAGCACCTTGAAGCCCCCCACAAGGGGGAACCGGCGCTCGGTTGCCGTGTAGAGGTCAAAGTGGAGTCCGTTGTCGAAGACGGCGACAATCTGCGGAGCAACGAAGTTGGCCTCGCTCCAGTATATCAGGGGGCGGTAGCTCCGGAGGATATTAAGGCGCTCAGAAAGGAACCCCTCTTCCCCTCCCTCATCCACCAGGCAGTAAAAGTCCACGTCTGAGAAGTCGTCCCCTGTCCCCTTGGCCAAGGACCCCTTGAGGAACATGGCCTGAACCTGGGGGTGCTTCAGACAGGCGTCCATAACTGCGTCAATTGCTTCCCACTGTTTGCTCATAGCAGTCTCCTTGGATCGGGTTCCACACATCTTCGCATCGGCCTGCGGGTTCCTAGCTACAGGCTCATTAGCTCCTTCCTGACCTCTTCAGGTGCCTTCTCCAGGGCGTACCTGAAGATGAGGCGGGGCAGATTATCTACATTCTCCTTCAGGTACTGATGGATCTCCTCTGGATAGGTGAGATAGGCATACTTCAGGAGCCAGCCAACGCCCTTTTGGACATGGTCTTCCTCGTCATGCTTCAGTTTCCGCACGATGGCAAGGACCCGGTCCAGGCTGCTGTTGACGCGGAAGCTCTGGCCCGACACCAGCAGGCTCACGGGGGCCGCCCGCCGGACATAGGTCTTTGGGGAATCAGCCCAGGCCATTACCCTCTTAAAGAGCTGGGGGTGCCGCTCCAGCATTGGATTCAGGACTCGATAGCAGAAGACATCGCAGATACCCCAGCGGGTGACGTGGTCGTGGAGCCATCCCTCGTAGGTCGGCATGTACTCGAGTCGGTAGAGCCCCCGCCTTTTGATCCAGACGCTGGCGAACCAGAGCATCCTCGACTCCCCGGTGGAGACCAGGAAGTCCAGCAGGTCTACTAGTTCCCCGTCGTCAGCAGGCAGCTTGGAATACACCCTCCGGGCCACTCCGTCTGTGGCGGCTGATGTGTCTGGAACCGCATTGCACTCTTCTCTGATGAGGTTGAGTATCTCCGTCTTCTGCATCAGGGAATCCCTCCAGCTCGTTTCTCGCTATTCCCTCCACAATGTCTTCCACACCTGGTCCCTGTCCCCTCCCTGGCAGCTGCCACCCGAAAAGAGGAATAGACAGCGACAAACAGGAATAGAGCCAAATAATGGAGAATAGCGGCACAGGTGGCAAGATTCTGCAGGGAGGGGTGGCCATGAAGCGCGGTCTTCAACTGGCTTTACTGATTCTCATCATCCTCACAGTGGCAGGGGGCTGCACTGGCGGGGGAAACCTTGCCAAGAGGGCAGGCTTCGACCCGGCGGAGGCAACTTCCATCACCATCACCTTAGGCAAGGTAGATCAGGGCGAGAATGAGGACGCAACCATTGAGATACGAGATCCCGCCGAGGTCCGGGCCCTGGCTCAGCCCCTGGGGGGAGCCCCCTTCCTGGCTGAGGCAGACCTCCCTATTCCTGAAGGTGACGCCGCAGTCACCCTTATCTCAAGAGATAGCGCTGCCCTTAATCTGCTCTACCTTCGCGAAACAGGCCGTCTGCTGGATACAGAATCCCTTCTCTGGTACCGCTGTCCCGACGATCTGGCGGCCAGACTCAACGCCATAGTCGACGCCCTCCAGGAGCAGTCCCAGGCCGGGGGCGATACAGACACCACCTACGACAAGAAGCAAGAAGGTCTAGGCGAAGACCCCGAGACAGCAGACCCTGGTCCTGGGATTTCAGTCCCCTCCGACGCCAGATCCATCACCATCGAGCTAGGCGCAGCGCTGACACCCCCTACATCAGAGGAACTGAAACCCCTACGCATCACCTACCAGTGGAGCCGCATCAAGGCCCTCCTTGGAGAAGCCATGTTTGTGGACACGGGGGAGACGCCGGCGGCAGCCCCCGATGGCCTCATCACCTTCGGCAGTGCCTCCTTTGACTACCGGCGTCAGGGAGGAGAACTGCTAGACCCTGACACCGGCGCCCGCTACAGATGCCCTGATGAACTGGCACGGTTCTTTAACGGTGCTCTGGACACGCTCCTTCTCGAGGCAGGGCCACTACCCCCTGAGAAGCTCGCCCAAGAGCCATCATGGCTGGCCTCTCCTGTGCCGGTTGAGGGATGGGGACTCAACAACACCGACGGCCTGATCTCCATTGGACCGTTGCCGTCTGATGCCAACACCACCCGTGACTGGTTCAACGTGTCTCCTGAAGGGCAGCACCTGATCCTCCGCAGAGATGGGGCCACTCAAGCCAAGCTGTGGGCAATTGACACATCAACGGGAGGAGTAGTTGAGCTTGAGCGCATAGAATCCACCGGTAACACCCTCTTTAGCGCCATCAACTCCATCTCCATGCTGGGCTGGAGCCAGGCAGCATCGGATTCACAGGCAAGTGAAGCAGGCACTCCCAAGCCCGTTGACGCCTCTGGCGGCATCTTCTACTATACTGTAGCCACACTTGAATACATGGACGATCCCCTTGAGGTTTTTAGCCGCGGCCCCCGCCTGATGACCGTCCACTTCCGCAGTTATATCGCAGATACAGGCGTGGTCCAGACGGTAGCCAGCTACAAGTGGCTGACCTTTGAGCAGAGCTACGTTTTTGTCCGTCTCGCCGACCACCAGGCCGCAGACCCCGTGGCGGTGCTGCAGGCAGCCCCTGGGCTCTGGCAGGTGAACCTCAGGAGTGGTGAGGCAACGCTCCTGACCAGCGGGCTGACGAAGTCCCTCCCCGCCTACATTCCAACGCTGCGCTGGACGCCTGACAGGACCATTGTGGCCTGGCTCCAGAGAACCAGCGCCAGTATGAAGCTGATTGATACCCTTACCGGCGACACCTGGGACCTGCTGTTCCCAGAGGCGCTAGTGAGTGGACTTCTTGAGGTGCGGGAGTGGTCTGACAACGGGCGGCACCTGGTTGTCGGCTATGGTGACGAGGAGAACGTTCACTCGGTCGAAAACGGCAGTGCCGCCGCGGGCTGGCAGGAGATGTGGGTGATCGATAGGAGCAAGCTGCAGCAAGGGGGTAGTTTGGCCGAGAGAATGCTCCACGTTGAAGCCCCAGACGTGGCCGACTGGCTAATCAACCCCAGGCCCGCTTTCAGTCCTTCTGGCGACAGGCTGGCCTATGCCGTTGGGCCCATCGCCGACGGTGGAGGCATCAAGTGGGACGAACTGACCCACGGGGTCGTCGTCCGCCAACTGCGAGAACTCAACCTGGCCACCGGCGATGATCAACTACTGCTAGCGCCAGAGATAGATGAAAACAGGATTGTCATGAACCTCTATTGGGGAGAGCAGGGAATTGAGGGGCACTACCTCTGCCCCATGATACCCGGGCCCGTCTCCGCCCCGGATCGCGAGGGGTTCCAGTATGACATTGAGGGCCAGGCCCTGACCCACGTCAAGGAAGACGACTTCTGGGCCCGCCAAACCAAGGGGTTCACCTCTGAGGACGGAGAGACATACTGGAGCGACAGGCTTCTTAGCGCGCCCACAATAGTGGATGCAACGACTTCTCGGACAAGGATCGTGGTCAGGAGCGTCTATGACATACTGCCGACAACTGGACCAGGCATCAAACGGGAGCACAGGCTCGATCAGGTCTGGCGAGTGTTTTCAGACAGTACCGAAGAGCTCCTCTGGGAAAGCAACAGACTGGCGTCCTTTTCCTATACCTGCGGCAACCGAACCAGTCGTGACGCCCTTCACCTGCCCAACTGCGTCATCTTTGCCAGCGTCAATCAGGCGAACCCCCAGGAGCCGGCCAACGCTGGCACCACCATCTGGGTAGTGCCGCTGAGAGACAAGTAAAGCCTCACTTAAGTGAGGAGGGCGACGATGCGCCTTCCGTTTCACCCCACTTCATCAGGGGGAAAGCTGTAGGCGACGTCTCCATCTTCATTGAGGAACTCCAGCCGGGGCATATCATTGACATCGACCTTCATCCTGATCCGGGGGCGGCCCTTGCTATCATTCATAGACACGATGGCCTCCCCAGCGCTGTTCTTTCCCATGAACATGCGGTGCTTTCTGAAGTCCAACTCGCCACTACTGATGGCGTCGTTCAATTCCTTCATCGCTTTATCTTTCTCTGGGCCTTCGTTCATGGCCCTGACCCTTGCCACCCTCTTGAAATGATCAAGGTTCTCAGCCTCGGGCCGGTCCCAGATGCGAATCCCGTAGCTGCGGCCGTCCTCGCCATCGCTATACTGGATACCGATAACCTGGTCAGTGTTAATCTGATCCATGGTTAAGCTCATCCCTGCCTCGGGCTTCCCGTTGTGGTTGCTGCCTGTAAAAACCAGCCCGCCGCACTCAACCCCATCATCGTTATAGAAGATGATCCCCGCGTGCTTCGGGCGAGCATAGACCTCGCCGTCAATGTCCCAGTCCGGTGCCGACTCCCTGTTAGAGATGGTCATCCGCAGCGTGCCGTCTTCCTCCACAATGTTGATGCGCTCCACGTCAATCTCCTTGAACCTCTTCTTCACGGCTTTCCCCTCCTTTAAGTACTCCTCACGGGTTGACTGCTACATTTTTCCACGGGAGGTTGCCGCATCCCTCTTAGGAGGAAATGATAGACACCCCCTTGAATATGTTGGTATTGTTTCCGCATGTTTCTTAACCTGGAGAGGCAGACCCCCTGACGGGGTCCCCTCCCCTGGTCGGTGGAACCCAGGACTGGCACATCACAATGCGGAGGTGCGACACATGAGGTTCTTCTCTGTTCCCGGGGCAAGCAGGGCTACCGCGGTAATCCTAACCGTCTGTTTCATAGCCCAAGTCGGCCTGGCTGGCGTCGCCAGCGCTGACTACACACCGTCTTACGACTTCGAGATCCAGCGGGCTGTCTACGATGTGAAGGTGGTACCGGAGGAGTGGAAACTGCTCCTCAGGGCGGAGCTCACGGCTGTACCTGCCGTAGAGAATGCCCAGAGGGTGGTCTTGATCCTCCCGCCAGGCCGGGTGCATAACGAGTTCCATGTAAGGGAGGTAGTCCCCTCTGGTACCATCCGGGAGATAGGAACCAACGGGCCCTGGCGCGCCTGGGATCTCAAACTTGACCAGCCTCGAACCGATGGCGATGTGTTCACCATTGTCATTGAGGGCGAGATAATCACTGATGCCAACGCCTACCCCGGTGACCGCCTGATGACGGGCATCACTCCAGAAGGGGTCTACAACATCACAGTAGACTTCTGGTTCTTTGCCAAGGATGGAAGGAGTTCGTACCGGCCGGAGCCCCAATACACGGTCGAGGTTCCCGAAGGCTGGGCCATTGCCGAACCCGCCGTCGAAGACCCGTTCCAGCTCCGGTTGTTTGCAGGGCCATACCAGGAGACCCAGGTAGAGGTGGCGGGAACGGTCCTTGATGTCCTCTACTATGACCCGGAGTACCTGGAGATGATTCCCGTCTGGATGTCTCAGACCTACGAGACCCTAGAGCCCCTGTTGGGAGAACCCATCAGCAGGGACTGGACAGTTGTGGAGCTGCCCAAATACCACGGCGGGGGGATCAGCATCCCGGGCCTGATCGCCTTTGCCACAGAACTGTCACCCCACCTCATTACCGCGGCCTCGGCCCTTGACGAGTTGGTGTACCATGAGACAGCTCACAGCTGGCTGATTCTGAGGGGGATTCAGGGCTGGCCCAGCGCCCTGGAATCTCTTACGGAGTACAAGGTTCATCTAATCCTGGAGGACCACCACGGCAGCGACCGAGCCATGAACTTCCTCCTTGACAAGGGCCAGCGTTACCTGGACATCGTAAGTGATAGCGAGGAACTGCTGATAGCAGAGACCGTAGGAGCGGACATGACACCGGAGATCAGAGCCATTCGTTACTTCAAGTTCACCTGGTTCTGGCACGAACTGCGGTACCTGATGGGCGACAACAACTTCTTCACCCTGCTCCGCGAGGTCTACACCAGCTGGCCGGCGCGGAACTACCAGCCCATCGAGATCAGGGATTTCAAACGGGCTGTAAATCGCTTCAGCACCCTGGATCTGAACCAGTTCATCGATGACTGGATGGCGAAGACAGGGGTTGCCCAGTTCGCTGTCGACGACCTCAAGAGCGAACCCGCAGGCACCGCCGGCCAGGAAGGCCAATCCTTCACTACAACTTTTACCCTGAACTCCCTGGGCTCCCATCACCCGCCCAAGATTGAGTTGCTCCTCCAGGGCGATGGGCAGTCAGAGGTTACCGAGATCGCGCTAGAGCCAGGCGAAAACGAGCTGTCGCTTGAAACCCCATTTGAGGTAGATGCAGTAGTGGTTGATCCCAACGACTGGTTCCTGAAAACGGAACCCGCCCCATCCATTAGCATAATGGACATCGTACTCTACGGTAGTCTGGGGCTGGCGGCCCTGGTTGCCCTGGGGGCTATCTTCCTGCGGGCCCGCAACTGGCGATCAGGCAAGGCGGGGGAACCTCCCGCGTAGCAAAGTGGGTTGGCGTTAGTAGTCAGCGTTCGAGAATAACTGGCCGGGCAGCTTTCATGCTGCCCGGCTTAGTTCACCAGAGAGGGCAAGGGGTGGGAGAGGGGGGTTTACCGATCATCTCCCACCAACTCAAGGCCTCCTCTACGCTGTACACAAACCGCGTAATCTGTCTTAACTCAGTAAACCAGCTGGTGAGTACACAGGAGATACCAGAGAGGAGTAGGCACGGTGAGATACACTCGTCATCTTATCATGGTCTTGGTGATAAGCTGTGTTTTCCATGCTGCGGTTGGCTGTCATACGCCGGCTATGAGTGAGCAGGAAATGCAGCTGTGGATTGAGGATATTAGCTACATCGAGCATTCTCTTCCTGATCACCACCCCAACCTGTTCTTCAAGATCTCTGCAAAAGAGTGGCAGCAGCAATTCAACGGCCTAATTGACGACCTTCCTAGACTGTCTGACCTGCAGGTGCGGCTAAGGCTCAAGGAGATTCTGGTTTCGATTGGCGATTCCCATACTTTTCTAATGTCGCTACCTGAGCCTGAGGATAATCAGCTACAGGTGATATTTCCAATAGCGCTGACTAAGTTTCCTGAGGGGCTTTACATCGTCTCCGCAGATGAAGCAATTGCCCAAGAAACCTTGGGTAAGAAGCTTGTGAACATTAATGGTTACGCAGTCGATGAGGTGTGGCAACGAATTCTGCCCATCGTTCCTGCCGCCAATGTGTTTCACGCAAACTGGCTGGTACCTCTTTGGATGAGAAGCCCAATCACTCTGAGGGGACTTGGGATTGCCGATGACGAGGAGGTCATCTTTACGCTCATGGACGAGACTGGCGGTGATCTTAAGATTACCCTTCAACCGCTTGACCGCAAGCAGATTAGTTGGAGACACCTGCTGGAGGGCGAAGAGCGCCCACTATGGCTTCGGAAAAGCGAAGCATTCTGGTATGAGCACTACCCTGAGTCCAAGCTACTGTACTTCCAATATAACTCCTGTCGGCACACTAAAGATCCGTCCTTTGGAGGTTTTGCAGACAAGCTGATGCAGGACGTACGGGAGTATGATATTGAGAAACTCGTCATCGACCTGCGGCGAAATCGAGGTGGGGAGTTCAGCATTGCGGAGGCTTTCTTTTCAGACCTTGCCAGGATCGAGGACATCAACCAGGTTGGCCGCTTGTTTGTCCTGGTTAGCAACACAACCTACTCCGCAGCTGTTTGGCATGCGGTTCAGCTTAAGGGACAGACCGAGGCACTGTTCATCGGTGAACCAACAGGATCAGAGCCAGACTGCTTTGCACACGCCATTGAGAGTCTTATAACACCAAACCTCAATCTAACAGTTATCTACTCAACAAAGTTCTTTGAAATGAGCACCGAGTACGGGCTACCTGAACTCAAAGGAGTAGACACTTTTCATCCTGATGTTCTTATCCCACTTACCTTTGCCGATTACATACGGGGAAGAGATCCAGTGCTTGAGGCTGTTATGTCGTACCCAAGTTGTGGGCAATAGGATGTACCCGCCAAGGATTGAGGTACTCCTCCAAGGCGATGGGGAGTCAAAGGTTACCGGAACTATGGTCCAGGAGCTACTCTGTGGGTGACAAAGATACGTGAAATCTTTCCTTAGGACTGACGTTGAGCGCCTGGAGCTCGCCGCTGCCCCCACGGCTTGAGGTAAGAGATCAACAACAAGGAGGACACTATCACCATACTTATCGCCACGCCCACAAACAGCAACTGGCGGAAGTGAAGATAGCTGGGATTTAACATCGGGGAGCCTTGCGCAGAGGCAAATCCTGACAGGGATCCGTGAACGGCTATGCGCATGAAACTGCTACCGAACAGGATAGCGACTATACTCCCCGCCCACTTGACCAGTACCCAGTGGTGCTTCATCAGTCCCCAGGGCGTCCGTAGAGCTAGCCAAAAACCCGATAGCAGGGAAATTAACCCCCCTGGTATCACCATGAACCAGTCAACATACTGCACATAGATGTGAGCCGCATGGATGAACTCGGTCTGCGCTAACCTCGTGGTAGATACAGCTAACACTAGCATGGTCAGCACACCGCCAAAATACGTGGCGGCTGATATTCCATGAAGGGCTAACCACCTTTTGCGCTGCCGCGCGTTAAACCTTGGCAAGACTTCTGCCCTCCTGGCTAACCCGTAGAGCAACAGAAGGATCGCTACCAGGACTCCCAAGGAGTGTGCGGCCTCAAGCAGTATCGAAATGATCATGATACTCTCCTCTCCAGTGTACGGGAGGACCGCTACTGTACTTCGCGAAGGATCCTCTCAATTTCTGCGACCCTGGCTCGTAACTCTGTAAGCCCTTCCAGCATCTCTCTCAGATCACTCGAGGTGCTTTCAATGGCCGCGGTGGTTTTGCCGGCAAGCTCTCTATATGCCTCTTCACGAGCTGCTGAAGCTCTTGCCCTTGTAGTCGCGAATACTTGCCAAATCAACACGACAATTGTGACTGCAAAGAGAGTGAGTACCCCAAGTGCAAATGCCTTATCGCCGAGTGCAAGTAGCTTATCATCGATCATCGCGGTAACCTCCCGTATGTTTTGTGGACTATCAGGTCACATCTGTCCTAAAGGTCACTTGTTGTCGGTTTTCGGGCCATCTCCTTGATCGCCATCATCGGTCAGTGTCTTGGCCGCCTTTGCGATAATAGCGGGGTTTAGATGGATCTCAAACGGCTCCAGACTGTAGTATCGTACCGCCTTGCCGTCGTCTGAGAGTTCCAGTGTGCTCGAGACCAGACCAGCCGCCTCTAAACGGTTAATATGCATCACAAGGAGAGGCCTGCTTATACCCACATCGCGGGCCAGCTGGCTTGTATACTTCCCACCGTCTATCAGCAGAGCGATGATCCTCAACCTGTGTGGATTGTTTAGCGCCGCTGCAACCTCTAACAGCTTGTCACCGTTTAGAGTCAGATTACTCACCCCATAACTTTCTTTTACCTGTAAGCTTATTATTACACGTGTAGGCTAGCAATGTCAATGGGTTAGTTGCGTGCAACTGGCCCCTTGCTTTGACCTTGGCTACCATCTGCTCTGAGACCAGCACCGGCTTCCCTGTGATCTCGCGTACCAGCTCACCAGCGGCGAAGAAAATAGCCGGGCACGCTGCCCGGCTCAGTTCACCCAAGAGGGGTAAGGGGGTGGGAGAAGGGGGTTTACCGATTATCTTCCACCAACTCAAAGACATCCTCTACGCTCTTGTCCAATGCCTGGGCGATCTTGAGGGCCAACAACAGGGAGGGTATGTACTTCTCCTTTTCCAGTGCGATAATGGTCTGCCTGGTGCAGCCAGCTCTATCGGCCAGATCGGCCTGGGTCATTTCGTTCTTTATGAAGCGGAAGTATCGGATACGATTGGTGACCCTACTCCCCATGTAGCTCTAGCCCCTTGCTGTAGTAATAGAGACGGGTCGAAGAGTCAGCAATCATGCCGAGAACAAAGGTTGAGTATCCCAAAAACCAAAGCCAACCGACGGGAACTGCGTTCACCCCTTCGTACTGGACGTAAAGCCAAATACCTGCGCCAAACACATAGGCCATAACAACCGTCAGAGCGGTGATTGATGCTTGGCCCTGAATTACCTTGTCTCGCTCATCCTGCTGACCAGGCTTGCTCTTTGTTGAGTACTCCACAACCCTAGAGGCGGCAAACCCAAATCCGAACAATACAAGGGCCGCGTTAAACCCCCAACTGCCATCTGGGGTCCAGTGTTCCGGCCCGTTCCCTACCAGAAACAGGGGCAGGAACACTACGGCAACGGTTCCCCATATAATCAGCGAGTACAGTGAACGCCGTTGTGGATGCGTCATCGCCACTCCTCCCTCAAGATTAGCCTTGTCACCTACTCTAATAGTAATGCACACCTTACCCAATGTAAAGACTTTCTTACATTGAGGGCGCGAAACTTTCGCAGCTCCCAGAGCTACCAGTCCTAATCTGGGTACTGTGCTCCATTGGTTGGGGGTCCCGACTGCCTGGCTAGTGGAATTGAAGGCTACTCAGCATCAGCCTCAATACGCCGCATAATCTCTTGTGCGACGTCGCCAACGCTCTTTCCGGTGGTGTCAATCACCGCTCCTATGCTGGGATTGTCCCAGGCCTTCTTCTCGGCGAAGTACCGTACTCCATCTGGCCCAATGGGCCCTTCTACCGCCGGGCGGCCGCTATCCCTGGCCAGATGCTCGGACTCATCGTTGATAGTCAGATTAAAGACATGGACAGCGCCGTGTTCTGCCTCAAGGTCAGCCACCAGAGTCTCCAGGGCATCTTCGTCTTCAAGCATCTGCTCGAAGATCGGTGTTAGGCCAAGCTTCAGACACTCAGCAGCCAGGGCCTTAATAAAGCCGTGATCCCCAAAGTAGCCCAGGCCGAGCTCTTCCCAGGTCTGGGTTGAATACCAGACAGTCCGATCGACATCGATATGGCCACACATTGGCAAGACCTCTGCCAGCCTCCGCGAAACAGAGGATTTACCCACCGAACTGGGACCGCGGATGATAATGATCGAGTTCTTCTCACCCTTTCCCTTACCCTCTCCTGGCGGATCCTCGTCCTCGACTTCCTCCAGGTCCTCCCCTCGTCCGCACATAGGGCAAAGGAGTCCAAGATTGTCACTAGCCGCCTCGTAGCGCCACCCCTCCCAGCCGCACCAGTTACACCTGAGTTGAGATTGATGATCCCAAAGGCGTTGTTAGAGTGGCGAAACGAGACCTATCCATCAAAATGGAAGCCAGTCATCCTCCTCGGGGTCCTCTTCCCCTTGGCTGTGATCTGTTTCAGACGCTACATCTCCCTTAGGAGCACTATCGCCAGATGCACCAATACCACCAGAGCTTGCGTCCACCCCCTGCCATATCTGTGAGATCTTCTTCCAATCGATGTCTCGGTCCTCTTCGCCTACCCATACCCTCCAGAATGCAGGATCTGGGGAATGCGGTCGTTGGTGTTCGGGGATTTCATGTATTTCGACTAGTACGGGAGCAGGAGCCGCCCACCCGAGTAGAATAGCTCGCCGAGAAGGAAGGCTTGGCAGGTCTCGGAGAAGCGTCCCTAGGCCATCCGGAACGAGACGCCTGACGATTTCCTGGTCACGGTCATTTACAATTCTGTGAAGAAGAAAGGTGTTACATTGTGAAAGCACCGTGGGTGATATCTCCGATGGCCGTTGGGATGCTAACACGAGTCCAAGTCCGAACTTCCGACCCTCACGGGCAATCCGCTCAAACACACGTGTGCAGGCTCTGCCAGCAGGAGAAGCGTCGTTGTCAGACAACTCACGATGCGTAAACCTATGTGCCTCTTCCAAAATGAGTGTAGTGGGCAATTCGTGGTCTTCCTCACGCCGATATCTCTGAAGCGCCTCGAAGACCATTCTTGCCAAAACACTCACAACAACATGTATGACTTCATGAGGCACCAGCGACAGGTCGATGACAGCAATCTGTCCATTTTCTGCCTTAGTGGCTCCGATGTATTCGGTCAACCAGCCTTCTAACGTTATTGAATATGAGTCATCCGGTTGGACGACAGAGGTCAAGCGACTCCGCAACAACAAGCTCCGAATACGCAGGTTTAAAGTGTCAATGAATTGTACAATGTCTCGCCCAGAATGGGCAGCGGCAAGGGCTTCAACAAAATCCGGCAGCTCATTCACTACAAAGGGCCGTGGAGTGTCCTCGTCGAGCAACGACCCTTCGTCGATAAGACTAACAGCATCTGCACCATCTTGTAGAGCTGTAAGCACTGATTCTAGCTCTACTTCCGAAAAGTCGTTGTGCCATGAACTACCATCATCCTTAGTGCGCCCGATTTGGCGAGCCGACTCCTCAACGCTGACCGCTACTTCTGAAATGTTCGATATTATCGCCAGTAAATCACATTCATTGAATCCAGGCTCTCTGGCAAGGGCCTCAAAATCCCTGGAGATGTTGAGTAAGACTTCCGCAACACCTTCCCGTCTCCCTGGCTGCAGATGTTCACCGCTTTGCATGGCCAGCTTAATGCGATTTCTGTATCTTCTGATCTTGCCCCTGACACGTGTCTCAAGCTTATCGGGATGGCCGACATCAGACCGAAGCCTTCGCAGAGCATCAAACAATAATGGACGCTGAATGCCGGGAGCCGCGTTCGTGAACGCCGCCCACTCTTCTCCATTCCAGAGCCATGCGGGCACTCTTAATGGCTTCCAGTTCTCACCTGGTTCCACTCTGAATGATCGCACATTCAGGTCCTTAAACGCACTGGCGTACTCGCCGTTAGGGTCCAGTACCACAAAACGAGCGTTCGGACCCTCTTGTCGGCCACTTTCCTGTCGAGCCTTCCTCGCTGCATCGATAGACCAGCGCACCAAGCCTGCTACAGAGCAAGATTTGCCTGCACCGGTGTTTCCCAGAACGGCCATATGTCTCCCGAAAAGCTTATCGGGATCCACATAGACTGGTGCCATGCCTGCAGTTGGACAGTGGCCTAGCCGAACCCGTTTGGCTGTCTCCCTATCCTCTCCCTCCACGATTGCCCGTAGTTGGTTAATATCAGGGAGGAGAGCCGCATCACCGACCGAGGGGAAGACGTCCACACCGCGTTGAACCTTAAAAGAGAGATTGCTTCCAGAAGAACGGTCCTTCAGAGTCCCTGATGGCGTAAGGGTCATTAGGCGGGACGGAAAGGGTAGGTCGACGAGCTCATAGTCCTTCTGCATACTTCGCTTGGGAAAGGCTAGTCGCTGGATGCTCACCGACGAGATAATGCATACAGTAGCACCGCTCTCGTTGGGAATTAATATGTAACCGTTGACGCGAGGGAAACCCGTGGGTATACCTGTGTTTAACGCTGTTGCTTGCGGAGCTTCGGGGCTGACGAGTACTGTAATCCGGTCAGCGGATACCTCTTCCACCGTTCCTACGATACGAGTACCAAGTGTCTGGACCAAAGAGGTCATTGCTCCTCCTCCCCCGCTTGCGACGTCTCAATAACTTCTGAAGAACTGTCCCTCTTTGTGGGTGTCCGTCTATCTAGAAGGTCGATCATTCGCCATGTGGTCCGATCTATAGCTGGTTTAGGTAAGTAGTGTTCTACCAGAGTTGGCAAGTGGCCGAAATGAGGACCCACTAGTAAGGAGATCTGCTGCTCACGGCCGGATTTATCGCAAAAGGATCGAAGCCGTCCAGCAGCCCAGTCATAGGAGATGATCACCAAGTGTGTTGATGGGATGCTTAGCATATCCGTTAATACACGGTTAACATGGTCATCCCCAAAACCGTACCCATATGTTACAACTACAGCGTTTGGCTGGCAGACCGCGGCGGCAAAATCACGGAAGAGCTCAGCGTAAGGATATTCAAGGGTCTCCACATCTTTAGCTGGATTGGGATAAATTAGCAGACTGCCGCCCGGACTTTTTGCGGTTTCTGGATGATCATCTGGTGCGCCAAAGGGCAGTCCACGACGTTGGATCTCAAGACCTCCAGAGGGTCCTACCTCATGCCTCCAATCTACCGAACCATGGAGCTTACTGAGACGTACTACACCTTCTAGATAGCGGGGCTCACCGCGGATACCCGGCGGATTGTAATGTAAGTCGACACCCAACCTGGAAGACCGGAAGACCGGTGCTAGACTGCCAACGAAGCGGTCCACAACACGCAAGCCCAATAGATCGCAGCCATACTCTATAAGTCGGTCGTAATTAGTGGTGAAGATGTGCATGCGCTCGCGCGTGGCAGTACGGCTAGCAAATGGCAAAATAAAGCCCCCCAGCAAGCGACGAACATAATTTGCACGCTCACAGTCATGTCTGTCCGTAAGTACTGCATGAATACCCCGTTCTGTAGCGAGAACCCTCTTCTGGAACGAGCTGAGGACATCCTCCAACGCAGCCTCCCACACAGGCAACAGCCTTGCTGCGCTCTTTGGGATCAGTGCCCCCCCTCGGCCTGGATCCGCAATGCCCGCCAAGATGCGCAGACCTCCAATGAGTTCGCGGACTGCTCTGATCTGGTCCTCAATATTGGGCGCTTCTCGCCCCAACCTTCTGGCACTTTTCTTGGTCGCCTTCTGAACAGCTTCTGAGTAGTCACATTCGAAAGACGCAGGGCTCATATCTACCACCGAAGCACCGGCGGAATTTGCCACTGCGGTGGTCAGCCCGCTTCCCACGAGCAAGTTAAGGTGCTCGGTCTGAAACAAAGCCGAAAGCCACGGCTCAACGTGCTCGCGATGATCATCTGAGTTCAATTCACCACTTAGCGTTAGGAAGTAAGGTCCGACACGAATGACATGCACTGGCCACTTAGGGTCCTCAAGTTGGTCTAGTTCAGCCCGCATATCTACTCACCTCAACTATGTACATGCCCTTGACGGCAGAATATCCCATGACGGCAAACCCTTTAGCAAGGTTTTCCTCAGGCGTAGATCGATGGAAATAGGTTTCTATGGAGCGTTACTCGACTCCTGCCTTGTCTAAGAACCGCCGAAGAAGTAACTTCAGTTAAATCGCTTCTGGGAGAGCCAACAGCGGGGAAGAAGTGAAAGGGACTAGACCGACAGGTCTGTAAGCGGCCACGGTAAAATACCCATAAGCGGACAGATTTCTTCCCCACTTTCGGACAAGAGAATTACCCATTTTTGGACAAGTTAAAAGGCTCGCCCACCTCCCTGAAGAAGGGGTAAGGTGACAAAACCAACCCTAACAGGGGGGAGAGACGAGCCAATGATTGGAGAGGACAAGAAGATGGACATCCGCTATCTGAAACGGCAAGGACTGAAGAATACCGTCATAGCCCGGAAGTTGGGGATTGACCGTAAGACCGTTGCCGCACATCTTGATGACCCGAAAGACAAAATCGCAGCCGACGAGCGCAGCTTCATTCTTGACCCCTACAAGCCCTACATTAAGGCCAGACTTGAAGCGTATCCTGATCTCACGGCAGCGCGCCTTCACCGCGAGATCAGCATGGGCCCCGAGCCAGGCACGGAAATGGCCACGTTGCAGCCTGAGGCGCTGTTTGATGGCTCAGAGCGAACCACCAGGCGCTATGTAGCGAGCCTGAAGGGCGCCCGGCCTAGACGCGCTTACAAGCCGGTGGAGACCCTCCCTGGCGAGCAAGCCCAGGCAGACTTTGGCGAGTTTGGTATCCACGTGATTGATGGCAAACCCTGCAAGATCTACGGTTTCTCCTTTGTCCTCAGCTATTCAAGGATCCGCTATGTTGAGTTTACCACATCTCAGGACCAGGTTACATTCCTGGGTTGTCTTGGCCGGGCGCTTGAGTACATTGCGGGCGTGCCTTTGCGTATTCTCTTTGACAACGCCAAAACGGTGGTCAGTGATCGCGTGGGCTCGGTGGTTCAGTTCAACCAGGGGCTACTCAGTTTTGCTACCAGCTACAGCTTCAAGGCCGATGCCTGCTGGCTCTACGACCCTGAATCCAAGGGCAAGGTGGAAAGCAGCATCAAGTACGTCAAAAGAGACTTCTTCTACGGCCGCAAGGTGACCGACCTTGCGAGCCTGAATGAACGGGCCTTAGCCTGGTGCGATGAAGTGGCTAACGAGAAGCAGCATGGGACCACTCTTGAGGTGCCTGCTGCCCGGTTGGCTGACGAGCACAGAGCCCTGGGGCTTTTGCCCCACAAACCCGTGCCGGTCTTCAGAAGAGAGAGCCGCAAGGTCAGGAAGGATTGCACCTTCTCATTTGAGACCAACCAGTACTCAGTGCCCCACGAATACGCAAGAAGACAAGTGGATCTTAAGGTCTTCGAGGATAAGATCCTCGTCTGCTGGGGGGACGAAGAAATCGCCGTCCACCGCCGCTGCTGGGAACGTGGCCAGTTGATCCTTGACGATGACCACTACGAGGGTCGCAATCCAGGTGAGAGAAAGCGCAGGGGCGATCTGCAGACCCGGTTTGAAGCCATCGGACCGGGGGCACCGGACTATCTCAGGAGCCTTGCAAAGCATACCAATAACAAGCTAAGCAAGGAAGCCAGAGAGATCGTTGACCTGGCAGAGACTTACGGAAAAGAAGCAGTTCACGCGGCCATGGTTCGAGCCATGTCCTTTGGTAAGTACAGCCGGGCAAGCCTGGAGAACATCGTTGCCCAAAGTCTCAAAAACCCGCAGGGCCTACCACAAGACCCCCGCGGTCCCCGTGCAGAGAACCCGTACACAGGGCCGGCGATCGAAGTGGCGAAGCGACCTCTGTCAGATTACGACCTCGTAGGGGAGGTGGCCAGTGAATGAACGCGGCCCTTCACTACGAAGACCTTCTTTCTGGTCTCAAGCGCCTGAAACTAAGGCGCGTCCGGGAGATCTTAGAAACACCGGCTGAGCGGGATCAGCTCGGCCGCTTCAAAGACCCGCTCACTCTCATCTCGCACCTGGTTTCAGAGGAGGTGGTGGCACGAGACGCTACCCAGCTGGAGGTAAGGCTCAGGGCAGCCCGGTTTCCACAGGAGAAGACGCTTGCGGACTTCGAATTCTCTGCTGCGCCCTCTGTCGACCAGGGCCGCATCGAATCCCTGGCTACCCTGGATTTCATCAAACGCGCTGAAAACGCAGTGTTCCTGGGCCCACCAGGAGTGGGGAAAACCCACCTGGCCATCGCCCTTGGTCTCAAAGCAGTCCATGCTGGCTTCAAGGTGCGCTTCACTACCGCGCAGGCTCTGACCGAGCAACTCTACGCTGCCTTTGCAGATGGGACCTTCCGGCGAGAACTGGACAAATTGAGCAAACTTGACCTGGTCGTGATTGATGAGCTCGGGTACCTTCGCCTGGATGAAACGGCATCCAACCACCTCTTCCAGGTGATCAGCAGGGCCTATGAACGCCAGGCCGTCATCATTACCAGCAACCGTCCCTTTCAGGAGTGGGTCAGCATTCTGCACGACCCCGTAGTGGTCTCTGCCATCCTTGACCGCCTCCTACATCACGCCCACCTGTTCAACCTCAAGGGCGACAGCTACCGCCTGGCAGGTCACATCAGCGGAACAGCAAAGGGGGTGTTGCCCCTCCCCCAATCCTGAGCAAAACTACCCAGACCTGTTGTCTACAACCCTCAAGAAAGTGGGTAAAAAACATGTCCGAAAATGGGTAATCTCAGATGGCCCTTGACACGCCGGTGCCGGCACGTGTTTCTGGTGTTCTGGTGCAGTGGCTGCAGCAGGTACACCGTTCTGAAATAGGAGGTCAATAACATGACAATCAGTTCGTTTATCCAGACTGCTATCCACAAGGATCTCGAGGGCTTGCGGGATTACCTGGCCCGTGCCTGGGCGACCGGGGAGTTTGAGGTGAGGCTTTCTGAACTCCAGTTGACAGGCGAGGGGGAGGTCGTGACGCCTGACGGTGTCTACGGCGCCGCCGCTGGCTTTGTCGGGTCATTGGTCCGTTCTCAATTGTCGCGCCGAGGTTGAAGGATATCACTTCAGGTCAGACCAGGGAATCAAGAGGTTCTTTGATGACGGTGGCCACAGGGTGCTCAACAGACAGCTGCGGCAGCGCGATGCACTGGTGAAGGTACGGACCTTTGGAAGGACAATGGCTGCCGTTCTCTCGCCCAGTTACAGTCAATTACTAACCTCGACATTGTCAAGGAACTGATGAACATGGCCGACCTCGATCTGGGTTGGGTGGCTGTAAGTCAACATTACTTTGATCTGGCGGTAGTCATGCCTGATGTCCTGGCTGTGCCCAAAGAGGGTGACCCAATCCGCGGCGGCGTCTTCATCTGTAACTCTGAGACGGGCCATTCACGGCTCTGGGTATCGCCCTTTCTGTTCCGAAATCTCTGCGCCAATGGTACGATTCTATCGGGCTTTGCCAATCCTTTGGCCGGCAGTGTACTTGACCAGAGGCACGCGGGTCGGGGAGGGGAGTCTCTGGTCGCTGACTTCCGCGCAGCAGCGAAGGATGCCCTGGACCTGGCGCCGCAAGCAGCCAGTTTGGTAGAGACATTGGTGGAGACACAGCTGGGCCGCAGGCGCTTTGCCGCCCTGCAGGAGCGGTTGCGGCCAATTCTGTCCAAGCGGCGACTGACCGAGTTATTAGAGGATCTACACCCAAAGCTATCGGCCTATGACGGTTGGAATCTGGTCACCGCCCGTGGGCAGCAGTATTATGGCGGACCCGTCGCCAGACGGAGGCTATAGGTGGATGGTTGCTGAGGGAGGTGGGATAGGGACGTTCCCCCAGCATTGCAGGGGCCCACGTCAGACGTTTCCCAGATCCGGAAGGCTTGACACACTATCTTATAGCCCATTTTCTGAGTCTTCCCCTAATCGCATTGGCAAGAGATCTCCCTATTGAGGGCTCATCTTCAGTACACCAAACTAATGAGAGGAAGTGTAGATGGTATCATCTAATGGTGGGTCCATTTCCATAAGAGAGTTGACATAGTCCTCACGATCCTCTGCGGACCAGTCGCAGCCCTGTAAGGCTGCTATGTCTCCACCTTCGTTAGACAGGGGGTTAAGCCTGATTCTGCGATCTCCCCACTGGAGGCTCCGCTGTGCCTGAAAAACTGCCATCTCCACATCGCGGGCACGCCAATGAGTACTTGTCTGGTAGGACAGAAGAGCAGCAGAATCCTGGCACCATTCCACCCAGTGTAAGTAAGAGAGGAAGTGGCGTTCATCCACCTGGTTACCAGGAAACGGTACAAGGTGGACCGACCGATTAAGATTCTGATCGCAATGGTTATGAGCAATCCACTGGGCGACATTTTGATCAACTATAGGAATTCTTTCGGGATCAGCGAGAGCTGGTAGGGTCAAGGGGAGGGCCAACCCCCCTCCAGTAATCCCTAGGCACTGTTTGATCTTCCGGCAATGGAGGACTGAGGGGTGTCTAGCAAAATTCATGACGGCCGGCCATAACCCCTGGGCGAGGGCCGGGTTTCTAGTTAAGTAAGTAACGTAGCGTGCCGTTCCTTGCTCACGAACGCTATTGCCCAAAGAATATAGCTTCCAGAAGATAGCCTCAAAGAAGGCCTCAACATGATCCGGGGCAGTTTGCTGAAACCTTTGCTCAAAGAGAATTGTGGAGGCCCTGTCTCCGCAGATGTACTCCTCGAAGAAGCCGGGAAAGCGATTCCGTCCGCTGAATTCACGGAGACCAACCTCGTATCGATAGCTGTTTAGGGCTTGCATCCAACTGTTAGGCATTACTCCACACCCTCCTTTGCCCGTGTTTTTCTACACTGACCATAACATTTCCTCTGCTTTACATCTCTACCAATCTAGACAGAGGAGAGCCAGAACCTGCGACTGGGCTCTACCACTGTACGGTACTACGGGAATATTCTGGGCAGGATGGTGTGTAGGTAATGTCAAAATATGCACGGAGGAGACGTAAAGGGGGCTAGCCCGTGAATCTAAAGGCTGCAGTAGAGGGTATGGTCCGGGCCCTGGAGGAGGAGTTGGACCTCGCCAGGCGTCAGGGCACCGGCATTCGCTATGTAGTCACGTCAGGATACCGAGTTGGAGGAAGCCATTCGAGCTCCATCTATGTCTTCAGCTGCAAGGAAGGTATCCAGCTTCGTGATGAGACTCCCATCCAAATGCACTACTATGACCAGGTAGTAGCCGGTTCCGTGGTTGCGCACCTAGGTGAGCGCCTGACCCTAGCACTTGAAAACGACCTCGGGGATAGGATTTCCGGGGCCACAATTGAGGCTGATACCTCTTTCATACTGAGGTCAATCAAAGATCAGCTGGACGCCCTGCATGATCGACCGTCCAGCCGCCTCAACCTTGATATGGCCGGCAAAGTCATCGGGATGGCGCCGCCATCTGTATCAGTGAAGGAACCTGCCAAAGGAGTGCTAGACTCAAGTCCACCCCTTAACCCGTTCCAGGAGAAGGCGGTTCGCCTCTCCATGGGAAGCGATGTTACGGTGATTTGGGGTCCGCCAGGCACGGGTAAATCGAAGACCCTGGCTCATATTGTTGAAGGGCACTATCGTGCACAGCGTAGTGTCCTGGTTGTGTCTCACACCAATGTGGCCGTAGACTCGGTCTTTGCCAAGGTTATTGACCGCCTGATTGATGACCCCGGGTTTCAGCAGTGTGACATCCTCCGGTTTGGGCCGATGGCTGATGCCGAGTTGTTGGAGAAGTATGGTGACTTTGTGTCGCCAGACAAGATTATTGAGCGCCGGCACGCAGGCCTGTGCAGCAAGCAAGAAATGCTCAAGGGTGAGCTGAAGAAGGTAGCCCCTCCAGGCGACATGAAGGCCAGCGACAGTAAGGCCGCCAGAACCATTAAGGCAGAGATCGGAGAGGTCGACAAGGAACTTCAGTACTACAGGGACCAGCTATCTGCACAGTGCCGGATCGTGGCCACTACAGTACACCGGACGTTTCTTCCGGGACAGGTGATGCGTACCTTTGATGTTGTAGTCATAGATGAAGCGTCTATGCTTCTAGGCCCAATGGCCTTTTGGGTCGCTGGGCTGGCTACTGTTGGCATCGTGGTAGCCGGGGACTTCCGGCAGCTGCCCCCGGTGGTCCGGTCAGATGGAGAGTATGCCCGTCGCTGGTTGAAGCGGGGTGTCTTTGAGCATCTAGGCGTACCAGCGGCAGTAGCAAAGGGGGATGACCCTCCGTATCTCGCGCTTCTGGAAATCCAGTACCGGATGCATAAGGATATCGGTTCCTTTGTAAGCAGCACCTTCTACGCTGGCCGACTCAAGACCGGCGAACCAGTCATCGGGAGACCCACTGGAGAGGTCTTGGGGCATCGGACAGCCCTGCTGTACCTGGACACCTCGCAGCTTGATCCCTGGGTTTCGCGGCGAATGGGAGACTACTCCCGTTACAACCTCACCAATGTAATCCTCTCCTATCATTTGGCACAGAGAGTTCTTGGTGCAGATGGTCCTCTCCCAGAAGCGCAGTCTGGTAATGATATTGCCATTATCAGCCCATATAACGCTCAGGCCAGACTTACGGCCTCACTGTTGAGCGAGGTGTTTTCAGGCGATGACGACCCTCCTATCGGTGCAGCCACTGTTCACCGGTTTCAGGGTAGCGAGCGGAAGGTTGTAATCATAGACCTTCCAGGCTCCAGTACCCTTTCTCCACCTGGACGACTGATAAGGGGCAAGGATCCCAGTGAACGCGGCGTCAGGCTCCTGAACGTGGCACTAAGTCGGGCCAAAGACCACGTTATACTGGTTGCCAATTTCGATTACTTGATGCACAACCTGGAACAGCGTGAGGCTGTGTGGAGGATGCTGAAGCATTTCAGGGATTATGGCCGGGCGGTTGCTCTACCGCAAACAGTTCTGCGGGACTACCACAGGGTCAGAGCAGACCTGGCAAAGGATCTTGAGAGCGCCCGCAGGGGAGTAATCATCTTCTCACCTTATCTCTCTAGCAGGGGTTTGGTTCAATGGTTACCGCAGCTCAGGGCGGCATTATCACGCGGCGCTGCAGTGAAGGTCGTAACTACTGTTCCTGGCCGGAGCCGTTCCAGGTCATATGCCGCTGAGGCTGCTCGTGCCATCGAAGGGATACGTGGGATAGGGGGGATTGTGGACTACCGCAATCCTGTCTTCGAGCGAATGGTGATAGTCGATGGTCGCGCTATCTGGCACGGGTCAGCAAGCATCCTGAGCGGATGGAGAGACGGCCAGGATTTTTTTGTTCGGGAGAGTAGTCCTGCGCTGGTAGCAACCGTGACGGAATACACCAGCCCTCCCGGCCTCAAGGGTGTTGACCCAAACGAGTTAGCAGGTCAGCGGAATCCCGATTGTCAGCGCTGCGGTAGTCCCGGCGTTCTGGTAATTAAGGGTATTCAACTACACTTTGAGTGCAGCGCTGACTGCGGTTGGCGCTCAGCCCTTAGTGATGTCCAGGTGGCAGTCACAAATGACCTGTCATCAGTCTCACGGGGTCGTTCCGGTGTTGCCAGTAGAGGAGACAGGGAGCAGAGAGTAGAAACCCAGATTTGTCCGGGGTGCGGTGAGCCAATGGTTCTTAGAGACGGCCGCTTTGGCCCCTTCTGGGGATGCTCAAATTATCCCAAGTGTGAGGTCACTGTTAGCGTAACTGATGGTTAGACCCAGTGGCTCTACATATGGTTTCTACGCCCCTAGTAACGACCTTGACGCCACAATGAAGCCCTCGAGACCTTTCTCAACCTCAACTTCGAGGAACGTGGGTATCAGCCGCTGAAGGGTGGCGGGCATCGAGATGATGCCCAGCGGATCAGAAGCGAGTATATTGCGCACTTCTGCCCGACACTACGAAGAGTGCAGAAAGCCGTGATCAAGCCCCTGAACTTTTCCAGATTGCTTCGTCTATCATATATAGGGATCCGCTACCCCTCATCAGTTCCATGACCCTCGTCAAGCATTGCCTTAACCTCACTAATGCTATACGGAGGATTTCTCCGGTGCACTATAGTATGGCAGTTGGGGCATACAGGCCTCATGTCCTCTACGGGATCCACTCTGTGTTCCTCGCCTACCTCAGCTAGGGGCCTCAGGTGATGGACATGTATAATGCCCTGGCCTGTAGGACCATACATTCGCTCAAAATCAAACCCACATATACTGCACTTCCACCCATAGTGAGCAATACACCTGTCTCGAGCAACTGGGTTCCGCTCGTAAACATTGACGGACACCTGCCGGAGCGCGCCCTCAGGGATTCTTGATACATTGTTGACGGCCTCATCTGCGTACGGCATTGAGATTATTCCAACTCTGGACAGGATGTTGGACAGTCTCTCTTTGCCTCTCTTATTCATGAGGTCATCCCTATCAGCCCCATATATAGGTACCCTCAAAACGGTATTTGTGGCCCTAGAGTAGGCTTGCCAGACCCTGCTGTCGGAAATCATTTCACCAACACCTTCAAGGGGCCATAGGTGCCACCACGTCAGGTGAATATCTGACGTGCGAGCGGCCTTGACCGGTCGGAGGTCACCGTGCCGAATGGACAATTCTTCACCATCCAGAAGTAGCCACAACCCACGGTCATTGTTATCAGCTGTCAAATCTAGTGCGGCCAGATACAGCCCACCTACGACGAGGCTCACAGCTGACTTATGGATTCCAAACCAGGCGCTCTCAGGAAACAGCGTATGTCCGAAGCTCAGCCTAAAGAACTCCACTATCGAGTCAATATGGTAACCATCTATCGACCGTTGTTCAGTAAGCCAATCTCGTAGGTCTGTCATCTCATTCAATGAATACGTTGATGCCATCTTATCCTCCTTCTAGCGAGCACTAGGGCGGAAGTCCTCTCATCTGTCCGCAGTTGCGACAGGCACTTCCTTCCACAGTGTTCGTCGTAGTTCCTTCGTTAGTCCGAACAGGAGTAAGCGAGCAGAAGGCGAATGAGATGTTCTGTTACCAGTGGTCCTAGGCCTGGTAAATGCGCTGCGTGAAATGCCCATCACTCCGCGAGTTATAGCGACCGAGCACTTCCCGCCATTTCGGAGCTCAACTCGACTTCTCCTTCAGCCACTGGCTTCTTTCAGCGCTTTGTAGAAAGCGTTCTTTCCATCCGTAGAACATCGCGAGGGTGATGTCCTCGCGCCGGTAGATTCCCTTGACTGTTCATGCATTGCCCGTGTGGGACTTCCCCACTATCGGATCCTCTAAATTCCTTGTTGCTAATATCCTTCTAACGGAGGGGTCTGGCAACCCGTTTCCATCGCGATGCAGGAATTCCAGGTGCAGTCACCAAACACTTACAGTGGTAACCACTCAGAGTGGTTGTAATTGGGGTTGGTGTCTTGTCTGCACGGTTACTGATAGTAAGCTGTTCGGCTGCCAAGAAGCCCGATGAGGGTCTGCTTCCCGCCATCGATCGTTATGATGGCGTCAATTTCCAAGTCATTCGGAAGGCCCGTCGGGAGCGTTATTGGAACCTAGACACCCACTTGTTTATCCTTTCGGCCAAATACGGCCTTATTAGCGAGCATATACTCATCCCTTACTATGACTTCAGAATGACCCTCGCGAGAGCTCAGGAGCTGCAAGGAACTGTGGCCGCTCAGCTTGACAGGATATCGCGGCAAGTCAGTTTCAGTGAGGTGTTCATAAACGCTGGGAAGGTATATCGGATTGCACTCGAGACGTCGGTTGAGTTGCCACTCCACCAGCCGACTTATGCCGTTGGTGGCATTGGACAGAAGATGGCCCAGATGAAACAGTGGATTGCCACTACAACCTAATAGCTTACATAGATGGGGTCCTCAGATCTTAATGCTAGGGGGACTGTTGATGGCACGCGATGACTTTGACCGGATCCAGAGAGAAGACGTACTAAGGGCGATTGCCTACCTAAGGGATGAGGCTCCGCCAAAGGAGTTGACGCAGTACGCATCTAGAGATTATGACCTGGTCTTTGGTGGATTGAGGCTCCCACCTAAACATGTCTTACGGGTTGCTTATCGGTATGCCAATGGGAGTGAGATGCACGGGATGTCCGGTGGCGTGGACGGGGCCAACTTGTACCTTGAGCGTCTGGGTCTTACTGTTGTTGAGAAGGCGGCCAACCCTTCAGTGGGTGACGCTTCAGAAGTGAAGGATGAGTTGGTGCGCCGGATGGAGTTGTGGGAGACGCTGACGGAAATGGGACCCAGGGGCATTTCTCCTACAGCCCTGCGGGACCATGGAGTCTATGGTGGGGCTCAGGGGATCTGGCGAGATGTGGACACCACCAGGCCGGTTAGTGAGGACGCATTTGGTGTCACAGTAAGTGTCCTTCATACCGGCAAGCACTATCCCGACGACTTGAGTAAGGATGGGTTGCTGTACCACTACCCAGAAACAGGGCGGACCGGCTCAACTGATACTAACGAGATTGAGGCTACCAAGAACGCATACAGGTTAGGCCTTCCGATCTTTGTCATTACGACCAATCCAGACGATCCAACCACCCGTGATATCCGCTTAGCTTATGTTGAGGATTGGGACCAGGAAGCACGGGCGTTCCTCATAACCTTTGCTGACTCAGTGAGCGATAACTCCTATGGGTATGTCGAGGATCTTGAGTTGGAGGTAGCCGCTGACTTCCAGCTCTTTGAGACCTCGCGTGAGGTTCGCTATCAGGAGGTAGTTCAGCGCCCGAATCAGAACAGATTCCGCTTCAATCTGATCAAGACGCATGGGACCCAATGTGCAGTGTGCAGCGTCAGTGTGCCTCAAATGCTTCAGGCCTCCCATATAGTGGAGAAGGCTGATGGCGGCTCAGACGATGTCCTTAACGGCTTGGTACTGTGCGCCAATCATCACCAGGCCTATGATAGCGATTTGTTCGCCATCGAGCTTAGATCGCGGCGGGTAGTCGCTGTAGAAGGCGGGCCCTCACTAGAGGACCTGAGAATTGAGCGCCGAGACATTGCACATCTCGAGCCTGGGCCTGCTGAGCAGGCACTAGAGTGGCGGTGGAAGCGCCTACAATCTAAGCCCAGGATGATGTAGGGAGACTGCTAACTGGGGGCGTGTGGCATGTCATTATTCTCGCTTATGGAGGGGAAGCAGCATCGTAATATGTTCAAGAAAGTTCGACCCAGCAGATCTCTGTTTGGATGCTACGGGCCTACTGAGGCGTTTACAAACAGTGAGCCCGAGGCTCCACCTAGGTATCGGCACACAGGGGTTGCAGGGCAGATCGGAACGACCTTCGATTATCTGATTCGCTTCGTAATAGCTAGAGCGCGGCATGACCCGTTTCCAGCCTCATTGTCGCTCTCCAATGTCAAAATTGGGCTAGGCATCGTTCTGGCCAGGGACGTCTCGCAGTTAGGCAACCAGCGGCTTTGCGGCAACCTCCTAGATCCACAAGGGGCCATTTCTGATGATGTATATAGTCAGCTCCGGACCGCGAGAGACTCGCGACGTTACCGGAGAAGGGCGGACCGTGTCAAGCAAACACTTGACAGCCTTGGGGAGTCGCTCGCAATTTTGAGGCAGTTTGTAGCCGGGGAGGCAGTTGCCGAAGAGCGGGTAATTCGTGCAGCCTGGCTGCTTGCCTATGTTGAGACCGCCTATCGCTCTGGATGGATTCCGGAAACTCTCGATAGCTTCATTGCTCCTCCGCCAGATGATGCCCTAGAGGACATTAGCGGGTTGTGGGAGTCGTTCACCTCACTTCACCTTGACCTCTTTGCGTCGGCTGGCGAATGTACCTACGGCCCCGAATTCGGCGACGCGTCGCGACTGGTCGGAGGAGCTGACGCCGACTTACTTGTGGATGGAATGCTGATCGAGACCAAGACGACCACAACCTTTGGGTATCGTTGGCGGCACGTTGTTCAGCTCGTGTCCTACTATGTGCTGGCTGCCATGAACGGTGACCCATGGCCGATAACACGTCTGGGCCTGTACAAACCAAGATACGGCAGGATCAGCTACATTGATACAAAGGACCTTGAGAATGCTGTGGATTTGTGCCAATTCGGTCATGAACTCATAGAGGTTTGCTCCCGGCCGAAGGCGGGCATTAACGCAGGGGTTAGTCAAACGAAAGCGCGACAGGACGAACACCTCAAAGGGAAGCTGGGCGCCAACTTGAGTAAGCACCTTTGTAATCAATAGCAGACGTCAACAGTGCCTAACGAGCAGTTTCTCACGGCCATATCGAACTTGGTCCCATCATTAGAGGAGTATCCGTCCACAATGGCTAACACTCTGAGTGGTTGCTGCAACCACTCAGAGTAGTTGAGCTCCAGTAGCACTCTAGCTCAACCAAAGCCTACGGGGGGATTCGATGAGTAGTAAGGTGAGCCCAGTTGACTACTTTCAGATCGGAGAGACCTATGAGCGAAGAGAGGAGATCCACCGGCTCTTTGGTGGACAAAACCAGGGAGGCATCAGCACTCCCAGAGCCTGGCCCGTTATCTTCCTGTTCTCTAGCCCTAGAGGTGAGGAGTTTGGCTACAGCGATGGCTGGCAGGATGGAATCTACTATTACACTGGAGAGGGGCAAAAGGGCCCCATGGAATTCGTCAGAGGAAACAAGCAGGTCAGGGACCACCGCAAGCTGGGGAAGGATCTGATGCTGTTTGAGACCACCAAAGGCGGTGGGCGGCGGTTTGTCGGGCAGATGACTTCTATTGGTCATGAAATACGCGAAGGGGTTCCTGATGTTGACGGGAACCGGCGTGAAGCGATCGTGTTCCATCTCGTTCCCGAAGCTGGCTCTTCGCCACGAACCAGCACAGATGAGGACTACAGCTATGGTGCCACACTGCTAGAAAAGCGATTCTCTGCCTTTGGTGCAGTGGCAGAGACAGAGGAAATCTATGGGTCCCTGGAGAGGAAGCAAAGGTACTATAAGCGCAGCGGTACCATCGCTGATTACGTGAGAAGCAGAGGTCATGGCTTCTGTGAAGGTTGCGGGAGTTACGCTCCATTCCTAAAGCCAGACGGGGTTCCCTATCTGGAGTCGCACCATATTGAGAGGCTTTCCGATGGGGGCGTTGACCAGCCGGAGTCGATGGCCGGCCTGGATCCTACCTGCCACGCCAAGGCCCACTATTCAAGCGACAGGAAGGACTTCAATGACCAACTCAGGCAGATGGCCAAGTGGGTTGAGAAGGGACTAGATGGAGGTAGGTTCAAGTATGTGGTGGCGGGAGTAGTTGTGGATGAACGCGGCAGGGTCTTACTAACCCAGCGCCCCGCAGCCAAGCATCTGGGCGGAAAGTGGGAGTTTCCCGGTGGCAAGGTGGAAGCAGGCGAAAAGCTCGAAGACGCCCTAGAGAGAGAACTCCTCGAAGAGCTTGCTCTGCCAGTTGAGGACATCAAGCCGCTCTTTATGATAGACCATGAATACGAGCGCCTCTGCATCAGGCTAATGGTTTTCAGGGCCCTGGCTGGAGCCACGGGAGTCGAGTTAAGGGAACACCAAGATGCGGAGTGGATTGACCTAAGCCGGCTTATTACATATGACCTTGCTCCTGCAGACCGAAGGGTGGCAGCGAAGCTCAAGGAGTCACCCATACTGGACCGGTAGCTTGATGCAACCCAGGTCGTGGGTAGTAAGGTCAACAATGAAGGGGTTCCCCCTCAGGGCGAGCCCCTTGTGTTTAGCTTCGCGAGCTAGCTGCCGCGGCTTGCCAAGGCCGTATGAAGCCCTACAGTTCCCTGGGATTAGTGAAGTTGCAAAGGTTTTGGAAGATATTCTCGGTCGATGACGCAGTCCCTTATTCACTATCAGAACGACAGGATTCCCCAAACACCTTATCGAAGTGGGAAGATTAGGTATCCCAACCAGAAAAGGTGATTGGCTTTGCATTCCGTTGAGATTTTGAGAGAAATGGTTGAGGCATTGGACCAAGAAGTGAAGGCAATAAAGGCCGAGAACAGATCTACTAGAATTCCCCTGTATGATGGAGTGTTGGTCGACAAGACAATGGGCTACTTCCATTACACCTTTGCCCTCAAGGACGAGCTGCACCTTCGCAATGGCACCCCTCTGAGTATCCGGTTCCAGGGAAGAGAATATGACGGAGAGATCGTTTCTAATGATGATGGGCAGGTTGTTGTAGGGATCCAGCAGAACCTCGGTGATCATCTCAAAGCGGTTGTGCTTATCATCGACGCCGCTTTCCTTCTGGTAAAACTTAAGCAGCGTTTAGATGATGTACGACGCACGAAGAGGTGGCTTAACCTGGATTCTGCTAAACGGGTACTAAATCCTGTCAGTATTGAGGTCAGAAGGAAGCAACCTTCCAAAGAGGTCTTTGGTGGGCTAAACTCTCTGAACGCCGAACAACACGATGCTGTCTGCCTTGCCTATGGAAGCAATGCGGCTGTTGTGTGGGGCCCCCCAGGAACGGGTAAGACTACCACCTTGTCCCATGTCGTAGAGTCCCACTATCGCGCAGGTAGGTCTGTTTTATTGGTGTCCAACACTAACGTGGCAGTGGATACCGCCCTTGAGAAAGTTGTGGAGAGATTAAAGGACGAGCCTAGTTTCGAGGCAGGCGACATCTTACGCTACGGGCTCATGGTTAAGAGTGACTTCGTAGAAGAATATGGGGACTTCATACAACCTGATGCCGTAGTACGGCGCCTTAACCCCGCTCTGGCCAGTGAGGAACTCAGGTTAAACTCTCAACTTCAGTCGCTAAAGGCAGCAGCCAAGTCAATTGAGGCAGATCACAGGAAGAGGGGCGTTGATAGGGCGGCGGCCACCAACAAGATAACCATTGAGACTAAGGCGGCTAACGATGACTTGGCGAGGGTTGAGTCTCAACTCAACACCGAGAAGGAAAGGCTTATCCGCAATTGCCGAGTCATTGCTACCACAGTCTACCAGACCTATCTTTACAAAGGACTCGATAGACAGTTCGATGTAGTTGTGGTAGACGAGGCTTCAATGCTAATGACCCCGATGACTTTCTATGCGGCAGGATTGGCCGGTAGAACAGTCGTTATTGCGGGCGATTTTCGCCAGCTTCCGCCTATTGTAACCTCCGAGGGGGCTCTGCCGGAGAAATGGTTGAAGCGTGATGTCTTTGAGCACATGGGTATAGTGAATGCATTTGACAAGGGTGAAGTTCCACCCTATGTGGCATTCCTCACAGTGCAGTACAGGTGTCAAGGGCCATCTGAGATTACCCATTTTCGGACATGTTTTTTACCCACTTTCTTGAGGGTTGTAGACAACAGGTCTGGGTAGTTTTGCTCAGGATTGGGGGAGGGGCAACACCCCCTTTGCTGTTCCGCTGATGTGACCTGCCAGGCGGTAGCTGTCGCCCTTGAGGTTGAACAGGTGGGCGTGATGTAGGAGGCGGTCAAGGATGGCAGAGACCACTACGGGGTCGTGCAGAATGCTGACCCACTCCTGAAAGGGACGGTTGCTGGTAATGATGACGGCCTGGCGTTCATAGGCCCTGCTGATCACCTGGAAGAGGTGGTTGGATGCCGTTTCATCCAGGCGAAGGTACCCGAGCTCATCAATCACGACCAGGTCAAGTTTGCTCAATTTGTCCAGTTCTCGCCGGAAGGTCCCATCTGCAAAGGCAGCGTAGAGTTGCTCGGTCAGAGCCTGCGCGGTAGTGAAGCGCACCTTGAAGCCAGCATGGACTGCTTTGAGACCAAGGGCGATGGCCAGGTGGGTTTTCCCCACTCCTGGTGGGCCCAGGAACACTACGTTTTCAGCGCGTTTGATGAAATCCAGGGTAGCCAGGGATTCGATGCGGCCCTGATCGACAGAGGGCGCAGCAGAGAATTCGAAGTCCGCAAGCGTCTTCTCCTGTGGAAACCGGGCTGCCCTGAGCCTTACCTCCAGCTGGGTAGCGTCTCGTGCCACCACCTCCTCTGAAACCAGGTGCGAGATGAGAGTGATCGGGTCTTTGAAGCGGCCGAGCTGATCCCGCTCAGCCGGTGTTTCTAAGATCTCCCGGACGCGCCTTAGTTTCAGGCGCTTGAGGCCAGAAAGCAGGTCTTCGTAGTGAAGGGCCGCGTTCATTCACTGGCCACCTCCCCTACGAGGTCGTAATCTGACAGAGGTCGCTTCGCCACTTCGATCGCCGGCCCTGTGTACGGGTTCTCTGCACGGGGACCGCGGGGGTCTTGTGGTAGGCCCTGCGGGTTTTTGAGACTTTGGGCAACGATGTTCTCCAGGCTTGCCCGGCTGTACTTACCAAAGGACATGGCTCGAACCATGGCCGCGTGAACTGCTTCTTTTCCGTAAGTCTCTGCCAGGTCAACGATCTCTCTGGCTTCCTTGCTTAGCTTGTTATTGGTATGCTTTGCAAGGCTCCTGAGATAGTCCGGTGCCCCCGGTCCGATGGCTTCAAACCGGGTCTGCAGATCGCCCCTGCGCTTTCTCTCACCTGGATTGCGACCCTCGTAGTGGTCATCGTCAAGGATCAACTGGCCACGTTCCCAGCAGCGGCGGTGGACGGCGATTTCTTCGTCCTCCCAGCAGACGCGGATCTTATCCTCGAAGACCTTAAGCTCCACTTGTCTTCTTGCGTATTCGTGGGGCACTGAGTACTGGTTGGTCTCAAATGAGAAGGTGCAATCCTTCCTGACCCTGCGGCTCTCTCTTCTGAAGACCGGCACGGGTTTGTGGGGCAAAAGCCCCAGGGCTCTGTGCTCGTCAGCCAACCGGGCAGCAGGCACCTCAAGAGTGGTCCCATGCTGCTTCTCGTTAGCCACTTCATCGCACCAGGCTAAGGCCCGTTCATTCAGGCTCGCAAGGTCGGTCACCTTGCGGCCGTAGAAGAAGTCTCTTTTGACGTACTTGATGCTGCTTTCCACCTTGCCCTTGGATTCAGGATCGTAGAGCCAGCAGGCATCGGCCTTGAAGCTGTAGCTGGTAGCAAAACTGAGTAGCCCCTGGTTGAACTGAACCACCGAGCCCACGCGATCACTGACCACCGTTTTGGCGTTGTCAAAGAGAATACGCAAAGGCACGCCCGCAATGTACTCAAGCGCCCGGCCAAGACAACCCAGGAATGTAACCTGGTCCTGAGATGTGGTAAACTCAACATAGCGGATCCTTGAATAGCTGAGGACAAAGGAGAAACCGTAGATCTTGCAGGGTTTGCCATCAATCACGTGGATACCAAACTCGCCAAAGTCTGCCTGGGCTTGCTCGCCAGGGAGGGTCTCCACCGGCTTGTAAGCGCGTCTAGGCCGGGCGCCCTTCAGGCTCGCTACATAGCGCCTGGTGGTTCGCTCTGAGCCATCAAACAGCGCCTCAGGCTGCAACGTGGCCATTTCCGTGCCTGGCTCGGGGCCCATGCTGATCTCGCGGTGAAGGCGTGCTGCCGTGAGATCAGGATACGCTTCAAGTCTGGCCTTAATGTAGGGCTTGTAGGGGTCAAGAATGAAGCTGCGCTCGTCGGCTGCGATTTTGTCTTTCGGGTCATCAAGATGTGCGGCAACGGTCTTACGGTCAATCCCCAACTTCCGGGCTATGACGGTATTCTTCAGTCCTTGCCGTTTCAGATAGCGGATGTCCATCTTCTTGTCCTCTCCAATCATTGGCTCGTCTCTCCCCCCTGTTAGGGTTGGTTTTGTCACCTTACCCCTTCTTCAGGGAGGTGGGCGAGCCTTTTAACTTGTCCAAAAATGGGTAATTCTCTTGTCCGAAAGTGGGGAAGAAATCTGTCCGCTTATGGGTATTTTACCGTGGCCGCTTACACCGGCGCCAGTGTGGTCGACGAGAAGGGCATTGTCGCCACAATGGCGGCAATGCCGTGACCCATAAAGAAGGCGTAGTTCCGTAAGTACGCCGGGGTCACCATACTTTGGCTCTGGACTGTCTCTATCCATTGTCCTCTCCTCCCTTATCTGATCAATCCCCTCCTCTGGATGTGTTCGTTTGCGACCCACGAGAAAAACAAACCCCGAGTCAGGGTTTGCCTAAACAAGCTGTCTATGCCTACATAAATACACGAGAGAATCTGAAAAAGTTACGCCCCCTGCCGGAGGCGCATATGGCGGCTTTCTATGTCGGGTGTGGGTTGGATTGTTCTGTTACGAGCCAAGGCTGTAAGCATCATGCCAGTTCACCTCCCCTCATATATTGGGTACACCAGAGAGGAACGAAAAAGCTACACCCTTTAGCTGGGACCCAGCCGCGGAATCGGTTGGACTTGAGAAAAGCCGCTCCCCGAGGGAGGTCACCCCCCAGTCATTCACCGGTCAGGGCCATCCCAACAGAACAAAGTGGTCAGACATACTGATTTATGCGGAAGAGACTAAACCTGAATTTGAGGTCGATTGCTATACCGCTGCAACTGCTCTCCTATACTCAGTCCCTCAAAGATAATGAATAGATCTATTCGCTACCATAAAAATAGACCGGGTAAGCGGGTTTCGCTAACCAAAAAGTTGACCACTCTGAGAGCCCAATCCTATATACTGGCTTGCGGCAGAAAGCATCCAGGAACAGGGAGGAAAGGATGTGCTCAAGATGGTCGATGAAGAGTATATCCCGGTAACCCCGGAACCGGCAAGACCCACATCGGCATTGCCCTGCGTCTGGCCGCCATTAAGGCTGGCTTTCGGGTTCGTTTCATCAACGCAATGGAGCTTACTCAAGAGTTGTTGCTGGCTGAACAGGAATATCACTTGCCCAAGTATCTCAAGAGCTGGAACGAAGTTGACCTGGCCACACTCGATGAGTTGGGTCACCTTAGCCTGGGACCAGGCGGGCCCTTACTCTTCCAGTTCTGCGCCCACCGCTACGAGACGGCCAGCATGCTCATGACCACCAACCTCGAGTTCTCTCGCTGGGGGGAGGTGCTGAACGACGCCGCCCTGACCACGGCTCTTCTTGACCGTCTCACTCATCATTCTCATGTGCTCGTCTTTGATGGCGATTCATACCGCTTCCGGGAGAGCCAGATCAAAGGGGCTAAGCGAAAGGAAGCATAGCGAAGTGTCTTCAGGTAGTCAACTTTTCGGTTGACAAACACACCGCTGCCTTGAACTGCGATAGGTACTTCCGCCGCCGTGCGATAGAGTGGACCTCTCCTTCTCCTGTTTCATTGGCTTAGTTAGCATTTGACTCTCGTGTTACTTAGCCCTGCCATTTCTGCGTCTGAATTTCGGTCATTTATAGGGGGGCTTTCATTATAACGACGGATTCCCTGGCAGGCGCTTTCTTATAGTCTCGCATCTGTTGAGCGCTGTTGCCTCTACGTCGAGCAACGTTCACTTCAAAGTCCCCGTACCCGAGCTGTAACCCTAGAGAGACCAGCATTTCATCTACTAGAACCATAACACCATTGTACCGGACGTTACCCACTACAAAAGCCACAGGAGCGCCGGGCTTGATAACCTGTCGCATGGAGGACAACGTAAGATATAGATCAAGAGCATAGCCTTTGAGCATTGCGATGATTCTGTTCTCTGCGCCACGCTCCATTAGATCGTTAACTGCATTCTCAAGCACCTTCGGTTCGACATATTCTTTCGGAACTACGCGTTTAGGTTTGCTCTCAACGTGAGACTGAAACGTCTGATAGCGGAGCTCTTTTATCTCCCTTGAATCCACGAAGTCAAATAGTAACTCAATGCTAAATATCCGAGTGTAATCATGGCGGTTAGGATACGGTGGTGATGTAATCACTCCATCAAACCTATCTAGACTGAGCCTGTCAAGTCTTCGAGCGTCACCCTTAACTGCATACCAGCTAGCATCAGGCTGGTCACTATCCGATGGACACGGCTGTGATATGTCGTCTAGCATCGAATTCACCACGCCGTCGTACGCCTTAAAGATGTCGGCGACTTCGGGCGATCTGTCTACCTTTCTCAGCCATCCCCCGTCTCCGACAAGCTTGCTGAAGTCCTTTAGAACAGCCAGAAGACCCAATGTGAAAAAATCTCGGGAATACTGGTCCTGAAGAGAGTGAAGCAGAGCTCTAATCTCCAGCAAGTATGCCAGAACTTCTGGGGAGAATGCTCTGCTGAGAAGGTCGGGTACGTCTGAACCTGGGGACAGACGTCTTCCCATGAGCTTACAGGCTTGCATTCGGACTTCCCGCCAAATTGAGTGGAGCTCAGTGGTTTTATAACTTCGTGCCTTTGCATTAGTTATAAAGACAGCTAAAGGCGAAATGTCGATACCTACAGCACCTACACCACGTTCTCGTGCAGCAACAACCGTGGTTCCAGCTCCCACAAATGGGTCAAGTACACATCCACCTGTTAGACTCCATTCATCTATTAGCTCATCAACTAGCTCTGCGGAAAAGCTGTGCGGGAAAACAAACCACCTATGAATGGGTTTTGCCTCGAGATTGGTGGGCTTTACCCACTTACGCCAGTCTCCTCTTTCAACCCGCTGAACCTGCACACCAAAACACCCTCCCGGTTCTAGTCCTCCATCTTTAGAACCGCTGCCCCTCGGCTGGTCGCCTGTGGCGTCTTTACGGTTACATTTCCTGTGTCGACCCGATCTACTTCCTCTCCGTTTAGACGCATACCGTCTACCCGAAACTCGAAGGGACCAGTTTCCTGTAATATTATTAGCGAGTCTCCATTAACCAATGGTTCACAAACCTCTAATTGAGCAACGCTACAGTCTCGGTAGAAGTTCAAAATAGTACCAACTTGGGGTCCGAAGGTCCTGAGATGTTCCCCTAACACCTGTTGTCGTATGTGTTGCTTGTCTGGAGTAAGCAACTCGTCAGGAACGACAACGTTAATTTCTTTATTCCATTGGATTTCAGAGATGAGTTCTAACATACCTTTCTTTATCGCTGAATCACACGTTACAAAGAAATGACTTTCTGATATTAGCGCGTCCCGCAAGATGACAGCATCTTTGTGAGTTATCCGAGATCGGGCCTGGAGAAAGCCGACATAATCATAATCCTCGGCACTGGCGGCGAACAACTTGTCGACGACAAGAATTTCTTCCATTATCCTATTCAAGTCGTTTTGGATTTCTTGCCCCTGACTAGCCAAGTCACCAATATCAATCTTGTCAAAATTCCTTATCCCTCTATGAGCTCTCTTGAACGACCATCCCGGTTGCGCAACCATGGTGCCTATATATCGATTCTGTTTCGCAACCTCAAAGGCCTCCTGCAGAACAAACTCTGAGGTTAGCAGACTTATCTTTGGGTAGTCCAAGTTAACCGCAACGTCGATCAACTCTTTGCTGCAGTTTCCTTCGTAACCGTCTACCAAATCCAACAGTATATTCGTGTCAAGGAAGAGCCTCAAATTAGTTTCCATCCGCCTCGCCCCTGATGTAAATCCAGCCCGATTCGATCATGTTATCCAGTAATGTCTCATCTAGTGGGCTCTGCCAGCCGCGTTGAACGGCATATTGTACGGCCTTATGCAGCGTTGTCAGGAAGGCCCTGGTGTTTCCTTTTGATACTGCCAAGATGCGGTCGATCAGCTCATCTGCAAAGAAATCTTCCACTGTTCCCTTAAAGCCGGCTAGCTTAAGATAGTTACTGATTAGTCTGACAGCCTCTGGCTTCGCTAGAGGCATCAAGTACACATTCCACTGAGCGATTCGATCTAGCAAGGGAGGCTTCTCCTCAGCAATAACCTGGCGCGCGGTGGAGTTCATAGCGACAACCAAGGACCAATTGGCCACATCCGTAAGAATGCGAAGGGTTGTCATATAATAGAGCCTTGCTTTCTTTGACAAGTCGCTGGTGACATCCTCAAACTCGTCAACAAAAACGTAGACGTGGGAGAACCCTTGATCTTTGAGGATCTTGACCAGCGTGCTCAGGAAAATCCTTTCCTTCTTCTCGAATTCCTTTGAGCCACTCATACCTGCAATAGCGTCCCAGTTAGAGGTCTTACTTTCGTCAAAAAGAAACTCGGACAATCGGTAAGTTAGACCCGGATCATGGTCTCCCACGAAATCTTTCAATTTCTTAGCAAATAGCTCCTTTAGGGACGAGAAGTTCCTCCCCGATTGCGTCATACACTTACGAAACTCCTGATAATTGGCTATTATGTCAGGTCCTAGTTCAGCCGCAAACAGAGTTTTTCTCTCATGCAAGTAGTCCTCCAGTTCTTCTACATCTCTCGCAATAATACTCCAGAGGTACTTCCTCATGTTCTCCTCGCCGATCTGTTGAACAATCCTATGTCCCAGGTCCTTTGGAGCAGCGCCTGGATTGTTGACGTAGAGAGCAACTGGAGGATTACTCATTTCTGATGCCAACTTGCTGATCTCTCTAATGCAATACTTAATCAAATGCGTCTTGCCAGAACCGTAATCCCCGAATATAGTCAAGCATCCAGGAACATCGTTTGCAAAGGTGGTGCTGATAAAACTAAAGACCTTGTCAGCAGCCTCTTCATCCACGGGCGGCAGATTCTCACTTCTCACCACACCAGACATGGGAAACGGATTATGCTCTAACCCAAGCTGATCAATGCGTGACACTGTAGAACCGTGTTCTCTTAATACGTTACGGAGATTCTCGAGTCCCTTACTCATGTTTGGTCACCCCCTAGATCTAATGACTGATAACCAAAGTCGACCGAATGAAACCGTCAACTTCGATGAACTGCTTAGCAAAGCCCTTCGTATCCCACTCTTTTAGGACTTCTTTACTGGTTCTCTCAAGGTAGTACTTAGATGGCCATTTACTGTTAAGAGCCTTGAGCCCTTGTTTAATAGCCGACACTTCCCATCTATATCGAAGTATTAGCTCGTATATGAGAACGGGAATGGGCACCAATCTGTGGCGCGAGAACACAACATCTATCGCACGTGCAAGTTCTTCCACAGGCACACTCTTAAACGTGGCACTTAGAGGGAAGACTACCTTCTTGTCCCGCGGAGGCTTCCTGTAGTTACCCAGCAGTTCAAACTCGTCCAAGAGCCGCAACTGGCGTCCCCATGACTTATATATGTCATATTCGTGCTGAATTCTCTTGTGGGATTTGCCACTAGCAGTATGCATGGCATAGTAGTCCTCTTCTATCCGTTCCACAAAACACTCTCTGCCCATCGTCCGAAGAACGGACTCCGAGATGTCTCCGTCTAGGTCAGGAACAAACAGTCCCCAAAAACTCTGCTTTGCATACTCATTTGTTAGAATTACCTCTGTAAACAGCTGAATTTCTGCATTGCTCAATGGAAGTCCCAGCCGTTCGCGCCCCATGCAAGCTAGCTTTTTCCCTCTTTCCGTCCACTGCAGTGCCCCTTTGTACGGTCGACTCGCAAAGCCGAGATCACATACAATATCTGTGTGATGGTACCAGCGAGCCCGTTTCCAGTCCTCCTTACCCTCCGACTGAGGAATACCTGCGTCACTGTATACCTCTTTAAGCTGTGCCGAGGTTACAGCGTTCTCTTGCACCCCGACTACAACCATGTCACGTACTTTGGAGAGCTTCTTAACTCTGGGAGATTTCATTGTTCACTCGACTCCTCCACTCTCTACACACCTATCATATCATAGGTAGCGTTTTCCATATACCGTCTGCTTCATCAATATTACGAATCTTACCAAGGAGCTACTGCTAGCTGAACAGGAGTATCGTTTGGCGAGGTATCTCAAGAGCTGGAACAAGGTTGACCTGGCGATACTGGATGAGTTGGGCTATCTCCAGGTGGTCCCCTGCTCTTCCAGTTCTGCGCCCACCGCTACGAGACAGCTAGCATGCTCATTACCACTAACCTTGAGTTCTCTCGCTGGGGGGAGGTATTAACGATGTCGCTCTGACAACCGCGCTCCTTGATCAGCTCCTCATCACTCACACTTGTTGATCTTTGATGGTGACTCGTATCCCTTCCAGGAGAGCCATCAACAGGGAAAGAAGTGAAAGGGCTAGACAGACAGGTCTTTGGGGTGGTCAACAATCAGGTTAGCAAGGTGGTCAACTTTTCGGTTGATAAACACAAGGTGTCTCAAGAACTGGAACAAGGTTGACCTTGTGATACTGGATGAGATTGGCTACCTCGCCCTGGGGCCAGACGGTCCCCTGCTCTTCCAGTTCTGCGCCCACCGCTACGAGACAGCTAGCATACTCATTACCACTAACCTTGAGTTCTCTCGCTGGGTGGAGGTATTAGACGATGTCGCTCTGACAACCCCGCTCCTTGATCGGCTCACTCATCGCTCACTCGTGTTGGTCTTTGATGGTGATTCGTATCGCTTCCGGGAGAACCAACAACGGGGAAAGAAGTGAAAGGGACTAGGCAGACAGGTCTTCGGGGTGGTCAACAATTAGGTTAACAAGGTCGTCAAGATATAGCTTTACAAAACTTCAGCTTGCCCACAGCAAGATTACAGATGACTTGACCCCTTTTGCCATCAACGGTTACAGCTGAGCCGGGTTCAAACGTCATGCTTGCTGCTCACCCCCTTGTAACCTCAAGAAAGCAAAGGATGAATTCCTGGGGCATGGCACCCCCATGAGAGTAACGCTTGTCAGAGAAACCTTGCTTTCTAAAACGTTTCATCGGATCCACTAACACTCGAAGGGGGGCTCGCAACCCAGGAAGGTCCCCTGGCGCAAAAGTGACGCCGGTATCAGCGTCAGCCAACTCTTTGGCCGCAACGAAGCGTCTTCGAACGTCAGCCCGCCCGGTTCCCTCAGGTGGGTTTAGGGCCACGACCGAACGCTTTGTCGGCCGAAGTACGAATCCGTGGTCCGTAACAACAAAGCAACGGTCGAGATTTCCTTGCTTCATTCGTGAGTCGATTTCGTCTACGAGCTTATTAATTCTATCTCGAAGCTTGTGCTCCAACCCAGACAGCCCTTTTTCCCCCATATCATCAATCTCTGTGTCAAAGTATGCTACCTGAGGGGATTGCCAGTCTTCACTCCAGCCTTCGCCACGGAGAATATCTTTGCGCCGCTCAGTGTTGAGTATCTTGCCACCTCGACGTGGCACCAAGGAATTATCCATGAACTCAAACCGCAGGTTCTTAGCCGAATCGGGCAGTAGAGCACCCATGCCAAACTCTGTTTCCGAAGGTAGACACCCTATATAGATATCCTCATTCACCACATGTCCCTTGTCCTCCAGACCAATGGCAATCTCCCGGGCTAGGTCTAATCTTAGAGCATCAATGAAGAAAATTGCTGCACTGGTACCTGTTGACAGTTTTCTTTGGTTTCTACTCCAAAAGTCAATCACGTGCGGCCACTGTTTCAGCAGACCTTGGGGCTCACGCAGGGTATCTGTAGTTAGCTGAGCCAGGTCTCTCAGGTAACTTGAGTAACCTCTCAACACTACGTCATCACGCAGCTCCTTGAGGCTGCTCCCAGCAAGATACCATTCTGGGAATTCGTTCTCCACAGCACCCTGGACCTCAATTCTCCTTATTGCCTGGTCCAGGCGCCATCCCCCTCTGGTCTTGTCTGCGTAGAGGGTAACAACATCGTCACTGCTAGTCGGGCCATTCCAAGTTGCAGCAATCTGTGCGGCTTGCGCTATGTAATGAACTTGGGACCAAAGAGCTGTAGAGAAATGGGTTGTGCCGAAGAGTTTGGCTTGAACATCCCGTCGTTCGGCCGCAAGCTCGCAACAACGCTCATAGTCCTCGTCCTCATACACTGTCAACCAGTCTTCCCATAGAAGCTTATCCAAGGCTCCGTCAACAGGGCACTGGTAGAACTGCCAAGGGTCGTCAACCTGAGTTAGCTCATCAGCCCAGTAGTCCCGAAGGTACTCATCGGACAACGACTCCCCAGCTGCAGCCAGGTTTTGTAGCCAATTGCGACTCGCAACATCATGGTCCTGAGAAAGCAAATCCTCGGGAACTCCAGCTTTAGTAAGCCAACGCCCCACGGCCCATTTCCTCGCTTTATACACAACATCGTCGGGGGCATCATTACCGCTGACCGGTACACCTTCAGCAGCCAGAAACTCAGATACTCTCTCTATGGTAGAGGTCTCCCTTGACATCTGCGCCCAACCGTTCTTCAGAATGTAAAGAAGAGGATTCCCCTGTCCGCCTGTCAATAACTCACTGATCAACTGGGACGCCGTTGGCAGATTTCCCTCGTGGGTTAACTGGCTTAGCAAAACCTCGGCTACTGTGTTGCGATCAGAATCTTCTGGAGAACCACCATGATCAAACTTAAGGTCATGCCAGCTTATTCCATTAAACAGACTGGCTGAAAGCTTCTCTACACTTGTTTCTATAACCCCACCGAAGGCTTCGATATCTCTGAACCAGTCCTGCTTACCCTTAGCTTCGGGTACATACCATACGGTCGGCATATCCTGATGCGGGGTAGTATGCTCACGCAGCTCCAATGGCGAATTCTTAGCGTGAACAATTTCAATGTCCGACCCGCAAGCCTCTATGAAAACATCTCGCAGGTACCCCCCATCATCCCAGCAGATAACTATTGGTTGCGAACCTCGGCTGGAGGACCTTCGCCTCTCGCGTGCTCCCTTTATTTCATCATCTATTAGCACGCGCAAACGCTCCTGAAGCGTTTCGGTGGCTTGATCGATCCCATCCATACCCTCTGCCCCTCCCCACTTCTTAACCTAAAAGCTCATTATCTTCTACAGTACTTTGTCTTTCACTAGTTCTGGAACGATGCCGACCTCTGCCAAAGGCCGTATATTTAGAGCTACACCATGCTGCTTAATTACCTTATACCCACCAGTCATTATTTCTGCTACTGCTCTCTCCTGCCAATTGTCAATAAGGCTCTGCCTTAGCTCTTTGCTTTCTTCGATGATGGCTTGGCCAAGAGATATATCTGCCTCGCGCCCCTTCGCTAGTTCTGCCAAAAGCCGCTGTTCCTCGGCCAAGGTATCGGGGATACTGCCTCGGTCACCCAAATACTTGTCCCCTTTTCTGAAGTAGTAAAACAAAAACAGTATGCCTCCGCTGGAGTACCAAGGGGCTCCAAAAAGCTTTTCTGCATAGTGAAAGAGGTCAGCCATATCCGCATCGACTGGGACGTCTGCAGGCTTGGTGTAGCATAAGCACGCTTCTTCCAAGTCGTTAAGGGCAGAAATCCATTCATCCCTTTTGTCTCCAACCTTCTCTGCGAACTTAGGGCTAAAAGTGTCCTCAAGCCAGTCTCGTCTAGCCAGGTCAAAGAGGTCATCCAGAAGACTTAGTCTTCTCTCCAGTGCCACCTTAAACTGCCTTACCTTCTTCCTAATTTGTTCAGCCAGAGCTCTCTGGGCTTCAGCCCAGTCTCGGACTGTACCTCTCCCAAGCTGTTCTAGAGCAGTCTCGAACTCTTCTATCTGTCTCAGGCCATTTACGCTGCTTTGGTAATCTCGTTCGGCTTGAGCCCTCTCTGAATTGCTCAGCGACAGGTCGGTTCGAGGACTGTTCTCACTATTACGAATGTCTCTGAGCAATGCTTTGCGCTTCTCCAGGTAGCGAGTCCGAATTCTATCAAACAACTGTGCGTCCATTCTGTGGTAATCCACAAGGCAGCCAAAACCCTCCACCTCTTGCTCAGGAACCAGTGCCTTTGTTGTCAGCAGCCATACGATCGGTGTGTTGCTGAACACTTTGAGGTGGTACTTGAAAAGCTCTTCCTTTAACCATCTTTGGATGTTTGGATAGGCTGTTCTCTTGGGACTCCTGTCACCCAAAGCCTCGTCAGCCTCCTGCAAGCGTTCAGAGGCATACTCACGGAAAGCCTGGCTAAACTTAAATTCTAACATTTCAAGCAAGCCGGGCTCTTCTTGGTCCCCTTTCTTGTCCAGCAAAACCACACCATCCTCATCCTCACGAACAATCTCTAGCACAAAGTGGTGCAGTAGTTCTTTGACATACTTGGCTACATCCGCCTTGGACTGATTGTCCCCGCTTGGTGTGCCCCCGGAGCTACCAGACGTACGCAAATCGATCTCCATCTGTATGGCAGACCTTGTTTCTTGCGATATGTCGAGCGTCTCATAGATCAACTCATCTGCCTCTAGCGCCAAATTCTCCAATTGCTTGGTGCCTTCAGCCCTTTTGGTCTCGACAGCCTGTGCTAATTGGTGAAGAGTACTTGACGAATCGCCGGTCTGGAAAGACTGCCCAGGTTCCTCGTCCAAGAGCTGGACATGAGGGTGCTGGTTCCAGAAGTATGATTTGGGGTAATCATCCGGGAGTAGTCCTGGTCCAACATAGTAGGGGCTAGTTGGATTGTGGAAATTGTGCCGAAGGAAGATGGTATATTGTTTCCTTGCGATCTGTTCCAGCCGCTCCACTCCACTCAACTGTTGGAGCCACGGCATCCTTGATACCTCTCCCACTTGCCAGTGCCGCTCTGGTGTAAGTGACAAGAATAGACCGTGGTATAACTCAGAATTCATGACCGTTAACATCAGCCATGGAGATATCTCATCAGGAAACACCATGGAACCAGCCACATCAAAAACTCCACCTGCAGGAAAGTAACCGAACCTTCGGCCGCCTTCCTTAATGTACGTCCAAGTCAGTCCCGAGCGACCATAGAATTCAGAATTGCGGATAACCGAACCAGGAGCCCGGAGTACAGACCGCCCTTCCTCAGCCCAGTCTATCATAAGAGCTACCTGCGGCATCACCCAGGCATCCGCGCCACCCTTTGCGAAAGGGCGAAACCTACTCATTCCGGTCACTTCCCAGTGGTTTCGCACGAATCTGGGGTTGTTACCGGTCTGGAGCCCAGTAGCCACAGTGGAGACTGATTCTCCTTTGACTTCTGCAGTTTTAGCATCTAATTTCGCTTCTGAAAGGTGTAAGTCCAGAAGGTCAGGAGGCGTCCAATAGCTCAATGGCCTGCCTGGGATCTGTGAGAACCTTTCCATAGGTACTTGATAGAGTCTACGCGGAAGTCCCTGTTGATCCCCGAAGACGGCCTTAACAAATGTTTGCTCTTTGGTCCCTGCTTCTAGGTCGTGCAATCGGATAAAGGACCCAACCAGTGCTTGGGAAGCATCTTTCCTCATGACGCTTCCTACCGTTCGCACCGTTGCATTGTCAAGAATCCCGAGTCCGTACTCTGCCAGAAAATCGAAGGAACCTTGGGCCCCCGCTACAAAATCAGCTCGAAACTCTTCGTATCGCCGCTTGAACATGAAGTACCTCGGCACAAGCATACCGAGCCTGCCTTTGGTTTTAAGCAATTTCATACACATCTCAATGAAATTGACATAGTACTCTGGCATGTACCTGTAGTTCTCCTCCACGTAGTCTTTTACTTGTTTTGGCATTCTTCCACGACTACCGTACGGGGGATTTATTAAAGCAACATCATACTCCTTCGTCATGACGGCTAACAACCTTAAGAAACTCCGCAGGTCCTTTTCTAAAAAACCCTCCGAAGTATGCTCATCCAAAGTTTCTCTTAACCTCTCAATAAACAAGTTGAGAGGGTCAAAGTTCTCTTGTGCAGCCTCCAATAAAGGAAAATCAGGCAGTTTCTTCTCAAGAGTCCCGCGGATGTCCAGCAAACTACCTAGCCCACGAACTCCCTCAAAAGCTTCTACTACTTGCGCGACTGAACTCTTCAGAGCAGAATGGCCGCCTTCTGAGTCCGGGTCCTCAAACAACTCAGAAACACCGGCCATGTCTGCGATCCTGGAATCGGCACACACGATTCCTATGCTGTCAAGCCTAAAGTCTGCTGCTCCCTCAGCTTCAGCTCTGGACCTGGCTTTAAGGTAGAGATTGAAAGCCGCTAGCTGACATGCCCTCATGTCAATGTCAATTCCAAACAGGTTATGTTCTAAAATGAGCTTCGGTATTTCAGAGCGGTCCAAGTCTGGCCGTTCTTGCCACCAAATGCGCTCGAGAACATCAAAGGCGTAGAGCAGGAAATGCCCGCTGCCGCAGGCGGGATCGATTACTCGCAACTCTGAAGGGCTGCTAATTTCCGGGGCTTCTCCCTGTTCTTCCGAAGGAACAATGTAGGTACATAGTTCAGTCAACGTAGGTGCGGCCCTTGGTGTGCTGGATCGGTCCATCCGTTGTTGAGGACTAAATATCTCGCCCTGGCGTTCAGTTACGGAAGCTAGCTCGCCCTTGTGCTCAAGAAACAGTTTGCCTAGGCTGTTGTCGGTAAGCATCCGCACAACCCAATGCGGTGTGTAAAACTGGTTTGCTGCCGGTACATCCTCAGGGTCTAGGCCATCACTATCAGCTTTACGGCGTAGTTCGTCTAGGCGGGAAGCATTATAATACTCGTAAACCCAACCTAAAACATCATCAGCCGACCAAACCTTATCATCAATTTTATCAAGCAGGCCACAAACGTCACTTAGCGTAGCGTATTCTGGAGTCAGTAAACTGTACGGGTCTAAAACATCGAACAGCAGCTGCACCTCTTCCGACAGTTTGTGGCATGCCATCAAGAAGGCTTCGACGACCCCATCTTTTAGGCCATAGAACTCCCCATTAACCAAGGGATCTGCTGCCGGGGTCAATCCATCAGCCCTAAAACGGGTTACCTCTCGGTCTATGAACCCGCGAACTTCCATGCAGCGCAACGCTGCCAGACGGTTTGCTATGGTATAGCCAACGCCTTGGACATACTCCTGGAGGCCGGCATCCCAAGACAAATCATCTACTCGTTCTCGTTCAATGACCGCAACCAATCTAACCCTAAGTGAGTCTGTATGCTCGTCCGACTCCGGTTGAGTTGCCAAGCCATAATTCTGCTCCAGTTGATAGCGCACATCTGCTTCAAGCCTTGTGCGGATTTCTTCTACGACTTCTTCCAAATGGGAACGTTCTTCTTTGTTGAGTTGAGATTTGTCCTCCATCATTCGCCGGTCACTCTCCCATCAAGAACAACTACAATCGAGCCCTCTGGCAATTCGTTCAACTTCTCTTGCAGCATTCTGGCTCGGCGCGCGAACTCAGGCGTTTCCGTATCTTCTTCCTCTGGACTCTCAGCCTGATCCAGCAGGCGCTTGACCAGTTCAGGCGACGCAGTTGTCAGTCCACTGCCGTTTACCAACCTGTCAATTTGATTTCTTACGCTACTGGATGGGTGCTGCGCCTCGAGCTGCTTGGCGGTTTCCTTGAGCTGTCCCCACAGGCTAGCCTCAGATCCTCCTGCAAGCAGAGCTTCAAGTTCAGCAAGGCGCTCAACATCATTGCTGACAGCAACAAGGTCCGCTTCGTCGAGCACTCGTCCCGAGACAGTGTCCTCAAGCAGCTGGTCCAGATCAGCCAGGTCTTCAGAAAACTCCTCATCGATCTGTTTAAGCGATTTTCTCAGTTCCTGTTCATTCTTCGTTATCCAAACTGTTAGATCACTACAAATTCTGTTAGGCTCAGACTGGCTAGTCACTTCGTCTGTAAGCAAGTTGTATACTGTGCGAGCCTTATCACGGCGATACTCCCTTGCTTTCGAAAGGATACCAGAAACCTCAGAAACCGATGGCACTTCCCCGGCGTTCTCGATTCTGTCCAGTTCTCGAGCAATCTGATTCATAGGCTCATGGGTCATGAACCATTCCAGCTGCTTGCTGAACTGTCCCCACAAAGACAGGTCATCGTCTGCCGGTACACCGAAGAGCTGTCTTGCCTCAGCATATACTCCCGACTGACGGAGTACCACCTCTTGGATGGTTTTTTGCGGTTTCTGGATATAGGACTTCAAGGCTGAGAAGCTTTCCTTTGGGAAATGCATCTCAATCTTGTCGAGAAGCTCAATTAGATTCCTACGATTGGTGTCCAACCAAGCATCGAGCTCCTCTACCAAGTCCTCGGAAGGGCCACTAGGGGCTTCTTCGCCGGTCAAGCCTGCAATGACATCCTTGATAGTGACGGCGCCCTGCCCTCCGTCGGAGTGGGCCCATATCTGGCAATTCCTGACCCTTTGCTTGCTTCTGACCAGTTTGCCTAGCGCGTATGGTTCACTTACAGGGTGGTCGTTCTCTCTAATCTCAATCAGGCTAAAACCGGCCAAGGTTAGCAACAAAGCAGAGACAGATTCATACGGGGTACCCAAATACCTGCCTCCTCGTTCTTCGATGTACTGCAGAACTTCTTCACCATGCAGATAGTCGGAATGGAACCTCGCCATGAACTCAGCGGCCCACCCAGTGTCCATCTGCAAGGTTTCGAGGTCCAACCCCACAAGCTCTGCGTCCTTCGCCGATAAGGGCCACATCTTGGCATTCTGCTCCGCAAACATCCTAAATATCTGTTGAGCATCATCTGTGTGCTGGAGGGGTTTGGATAACACCTTCCTCTGGGGGAATAGTTTTCGCACCGTGGATTCATAAACACTTTCAATATCTGAACTAAACTGACCAACGCTTTCATCTACCTGCGGGATATGTACCGCAGCTTGGGTCAAATTCCGGCCAATATCCTTCTCTAGCTTGAGAAGCTGTTCCCTTTGCTCTGAGATCAGTTCTGTCCTCGCCTTAGGGTCTAAATTTATAATCTCCTCCAGAGCTATGACCTGGCGCAATCTATCCTCAAGCACACCAGGAAGCGATAAAGCAACCAAGACATGTTCGCAACCCTCCTCAGCTGCATTACGCTCTTTCCATAGTTCAACTTCCTCTGCAAGTGTATCGGCACGGTTGGCGAGTACTCTTACCACTACTGCGTCAAAAGTGTGTGGAGGATTGTGTGGGAGTTGTCCTAGCACTGAGTAACGTATCTCAACTGGCACGGCTCGCTCGGTGTTCAAGTCTAGTGCATGTTTACCTTCTGTTCCCAAGAACTCATTGTCAGCAAGGTAGTCAGTGATCCTGGCACCCAGTTGGTAGGATTTGACTTGGGCTGCTCGCTGATAGCTTCTCTGGGCCAGGTCGAAAGCTGTCTTGGAGAGAACACGATATACTTCCTCTCCATCCCTATTCTCTGCACGTATATAGTGCTTCTCCTTTAAGCGCTCGATAGCTGTCGCAACGTCGACCTGTAATTGGTCAATGTCGTCGTCTATGTTGTTAATCAGGAGTCCGGCAACATTGTTACCCGTGGTCAAAACCCCTTCAACCTGGTCAAGCAGAAATAGCACCTTTGCCACTCGTACCGGCATGTCATCCTTCGGGAACTCTATAGTTGTGCGAGCCAAGATTTCGTTGATCTCCGATGGGATTAGTGCTGTCTCCTCCTTCAAAAGATCAAATATAGCATCCCAGGGAACAATGGCCCCTACTTCCCTTTCTGCCCAGCCAAACTTCGTGAATAGGGATCTAACAAGCACCAATAAAGCACGTCCTTGAACGTACTCATGTTGCACCTTAACACCCTGCGTAATGAGCCCTTGCATGACTTCTCGCAGCAGGCGCAGGTCATAACTACGAAAAGGATACGAATCGACCACGTCTCCAGCTTCAGGCTGGCTGCCCCAATTCAAATCCCAGGTAGGGAATTCGTCAACAAGCTTACTTATGGTGGCTTGTCCGGCTGCGTTCTTCCTTAACCACCGTCTCTGTACAACTAGTTCTGTATCCGCACCCTTCAGTTCCACTTCGGCAGTGTACCAAGCCTCGTCCTGCGGCTCCCCCATAAAATCCTCGTGAAGCTTTTCAAGCGACCATTGCCCTGTCGCCACTATCGGGCAACCGACATCAAATAAGAGCGCTTCAATGACAGCGACTGCCTCCCGATAACGCTGCCGGCTATCCCCAACAAAAAGCGCCAGTTCATCGAGCCCCACTAGTACCTCATACGAAGCATCCTTTGCCTGCTGACCACGCCGCGAAATCGGGACATTAAACCGCGAGGCCAAGTCGCTATGGTCGAAGCCCTCCACCCGTTCGATTGCTTGCGCAATTGACTCTTTGACGGCATCTTTTGTCTCGTAGGGTGTATCTGTCATCCCTGGGACCACACTGTACAGCCAAGAGCGTAATTCGGCCTTGTTCTTCTGAACCTGTTCGAAGGTCTTGTTCTGATAGGTTATTTCATGGAGATTATCTAGGCAACTGTGGTTAGCTTCTAACTGCCAACACCAGTCCAACAACCATAAGGGGTCCGTTGAATATCCCAACTGCTTGCCGAGAGCCTTATAGATCATCAAAGCTAGAGAAGTATTGCTGCCTCTAGAGACATCCCTATTTAATAGATTCAAGAAAACCGGCAACAGCTGAGGGCCTTTAGACATTGCATTTACCAGCTTCTTGAAACCACCGAATCGATCAACTAGCTCTCGGCTAATATGCCCAAGACCGGCCACCTGCCCCGTTGCAAGGCTTATGAGCTTGAGCAGATGCGTCTTCCCAGAGCCAAAAGTGGCATGAACGTAGAGAAATCTTGGTTCACTCTTGGGGGCTGTACCAATAATGTCAGCCATCGCCTCAAGAACATGCTTAGCACTCTCAGTTTGATAAAACTCTTCCACATCGTTCTGCACATCCTGTAGCATGCCAACTTTCTGGACTTCTTGTAATTCCCTAGTTGGCGACTTCAAGAATAGGGCTTTTAGGGGTTCGGTTGTCATTGTAAATGCACGTCCTTTATCTGAGTCTCTGTGAGATGCGCAGGGTAGTAATGACGCGCTTCTTCCCCGTAGAAGCTCAGCTTGCCAGCGATGATTTCGCCCGGGAAAGGCAGACCAATTGTTGCCTTTACATATCGCCGGTCTAGCTCGTCTAGCAACTGAGAGGCTCTTGCAAACGGATAAAGGCTACCTAACCTGAGCAGCAAAATGATGCTTTCTCGACTGCTCACAACCTCGTCCTCCAAAGTCTCAACTACTAGTTCCACTATTTCGTGGGATAGATTGGAGTGCATTGTCCTCCTTATGTCTTCTGTAGTGCTAAGGTGCGCAAAAGCAACTGAAGTCTTGAAGACCTTTGTCTTGGGGAGCAGTTCATCCAATTTTATGGTGGTGACCATTGTTTGCTCTGCAGCCCACTCCTCCAGCCAGTCGCATGCAATATCTTCAACCTCGGGGGCACAAGGGGCCATCACAAACGGGTTACGAATACCCCTTCTCTTTCCATCGGCAAATTCGGTAAGTTTGGTGATGAATTCGTCTAGCGGTCTACTCTTTGGCACGAACAATTGCCCCCTTTGGCCGCGACTCTATATCGACGTCTTGCGTTCGAGCCATCTCCATAACGGCACGTTCCAGTTCCCTTTTGTCAATGGGCCACAACCCAATCGCGTTAACGTCGGCGAGCGCCAGATCACCAGCCGCATCCGCAAGCCTGCTTTGCCTCTCAATCAAATTATTAAGGAGTTCTGTGTCCGGAAGTGAGTTTTTCTCAATTTCTGGTATGGCAGCTAAAGAGCGTTTCACATCAGCTAGAGAAGGGCTCCCTCCATGAGAGGCTTTTGAAAAGACATCAACAATTTGCTGATGTTTCTCGAAATGCTGCTTGAAACTCCCCAGGGGGTCCAAAATCTCCCTCTTGAAGCCTCTTTGAACCGACATTGGCAAATCGACTAAGGGTACCATCCATGGGTCGCCTTTCAGTACAGTATAGAGCTGGTCCATTCCGCTTCGAGCAATGTAGTTGTTATAAGCGGACTCAACTCTACTCTTTACTTGGGGCATCTGGGGCAACCCTGCCATAAAGTCTTGCCATCCGTCTTCGGTCCACCACTCAGAAGAAGCTCCTTCCTTGACACCCTCACGAAGTTGTTGGTAAGATTTCTGGCAGTCGGTAGCCCACGGCAAATCACTATCCAGCAGGCCCAAAAGCCCATCCAACTCAAGAATGAAGCCCTGTCTATCTCCCCAATGGATCTGGACTTCGCTGAGCCATTGCTCCCGCTTGCTGCTTTTTGCAACGACATCTTGCCAATCGGCTTTGGCCTGCTCCATGTCGTCTATTCGCACCTGCGCCTCACGTCGTACGCTCTTCAATGCACGCTCGAAAGCCGAAAGGAGACCGAGCACCGGTTCCTGCGAAACGTGGTTGTCACGCAGCAGGGTCACTTCTTCCCGAAGACGGTCTGACTGTGAGACGAGCCGTCCGTTCAACTCATGCAGACGCTGTAACCCCACGTCCACTGACTCGACCGTATCCAACAGACCTGCTCGCTCCAGAAGTTGCTTTATGTCTTTCTGGTTTGGTACCAGGCGCAACCGCAGGTCAACTCGGCCAAGGTCTAATATCGCGTTAGCGTCTACGGGACTACCAGTCTCATCAACTACCATAAAATCGGACTTTCTGCATAACCCCCAGATTATCGCTTGGATTGCTGGCTCCGCGCTCTTGTACAACGGCTCTTGTTGAACAAGGACCTCCAACAACTGAGTAAGGCCTAGTTCCCCGGAGTTTTTCTTGAGCTCCTTACCAACAAGAGATCTAATCTTGAGTTGTAGACTGCCAGAGTTCTGCATTTGACTGCTATTGAATACCTCAATTTCTCTAGCCCAGGACGGTAGTGGGTGCCCTGGCTTTACGCCTGCCAATGATCTCAATTGGGCTTGGCCAACCGCATACAATGTCGGATGGAAGTGTGCAGGATAGCGGTTGTTCACAACGGCTTTAACGGCCTTGTCAATACTGTTCAGTTCTTTCTCCCTCACTTGATATGAGCCCGACTTAAGGGCGCCCACCAGCCCTCGCACCACTGCATCCCCGCGTTCAGACAGCTCGTCAACTATGCTAGGTGGGGCTTGGCCCTCGCCTGCCGCTATGTAGAGTGCCCACCAGTTTATAATTCGTGCCCTCAGTTCTTTGATGCCGTTGTTCCCTGCGTGCCAGTACAGAGTTGCCGGTTCGACCACCTCAGTATCTTCTCCCGGAAAGACTCCTCGAACCTGAACAGTCACCTGCAAATCGTTGTGTTCGCCTATCACTGACAGAGGAATACCGCCAAGGGTAAACTCGTATTGGACGGGAAAGGACTTTTCTGTCTTGCCAAAAGGTATCGTGCGTGGAATAGAGACTTCTGCCATAACCTTCGGCCACAATGCTTCACCCAAGGAAGTTGAGACACTCTCCCAATCAGGGTGGGCTTGCCGGTCATCTGCCGACTCTAGAATCTCTTGCTCTTCCAAGCTTGTGAACCGCAGGAGGGCTCCTTCTCTGCCATTTGGCCTAATAAACTTACTTAGACGCTCAAGCGCGTCACCAACATTAGCAATTACCTTAGTGGCGGTCGGTCCATTTAGATCCCCCATAATACTAACTGCAATATTGTGTGGACTCAGGGGCAGGATGTCAGGCACGTAGCGCAGCAACATCACTGCTTTTGCCACTCTCTCATCAAATTCAGAGTATGACCGCTTGATTTTGCTGATGAGCTCGACATCTTTAGCCACGAGTTCTTTGAGTTCTGGTTCAATCAGTTCGTAGAAGTCTACTAAACTAATAAGCCTGGATGCCTCCTGCTGGTCACGACCAGGTCTATCTTGATAAGCTTCAAGCAATCCAGCAGCTATGGCCAGTATAGCCCTGGCAGTTCCAGAGAATATGGATTTGGAGCGGTCGTACAACTGATCCCGTAAGCCAGCAAGAATTTCCATGAACAGCGCGGGCTGATAGGGTAGTAGTGGGTAGAAGTCGACTACTTGTTGTCTATCCAACCCATCTAGGTGTGGATATAAGTTCCGGCCAATTCCTGCATAGACAAGGGTGTCCTCCGGGTTGAGTTTTGCCTTATCTAGTAGCGAACTGATCCTCTTCTGACCGGCGTAACTCTTGGCTAAGAGACGGTGCTGAACGATCCTAGCTACATGTTGACTCGGTAAACCATACTGATGGGGGAAGCGGTCTCGGAGAATGGCAAAATCGGCTCCATGCGCAACATACTCCGGTTGTACATCCTCGATCCTCTCTTGCGCAGTAACCACCATTTGAATGTTCCCTTGGCCAATCTCGTCAATTCTTTCAGCTAAAGCGTTTAACTCTGTCAAGCGTTCGTAATTGGTTCCGATGAAAAGACTAACTTCGTCCAGAAGCAAAACGAGTTTAACAGGTTTGCCGTCATTCTGAAGTGATTTCCGCCATACCTCTAGCTGCTCGGCCACTTCATCTGGGGACAGTACATCGGGGCTAATGTCAGCCAATCCATCCTTGCTGCCTGTTTCCTGCTGAAACAACCTCGGAAGCACTACTTCAGCAATGACTGGGTACTGTTGGATGTCCTTCCAGGTAAACTCACCAGCTATTCCTAATTCACCCAAAGCATGGGTTGCTAGTTCCTCACGCTGTGACCATGCATCAGTGGTGCGATACCACTTCTCAAAATAGGCGACATCTAAACGCGGAGACAACCCCTGCTTCACATGGGCCGCTTCAAGAACAACGTCAGCAAAAGCAACCTCTTCTTTACTAAGCAGATTAACAGAAACTGGCACCATGTGGAGGGTGCCCAGTGATTCCTCCCACAGGTTATGCAGTTCATTAAGCAGCGCCAAATCCTCTTCGACGCCACTGGTCAGCTGGTCCCAAACTTCCGTCTTCGGTTGTCTTTCTAACCAATCAGAATCGGTTAGGATTGCCAGCAAACTTAGAAGGTGGCTCTTACCACTTCCATAGTAACCATATAACCAGTGATTGGCCCCCTCCCGCATGCTAGATGAACGACCCGTTACCTGGGCGAAGAAATTGTAAAGGAACTCAAGGGCTTCTTCAGTGAGGTGGTACGTCCTCAACAAATCACTATAGTGTTCATCGCGGAGGGCCTTCTCGTCTTCTGAAGCTTCAATGCCGAACCGGTCTACGCGGATTGATTCCTTCAACTCCAGATTTGTGTTCCTGAAAATTGTGGAAAACTTCATTTTATCACCTAGTTTGTCAGTCGACTTACCCACTCAAAGGGTTTACTAGCTGGCTCAACACTATAGCCTCTTTGGTTTTGATCAACATTCCAGCTATCAAGCTGGCTCAACCTCTTAAAGAGGCTCTGCTGAGTTTCTTGTGGTTGGTAAAGATAAATCCAGCCAACAGGCTTGTTGACCCACTCTGAGCCAAATTTCTGCCATGAGAAGGTAGCAGAAACCAACATCGGAACCTCCCCTATTGCAGGAGGCACTCCTTTATGTGAATACTTCCCACCAATAATGCCAACTTCCCGGAGAACTGATTGAAGACCATTGACCCATCTTCTCAATGTCGAATCGGCGTAAGACAATCCTTCCCCCCCAACAAATTCAAACCGACGTAACTTGTCGAGTACTGAGTCCGTGTTCACGTCCAACACACCATACTGCAGACCTTCACTTAGAAGCTCGTGAAGAACGTACCTGAACAATGCATCCGAGCAGATCAAGTAGAAATAGAGTATCTGGGCCTGGTCTCGCGTGGTCTCACAAGAATCCAACACTACTGGTAAGTCAGCCATAGGGGGAAGCGGTCTGCCCCCTGCCTGGAAACGTGCTTTCAAATTCTTAAAAACCCTTTGAGCACTCCCCCGAGTTCCTCTGGAAGCTACTCTGCTTTCATGCCATCTTTGCTTAACCTCGTTCCAATTCTTGTATTTCGAGTATAGCCTAGCTAGCTCCAGTGAACGAGAAACTAACAAACCAGTCTCGGTCAGGCGGATATTTACAGCGGATTTTCGAAGCGTTCCTTGAAGAGAAGGAAGCATTTCATCAATTGCGTCTCTTTGGTTCATAACCCATATCAAATCCTTACCTCTGGTTTCGACTGCCACATTCCGTTCTTTCTGTTACATTGTGCTAATCTCCTGCTCTCAACCCGAAGTTGAGTACAGGACCATTTGGCCGACAGGCCGCTGAAACCGTGACGCTTGCCCGACCTCAAGGCCTGTGATGTTCGAGTAGAATTCCCAAAGCAGCCAGCCCCCACCACCATCATGGCGTTGCTGGTGATGGACGAGCTGGCTGCAAGAGACGGAGGAGTGGGGTTGACACATTGCTTCATCCCCCTCTATGGGCACCGTGCCTTCAGGTCTTTATTGAAACGATCGGGTAGGTTGGCTGCTGCTGAGTGCGCCGCTCCGCTCGGGGTCAAGCCCCGTTTACCGCTCAGACCCCTATCCGATTGGCGCTTCCGCAGTTCCCCTGTCGACCGGTCGCGCCTGCGCTGGCCCGGTGCCCCCCTATCTTGCGCGCTGGCGGCGGCTGGCTCCTGCCGGCGAGAGCTACAACACCCTCACCGCGATCTCCAGCGCCACCCGACTGGCCTTCCTTAGGTCCTTTCCCAGCCGCTGTTTCCTAATTCCTCAACCCCGGATCCAACATATCCCGCACCGTGTCACCCAGGGTGTTGAAGCTAAACACGATGAGGAAGATAAACAACCCCGGTACTGTCGAGTACCACCAAGAGGTCAGGATAAACCGTCTCCCCTGCGTCACCAAGGCGCCCAACTTCACGTGGGAGGGGTAGCCCCCAACCCCGTGAAGCCCAGGCTTACCGTCATCAGGATGGCCTTGACGATAATCGGCGTTCAGGTTTTGCACAGAGGATGTAGCGGCTCAGAAAGGCGTAGCATCTGGCGCCCAAAATACTGGGCCGATTTAACATAGACGTCATTCTTAGCAGCAGCACCTGCGAGCGCATCACCTGCGCGTACTGTGGCCACCCGATCAAGATCAGCGACAGCATCGTGTTGCGCGTACTCGGCCCCAGGAAGGTTATGAGCACCATAGCCATTGCCATCTGCGGGAAGGGTAACATAGATATCAGAGGCCAGCATGATGACGGTCTAAAAGGTACCCCTGTAGAACCCAGCTAGGATGCCGAGGATCGTCCCCAGCATAGCATCAGAAAGCTTGTCCTTGACCTACGCGACATCGGCCAGGTACTGGCCACCCGGACAGACGTCAATGCTTCCGGTTGTGAAACTTCTCCCGAGTTCAAGGCGTATGGGTCAGTAGTCTCACTGAGTACGAACTTCTGAAAATGATCCACTACTTCTATATAGATTCTACAGACTTCCGGGATGGACTACCGGGACCGGCTAAGCGAGATGGGCCACAGCATTGCCGCGATAAGAGACCTGGAACTACAAGCGTTAAGCCAGGAGCTTTCCGGCCAGGATGTGGGTGACTATTTGTTGACCCGGTTGCTGACGTGGTTCACCAGCCTATTCGGCGGCAGTAGAGAAATGGAGCTCTACGTTACCAGTTTTGAGCTAAACTCAGTTGGATCCGTTCATCCGCCTCGGGTTGAGGTTATGCCCAAGGGTGCCCTCGACCAAGAGAAACTGGTTAAGGTTACTCTGGAACAGGGCGCAAACAGCTTCTCCTTTGCTACTGGCTTCCCGGTGGAGACGGTTGTGGTCGATCCCAACAACTGGTTCCTGAAGACAGAACCCACCGACTAAGACGCTTTCATCACTTGACAACGAACCCATCTTCCCCTATACTTGCATTAAACTGCAACCATAGGGGATGATAGTTGCATGATTGACCAAAACCGACTTCGCGAAAAGATTAGCCTGAGGATCGCACCGCTACTGGAAATGGCCCTCTCCCTCACGGTACTTCTGAACCCAGAGCGCTTTACCCCCACACCGGCCTGGGTTGAGCGGGTCAGCAAGCGGGTCCAGGCAGATACCCTGGAAGAGTTGCGTCTAGCTGCAAACATAACCGACTTCCTGGCCCTGGCCTGCGATCTTGACGCCAATCAGCTTCCGGTGGGTGATGGCCTCCAAAGTCTGGCGGAACAAGATCCGAAACTCGGCGCTTCCCTCCAGGCCTACTGGGAGGCATTCGCCCCGGAGGCCGCCGCCAGTTCTGGGGTCCTCGGTGAGAGCCTTCAGCAGAAGCACACCCGTCTAAGTGAGACGGAGCCGGTGGCCTTCCTCCGCCAGTTCTCTGACCGGATCAATGTCTCCGAGGATGGAGAGACCCTGGTCCTGAACTGGGGGAGGGGCCTCCCGGTACCCCTGAAGGAGCTGGACAGGATTGTCCTGGTGCCGTCCACCTTCTGTCCCCGCCGCTTGATGTTCTACCGGCACGGCCCCGTGCAGTACCTATTCTATAACCCGCTCCACCGCGAGGACAGGGAGCTGCCGGAGGCCCCCGAAAGCCTGGTACTGGGCTTCTCTGCCCTATCAGACCCTACCCGCCTCAAGCTCCTGAAGCTCGTTGCCCGTGAGAAACTGCCGGCCCAGGACATGGCCCGCCGCCTCGAGGTACACGAGTCCACGATCTCCCGCCACCTCAAGTTCCTGACCGAAGCGGGCCTGGTGGCACGGGAGGGCCAGGAAGGCAAGTTCATCTTCTACACCCTGAACCTTGACCGCCTGGATGCCCTGGTGGCGCTGCTGCGTCGCTACATTACTCAGTAGTCTTAAAGGAGGTAGCCCGATGACGGACACACATAGACGGGGCCTGCCCATACTGGTAGGCGCATTACTGGCGGGAATCGCCGCCGATTACCTGATGAGATCTGGGCCGGGACTCAATATTCCCCTTTGGGTCGGCCTTGTGGTTGCGATCATTGTCCTCCTCGGTCGATACGGGGTCCTGACCCTGACAAAGGAAGACCGGTGGCTGGCAATCCCGGTCCTGTTCCTCGCTTCCGCCTTCGCCTGGCGAAACTCAGAGCTGCTGCTGATGGTCGACGGCCTGGTCCTTGTTGCGACCATCGCCCTGGCAACAATGCTAGCGGGCACAGGGAGTCTGAGGCTTCGTAGCATCGCTGACTACGGGCTCAACACCGCTGCCGGCGCCGTCAACATCCTGACAGGGCCCTTCCGCCTGCTCCTTGGCGACATCACCTGGCAGACAGTGCCGCGAGCGGGGTGGACCAAGACCGGCCTCGCCGTTGCCCGCGGCCTCCTGATCGCCATCCCGCTCCTCCTCATCTTTGGGGGTCTCTTCATCTCCGCCGACCCCGTCTACGAGCACCTGATCACAGAGACCCTGGCCTTCGACCTGGACACCGTCTTCGACCACATCATTCTCGTCCTCTTCTACGCGTGGCTCACGGCGGGGATCCTGCGGACCACAGCCTGGGGAAGCGAAGGTGATTGGAGCCAACTGGACGATACCTTTGCCTTCTTATCCCTGGGCAGAGTTGAGATGGCAACCATCCTGGGCAGCCTGAAGGCCCTCTTTCTCAGCTTCGTCGCCATCCAGTTCCGGTACCTCTTCGGCGGTCGCGCCCTGATTGATGCCACCCTCAGCCTCACCTACGCGGAATACGCGCGTCAGGGGTTCTTCGAACTGGTGGCTGTGGCCGCCCTGCTGCTGCCGCTGCTCCTCATCATCCACTGGCTGCTCCGGCACGAAGACGGCTCTGGGCAGCGCCTGTTCCGGTGGCTTTCCGGCGGCCTCGTCGCCCTGCTCTATCTTGTGATGGCCTCGGCCTTCTACCGCATGCGTCTCTACCAGCAGGAGTTCGGCCAGACGGAGCTGCGGCTCTTTGTTACTGTCTTCATGGTCTGGCTGGCCTTCATCTTTGCCTGGTTTGTCGTTACCGTTCTCCGCAACCACCGGGAGCGCTTTATCGCCGGTGTACTTGTCACCGGATACCTTACCCTGGCCATCCTGCACATCGTCAATCCCGACGCTTACATCGCCCGTTCCAACCTCCTTCACTTCAGGGAAACCGGGCGGTATGACCTGCAGTACAACCACTCCCTCAGCGCCGACGCTGTCCCCGTCCTGATTGAGATCATCCCGGAGCTACCAACTGACAAGGGACAGACCCTCGCCGACCATCTGCTGCTTCGGTGGGGTAACTCAGAGGCGGCTGCCGCGACACTGGACAATGTCTCCGACTGGCGGGGATGGAACTGGGGCCAGCACAAGGCCCTGCAGGCCGTCGAGGAGAACCTTAAGATGCTGGAGCGAGTAGCAAGCGGCCGCAAGGCCCCTTGATTCCTGCTCCACTTTCTTTGCTTCACTTAAACGCTGTTTAAGTATATTGTATGGTTAGTGGAGAGCACTAGCAGAGTAATGGGAGGGGGCTGACTTGATGCTGATTCTGTTTTGGGCCCTATTCGTCCTGGTGATGACCATCTACCTGACAATGGGCCAGTTCACCATAACCAAGCTGGTTCGGTGGGCGAGGTACCTGTTGCTCACTATCCTCGGGGGCATACTCGTTATCGTCTACTATGCAACAGGTAGAATAGGTGGGTTCGGGTCCGTCCAGCATACACTGTTGATACCACAGATTTACCTATGGGGTGTCTACATCATCTTTGCGGTAATTGTTTTACGCTCGAAAATTGAGGACTGGTTTTAGAAGCTCATTCGGTTCTGCGCACTATCTATCTTGCCCCAAAGGTAGGTGCATCAAGGCCAAGGTAGGCATCGAACCCCACGCGAGCCCGGGCTGGAAGCCCTTGGTCTGTATGAACCGTGACTGCTCTTAAGGGCCAGTTCAATACCAACGTATACTCGCATGACTACACTTCCAGTTGGTCTATCACCAGCTCGGGAATTCCGTCCTCGTGGCTGAAGCACTTTGACGTGCTCATTTGAGAAGACACCAAGGTCGGGGTAGTGTCCTCTCGCAAGGTCCAACGGCAGTCAAAGGAGGTTGAACGAGATCTCCCCACCCCCTTCGGCTGAACACCAACTGAGTCTGGAGTAAAAAAGGGGCACATTAAGCCATGTCGCTTCCCTGCACCCCCGCAGGCAACTTCCTCTCATACTTGTCAGCCAGGAGTAATAGACTCTTCGCCAGTTCAGAATTCATAAAATCCCAGTTGTGCAGTACTGTCCAAGCAAAACGCACCTGTCGCTCACGCTTCTCTGGGAGCCGGTCATTCTTAACTAGGTCAAGCATTCCCTCAAGCTCATCAATAGTTGTCCGGAGTTCCTCGACTGTGCCATCGCCTGCGACTCCTGTCTTCCGGCTTTCAAGTTCCTTCCCCAGTGCATCAAGCACCATTATGGCGTCCTTTACGAAGTCTTCCGATCTATACCGTCTCATTAATCTCACCTCAAAATGTCGGGGTTGGGAACGAACGTCTGCGTTGCACCTCCTGGCCGACCAAAACTGGGAGCGACTGGACCAATGGTACCTTGGTACTTGCGGGAACTGTCCATTCTTGGAGTCTGTCCGCAAAGCTTCCATACGCAAAGCCAAGTCGTTGACGATTGCCCGAGTATATCAGGAGGTTTTAGGGAGTAAGCAGAGTCAGCCGGCTAACGCGCAAACGAACGACAAGTTCCAGCTGCTACTCCAGGTTGATTCGGATGTACATACAGGGATGGTGTGGGGTGATGAAGGCAGAATCTACTTCTGGATTCATGAGGCCGATCTGAGGGAGAAACGTTTTGACCGGGTCTGGTTGCGGTTACAATGCTATTAAGCTTGGAATCAGACAGAAAAGGAGTAGAGGGGGGGGTAATCGTACCATTTCCGCACACCCCCCATGACGGGACCTTATCAGTTAGGTGTTTCAGGTTCATGCTTACTAGAACCCACAATACTATTGGGAATCCGCCTTCTCGCGCAGTAACTCTTCCTCCGTGATGAATTCCAGAGAGAAGACCACACTGTCGAACTTAACATCCTCTACCCCAACGTCATTGCAGTGATAGATGAGTTTGCCTTCTTCCTCTGTAACAATCATCCCAGACCCATACATCTGAGAACGAACCCCGCTACCCTTGTCGTAGATATTGTATATACTTAGAAGCCCATCGTCAGTGAGGCACTTCCACGTTGTGGGTTCTGGCCATTTGTCCTGCCAGACTAGAACACCGGGGTGAATCTCATCCGGCCCACCGAACCCAACAGCTATGCCCTTGTCTGTGGATAAGGATACCCCTTGTCTGTTTGGGGAGTTCTGACTGAGGAACTCAACTCTTGCAATTGTACCATCTTCTATCTTTCTGATGTCCCACAATATAACATCGTCGCGGTCTGGGAAATCTGGACTATACATCTTCTCTTTGCCTGGTTTTATCGCCATTAGTATCACCTCCAGTAGTGAGGCTTTGTTGCATATCCGACGGTCTTCTCTGGTTTCATGGACCGCGCGACTATCTGTGAATGTCATCTGTATCGTTAACCCTTCGTTTAGACAGGTTTGCGAAGCTAGTCAACTGTCTTCACTCGGAGCTTCGCGAGCAGTCTGTTCTTGCCTTATCCAGTTTTGCCAGCACATGCTTAACAGACTCTGCATTGTGAGGTTTAAAGAAGCCATCCTGACTATAGCGTTTACAGGCATCTTCTATGTCGGGCTTCAGTTCCCAGAGGCCCAAATCCCCTGCTAGGAATACTCCTTTGAGTGTTACAGTGCGGTCTCGTGCTCTAATCCAATCTCTAAGCACTTCCACCAAACTGGTGCGATCCTCCTCCATTATCAACGATGCCCTCTTAACAACCTCTTGTATGAACAGATTCCCGGAGTATTCAATTCTCGGATCAGCACTTATCCTATCAGATAGAGCAAGCACATCTTCTTTACTCACTGATTGTACCCCCCAATAGATTATCACCTGATAAGCTCTGAAGCTTTCAGACGGTTTGGCAGGCCCCTATTCGGAGGTAGCGCAAAGGCAATCTGAGCTTGCAAGGGGCTGAGATCTCCCGTCGGGGTTGTATGCTTGCCAGAGTACCGACTGACATCAAGACCTTTCTCATTTACAATTTGTTTCGCTGTCTCAGTATCAACCCACGTATAATGATACAGTTTTTCCGGTACCTCTTCGCTGGCCTCTCTGGCAACCCTTTCTGCTGCTTCCTCAGCGACTTCCTCGGCTAGGGAAAGAGGGAGGGTGAAGGCCAATGGCGGCTATACCCATAAACCATGTACCCAAAATCAACTCAGGCATGACTGATGGCTCTAGCTAAGACTGCTGGCATTAGCGCCAGAGTATCTACAAAGAAGTTGGCTTGGGCTTCCTCTAGCGATATGTTTCCCTGGAAGAGCATTAGCTCAGTTGCCGCCGCGTTAGCAGATGCTGCAGCCAAGGCACCGGCTGGCTTGGCATAGAGGTAGCCGTGCATCGAGACCGGGTTCTGAATGCTTCCCTGGTAGGGATCCGACGGACAGGAGGTCCTAGCACCCGTAGCGGGACACGATGTCGCGTTTGCGAAGAGTGAACCGCCGTTCAGAGTCTTCCGCCCAGAATTCGGCTTACTGCTCTCCAATCTCAATCACTCTCGGATACCGATCTCGCTCTTTGTGTAGTTGACATACTCTCTCAACTTAACAGAGACCTCATGCGGTTGGTGTCTGGCGAGGTCGCATAACTCCTCCATCCGTCGCACCTCCTCTTCCTTCCATTCTGGGAAATGGCTGCTCCGACGCCAACCATCTATGACAGTCTGCAGTGCCTGAATACCGGATTCATAATCACCCAAATACAAGTAAGTGTAGCCAAGGTACATTAGCCTCTGCTCCTCCGTCACTCGGGGTGGAATCTCTCTTCCTCCGCGCCTTTCGAGGTACTCTACTAACCCGGTCGGCGAACCTACTGTATCAAACCATGGCAGTACCGTCTCATTGACTAATAGTAGCATTTCTTCAAGGGTCTGGCGGTTGTCATCCGGACTTCCGTACTTCCATGTAGCTCTACGCACTTTCGCACCCGGGGCCCGGGCCAGGTAAACCAACCTTTGTCCCAGCCCCAAGGCCTCACCTTCAAAAGGGTGGTACAACGGTTGCACTGCCACATTGCAGTGAGGCACAGATGTTGGTTCAAAAACGATCATGTGTGCCACATCAGAGTGAACCCTCAACAAGGTAGTCGTACCCTGCCACGAGAACCCGTGCTCAGAAACAAGACATTTAAGGACCTTCTTCGTTTGTTTCTTAAAATCTCTCCTCCTCAATGGCAAGTCCGCCAGCCTTTCCTTAACATCGTTCCTCATCTGGTGATCACCTCCTGGCGCCTGTCCGCAAGCACCAAAGTAGTTAATCGGTCTGTCCGGAGCAGCTTCTGGGTGTGGCACTACCGCGGACTAATCCCTATAACGGGAACTGTATGCGGCAGGTGATTGAGTATAGTCCTGATTCTAGATTTGGACAAACGCGCTGCGCCGGTCTTCAAGTCGTAAACAGCCTCGACAACCTTGTTATTCTCGTCGGCATACTCAACCACGTCTAGCCTCACTGAACCTCTTCTGCCCCAACGGGTGAATTGTCCTCCCCGATACGACACCTCTGCTTTCAATCTTAGGTTGTTGAGCTCGTCGACAAGTTCCCGAAACCGCGTATGTATTCTTGTGCCGGCGACTGGACCCTTAAGCGTCACTTCTGCCGCTTTTATACCAGCCTCTTCTGCTGCTTCTTGCCTGACTTCCCTAAGAGCCCTATCTGCCAGTTCCTGAAGTATCTCTCTCGTGCCGCGTTCGGCGCTATCCTCCAGCACCTCCCCGACAACCCGCTTTCCCGCACCCTTGGTGATGGCCATGAGAGTTCCGCCGCTTACAAGAGGTAGAGCGATACCAGCGGCTGCAAAGCCCTGCTGCAGTGAGGTCAGAGGTCTCTGGGTAAACGAATCCCTGCCTGTTGAAAGCTCCAGAACATCCTTAAAGTCGCTCACAAAGGGGATGAATCCCTCGGCTATGCTTAACTCTTCATAAGCCCGTTCAGGGTCATACCAGCGCACCGTCATCGGTCTCAGATTACTGCCGTTGAAAGCGAACACATCTTCCACATGTTCCTCAACCAGCATGGTACTATATGCCAACGCATCTTCTGAGGGCGCATTCCGGCCTTTGCCATTGCCTGATTGTACTTCTCAGCTATTTGCTGAGCTATGTCCCCAGGAGACCCACCACCTGAACCGCCACCACCATCGTCGTTATCGTCAAGCCACCAGTAGTGGTTTGATGTCCAGCTACTATGATGATGCCATAGAAGGTCTCCATTTTCATCGTACTCCCAGTGGTCCATCGTGTACAGAAACTCATGTACATGCTGCCCGATGGTCTCGTCATTGTATTGCCTGACGAAGAACCGTTGCTCAAGGACGCGCCTATTATCGTAGACTCTCTCATCCTTCTTGTAGGGAAGCTCTTCAGGGTGATACCCCCACCTATCCACGTAGTTCGGCGGGCTGGCCTTGGCGTAGAGATACGAGTGCATCGAGACCGGATCCTGGATGCTACCCTGATACGGATCCGGGGTAGTGAAGCGCCCTACCTGGGCGTCGTACCACCTTGCTCCGAAGTAGACGAGGCCTGAGGCCGGGCCAAGCTCCTTGCCGAAGGCCCCCATCAGGTTGTAAGGGGCG